>Ga0209506_1000178_pt1 | contig 94662 bp, 81 predicted proteins | sample AD_JPNHG2_MetaG_FD_184409 | JGI IMG/M metagenome (GOLD analysis project Ga0209506, IMG submission 184409) | Active sludge microbial communities of municipal wastewater-treating anaerobic digesters from Japan - AD_JPNHG2_MetaG (SPAdes) (version 2) | ecosystem: Engineered > Bioreactor > Anaerobic...
GCTGTCGGTGCGGCTCTTGGTATCGGATCGATCGGTAATGCTGCATGTAATGCCGTTGGAAGAAACCCTGGCGTTCAGGGCAAAATCATGATGACCATGCTGGTCGGCATGGCCATGGCTGAATCAATCGCCATTTACGCCCTGGTCGTTTCTCTCGTGCTTCTCTTTGCTAACCCTTACATGCGTTATTTTTTGGGTTAACAAGCTGATAATGTTAACTGAAAATTTAACAAAGGTTAGGGGGAATTATAATGTCAAACAATAAAAAAGGTAAGCAGTTCTTCAGCATTGGAAGCGTGTTCTTCCTGCTTATCGTAATCCCCTTATCACTGATGGCGTTTTTAATTGCCAACGGCATTTTTAAGCTGGGGGTTACCATACAAGAGAGAACAGCCGTTGTTCTTGACCAGAAAGCTCAGGAAGATATAAAAGCACGGGCTATAAATACCGCGAATGAGGTTGCCGGTTTCCTGACGGAAAGCAAGAAAGACTTGCTTATTGCAACAATTATCCCGCCTACAGAAACAGCATTCAGACAGTTTGTTCTGGAAAATAGAAAGCCCATCTGGGCCCGAGACGGAAAGAGGGTCCAGCAGGTTTTAGTCCCCCTCTACAAAGAGATGTCTCTTATAGACAGGAAAGGCAAAGAACTAATTAAGGTTGTCGACGGTAAGGTTATGCCGGAAAGTCAATTGAAAAATGTCAGTATCCCGGCAAATACAACCTACAAAAACGAAACCTACTTTGCCCAGGCACAGCTTCTGAACAAAGGCGAGGTATATGTTTCTCCGGTAACCGGTTTATATGTAACCAAGGACGCTTTTAACAAAGGCGCCAGATTCAACGGTATCATCCGGCTGGCCACGCCGCTCTTTGACAAAGATGGATTTGCCGGCGTAATCGCGCTTGCCCTAGATTACCGCCATCTGGCCACATTTACCAATCACATCATTCCCACACAGATGGAAAAGGTGTATGAAGTTGACGCAACCGCGGGCAACTATGCCTACATCATTGATCACCGCGGCTATGTAATTGTTCACCCAAGCTCCTACCATATAGTGGGACTAAACGCGCAGGGAGTTCAGGTCCCCACGCTTAATGAGCGAAACGCGAATGATTTGATGAAAAAAGGCATAGAAGCGTTAAACCTTCATCAATTGGGTTTCATGGATCCCAATTTGCCGGTCATCGCGAAAGAAGCGGCGGCGGGAAAATCCGGCGTGCTCAGTTATAAATTCGGCGGGCACGCCAAGTTTGTCGCCTATGCCCCGATTAAGTTTTACACAAAGAATCTTCCGGCGCCTGCCGGTTTCGGCTGGGTCGGCATGGGAATTGATGTCGATAAATATAAAGAAGCAGCGCTGAAAGTGGCGCAAAATATAGACAAGGAAGCCAAGGCCTGGACGGCGACAATCATCTTTATTCTTGTCGCTTCGATGATTATCCTGTTTTTGATCATGTGGCTTCTGATGCGCGGCATCAATCGTTCCATCGCCGCGGAAGTTCCGGAAGGATCTGAACAGCCGCTCGATTTTGACGATGACGATGATTAAACCAGATAAAAAGGCCGAATGAAAATTCGGCCTTTTTTCTTAACGCTGATTTTTCACGCTTGAATTTTTATCTGCCGTATCACCTTTTTATTATATCAGGGAAAAACTTTCCTTTGCGGCGAAAATAGATTATAAGTGCTTGCATGAAAGCCTCGCTTTTGGACAGGAGCCTTTATTTCAAAGGACTGCTTATTCTCATTCGCCAGGATCGCGCCATCCGGGAACCGGAAAAAAAGCTGATGCTGCGTATCGGCGCTAGCATGGGTTTTGAAAAAAAATTCTGCAGAAACAACATTAACGAAATAATGAACAATAAAAATATCGATGATTCCGCCCCTGTTTTTACCCGGCCTGAAATCGCCCGTTTTTTCATCCATGATGGATTAATAATCTCCGCCGTGGACAAAGATATCCATGAAAATGAGCTAGTCTGGCTGAAAAAAGTCGCCGCGGCAAACGGAATCGAGCAGTCATATGTGGATGATTATCTGAAAAAATGCGCGAAGCAAACCGCGGATGACCTGGAAAAAAATCTGAAGGTCAAGGAAATCGCCTGGGCGTAATCCGGCGTATATCTCCGTTATTCCCAGTCCACCAGCATGAATCCCGCGCTTATGCGGTTAACACTGGCATTGTAGTCGATCAGGCTTTCCCCGTAACCGTTAAAATACTGAAAATAGATACTGAATATATCCAGCTTATCCCAAAACAGGGAAAGCGGAATGCTCCAGTCAAGCTGCACGGCGCCCTTATTTTCACTGCGCAGATTGTTGCGCAGCATGGCGGAAATTCGGTTCTTCTTCCAGTAGTAAGTAAGCCATAGTTCCCCGTATCCCATGTATTTGGTTATGCCGGGATTGTCGTTTTTGCTCTCTCCGTCCGGTATCCGATACCATGTCTTGAGAAAAATATTGAAATTTCCTTTTTCGAATCCCGCGTTGGCGACAACACGATTCCAGCTGCGTGAAAGCGGCGAGGAACGGCCATTGGATTGATGATTCAATCCGATCGTCACAAAACGCAGTTTTAGGTCATCAATGCCGGGAATGTTTACATCGGTGCGGAAATTAACCAGCGCCTCCGGTTCGTAGTTTGTATCACGAAACGGAGAGGAAAACGTGGCATTGTAAAGCTGCCAGTAGGAAAGCTGCGTGTAGGCAATCCACAAATCAACGCCCTTTAAAAAATCCCATCCGTCAATATCCATGCACCACGGCTTTACCTTGAAGCTCAACTGGAACTTCGCTTCGCTGCGCTGCGCCTTGGCGTCAGGATCAAAATCCAGGGCATTGTTATCATTGGGCGTGGAGTTATAAGCGATGGGCAAGAAATAATTCGGGCGGTAGGGAGTGAGCATGAAAAAGGCATGCTTGGATTTTTCCCCGTCCAGTTCCCAGTGCCGGGAAAATACAGACGCCTCCTTTTTTTCCTGCGGAGGCTTTTCTTTCGCCGGAACATTGCTGTCCGTAATTACGTTCTTTTCCGTCTCAGTCTTCTGCCGCGCCAAATTATCATAACACTTCAACCTCTCGACATTGTCTTTAATTACGGCGCAGTCGGCAAAATTATTATTGCCCGCCGCTATTGTAGGCAATGGGCAGAAGATAGTCACCAAGAAAAAAAGCCCGAACAGGTGATATCTGAAATTCATAATCCTAACCAGAAAGATTGACCGGTTGCCGTAGTCTACGCTTAGCCCGCTTCAATAATCCGGCGCACTTTTGCTAATTCCAGCTCGTTATCCACTTCCACGGAATCATAGGAAGTTACAACAACTTTTATCCTGTAGCCATGCTCCAAAGCCCGCAATTGTTCCAGCGCCTCGAGCCTTTCCAGTTTTCCTTCGGGTAAAGCGGTAAAGACATCCAGAAAATCCCGGCGATAAGCGTAAATACCGTGATGTTTGTAATAATCGGCGCTGAGCTTTTTATCGCGCACATAGGGAATAGTCGCACGGGAAAAATAAAGAGCAAAATTATCTTTATCAAAGGCGACTTTCACCGCGTGCGGGTGGGTTATTTCCTCATCCTTAATGATCTTATAAATCAATGTGGACATGAGAATTTTATCATCAGCAACGAGCGGCGCGATGACTTCGTCCACCTGCGCCGGTTCAAAAACCGGCTGATCGCCCTGAATGTTCACCACGATGGCGTTATTGGCAAGATTCAGTGATTTCACCGCTTCGGCAATCCTGTCCGTGCCGGAACGATGCGCCGCGGAGGTCATGATGGCGTTGCCGCCGAATTTTTTCACAGCCTGAAAAATTCTTTCATCATCCGTGGCTACTGCCACGTAGGGAAGCGCCTTGGCGCGCGAGGCGCGCTCGTAAACATGCTGAATCATCGGCTTGCCGCACAAATCGGCCAGAGGCTTGCCCGGGAAACGGCTCGATTCAAAACGCGCGGGAATGACACAGACGATATCTCTTTTCACTTTTATCTTCCTAAATATGGATCCGGATTCTGCAGGTAATTCACCACGTAATCGCGCACGGTTTCTTCCAGCGGAGCGAAATTAACCGCGTAACCGGCGGTTTTGAGTTTGTTCATTTGCGCTTCGGTAAAATACTGATACTGTTTGCGGATTGCCTCCGGCATTTCCACAAATTGAATATTTGTTTTTCTTTCCATGGCGGCAAATACGGCTTTGATCAGATCCTTCCAAGTGCGGGCTTTGCCGGTTCCCAGGTTATAGATACCGTTAGCGTCGGGATTGTTCAAAAACCACCACATTACATCCACGCAGTCTTTAATGTAAACGAAATCACGCAACTGGCCGCCGTGGGGATATTCTTTTTTATACGATTTAAAAAGGCGGACTTTACCAGTTTCTCTGATTTGGTTAAACGCTTTATAAATAACGCTTGTCATGTCGCCCTTGTGGTATTCGTTGGGACCAAAAACATTGAAAAACTTGATACCTGTCATTTTGTTTTCCAGTTTGTTTTTTAACACCCACAAATCAAATACATGCTTGGAATATCCGTACATGTTAATCGGCTTGAGCGAACCGATCTTTTCATGGTCATCCGAAAATCCCAAGGTGCCGTCACCATAGGTCGCGGCGGAACTGGCGTAAATAAAGCGGATATTATGGCGCAAAGACCATTCCGCAACTCTGCGGCTGTACAGGTAATTATTTTCCCACAAATAATCGGCGTCACGTTCCGTGGTGGAGGAACACGCCCCCATGTGGATAACAGCCCTGACTTTCCACGGCCCTTTATCCTCCTGTACAATTTTAATGAAGTCATCTTTATGCAGACAATCGGTGAAGCGGCGATTGACCAGGTTCTTCCATTTATCGTCGCTGCCCAGCTGATCCACAATGATGATGTCATCAACGCCCTGCTGGTTGAGCTTCCAGACAAAAGCACTGCCGATAAATCCCGCGCCGCCGGTAACAATAATCATTAAATTGCCCTCAGATATTAATTTTATGCGGGATTAGTAATACTGAAAGGCACTGATGTCAATAAAGATTATTTATTCTTTGAATAAAAAAACCCCTCAGGGCGCAGGCCCTGAGGGGAATGTTGCACAGATCATGACGACTTTGGCAAAAGGCGATCAGGTTACGATCGTTTTCACCAGTTCGATGACCGGGTTAGTGAAGAGAGCCATGAGCGCCGTGTAGAGAGCGAAAGCGCCGACAGCTTCAGTTGTGTACATTTTATGGTATTTTCTTTTCATTTGAACCAGCAGAAGGCCGCCGACAATCAGCATGCCCAGCTGAAAATAGGGGAAATTAGCCGCGCCCCCGACCGCGTATTCGGCGAAAGCGAATGTTGCCGTTAAGAGAACCGCGACCACCGCTACTGTGATTGTTCCTATTGTCTTTTTCATGATCTGTTACCTCCTTTTGTTTTGTTTGACTTTATTTAATGAAAAATGCGTGCCAAAAAATAAAAAAATTTCAAAAAACATCGTAACATGCTGATAATAAAAGATTATATTGCTGACTGCTGGTCAAGTTAGCGGCTGATAAATTCCTTTTGCGGAGGAAAATCTGAATGAAACGTTTAAATAAATTGCACGAAATATAAAAGGCCGCAGAGTAAGGAGGTCTCTTGGGGTTTAATTTTTGAGTATTATCCGGGCATCGGCAATGACGCATGACTTTGCACCGCACATGACCGGATTCAGATCAATTGACTCAACAAAATCACGCATTTCCATGACCAAGCGGGAAAAGCCGAGAATGGTTTTTTTCAGCGCCGAAATGCTGACCGCTTCCTCGCCCCGGTATCCGGCAAGAAGCTTGCGGGCAGCAAGTTCATTTAGCATATTATCAACATCGCGATTTTTCAGCGGCGCCATTCTCAGAGAAATATCTTTATAAATTTCCACGCCGACACCGCCCATGCCCACCATAATCATCGGGCCGAACTGAACATCGTTTTTAGCGCCGATAATCAGCTCCAATCCTTTTACCATCTCCGCGATCAGCATGCCGGCAAAGGCTTCCATTTTTTGAAACCGCGCGAGCGTGGCCAATAAAGTTTTTTCGTCCTTGATGCCAACGACCACGCCTTTCACATCCGACTTATGCACAATGGCGGGCGAAACGATTTTCGCCACTACAGGGTAACCGATTTTGCGGACAACAGATAAAGCATCAGTGCTGTTTTTCGCCACAGAGTATTTCGGCGTGTCAAAACCGTAAAGGGAAAATATTTTCTGCGCGTCAGGCTCAAGCACCCAGCCCCACTGTTTTGATTTGCGCAAAATCTGCTTTATTTCTTTTTTCAGCATGGTTTTTTCCTCGCCAGGGCTTTGGCCATCTGCACCGCTCCCTCGATGGAGGGAGACACTGGTGTGCCGTTTAACTCGAACCCGTCAATCATCATGTTATATTTTTCGACGTGCGGGATATACGCGATAATCGGTTTTCTGAACTGTTTTTGCACCTGACTCAGCCGCACGCCGATATCCAGCGTAACCCCCGGCAGATATGGCAGAAGCAATACCATAATACAGTCGACTTCACGCGTCGCGGAAAGAGTTTTGGCGCAGGTGACAAAATCTTCGTCCACCGCGCTGCCGGTCAAATCAATCGGGTTGCTCAACGACGCGATAGAACGAATATTGCCGGTCAGTTTCTTTCTTAAATCAGCCTGCATCATTTGCGAAAGCTGCGGCACGGTTAGCTTTGCCCCCGCGCAGGAATCAACCGCCATCGCGCCGTGACCGCCGCTGCCGGTAATAATGCCGATTTTCCCGTCGATGGGCTGCGTGTAGGAACTTAATACCTCACAAAAAGAAACAAGTTCCTGTTCGTTGGCCGCCTCAACTATGTTGTGCTGGGCCACAGCCGCGGCGAAGCTGGCATAATCACCCGCGAGCGATGCCGTGTGGCTGGAAACGGCGCGGTGCCCCTCCTCGCTTTTTCCCGCCTTCATGATGATAACAGGTTTGGGAGAACAGTCCGCCGCCAGCACAAATTCGCGCCCTTCGCCTTCGTTGAATCCCTCCACGTAAAAAGCGATAACTTTCGTCGCCGGGTCGGCTAGTAGGTATTTGAGCAAATCAATTTCCCTGATCAAAGCCTTGTTGCCGATGCTGACGGCTTTGGACATGCCCACACCCTGCTGCGTGAACTTGATCATCTGATCCACCAGAATACCGCCGCTCTGGCTGACAAAAGCGACATTGCCGGGGCTGGGCTTGATCATTCGTTCGATGGGCAGGAAAAACGTATCCACGCGAAACGGCACATACAGGCCCAGGCAGTTCGGCCCGAGAAAAGGAAATTTTGCTTCCTGGGCGATGGCCACAACGCGTTCCTGCAGATCGGAGCGCCCGCCTTCGGTAAACCCGCCCGAAATTACCGCCGCAGCTTTCACTCCTGCCCTGATGCAGTCGGTTATGATCGCGGGCACAAACTCCGCCCGCGCCGCGATAATCGCCAAGTCGATTTTTTTGGGAATATCCGCGACACGCGGATACAGAGTTTCTCCGTGCAGTGTGCCGCCTTTGGGATTAACGCCAAAAACCTCGACAGGATAACGGTGATTGTTTTTTTCAAAAATCACGTTTGCCGGATGGCGTTGGTTGGTTGCCGAAACGCCGAATACCGCCAGCGTCCGGGGCTCAAATAACGGCTTTAGATTCATGAATGCTCCTTTTTAAAAAAACCGCGTTCATCAATGCCTGCTGATTGGTCCGTCTTCCGTCATCACCTGGTAAGAATCATCTCGTTTGATAATGAGAAAATTAATCTGCCGGCCGGTTATTCCGCCGGAGCCGCGGTGCGAAAAAAACCTGTCCTGATTACAAACGGTGCAAAGGTCTGATACATCGATATTTGCTTCACCAATCCCGCTTTCCACAAGCTGTCGGCGATTGGCCTCGGCCAGATTCAGCGTCCACTTGCCCGCTTTTTTGCCAGTAGACAAAAAAAGCTCGTGGTTATGAAGATTCAGAAATTCATCCGCGACTACCTTATCTACCTGGTAGCAGCACGGGCCGATAGAGGGGCCGATTGCCGCCAACATGTCCTGCGGTGAAGAACCGTAATTAGCCCGCAGCAAGCGCACGGCTTTAGCGCTGATGCCCAATGCGCTACCGCGCCAGCCGGCATGAACCGCCGCAATCACTTTTTTTGCCCGATCAACGATAAATACCGGCACACAATCCGCCGTTTTAACGCAAATTGCCAGATCGGCGCGGTTGGTTATGATGGCGTCATAATCCAGTTCCGCACGCGAGGAAAAATATCCGCCGTAAGGTTTGACAATAAATATATCGTCCTTATGCACCTGATTGACGACTAAAAACTGCTCCAGAGAAATGTCAAAAGCCGCGGCCAGCCGCCCCCAATTCTGCAAAACGTGATTGTCTTCGTCTCCTTCCTTAAAGCTCATGTTGAGGCTTTTATAATCACCCTGCGAAACGCCGCCGCGTCTGGTGCAAAAGGCGTGCGTCAAAAAAGCGCAGCGAGCCAACAGTGATGATTGCAGACATTCTATTTGTCCCGCTTTAAAAAAGGAAAACATCAAAGCTCCTTTAAGGAGTCTTTCCAGCTTTTGTTAATACCTTCTGACGGATTAACACCGGCAAATTTGCGCAGCGCCTGACAAAGCTCTTGCAAATCATCCGGCATATCAGCGGCAAAAATTACTCTCTGGCCGGTAAGCGGGTGCAGAAAGGAAATTTTTGCGGCATGCAGCGCCTGCCGGTTTAATTTTTTCAATGCGTTTTTCACTTCGGAATTTTTAATATCTCGCATTTTCCCCGATCCGCCGTAAACACTGTCGCCAATCACTCCGTAACCGCGAGATGATAGGTGCACGCGGATTTGGTGTGTCCGACCCGTCTTTATTTCTACATCAAGTAACGTGGCAATACCATATCTTTCGCGTGCCTTCCAAAATGTCAGTGCGTCTTTCCCGCGCTTGCTCTTTGTGGACATTTTTTTACGATCGGTTGCATGGCGGCCCACCGGCAGAAATATTTCTCCGGTATTGCCTTTGACATCGCCCCAGACCAGCACCTGGTAAGTTTTGTGCACCTCGTGCTTTTCAAACTGCGCGGAAAGGCTGCGATGCGCCGCATCCGTTTTTGCCGCAACAATTAATCCTGATGTTCCTTTATCGAGACGATGCACGATTCCGGGGCGGATAACCCCGCCGATGCCGGAAAGATTCTTACAATGAAAAAGGAGCGCGTTGACCAGCGTTTGATCGGGATTGCCTGCGGCCGGATGCACCACCATGCCCGCCGGTTTGTTAACGATAATAATCGCCTCGTCTTCATAAATAATATCCAGCGGGATGTCCTGCGCCACGGCAATGGCTTCCTTGACCGGCTTCAGCGTTAGTTCAACAATATCTCCTTCTTTTAATTTTTGGCTGACTTTGGGCGCGAGGCCATTGACCAGAACATCGCCTTCTTCCACAACATGCTTTATCTGTGACCGCGACAGACCTGTTTCTTTTTGCACCAAAAACACATCGAGGCGCTGGCCGCTGTCTGTGCTGTCAATCGTAAAACGAATTATTTTCACTGCAGCTATTACCTGAAAATTAACCGGAAACAATATTTTTGAGACCCTCGGCAATAAAAACAAATTCATCTTCAGAGACGGTGCGCGGGTCAAGCAGGACTTCGTCTTTATCCACGCGCACGATTACCGGCATCTCAAGCGCGCGCAGTTTTTCTTCGATGCGCCCGGCGGACATCTTTTTGCTTTTGATGCCGATTAAAACCGTGGGAATTTTCTGCGTGGGGAGCGAGCCGCCGCCGGCGGTGGAAAAGCCATCGCGCAGGCTCAATTCCAGCCCAGCATAATTTTCTTTCTGTAATTTGTTAAACAGTTTGCGCGCGCGTATTTTGACATCGGCAACAGGTTCGGTCAAGGCTTTCAGCGGGCGCAGTTTTTTGACCGCCTGCGCGGCATCAAGATAATGCATCAGCGTCGCCTCCAGCGCGGCCAGCGTGAATTTATCTATCCTTAACGCGCGATTGAGCGGATTCTTTTTGATTTTGGCGAGTATTTTTTTCCCGCCGACGATGATGCCCGCCTGCGGCCCGCCCAGAAGCTTATCGCCGCTGAAGGTCACCACGTCAACACCGGCTTTCAAGACTTCCCGTACTGTGGGTTCGTGCTCCAATCCATAATTTTCTAGATTGATCAGACAGCCGCTGCCCAGATCGTTCATCACCGGTATGCGCTTCTTTTTGCCTAACGTCACCAGTTCTTCAATTTCCGCCTCTTCAGTAAAACCGATAATGCGGTAATTGCTGGTATGCACCTTCATAATCAGGCCGGTTTCTTTGTTTATCGCTTTTTCATAATCTTTCAGGCGCGTGCGGTTGGTTGTGCCCACTTCCCGCAGGCGCGTGGCGCTTTTGCTCATCACTTCCGGTATGCGAAATTCGCCGCCGATTTCAATAAGCTCGCCGCGCGAAACGATCGCTTCTTTGCCTTCCGCCAAAGTGTTGATGACCAAAAGCACCGCTGCGGCGTTGTTATTGACAATCAACGCGTCTTCCGCGCCGGTTAAGGCACAAAGTAGGCGGCTGGCATGGTCATAACGCTGTCCGCGCTCGCCCCTTGTTAAATCAAATTCCAGATTGGAATAACCACGTCCCACTTCATTAATTCTTTGCAGCGCCTCCGGGCACAAAGGCGCGCGTCCTAAATTAGTGTGCAGAATAACGCCTGTTGCATTGACCACCCGGCGCAGGTTATATGTGTGCAAATTTTTTATGTTTTGGTAAATTTTCCCGGCGACATCTTTGGCTTCCAGCACTATTGCATCACGTGCGTCTTTTCTGCCGCCGGTGATTTTCTCCCGCAAGGCCTGCACGGTTTTGCGGCAGATTTCTTTGACCAGCGCGCGCGGCGCCAGCGCGTAAACATCCTGCTTTTCCAGGAGAAGCAGCAATTCGTCGATTTTCGGCAGCTCTTTCAAAAGTCTCTTTGTTTTTTTATCCATACAAGACCTCTTTTTTATACGATGCCCGCTTCTTTGCGGCAATAATCGCGGAAATTATTGACGGCGATAAAGAACTCTCTCATCATAATCACCCACAGATAGCGACCCCAAGGAGTTAAGGATAAATAGGGCGAAAAATAACGGAAAGCCCGAACTGTTTGAAAAGCGCCTATTTCCTTCCAGAGCGTCTGCGCAAACTTACCTTGATACTTTTCCTCCAGCCGCGCGATGTCGAGTTTCGTGCTGAACAATTTCATCATGAAATCATAACGCATCCGGTCAGGCAAATCAAAGCTACGCGCGGCCATCAAAGGCAGCTCTTCCTCATCCAGCAGCTTAATATATTTTTCGATATCAAAGGTGTTGGCATAACAAACGCCGTTCATGTAGCCAATGGCGCCGCTGCCCAGCCCCGCGTATTCATCATACTCAACGACGTATTCATCGATCGGCGCTTCCTTGCGCGAAAAACACCAGGCGGAAGAATATTTATATTCTTTTTCCAGGCGGCGCGCGATTAATTTATAGAGATTATATTCTTTTTTAAAATCAACTTCACCCATCGTTTTCGCCATAAGCTCCCTTGTAATCTGCGATACCATCAGCGGGTAAAAAGTAACCTGATCAACTTTTAAATCAAGCAAGACATCCAGATCGGCATTGAGTTCCTGCGGCGTCTGCGCGGGAAGATTAAAAATCATATCAGCGTTTAGTGTGGCAAACGCGCCCTGCGTTTCTTTCAGCTTTTGGACAATTTCTTCGCCAGAGCCGTATTTATCCCGACGCCCCATTTTTTCAAGCAGTTCGTCATTAAATGTCTGTACGCCAACGGATAGCCGATTTACTTTGCACCTTTGCAATATTTTGATGTTTCTTGCGGTTAAATGATCCGGGTTTGTTTCCACGGATATTTCTCTTACATCAAAAATATCCCGCGCCAGCTGAAGAGTCTGGGCCAATTCATCAATCAGCACTGTCGGCGTGCCGCCACCTACATAAATACCGCTGAATTTATACCCTTTGCCGTGGTAAAGAGTGATTTCGCGGCGCAGGGCTGAAAAATATTTTTTGGCGCGTGGGGCGGAGAAAAGAACGCGGTGAAAGGAACAATAGGGACAAAGTTCCTCGCAAAAAGGTATGTGCAGATACAGCAGGCGGGCTTTATTATCTTCGCAGGGAAGAAGGTCAGGCGGCGCGCCCTCTTCAAAGCGCAGCGCGCGGGAAAATTCCTCTTTAGCTTTCTTGGTGACGATGCGGCTGATGATGGTTTTTATCAAGGTTCTTATGCTCTTTCTTTTTTCTCTCTTTTTAACAGCAAATGCCGCCCTTTGGCAAGCTGTGATTGCTTGAAATAACCGCTTATCGATGCTATATCCGAAACATAAATTAATGCGGTGAAAAACATATGGCAGAAAAAAGGGTTTTAACTCTCTGGAATAACGAGGGAGTAAACGAAAATGACGCCACCCTGCTGCGGAAAAAATCGAAAGAATTAAACGTGCCGCTGGACAAAGAAGCGCGCGCCGAAATACAGGTCCTGATTGATTCATTCAAAGACCGCGACGATGCCGTCGGATTGGCCGCGCCGCAGATCGGCATCAATAAAAGAATCATCATCTTCCGCAACAAAGGTAACGAAGAAGGCGGCAAAAAAAGCGCCGGCGACTTCGAAGTGCTCATCAATCCGCGTATCACACAGGCGCGCGGGGAGAAGGTTACAATGGCCGAGGGCTGCCTGTCCTGCCCGGAAATACAGGTTGAAGTAAGCAGATTCCCGGAGATCAAGGTGCGCGCGTTCAACGCCCAGGGAGAAAAAGTATCCAAACGTTATCTGGATTTTGTCGCCCGCGTGGTGCAGCATGAAATCGACCACCTCGACGGCAAGCTGATTGTCGATTACGAGGGAAACCTCTACTATCCCGCGGAAAAACAAGGTTTCTTCGCGAAAATATTCCAGACCGGTTAAGCGGTGGAATTTTTTATTTTATAAATCTTGAAATCTCCCCGCTTCTGTTGTAGTAGTCCTCAAGCACCAACAACAAATAGCATTTATATTTCAGCGTCTTTCCGCATGGAGAAAATATTCTATGTTTAAAATTCACTGCCCGGAATGCAAAAAATCTTTTTTGTGGACGGATGAAATGCCCCTGCAGGGCAAATGCCCCAATCCGGATTGCCGCTGGCAATATAATGTTCACGCCGAACTCAGGAAAAACGTGAATCCGACCGAGGAAGAGCAAAAAACAAAACCTCTGCTGTGCCCCTTCTGCCAGTCGCAAATCACTTCAAGAATTACCATTTGCCCTAATTGCGCACATATCGTGACGGGCAAAAGGTATTTTAAAAAAAGCTGGGCATTTCTATACCTTTGCGTGCTGCTGATTATTTTATCTCTTATTCTGAAATATTCTAATTAAAAATGGATTTAAAAAAGACGCCGCTTTACGAAAAACACGTTTTGCTAAATGCCAAAATAATCGATTTCGGCGGCTGGGCGATGCCCGTTCAATACAGCAATGTAATTGAAGAGCATCATACAACCCGCACTGCCGCGGCCATTTTTGACATCTGCCACATGGGGGAACTAGAAGTAAAAGGCCCGCGGGCGTTTGATCTGTTGCAGCTTGCCCTCACCAGGGATCTTGCCGACCAGAGGTTGGGACAGGTCAAGTTAAGCGCCCTCCTTAATGAAAAGGGCGGCATAATCGACGACCTTACCGTGTATAAAAAAAGCGATGACTCTTTTATGCTGGTAACTAATGCCACAACTAAGGAGGCGGATTTTTCACAAATTTCGGGCATTCTCAGACAAAAAAGATACGATTGCGTTCTCGAAGACATCAGCGACAAAACAGGAAAGCTCGATATCCAGGGGCCGCTTTCACAGGAAATTCTGCGGCAATCAATCACTGCAGATTTACAAAATCTTCCTTATTACCATTTTATAGAAGCAAACGTCATGGATATACCCGCGATCATTTCGCGCAGCGGCTACACCGGCGAAGACGGCTTTGAAATCTATGCGCCAGCCAAGCAGATCGGCGATATCTGGGAGCGCCTCATGGAAACAGGCAAGGCCTTCAGATTGAAACCCGCGGGACTGGGCGCGCGCGACACGCTACGGCTGGAAGCGGGCATGATGCTCAACGGGCAGGATATGACCCGGGAAACAACTCCTCTGGAAGTTCCCTACGGCTGGCTGATTGACTGGAAAAAGTATTTCATCGGCAAATCCGCCCTGGAGGAATTAAAAAAGACCGGGCCGGCGAAAAAACTGGTCGGCTTTGAAATGATTGGCCGCGGCATCGCCCGGCACGGCTATAAGGTGTTTAGCGGCAAAAAGGAAATCGGCGTGGTAACTTCCGGCACTTTTTCCCCGACGCTGAACAAAGCCATCGGCCTGGCTTTTCTGGATATTGATTTCAGCGCGCCGGAAACTTTCATTGATATCGCCATCCGCGAAACCACGGCACAGGCAAAGATTGTAAAATTACCTTTCTATAAGAGAAAAAAATAATATGTTATAAGGAGAAGGATAATGTCCAAACCTAATCCCGCCGACAGGCTCTATTCCAAAGATCATGAATGGCTCAAAGAACATGGCGACGGCACGGCGACCATCGGCATCACCGACTACGCCCAGGAAATGCTCACCGATATCGTTTTTGTCGAACTGCCCAAAATCGGGAAAAAAGTTAAACAGGGCGAGGCAATGGCGGTGGTGGAATCGGTCAAATCCGTCTCGGAAGTCTACGCGCCGGCCAGCGGTGAAATTACAAAAACCAATACAGCATTGGAAGAAACACCAGAACTTATCAATAAAGACGCGTTCGGCGAAGGATGGATTGCCGAAATCAAGCTGGCGGACGTATCAGAAATAAAAACACTGCTTGACGCCGCCGCTTACGAAAAACTAATTCAAGAGGAAAAGCGCTGAGCATGGATTATTGCCCGCACACCAAAGAAGATATCGCGCGGATGCAGAAAGCCATCGGCGTCAAGGACATCGAAGAGCTTTTTGCCGATATTCCCAAAAAATTCCGGCTGAAAAAAATTCCCGATCTGCCCGGGGCCCTCTCGGAGACGGAAACGATCGCGCTGATGAAAAACATCGCTGCCAGAAACTTTATGCCGCGCCTGACGCTCACCGGCGCGGGCGCGTACGCGCACCATATTCCTGCCGTGGTCAGCCATCTGGTGGGGCGAACGGAATTCTACAGCGCCTACACCCCTTATCAGGCGGAAATCAGCCAGGGTCTTCTGCAGGCAATTTATGAATATCAGACCATGGTCGCGAACCTCACCGGCACGGATATCGCAAACGCCTCCATGTATGACGGCGCCTCCGCCATGGCCGAAGCGGCGGTATTGTGCGGCAAAATGTCGGGGCGCGGCAAAATTCTGATCGCGCGCTCTGTTCATCCCGAATACCGAAAAGTCGCGCAAGCCTACGCCTGGGCCAACAGTTACGTTGTCTTGGAAATACCTTACGCGGCAGACGGACAGGTGGATACAAAAACTTTACGCAAAGAAATTGATGATAATACTGCCGCCGTTTTGATACAAAGCCCGAATTTCTTCGGTTGTATCGAAGATGTCGCAGCAGTTTCTGAGGCTGCTCACGCACGTGGCGCGCTGGTCATTTCCGGATTCACCGACGGCACTTCTCTGGGCCTTTTAAAACCCGCCGGTTGTGCCGGCGCCGACTTTGTCGTCGGCGAAGGGCAAAGCTTCGGCAACCCGCTCAACTACGGCGGCCCTTATCTGGGTATTTTCGCGGCCAAGGAAAAATACCTGCGGCGCATTCCCGGCAGGCTGGCGGGCGCTACGGTCGATAAAAACGGAAAACGCGGTTTTGTGCTCACGCTCCAGACCCGCGAGCAGCATATCCGCCGGGAAAAAGCCACATCCAATATCTGCTCCAACGAAGCGCTGTGCGCGTTGGCGGCGGGTATTTATCTGGCGGCGCTTGGAAAAAACCTGCGCAAACTGGCCTTGTTGAACGTTCAAAAAACACAATATTTCAAGGAAAAGGTTTCCTCCCTGCCGGGATGGAGAACAATCTTTGCCGCGCCGGTTTACAATGAATTTGTCGTTACCTGCCCCGACGCCCGCCGGGCAAATGATAAATTGCGCCACGAAGGCATCATCGGCGGCTATGAATTGCAAAATGATTATCCGGAACTGGAGAATTCGCTTCTTTTCTGCGTGACGGAACTCATTTCCAAAGAAGACATGGACCGCGTTGTCGGAATTCTGAAATAGCAAAGGTGTTTTCATGGAACTAATTTTTGAAATCAGCAAACCCGGACGCGCAACGACGGACATACCGCAAAGCGATGTTCCCGAAAAAGATATTTCCGCAATAATAGATGCCCGCTACCTGCGCGATGAGCTGGACCTGCCGGAAGTTGCCGAGATCGACCTTGTGCGGCACTATACCAATTTATCCAGAAGGAACTTCGGCGTGGATCTGGGATTTTACCCGCTGGGTTCCTGCACCATGAAATACAATCCCAAAATCAACGAAACTGTCGCGGCTTTTCCGGAGTTCACATGCCTTCACCCTTACGCCCCGGCCGATTTTGCCCAGGGCAATTTACAGCTCATGTTTTCCCTGCAGCAGCTGCTCAAAAATATTTTCGGCATGGCCGAATTCACGCTGCAGCCGGCGGCGGGCGCGCACGGCGAACTCACCGGCGTCATGGTGATTAAAAAGTATTACGAGCGCCGCGGCGAAAAACGAGGCATCGTGCTGATTCCGGACACGGCGCACGGCACCAATCCGGCCTCCGGCGCGCTGTGCGGATTCGAAACCGTAACGCTGCGCTCCAACGCTGATGGCGGCGTCGACATTGAGCATCTGAAATCGCTGATGGATGAAACTGTCGCGGCGCTGATGCTGACCAATCCCAACACGCTGGGCCTCTTCGAGCGCAATATTGAACAAGTAGCGCAGCTTGTGCACGACAGGGGCGGCCTGCTCTATGGCGACGGGGCCAACGCCAACGCTTTTCTAGGCAAGACGCGCCCCGGCGATTTGGGCTTTGACGTCATTCAGCTCAACCTGCATAAAACATTTTCCACGCCGCACGGCGGCGGCGGCCCCGGCAGCGGCCCGGTGGGCGTCGGATCAAAGCTGGTGGATTTCCTGCCGGTTCCCCGCATTGTCAAGGATGCCGATAAATACAAGCTTTCGGAAAACTTCCCCCACAGCATCGGGCGCGTGCGCGCTTTTTACGGCAACTTCAACGTGATCGTCAAAGCTTATACTTACATACGGTCGCTCGGCGCGGAAGGGTTGACCCGCGCCGCGGAAATGGCGGTACTCAACGCGAATTATATCAAGGAAAAACTAAAACCCTATTATGATTTGCCCTACGACCGAGTCTGCATGCATGAATGCGTCTTTTCCGGAAAGAAGCAAGTCGCTGAAAGCGGCGTTCATACCACCGACATCGCCAAGCGGTTGATCGATTTCGGTTATCATCCGCCGACGATTTATTTTCCACTGATTGTGCCGGAGGCGATAATGATCGAACCGACGGAAACAGAAAGCGTCGAAACGCTTGATCAGTTCTGTGAGGCGATGATCGCCATCGCGCGCGAAACCAGAGAAAACCCGCAGCGCCTTAAAGACGCGCCGCTTTCCACGCCCGTGGGCCGCCTCGATGAAGTCCTGGCGGCGCGCAAACCTGATGTCGCCTGGAAAAAACCCTGAAATGAAAACACCGTCAGTCCAGCCATATCTGCGCAAACCACCCTGGTTCAAAGTGCCTCCACCCTACGCGCGGCACAGCCATCACATACGCGCAACGCTGGCCGGGCTTAATCTGCATACCGTTTGTCAGGAAGCATGCTGCCCCAACATCGCCGAGTGTTTTGCTGACGGCACGGCAACTTTTCTGATCATGGGCAATATCTGTACACGCAATTGTCTGTATTGCAATGTCATGCACGGCAAGCCACAACCACTTGACCGACAGGAATGCGATCGTCTGGCAAAAGCCGTGCGGGACATGAACCTAAATTACGTGGTCATCACGTCTGTTACGCGCGATGACCTGCCGGACGGCGGAGCGTACTTTTTTGCCGAATGCATCGACCGACTGCGCCGGGAAAATCCGGAAATTAAAACAGAAGTATTAATTCCCGATTTCCGGGGAAATGCAGCGGCGCTCGATAAAACAATCAAAGCTGCGCCTAACGTGATAAATCACAACATGGAAGTGGTCAGGTCCCTGTTCGGGCGTCTCCGGCCCCAGGGAAATTACACGTTGTCGCTGAACATTTTACGACACGTATCCCGGAGAGCTGTCATTGCCAAAAGCGGCTTCATGGTGGGCTTAGGCGAGACTAATGATGATATTCTAAGTCTCATGGATGATCTGGCTTCCACGGGCTGCGCGCGTTTAACCATCGGGCAGTATCAACAGCCAACGCGAAAACACTGGCCGGTTGCCAGATATTATCACCCGGAAGAATTTGCGAAACTAAAAGAAATCGCTTATCAAAAAGGATTCCAACATGTAGAATCAGGGCCGTTGGTGCGCAGCTCCTATCACGCGGCCCGTGAGGTGTAAGCATGCCCGAAGAATACGATTTGATTGTTATCGGCGGAGGCCCCGGCGGCGTGGCCGCGGCGCGAAAAGCGGCGGCGCATGGCAAACGCGCGCTGGTTATCGAAAACGCGGGCTGGGGAGGCACGTGCGCCAATCACGGCTGCATCCCGACCAAGGCGCTTCTGACATGCAGCAAACATTTTGCCGACCTGAAAAAACTCAAACGCCTGGGCATCAATGTCGCCGATCCGGCGGTTGACTTTTCCGCGATAAAAAAGCACCAGCAGCAGGCCGTAAAAATAGCGGCGCTGGGCGCCCACAAAACACTTGCCGATGGGCAGGTGGAAACAAAATTCGGCACCGGAGAAATCACCTCGCCGCGCGAAGTACAATACAAAGACGCGGAAGGAAACATAAAAACATTCTCCGCGGCAAACATCATTATCGCCTGGGGAGCAAAGCCGCAGTTATTGCCCCAGATACGGCCATCAGAAAGAATTCTGACATCGGATGATCTGCTTAAGCTGGAAAAGCTGCCCGAAAGCATCGTTATCATCGGGGCAAGCGTGATCGGCGTGGAGTTCGCGACATGCTACGCCGAATTGGGCGTAAAAGTAACCCTCGTCGAACTACTGGATAGAATTTTGCCCTACGAAGATCAGGATGCGGCGGGGCTGCTCAGGCAGGAGTTGACGCGCCTGGGCGTCAGTATTCATACTGCGGCAAAACTCGAAAACATCACCGACACCGGAGATAGTGTGGTTGCCAGGGTGCAGGCGGGCAGCGAGCAACTCGAGAAAATCGCGAATTACGCGCTTCTTTGCACCGGCAGAAAGCCTCTGCTTCATGAAGAAGAATTGGATAAACTGAAAATCGAATACACCAAAGCGGGAATAAAAGTTGACAAAAATATGATGACAAATGTGGCGGGCGTTTACGCCGTGGGAGACGTTACCGGAGGGCTGATGCTGGCGCACCGCGCGGCGCTCATGGGCGAAATTGCCGCGGGGCACATCAGCGGCGAAGACACAATCAGCTACAATGAAAATTTTATCCCGGCCGTTGTTTACAGCCACCCGCAAATCGCCCGTGTCGGCGATATCCGGGAAAGCGCGGAAGTCCAGGTGCGCAAATCCGAATACTCCGCCAATATCATTGCCCGCATGGAGCTCGTGACCAATGGATTTGTCAAAGCGTTTTTCCGGGATGGCAAAATAATCGGCGCGACGATTGTCGGCGAAGAAGCCGCCGAACTAATCGCGCCGCTGACGCTGGCCGTCTGCGAGGAAATGACCGAAAAACAACTGCGCGCATGGATTATCGCGCACCCGACGTTAAGCGAAATATTTACCGGATTGTTCAGCGGCTGATTTTATCGCGTTTTTTGTCGACCAAAGCAAGTTCTTTGATCAGCTGCCTGGCGCGCCAGAGCCTTTCCTTTTCGGAAATATTTTCGTTTTCCATCTCTGCGCACTTTCTGCTTGCCTCGGCGCATTTTTCGATCCATTCCTGCGAATGCAGATCCAGCTTGCGCCTTTCGCGCGCCTTAGGACTTTCCAAAACAGGATCCGCATCCGGCTTGTGCGGGCGCGGTTTTTTGCGCCTTTCGGGACGCGTCATTTCCATAAGTAATTGCTTTATCCGCCACCACTTTTCCGCCGCGGGCATATCATTGTCATCAATCTCGGAAACTTTGCGCAAAGCGTCACGGCATTTATCTTCCCATTGCCGGGAAAAAAAATCTATCAAATCGCTTTTTTGCGGCATGGCAATCCCCCTGCAGGACTTTTATATAATGCCTATATGCGCGACATGTTCTTTTAAATAATTATAAAATGGACTAAATTATGACGCAACTATTATATTGCGGCGTGCGCGGAAATAATTTTTGCCAATTCGCTGCCGTAAGATTGCTTCTTTTCCGGCGGCAGAATCTCGTTCAGGCTGTTGATGCCCCGCGCCAGTTCCAGCAGCACATTGTCCGGCAAAAACATGAAGATGGCGCGGTTTTCTTCTTTGGCCCGCCGCCAACGCCAGGCGTAAAGTTTTTTCAGCAGCGCTTTTTGCTGCGCATTCAAATCCCGGTAACCTTTTATTTTTGTATGCCCCAGGCGATCCATGCTTTTTTCCTGCCAGTCGGAAGCGGCAATTCTGGCAAATGCCTCCGCGGCTGCTTCTTCCAAATTCTTTTCTTTTAGCTGCGCGAGCTGTCGCTCATACAATCCGGCAAGATAAGCCACATCCTGCGCGGCATACGAAAGCTGGTCTTCCAAAAGCGGACGGTTATCCCAGCGTGAGCGTTGCATTTTTTTGTTCTTTGCCAGATTAACGCCCACAAACTCGGCAATCATTTTCTCCAGCGAAAGCTGTTTAAAGCCCAGCATCAGCGCCGCCCGGTGCGTGTCAAAAATATTCTCAAAATCAAAGGAGTAATCACGCCTGAGCAGGCGGATGTCATTATCCGCGGCGTGCAAAACTTTGATCTTCTGTCGCTGGCGGAAAACCTCGCCCAGAAAAGACAAATCAAAATCCGCCAACGGATCAAAAATATAAGTGGTGTCACCGGCGTGAATCTGAATCAGGCAAAGCTTTTCGCGAAAATAACGGAAGGAGTCATATTCCGTGTCAATCCCCAATACCAGGCTTTTTCTGATATCTTCGGCGGCACGCTTAAGTCTTGACGGACTGTCAACCAATATCCATTTTGCTTTCATGGTTTATTATTTATCTTAAATAATAATTTAATGCCATGAAAATAAGAAGCATAACAGCAAAGACAAAAGCGGTCCGGTAATCGGCCGGTTTCATTTTCAACACGACAAACGATGAGCGTTCGCCACGCGCGTAATTTCTTGCTTCCATCGCCAGCGCCAGCTCATCGGCGCGCCGGAAAAGCCCCAGCAAAAGAGCAATTATTAAAGATAAAAATGCCCCCACTCGCCTTTTTAGAGATGACCGGCGCCAGTCATAAGCGCGCGCTAACTGCGCTTTTTCAATTTTATCCTTCTGCCAAAGCAAAAAAGGCATCATCCGCAGCGCGAGCATGATCATTACCGCGATATCATCGACGGGGACGCGCAGATGTTTAAGCGGTCGCAGAAAATACTTAAGCGCCGCGATTATTTGTGCCGGCATGGTGGTCATGGTCAGTAAAAGCGCCGCCGTAATAAGGAGCAAAAATCGCCACGTCACGACAAATCCTTCCCGCATGCCCGATGCCGAAATCCCCGGAAATGAACCATCATTCCGGCTGAATAATGCATGCGCCAGAAAGATCAAAACAATAAAAAATAAAAGTGGCTTTATCGCCTGACCCAGCGTGCGCAGTGTTATTTTTGCAGACAAAACGGCGCAGAATAAACATCCGCCCATAAATAATATCGTGAGAGGTTTGGCCCAGATAATAAAAACACTCAAAGAAACAACGGCAGCAAGCTTTAAGCGGGCATCGAGCCTGTGAACAAATGACTCCTCGGATATGAATGTTCCCGCGCGATACATAAAGGCTCACTTTTTTTTGATTAATTGCCCGATGTAATCCGCGGCTTCGTCAGGATCAAAAATGTCCGTGCGCACCGGCAAACCTGATTTTTTCAGCTTGAGCAACATTTGCGTAATCTGCGGCAGGCGCAGGTTTATCTGCTGCAACAGTTTTGTCTCGGCGAATACCTTGGCTGCTGTCGCGTCAAGATAAACTGCTCCTTTATTGAGTACCACAACTCTTTCGGCCAGCGCCGCCTGCTCCATTTTGTGCGTAACATGTATTATTCCCACACCGGCGCGATGCAGGTTATCCATAGTTTCCAAAACACGCGCGGCCGCCGCCGGATCAAGAAACGCGGTCGGCTCATCCAGCGCGATATAGCGAGGATTCATCGCCAGCACTCCGGCAATGGCTACCAGCCTCTTTTCTCCTCCGGAAAGATTTTCGATGTTGCGCGTAGCCAAATCATTGATTCCCGCTCTCTGCAAAGACTCGGCCACCCTTTTTTTAATTTTCGCCGCCGGTAGACGCAGATTTTCCGGCCCAAAGGCGACGTCTTCCTCCACTGTCATGCCGATAATCTGATTATCGGGATTCTGGAAAACCATGCCCACGCACGACCTGATTTCCGTATGATGCTTTGCTATTTTTGTATCCAGCCCGTTTATTTCAACCGAGCCTTTATCGGGCAACAATAAGGCGTTCAAATGTCTGATCAGCGTTGTTTTGCCGCAGCCGTTGGGGCCAATCAGCGCGACGTATTCACCGTCTTTTATTTCCAGAGAAACACCGCGCAGCGCGGCAATTCCTTCCGGCTCATAACGGTAATGAACATTGTTTAAACTGATCAAAGATATATCCTAAATTATTATCCGTTTTTTTAATTGGCAACTTACCCAGGCGGCAAGCGCAATTTTCACCATGTCGCCGGGCAGGAACGGTAAAATACCGACACTCGCCGCTTTAATCAAATCCAGCCTGGCCACAAAAGAAAGCTGAAGCACGCCCAATAAATAGATGATCACCATGCCGGCCAGCATGGAAAAACCATACCACCAAATTCCCGCTTCCTTTTTTTGGCTCGCCAAAAAGCCAATAACAAAAGCGCCCAATATAAAGCCGATTAAATAACCGCCGGTAGGGCCAAAAAGAACACCCAATCCCGATTTCCCCCCGGCGAAAACCGGCATGCCTAATACCCCCAGCATTATGTAGATAAACTGGCTAGCCGCACCCAGCGGCCCCCCTAAAACGGCTGCGGCAACATTGAGAAAAAAAGTCTGCGCCGTAATGGGCACCGGCGGTAGAGGAATGATGATGTAGGCGCCTACGGCCGTTAACGCGCCGAAAAGCGAGGCATAAATAATACCCCGAATGGGTTTTTTCTCCTGTAACATAAAATTCTCCCTCTGCCTTAATCCTAAAAAGTGATGGACAAGCCGCCTTTGAAAATCAATCCATCCGCCGGATAATAGAGATTATCGCTCCATCCCGCCATATCGATGCCGTAAACCGCATATTTTTCGTTAGTTATATTTTCCAGACCGGCAAAAAAGAAAGCCCGCTTGCCTTTGATTTCCGGCCGCCAATAAAGATAAAAGTCCGCTCGCGCGTAACCTTTCAGCCGCTCAGCGCTGTTGTCATAGTCATTGGCCAAATACGCTTTATCCACATAACGCAGGCGCGGATTAAGAGAAATATTATAAGGAAGAAATATTTCTAAATTAGCGTTAGCCATCCAGCAGGGGACCATCGGCACGTCATTGCCGTCGTTTACGCCGCCGGTAAACACGGCTTTTTTATAAGTAAGATTTCCGCTGAAAGTAAAATATTTTTTATAACTGTAGGCAATGCCCAGCTCCGAGCCGATGTGCGTTGTCTTATCCAGATTGACCAGTTGCCAGGTTACAGGATCAGCCGAAATCTCGTCTTCCATATCGATCCGGTAAAGAGCGAATTGGATCTTTAAATTATTAAACGGATAATAGGTCGCGCCCAGTTCATAACTATTCCCTTTTTCTTTTTCAATGTCCAAATTGAAAGTATTGAAAAACCCGTAATAAGAAGCCTGCTCATCCAGAAACGGATAGCGATAGACGCCGGCATATTTTGCGTAAATTTTCGCTTGCCTTCCGAAAAGATAGGTCAGACTTGCCTCCCAGGCCTGAGCGTGATGTTTTTTCGCGGCATCAAAATCGACAGAAAAAGGGCTAAGCGTGGTGTGCTTCCCTTTATATTCGGCGCTTTCCGTTCGATAGCCACCTGCCAGAATCAGGTTCGGCAGAATATTGAGTTCGTTACGGATATAAAACCCTAAGGTATCTTTGGTAAAATCAACATAGTGTGTCTTTGTTGTTCGTTTTCTGTCCGCGTATTTGTTTAGTTTCATCGTTTCATGGTAGCAGTCCACGCCGGCGATCAGCTTATTGCTGAAAACGGCAAAGGATGATTCCCAGACATATTTCGGCGTTAATCCAAAAGTTTTAATATCATACTTGTTAAATTGATTGGGCGGCCAATAGGAAACAAAATTGCTCTCCATCAGCTTGCCGCCGTAATACAAATCTCCTTCCAGACGGCCAAATTTGCCCAGCAGAAGATTAATTTTTCCGTGCAGATTCCGATAAAGCTCTTCCGCGTCGTCGTTTTCATGTCCGGGTTGAACCTGCCGGGGATCAGCCTTCATCTGATTTTTAGTAAGGCCGCCGGGCATATCAAACGCTGTTTTGCTGATGGAGCCGTCCAGAGACAACATCAGAAAGGAATTAACATCATAGGCAAGGTTGGCACCAATTCCTAAAAAAGAAAATTTCGCGTGGTCACGATACCCTTGCGTAAACTGATTCTGCCCGTTTAATGAATAAGAAAAATTCCCCGCCGAGCCGCTTATGCCGGCTTTTTCATCATGAAAACCGTAACTCCCCGCCGAGAAAGCGGCATCAACGCGGGTGCCTGCCGCACCCCGTTTGGTAATAATGTTTATGACGCCGCCGATTGCCGCGTCTCCATACAAAACCGAACTAGCGCCGCGGATAATTTCAACTTTTTCGATATTGTTGAGCGGAATCTGCATCAGGTTTGCAGGCGACATATCCGGCCGATTGAGCTTTCGGCCGTCGAGTAAAATCAGCGTCTTGCCGAAAGGATTATCCCCGCCAAAACCGCGCAGATCAATCATGGTTTGCGCCGGATTGCCGCTGTAACTTCTTATCTGAATGCCTTCAGCAAATTCCATCAGTTGCACCACATTTGTCGCGCCGGATTTTTCAATTTCTTTGGCGGTAATGACCGTGACATTGGCCGGCGCTTTGAGCGCTTCCTGCGCGTCACGTGTGGCGGTAACAACAATTTCGTTGAGCTTTACAGTAGGCTCTTCGTCTTTTTTATTTTCGGCTAATGACGGAGCAGCAAAGACAAGCGAACAAAACAGAATAGAAACAAAAATTTTTTTCATGATCCTTCTCCTTTCCCCCTCGGGATTAAAGTAAGTGAGAGCGCCCGTAAAGTCTCCTGGCTTGCGGCTTCCTAATTTCCACTCCTTCCCAACGCCGAAGCATCAGTGGATAACTGTGGATTTCGTTCCGCTTACAGTTGCGGGGCAGCGCCGGAATTTAACCGGCTTCCTTGTCTGGACACCCTAATTCAGGTTAGCAATGTGATTCTGGGCGATCTATTTTGCAAACCTACATCGACCAGAACATCGACCTCGTAAACCTCCTTCATATTTCGCGCGGAAATAACTTCCGCGGGATTTCCTATAGCATAAATTTTTCCGCTGTAAAGTAAAATTATTTTGTCGGCGTGCTGCGCGGCCAGATTGATATCGTGCGTTACAAAAACAATTGTCAGCTGCTTTTCCGCTTTCAGCTTTTTGAGCAGTCTTAAAAAACGAAGCTGATGCTTCAGATCCAAGAAGGCGGTGCTTTCATCCAAAAGAAGCACTTCCGGCTCCTGCGCCAGGGCCCGGGCAATCAGGACGCGTTGGCGCTCTCCCGCGGAAAGCTCATTGAAACGTCGGCGGGCAAAAGAAAGCGTGTCTGTTCTTTCCATCGCCTCATGAACAATGCTGTAATCATTTTTATTTTCAAAACGATAATTTCCCAGATGAGGAAATCTGCCCATCAGCACTATTTCTTCCGCATAATAGGGAAAGATTAGAGATGTTTCCTGCGGGACGATGGAGACTTTTTTGGCAATTTCTCTGCGTGTGTATCGGGCGGTATTTTTCCCCGCGACGCCCACCTCCCCCTTTTCCGGTAGTAGTGTGCCGTTGATCAATTTCAGAAGCGTTGTTTTCCCTGAACCGTTTGGGCCGATAATCGCCGTGATCTCTGATCTGCCCACGGAAAAAGAAACACCTCTTATCACGGTGTTTTCACCATAACTGAAATTTACATCCTGCGCGCTGACGATCTGCATTTCTTACAAAGACTTTCTTTTTAAAAGAAAAATAAAGTACGGCGCGCCGCACAGAGCCGTAATCACGCCCACCGGCAATTCCGAAGGCATCATCAATACCCTGGATAAAGTGTCGGCAATCACCAGAAAAGAAGCGCCAAAAAGCGCCGCCACGGGCATGAGCATACGATGGTCGGAGCCAAACAAAAGGCGCATCATATGCGGCACCATAATACCCACAAACCCGATCAAGCCGGCCAGCGCCACTGTCACGGAAACCATCAGCGAAGTAACAACCAGCAACCACGGTTTGGTCCTTTCTACATTCACGCCCAAATGCAGAGCCGTCTCTTCTCCCTGCACCAGCAAATTCAGTTTGCCCGCCTGCCCGTAGAGAAGAAAAAATCCCGCGAACAGGCATAGCGCGGCTAGGCCGATCTCACCCCACGCGGCGCGTGACAAATCACCCATCAACCAGAAAGTAATGGAGTGTAGTTCCAGGCTTCCGACCAGGGAAAGAAAAAAAAGAATGGCCGCAGCAAAAAAAGCGTTGATCACCACGCCGGTGAGCAAGAGTGAATTGTCCATTAACGCGCCTCTTGCCCCGCCGGCAATAACGAACAGCAGAAATACCGTGATCAACGCGCCGCAGAAAGCCAACAGCGGTATTCCCAGATAAAAAGAACTTGCGCCGATAACAATACCGGTAATAGCGCCTACCGCCGCGCCGCCCGAAATCCCCAATATATAAGGATCCGCCAACGGGTTGCGCAAAAGCGCCTGGAAAATAACGCCGCCTACGGATAAGACAGCTCCGACGACGCCCGCGAACAAAACGCGCGGCAGACGCACGGAAGCAACGATTAGTTCTTCCTGGGAATAAATGGAAAAATTACCGGTAAGAGCCTTGCCCAAAAAACGCAGAATAACGCCCCATTCGACATGGACACTGCCCACGGCAAGCGAAACAAGGCAAAGCATGATAAAAACAAAAAGCATCAGGAGGCTTACTTTCAGCACCCGTGAAGCGGTCACTCGCTGATAAATAGTTTTCACCCTCCTACTTTGTTTTTACTTTGCGCGGCTTCTTGCTTCTTTTTCTTAATGTTTTTATTTTCGCGCTTACGGCGTATTTTTTTCTTTCTGAAATCTTTACTCCTTCGAGATCAGCAAGCCATAAAGGATGCCGGTGGCGGGCGTAATCGAGCCGCACGCGGCCAGAAAAAATACCACGCACCAGCGGCCAATTGGGCTTAAGCGCGATCGCCGCCATGTGCGCCAGAAACGCCAGAAAAAATAAAAGAAAAGAAATGTTGTGAATCCAGGTCGCCCATAATACAACTGTGCGCGATATATCCGGCGCGTAAATATTTTTATATGTTTTTATCATTCCCGAGACAATCAGCATCAGGATGACAAAGGCCATGCCCGCGTAAGCCAGGCGCTGTTCGGGCAGATATTTATGCATGGGCGGTTCTTTTCCGAAACCGAACATGCTTTTTATGACGGCAACCGAAGCGGAAAAATCACCCTTTCTGGGCAGCAGGCCAAATTCCCCACGTGCGCCATGATAAACCACATGGAAAATAGCCGCCGCAATAAAAACCAGCGCCGCGCCGTAGTGCAGATATAAAGAAGTAATGAAATCGGCGCTCCATCCCAGGCCAGGGATTGTTATAATGTAGTAGCGTTTAGCCACCGGCAATTCGAATATTCCCGTCATCAGTAAAATCAGTCCGGAGACGGCGATGGCCCAGTGTTCGATCAGTTCCACCATGCTGTGACGAACAACGAGATTTTTTTGCGCCAGTATTTTTTCAGCCATTTTTCCCCTCCTTCTTTTTCAATTGACCCTTGCGGCGCGAAAACCAGTTCCACGCGCCTGCCGCGCCCGCCGCGGCCAGCCCCAAAAACGGCGCGGCCAAAACCATCTTACCCAACGGGTCCGTGCCGGCCATGCGGCGCAAAACATCCGTTTTCATATCCGGCTGACCCGGCTTTTTGATCATTGTTTTATTGATTTTCTCAAAGGGCACGGGAGAAATATATAATGTAGCTGTGCCACCATTTTGCACGTCGCCGTAAATCCAGCCGTTTATGCGACGGGCGCGCTCAACCGCCACTTGCTTGATTGCTTTTTCCGATCCGATCAGCAATGCTTCCCGCGGACATGCCTCCACGCAGCCGGGCAGTTTTCCTTCTTTGAGTCTATCAAAACATAAATCACATTTGTACATCACGCCATTGCCCATAAGGCCGGGCAGAACATGCAGATAAATTCCGACGCCGGATTGCCGTTGCGGAATTTCCCAGGGGCAGACATCCCGGCATTTCGCGCCGCCGAAGCACTGATTCTGGTTAATCACCACAGCGCCGTTTTTGAATTTGTGATTAGCGGAAAAGGGACAAATCGTCGCGCAAGCCGGATTATCGCAGTGCATGCAGCGACGCGGCACATAAATGGTCCTTTTTCTTCCTGCAAAATCAATCTCCGCTTTATGCACATAAATAAAATTATAAGGAGTTAAACGGTCAAACACCTCTTTCTTTTTCGACCAGTCTTCGATAGTTTTCCGCGGCCAGGGTTCCGGAATCGGATCAATCGGAGGAGGAATTTTATTTTTGTTTATCTCTTTGCAGATAGCCACGCAAGCGGGAATCTCCCGGTCCGCACAACCGTCACACAGGTTCAAATCAATGATGGTCGATAATTTTTCGCCTGCCTCCGCCGACGCGTTTTTGGTTATACCAAAACCGGAAACAAGAGACGCGCCTGCCGTGAGCTGCAAAAAAGTCCGGCGGCTTAATCCTGAATTATTTTTTTTACTCATTTTTAACACCTCGATAAGAGCTTTGTTCTGGTTTAATTTTTTCTCTGCTCCACGCATACTGAATAGGGAACCTCCACCGTATAGTACCGATACATAAGGCAACGGTTATAAGGCGTGCGCTCCCATGACGTGCATTCTTTTTTGCTTTCTGTTCGATAGCGTGTTTCCCAACGCACACAATTGGCGGCGGCGCAGCCGTTTATTACCATGACACTAAGCACAATAATCAACACCAGATTACTTCTAAAAATATTTTTCATTACTTGCTCCCACAATTTTTGTCCAACAAAATACCTGCCGACAATGAAAACCAGATTTTTTATTTCCTGCTGACACGGATTTTATACGCGTCGCCTGTTTTTTCCAAAAGTTTTATTTCGACGCCCCTCTCTTTATCGATAAATACCGCTTGATCCGGCAGGTCATACGCGGCGCCTTGCAGATAAGAAACAGATGGATTTGCGTCCATCAACTTTACCGGCGCGCGGCCGTGCCGGCATTCAGCCACCGTATCATCCGCGTACATAATTAATATCCCTTTTCCGGGCAGATGAGCATCGAAATCACCCAGCGGTTGACGGTTTTCGATTAAATAAAACGTTGTCTTAGTCAGTGGAATTTTTATTACCAGCGTGTCTGAGGCGCCGTCTTCCAACGGACCCAAGACAATTTCCGCCGTCTGTTTCGGCTCCACAATTTTTATCTTTTCCGGCGCGATCCAGCCTAGTCTCAGTTTCGTCCAGGAAGATATCCCCGGCGGCGGAAGATGCCGCTGATAAAGATGACAGGACATCGGATCCCAGTAACCCATATTAATCAGCGCTTTGGCCCAGCCGGAAAATAACGTGGGGTGTTGCGCCTGGATATCATGATCATAAAGGCAGGGCACAACTCTTTTGCCGTCGCGCACGCCACCCCAGACATGCGCTACATCATGAAAAAGCGTCCCGAGATGCGCCTGATAGGTAAAGATGGCCACGCCGCCCGGCACCACCTGCCCCTTCTTTTTTGTTTTGAACACGATATCCTGCGACCACCCCAGCATCCCCGGGTAACCACAGAGCCCGATCATGCCGTATTCTTCAAATTTCGCGCTGAGAAACAAAACAATAAAAGAATAACGCGAAAAATCATTTTCTTCATCCGCCGCGTCAATGGAATCCTGTATCAGCTTAACAATGCGGGATTTATCCACCTGAAGGTTGGCATCCGATATTGAATATTGCTTAATCGAGTCCGGAAGCTTGTGCCAGCCGGTAAAATCAAACTCGGCGCATACTTTGCCATAGGACATCTCCCGCACATAATTATTCAGCTGTTTGAAGCGGTCACGGACAAAATAATCATCAACTTTAGGGATAACGTAGGGAAACTCGACAAGAATGACCAGCCCTTTCTTCTTTTCGCATTCGTCTTCCTTTGCCGTGTCTGCCGCCGCCGCCGATGCCTTAAGCAAGAAAAGAAGGCTGATCAAGACCAACGCCATACTGTAGACACGCTTTTTAAACATGCCTGGCCTCCATGAATATTTTTGTAAAAAGTAGCACATCCACTTAATTTGTAAAGAGGATAAGTGAGAAAGAAAATAAAGATTTATTCTCTTGAAATTATACAGATTATTCAATACTTACCGACAGCGGCCAGATAGATGGTGAATCCTTCCTCGCCGTCCACGCCGAGAAGTTCATCGCAGGCATTTTGATTATAGGCAGCCACGGCGCAGCAACCCGCGTCGATACTCTGGCAGGCCAGATACAGATTCTGGCCGACGTGACCCGCGTCGATCGCAATCACCTTGTGCGCGGCCAGATCGTAGCGCCATTCCATTCGGGAGGGAATCGCCGTCCAGAAAAATGTTACGGCTGATGTGGCAATAAAATTCTGACCAAAGCAGGCGGCCGCCGCTTTGCGCCCGATTTGTTCATCCAGCTTTAATTGCGCCAGCCTTTCTTCGAAAGGCAGATAACGGTAAAGCCCGGCGGGCAAGTCCTGAACACAGTTTATAATTAGGTAAGTCTCAAACGAGTGGCGCGCGCCGGCGGAAGGAACAGAACGCAAAGCGGTTTCGGGGCTGATGACACAGCGCACCCCTTGCGTCGCCCAGAGCAGCGCGGCAAGCTCTTCCAGCGTCAGTGGATCTTTTTTATAATCGCGCACGCTTTCCCGAAAAGCAATCGCTTCACCTACAGGGATCTTTCCCAATCTGATGAGCGCATTTTTCCCCACAGGCAAATCAATTTTCGGCACGCCGGCAGGACAGGGCTTTTGCGGCGGCGGCGCGGGACGCCCCTGGCTTTGATCTGTCTGTGAAAAATTAATCTGCTGACGGATGATATCTTTTAGAAAAAATCTGTTGGCTTCGAAACGTTTTTTTGGCATTTGCTTAATAGTTTAATTTATAATTTTATCCCAACAAATGCCCACCTACCGGACAATCTATCCGTCCTTCAGTTTATCACAATCAGCAATGTCTTGGGGTCTGCCGCTGGCGCGCTTGTTGGTTAAAAGATCATCTTTTGATATGAAATTTGCCGTAAAATCGACGAAGTCAGCGATAACACGATTCTGAAAACATTCTTTAAATTGGACGCCATCAATTGATGTTAGTATCTCTAACCGCATAGGAGGAACACCCATGCGAATAACCTGTTTTTCTTTCAGAAAAATTTCTTTATTCACATCAGGAAAGTCAAAACCGAATTGCCGTAAAGCTTCGGCCATTTTCAAGGCGTTTTTTTCATTTACCGGAACCCAAATATCCAAGTCGCCTGTTGCCCGGGGATATCCGTAAAAGCCAACCGCATAGCCACCGATAATCAGGTATTCAATTTGTTTTGAGTTCAGTAATTTCAAGAACTCTTTGAAGTCGCGCGGAAACTCGATCATGCCCGAACATCACCTTTCTCATAAACTCGATTGCTTCTATTCTTTCAGTGGTACTGCGTTTGAGCCAGTAAGCTGTATCATCGGCTTCATGCAAATCAACCACTTCGATAATGTTTTTTTTAATTTTTTCTTCAAACATTTATTTTTTTATATCTGGCTTTCAATAACCTTTTGGAAAATAATCGATTAATTGCCTGAAATCATAACACATTACCACCTTTTATAAAAGCGCAAAAAGGCTCAACGAATAGAATAAATCCTGCAATTATCTGTTTTTATCTGCTTTGGACAAAATCCGTTATTTCTTTGAACAAAGACGCGTCTGCGTAAAACGGCCAGTCGTTGTGTCCCGCGCCTTTGATAACCCACATCTTTTTTCTGCCCTCCGGCAGATTTTCATATAAAGCATAGGCGTGTCTGATGGGCAGGATTTCGTCGCGCTCGGCCGCGACGACGGATATTTTTCTTGGGTAATTTTTCAGGTTTTCGATGCTGTCGTATTTATCGGTCAAAACCAGTTTCACCGGCAAAAAAGGAAACAGTGATTTGGCTACAGACGCGAGCGAATCCCAAGGTGTTATCAAAATTATTCCGGCAATGGGAACTTCTGTTTGTTTGGCGATCGCCGCGGCCACGCCACAGCCCAATGATTCTCCCAAAAGATAAAGCGGCTCTCCGTATTGCTTATAAGCTATACTTACCGTTTCCAATCCATCGCTAACAAATGGCTTTTCCCCCACTTTGCCCGGCCGCCCTCCGTATTTCGGATATTCAGCCAGAATTACCCGAAAGCCCAGTTTCATCAGCGGCTCCAGATAAAATTCCCGGTCAAACGCTGTGCCGCCGTTGCCGTGAAACAAAACAATAGTGCCATTGGGCGCGGGCGTATTCCGCGCAGAGATAAGCCCCCGGTAATCTTTTTCAGATTTCTCCCAGAAGTTCAGATTAACTGATGCCAGCATCCTCTCCGAAGGAACTTCCGAGCTGGGAAAATAAAGAAATTTGTTTTGCATATTACAGCCTCTAAAAAATATTAAAAAAATAAATAAAAGTAGAATTATTCTTAATATCGACTTCAAGAATTGAATAATATTTTGTCCTTTCCTACTTTTATGTTTTTCATTCTTTCCGCTTTTAATACTTATTTGGAAAAGAGTAACATATCGTATTCTTTTGTAAAAGCATAAAAATGAAAAGGCATTACATTTTAACACTTCTCATAAGGTTGTAACTTACCAGAGAAACGGCATGAACCTATTTTAGCTCCATGCAGAACTTATCAATCTTTTCTGGCGGGACTATGGGGTAAATGCCGGTATAGCAGGCCAGGCAGAAATTATTCCGGCCCAGGCCGGTGGCGCGGACCATGCCGTCGAGCGTGAGATAATGAAGGGAATCCAGGCCGATGAATTCGGCAATGGCTTTTTCGTTTTCCTTGACGGCGGCAATGAGCTCTCCTTTGGAGGAAAAATCAATGCCGTAGGGGCACGGATAAATAGTGGGGGGGCAACTTACCGCCATATGAATTTCTTTGATGCCGGTTTTGCGCAGGCTCTGCACGCGGTTGCGGCTGGTCGTGCCGCGGATAATTGAATCTTCCACAATCAGAACTTTTTTATTTTCCAGGAGGGGCTTTACGGGATTGAGTTTCACGCGCACACCGAAATCGCGCATCGGCTGGGTTGGCTGAATAAAAGTGCGACCCACGTAGTGGTTGCGGATCATGCCCATCTCAAAGGTGATGCCGCTTTCTTCGGCGTAACCGAGCGCGGCGTAATTGCCCGAATCGGGAAACGGCATGACAATTTCCACGTCTGGCCGGTATTCGCGCGCCAGTTCATGGCCCAGGCGCTTGCGGCACAGATACACGTTCTGACCGAAAATCTGGCTGTCCGGGCGGGCAAAATAAATGAGTTCAAAGATACAGTGGCACGTTTTAACTTTGGGGAAAGGTCTCAGGCTTTTCAAACCTTTTGCGTCAATGATGATGATTTCTCCCGGCTCGACATCACGGATATAATCGGCGCCGATCAGATCAAAAGCGCAGGTCTCCGAGGCAATCACCCAGGAGCCGTTTAGTTTACCAAGCGCCAGCGGCCGAAAACCGCGCGGGTCGCGCGCGGCGATTATTTTGTCGCGCGTAATCATCACCAGGCAGTAAGCGCCTTCCACGCGCGCCAGCGAAGCGGTGAGCGATTCTTCCAGCCCTTTTTTCAGATGATGCGCCATGAGATGAATGATGACTTCGCTATCCATCGTGGATTGAAAAATCGAGCCGCTGTCTTCGAGCTCCTCGCGCAGTTTCTGCGCGTTGAGAATGTTGCCGTTGTGCGCCAGCGCGTAATATTCCTCGCCGAAATGCACCAGAAATGGCTGGGCGTTGGAAATGTTGGAAGAGCCGGTGGTGGAATAGCGCACATGCCCGATCGCGAGCGACCCGGCCAGTTTTTGCAGATTAGGTTCACGGAATACTTCCGAGGCTAGCCCCATGCCCTTGTGCTCGTAAACTTGACAGCCGTCGGAGCTGACGATGCCTGCCGATTCCTGCCCGCGGTGCTGCAGCGCAAAAAGGCCGAAGAAGGTCACGCGCGAGGCGTCTTCATGTCCGTAGATGGCGAACACGCCGCACTCCTCGCGGGGGTAAGCGGATGTCTCTAATTTTTCTTCGAATAACGATTCCATAAAAAATACTTTCCCCTTATTAACATCAGTTCAACCCTGTCATTGCGGTGAGCCGAAGCCCTGAGCAAAGCGAATGGGTTGCGAGGCAATCTCATGCTTTAGATCGCCACGGCGCTGCGCACCTCGCGATGACAAACTATTTTTTATAATACTCCTGCAGGGGGCAAACCTGCCAATCTTCTTTTTTCAGTTCCGCCACCGCCGCGCACAGGGCGCGCGCGCCGGCGATGGTGGTGGTGTATAAAATGTTATAAGTCAAGGCGCCGTGGCGGATGTGATAGGCGTCGCGCGATGATTTGCGCCCTATGCTGGTATTGACTACCATCTGAACTTCGCCGTTTTTGATATAATCCACGATATGCGGCCTGCCTTCACTGACCTTACAAACCATTTCCGTTTTTATATCATGATCATTCAAGTATTTAGCCGTGCCTTTAGTGGCGAGAATTTTAAAACCCATTTTCTGAAAAGACCGGGCAACATCTGCAATTTTATCTTTATGATAATCATGCACGCTGATAAACACAGAACCGGACGTGGGCACTTTGAATCCTGCGGCCATCTGCGATTTGGCAAAAGCCAAACCAAACGAATGATCAATGCCCATCACCTCGCCGGTGGATTTCATCTCCGGCCCTAAAAGAATATCGACTTCGGGAAAACGGTTGAAGGGAAAAACAGCTTCCTTGACGGAGATGTGTTTAGGGGCAATTCGTTTGGTAAAGTTAAGTTGCGCCAGGGTTTTTCCCAGCATGACTTTGGTGGCCAGTTTCGCCAGCGGCACGCCGATGGCTTTGCTGACAAACGGCACGGTACGCGAGGCGCGCGGGTTCACTTCCAGCACATAGAGCTTGCCGCCTTTAATCGCGTATTGAATATTCATGAGGCCGATGACGCCCAGCTCGGCAGCCAGCATTTTGGTCTGCTCCTCAATAAGCGCGATGATATTCTGCGGAATTGTCACCGGCGGCAGAATACAGGCGGAGTCGCCCGAATGAATGCCCGCCTCTTCGATATGTTCCATGATGCCGGCCACAACTGTTGTTGTCCCGTCGGAAAGAGCGTCCACATCCACTTCGATGGCGTCTTCCAGAAATTTATCGATAAGAACCGGATGCCCCGGCGAAACTTCCAGCGCCTTGTCCATAAAGCTGCGCAGCGTAGTCGCGTCATAAACAATTTCCATCGAGCGGCCGCCCAGCACATAAGAGGGGCGCACTAAAACCGGGTAGCCGATCCTTGCCGCCGCCGCGAGCGCCTTTTCCACGTCCATGGCCGTGTCGTTGTCCGGCTGGTTAAGTTTAAGTTTGCGGACGATTTCCTGAAACCTGTCGCGGTTTTCTGCGCGGTCGATGGCATCAGGGGATGTGCCGATAATCGGTACGTCCGCCGCTTCCAGGCCGCGGGCGAGGTTAAGCGGCGTCTGGCCGCCGAACTGGACGATAACGCCGTCGGGTTTTTCCGTATGGATGATATGCAAAACATCTTCAAGCGTCACCGGCTCAAAGAACAATTTGTCCGATGTATCGTAGTCGGTGCTGACCGTTTCCGGGTTGGAATTAATCATGATGCTTTCTACGCCTTCTTCACGCAGGGCAAAAGAGGCGTGCACGCAGCAGTAATCAAATTCGATGCCCTGGCCGATACGGTTGGGGCCGCCGCCGATTATCGCCACTTTTTTCTTTTTTGATGGGCTGGTTTCGTTTTCCTGCTCGTAGGTGGAATAGTAATATGGGGTATAGGCCTCAAATTCCGCCGCGCAGGTATCGACCAGTTTGTAAACCGGGAAAATCTTTTCTTGCCTGCGCCAGTCCCGAATCTCTGTTTCGCTTTTATTCCAGAGAGCGCCCAGAGTATGATCGGAAAAACCCATCTGTTTGGCGGCGCGCAAAAGCCCAGTGTCAGGCGCGGATTTTTTAATTTCTTCTTCGGCGGCAAGAATATCGGAAATCTGATGCAGAAACCACGGGTCTATTTTCGTCATTTCATAAACATCATCCACGGAAAAAACTTCGCGCAACGCTTCCGCCGTGTAAAAAAGCCGCAGGGAGTTAGGCCGGATGAGCTTTGCCTTGATGAGCGCCCGGCGCTGCATGGCGTCTTGCGGCAGTTTCTGGCCAAAACCAAACCGGCCAATCTCGAGCGACCGGATGGCTTTTTGCAGGGCTTCCTTGAAAGTGCGGCCGATGGACATTGTCTCGCCCACCGATTTCATGGAAGTGGTCAGAAAATCCTCCGTTTCCGGAAATTTTTCAAACGTCCAGCGCGGGATTTTCACCACGCAGTAATCGATGGTCGGCTCGAAGGAAGCCATTGTTTCGCGCGTGATGTCGTTGGGAATTTCATCGAGCGTGTAGCCGCAGGCGAGTTTGGCCGCGATTTTGGCGATGGGGAAACCCGTGGCTTTGGAAGCCAGCGCCGACGAACGCGACACGCGTGGATTCATCTCCACCACGATCATCTCGCCGGTCTGCGGATGAACGGCAAACTGCACATTGGAGCCGCCTGTTTCCACGCCGATTTCGCGCATGATGGCGATGGCCGCGTCGCGCATTACCTGATATTCACGATCCGTAAGCGTCTGCGCCGGAGCGACGGTAATCGATTCCCCCGTGTGCACGCCCATGGCGTCAATATTTTCTATCGAACAGATAATGACGACATTGTCCGCGCGGTCTCGCATCACTTCCAGTTCATATTCTTTCCAGCCCAGCACCGATTCCTCCAGCATGACTTCGGTAATCATACTGGCCTCGAGTCCCGCTTTGGCAATCTGCATTAGCTCTTCACGGTTGTAAGCCACACCGCTGCCGGTGCCGCCGAGCGTGAAGGATGGCCGCACGATAATGGGAAATCCGATTTCTGAGGCAATATCCAGAACTTCATCAAGGCTGCGCGCGAAACCGCTTTTGGGAACGCGCAGGCCGATTTTTTCCATGGCCGCGCGGAATTTCTCGCGATCCTCGGCCTTGTGAATTACATCGAGTGACGCGCCGATCATCTCCACATTATATTTTTTCAACACTCCGCTCTCCGCCACAGCCACCGCCGTGTTAAGCCCCGTTTGACCGCCGAGCGTGGGCAAAAGCGCCTCCGGGCGCTCTTTGGCGATGATTTTTTCCACCGCCTCGGGCGTGATCGGTTCCACATAGGTGCAATCGGCCATTTCCGGGTCGGTCATAATGGTCGCGGGGTTGGAATTAATCAGCACAACCTCATAGCCTTCTTCACGCAACGCTTTGCAGGCCTGCGTGCCGGAATAATCAAACTCGCAAGCCTGGCTGATAATAATCGGCCCGGAGCCGATAAGCATGATTTTTTTTATATCTGTTCGCTTCGGCAATTTCTATTCCCACTCGATTGTGCTGGGCGGTTTGGAGCTGATATCATAAACCACGCGGTTGATGCCGCGCACTTCATTGATAATCCGGTTGGACACGCGCGCCAGAAGCTCATGCGGCAGCCTGGCCCAGTCGGCAGTCATCGCGTCATCGCTGGTCACGGCGCGAATCGCCACAATATTTTCATACGTGCGCTGATCGCCCATGATACCGACGCTTTTGAGCGGCAGTAAAATAGTGAAAGACTGCCACAGTCCGTAATAGAGATTGGCCGCGCGTATTTCTTCCCAGAGAATTGTGTCGGCTTTACGCAGGACATTGAGGCGCTGGGTGTTGACCTCGCCGATAATGCGAATGGCCAGACCCGGCCCCGGAAAAGGCTGCCGCCAGATTACATCATCAGGGAGCCCCAGTTCTTTCCCCAGAAGCCGCACTTCATCTTTAAACAAATGCTTGAGCGGCTCGATGAGTTTGAGCTTCATTGTTTTGGGCAACCCCCCGACATTGTGATGCGATTTGATCACCGCGGAAGGGCCGCCGAAAGCGGAACGCGATTCGATCAGATCCGGGTAGAGCGTCCCCTGCGCCAGAAATTTTACCCCTTTGATTTTACGCGCTTCTTTGTCGAAGATATCGATAAACGTGCGGCCAATGATTTTGCGCTTTCTTTCCGGATCCGTTACGCCTTTGAGTTTTTGCAGAAAGGTTTTTCCGGCGCGCGCGAAACGCAGATTAATCTGCAGATGCTTTTTGAACATCTCGATGACACGCGCCGCTTCACCTGCCCGCAGGACGCCGTTATCCACAAAGACACAGGTAAGCTGCCGGCCGACGGCTTTATTTAAGAGCACCGCGGCGACAGATGAATCAACGCCGCCGGACAATCCCAAAATGACTTTTTCTTTTCCCACCTGGGCGCGAATATCTTCGAGGGAATATTCGATAAATGATTTCATCGACCAAGATTTTTCGCAGCGGCAAATATCAAAAAGAAAGTTGGAAAGTATCTTTTTGCCTTCTTGCGTGTGCGCCACTTCCGGATGAAACTGCAGGCCGTAAAAACGCCGGGAGGCATCCTGGGCCGCCGCCACCGGTGTATTGTCCGTGAAAGCGGTAGTGACAAATCCTTCCGGCAGCGCGCCTACTGAATCACCATGGCTCATCCAGCAGGTGGTTGCTGTTCCCACACCCGCAAAAATTCCACTTTGTTCTTTTATGTTCAGTTCGGCAAAACCGTATTCGCGTTTTTTGGAGCCGATGACTTTGCCGCCCAGCGTTTCCATCATGTACTGCATGCCGTAGCAGATGCCCAGAATCGGGACGCCCAGACTGAAGATTTTACGATCCACGCGCGGCGCGCCTTTGGCGTAAATGCTTGCCGGACCGCCGGACAGAATAATCCCTTCCGGCGCCAGCTCTTTTATGGCGTCAATGCTGATGCCGGGCGGCTCGATTTCACAATACACCTCATGCTCGCGCACGCGTCTGGCGATAAGCTGATTGTACTGCGAACCAAAATCAATAATCAGAATCAAGGCGCTTCCCTCCTGTGTTTCCTGATCATGGAGACAAATTCTCCGAAGAGATACTCCGTATCCCTGGGTCCGGGCGCGGCCTCCGGATGATACTGCACGCTCATGGCCGCGGGAAGCTTGATACCTTCGGATGTGGCGTCATTAAGATTGGTAAAGGTTTTTTTAGCTTTTCCTTCCAACGAATCGGGTACGACAACAAATCCGTGGTTCTGGGAAGTGATTTCCACCCGGCCTGTTTCCAGATTCTTTACCGGCTGGTTGATGCCATGATGGCCAAATTTCAATTTTTCCGTATAGCCGCCCACGGCCTGGCCGATGATCTGATGCCCCAGGCAGATGCCGAAAACGGGTTTTTTACCGAGCAGGGCGCGCGCGGTATCCACAATATAAGAAAGCGCCGCCGGATCGCCGGGGCCGTTGGACAGCAAAACGCCGTCCGGCTGATAAGAAAGCATGTCTTCGGCGCTTGTCGCCGCGGGCACGATAATTACTTCGCAGCCGTTTTTCTCCAAGAGCCTTAAAATGTTGTATTTCACGCCGCAGTCGAGCACGACCACGCGCGGTTTTGCCGCTGATTTTTTGGCGGGGATTTTATCCGGCCACGGCGCACCGCCCTCCCAAAGATAGGGCTTCGGGCAGGTAACTTCGCGCACCAGATCGCGTCCCACAAGACCAGGATAAACTTTAACCTTTTCCCAAAGCTCATCCGCCGAGAAACTGATGGTGGAAATAATGCCTTTCATGGCGCCGGCCAGACGCAGGCGGCGCGTGAGCGCGCGCGTGTCGATGCCCTCCATGCCGATTTTTCCGTGTTCTTCAAGAAAAGATTTGAGGCTTTGGGTCATCCGCCAGTTGCTGGGACGCGGCTGATATTCCCGCACGATAAACCCTTCCAGGTGAATGCCGGCCGATTCCATATCCTCATTGTTGATGCCGTAATTGCCCACGAGCGGATAGGTCATCGCGACAATTTGTCCTTTATATGACGGATCGGTGATTACTTCCTGATAGCCGGTCATGCCGGTGTTAAAAACAACCTCGCCCATAGTTTCGCCCTCTCCCGCGAAAGCAAAACCATTAAAAACGCTTTTATCCTCCAGAACCAGAATTGCCCGGTGTTGCTTGTTTAAGAGGGGCATTAAAAAAATTATCTCCAACTGAAAAGAAAGTTTTTCATACCTGTCTTTACAGGCAGGCGCTTCTATCTTTTTTCCCGCGCAGAGTCAACATCTATGATGGAGGAGGCGATTATTTTACCTCCTCCATCAGGACAATTGATTAATTAATGAACAAAATCTCCCAGAATTTCGGCAGCGGCCATATTTCGTCATCCACCAGACCTTCCAGGGCGTCCACGTAATCGCGCATTTCATCCATTTTCGGTTTGACTTTGGAGCTTAGCATCTCGGCTTTCTTTTGCTCGTCATGAACGCCGCAGGCCGCCTCGACTCTCGCCTGTATCTCCTTATCCGTGGCATAAACATTATTGATCAGATCCATGACTTTTTTGAGCAGTTCCACCTGCGAAGAAACAACCGCCGCGCTGCCCAACGCTTCCTTGGTGGCGTTGATCGCTTCCGCCAGTCTTTTCTGATAATTTATCGCCGCCGGAATAATCTGATTCATGCAGATATTGTGGAGACATTTTATTTCAATCTCCATATCCTTTATGTAGCGTTCCAGATGTATCAGCTGGCGGGATTTAAGCTCCACCCGGGAAAGCACTTCGTATTTTTCAAAAAGACTCAGCGCTTTCTCCGTGACCAGCGCCTTGAGCGCGGAGGGTGTTGTTTTTTCATTGGGCAGGCCTCTTTTTGCCGCTTCTTCCTCCCATGCCTTGCTGTAATTATCGCCGTTGAAAAGAATCGGCTTTATTTCTTTGATTTCTTCCTTCAGGACTTCAAACACGGCCTTATTTATGTTATCGGCGCCTTTTGCTTTTATTTTTTTGGCCAGATCATCGATGCTTTCCGCGACAATGGTATTGAGCGCGATGATTTGCGTGGAGATAGACTGGGACGATCCCACCGCGCGGAATTCAAATTTGTTGCCCGTAAACGCGAAAGGCGAGGTGCGGTTGCGGTCGGTGTTGTCCTTGCTCACCTGATAAAGCGACGAAATTCCCAGATCGATAATCTCCGCGTTGGTTGCTTTTGTCACTGTTCCTTGCTCGATGCTCTCCAATATTTGTGTCAGCTGGTCTCCCAGAAAAACCGAAATAATGGCCGGCGGGGCTTCATTGGCGCCCAGGCGATGATCGTTGCCGTAAGAAGCGACGGAAGCGCGTAGAATATCGGCATGCCTGTAAACGGCGCGCACCGTCGCGATCAAAAATACCAGAAAATGAATGTTATCCTGCGGCGTGGAGCCGGGATTGAGCAGGTTGTTGCCGTTGTTGTCGGACATCGACCAGTTGACGTGTTTTCCGGAACCGTTGATTTTAGCAAACGGCTTTTCATGCAAAAGCGCCGCCAGATGGTGCTTTTTGGCGACGGAACGCAGTGTTTCCATCACCAGCTGGTTGTGATCAATAGCCAGATTCGCCTCTTCATAGACAGGCGCGATTTCATACTGGCTGGGCGCGACTTCATTATGTCGGGTTTTGGCGGGAATGCCGAGCTTGAAAAGCTCTTCTTCAACATCATGCATATAAGATGATATACGCTCTTTAATACTGCCGAAATACTGATCTTCCAGCTCCTGCCCTTTCGCCGGCGGCGCGCCGACCACGGTTCTCCCGCCCAGGACCAGATCCTGGCGTTTATAGTAATAATCCATATCTATCAGGAAATATTCCTGCTCCGGCCCCAGATTGGAATAAACTTTTTTCACGTCTTTCGCGCCGAGGAGTTTCAACATAGCCACGGCGCTTTTGCTTAAAGCGCGTATCGAGCGAAGCAGGGGTGTCTTTTTATCGAGGGCCTGTCCGGTATAGGAAATAAATGCGGTCGGAATGCAAAGCGTCGTGGAAATACCGTGCCGTTTTATGAAAGCGGGCGAAGACATATCCCAGGTGGTATAGCCGCGCGCTTCAAAAGTCGCGCGGATACCGCCGGACGGAAAGGATGACGCGTCCGGTTCGCCCTGTACCAGCTGCTTTCCCGAAAATCTCTCAATCACTTCTCCCGGCGCGACCGGATCAACAAAAGCGTCGTGCTTTTCCGCCGTGATGCCCGTCATCGGCTGAAACCAGTGCGCGAAATGAGTGGCGCCTTTTTCCAACGCCCATTCCTTCATCGCGTGCGCGACAACGTTGGCCGTTTCCGCGTCCAGCGGCGCGTCCTCATTTATCGCGGCAATAATTTTCTTGAAAACATCCTTGGGAAGCTTTTCTTTCATTACCTTATGGCTGAAAGTATCTTCCCCGAAATACTGCGAAACCGGGACAAATTTTTCTTTTTCGATTGTGTATTGTCTTTCTGCAGCAATTGTTACTTTCGTTTTTTTCATAATATTACCATCCTTATTTTATTTTTATTCCAAAGGTTTGTTTTCCACCATATACCAGACGCCGGTGGGGCAGGCCCCGGCGCAAAAACCGCAGCCGATACATGACTCATCGTCAACAACATATTCGTAGGCGTCATCGCCACGCGCTCTTCGCGAAATTGCCCCCTGCGGGCAGATTACTTCACACAAGCCGCAGTCACGGCAGGCGCCGCAGGAAGCGCACTGCGCGGCGCAGGACTTAACATCGGCGCTGCCGGTTTCGCGCGCATCGAAATACTGTGTTTTCACCCTCTGCACGTCTATCTGCGGAAGCTGGTCGTAAGTCTCCGTTATTCCTTTAAGTATACCGTCAATAGCGGCGGCGGCAACACGCCCCGCGCCGATTGCTTCAGTTAACAGCCCCGGGCGGACGGAATCGCCGATCGCGTAGACCTGTTCGTCGCTGGTACGGAAATTTTCGTCCGCCACAATATATCCGTCTTTTGTAGCGATGTTTTCCGGCAAAAACATCAGATCAGGCGAATCGCCGACAGCGATAATAACTGTATCTGCGGGTAAAAATTCGCCATCCGCAAGCTCCACGCCGGTTTTCTTGATGGCTTTGGTAAAGCGCGGCCAGATAAATTTCGCCCCGGCTGCCTCGGCGCTGCGCCTTTCCGGACCGAAAGAAGCGGGCTTCTGAACATCAACCAGCGTAATTTTTTTGGCGCCCAAGCGCGCGGCTTCCGCCGCGGCGTCACAGCCAACATTTCCCGCGCCGATAATCACCACCTTTTCACCCACCTTAGCGATGTCGAGCTTGCTTTGCCGCAGAAAATCCAATGCGGTCACTGCCCTTTCTATTCCTTCCACAGGAATTTTGCGTGGTTTAGTGGCACCTGTGGCAATAACAATGAAATCAAAATCGTTTTTCAGTTTTTTGAATTTATCCCTGGTCAGAGCCGCATCCAAATGAATATGTGGAATATTATTAGCGAGCCTTGCTATTTCCTGCGCAAAAACGTCATCAGGAATTCTGCTTTTAGGAATAGTTTCGGCAATCTTGCCGCCCAGCTGTTTTTTGCTCTCATAAATCACCGGCTCGTGACCGGCCAGCCACAGTTGCCAAGCTACGGAAAGCCCCGCCGGGCCGCCGCCGATAATGGCCACTTTTCTGCCGGTCGTCGCCGCGCGCTGCGGAATACCGGCCTCAAGCGAGGCCTTGCCCAAAACCCGAATGTCCACCGCGGGCAAATTGACGATTTGCCGCGAACAGTGTTGCATGCACAGATTGGGACACAGATAACCGCAAACGGTAGCTGCAAAAGGAGTATAGTTGAGCGCCAGATCAACGGCTTCCTCGATCTTACCTTTGCGAATAAGCGCCCAGCGCTTTTGCACGGGAATTCCCGTTGGACAGTGTGCCTGACAGGGAGGTAGATATTTTTCATTTTCCCATACCGGCACGTAACGGCGCAGTTCACCGGTAGTGATGACGCCGATGGGCGAGCGGTCTTCACTGGTTAAATCACCAATCAACCCGCCGGGGCCCAGCTCTTTCTCCCATGCCTCCAGCTTGAAGGCGGACATGGGGCGAAGCTGCTTGCCCTTTTTCTCATAGGGCTTGAGGGCAATCAGCATGCGCCAGTCGGAACGTTTGGCGGAAAGCTCGCCATACAGATATTGCTTGCCTATGGCCTCCAAAAATATTTTCAAATTGCTTTTAAGCCATTTCCATTCCTCATCCGGCAAATCGGCAATCAGGCGGGCGTCAGCCTGGCTGTAGGAACTTTGTTTGCCGCGGAAAAATATTTTCCCGCCGACCATGCCCACGCAGGGGCGGTAGCCCAAAACATTATTTTCCTTTTCCGCGCCGACACCGCAGACTACGGCAGTGCCGCCGGCCATAAATTCCGCAAAAGAATCCCCGGTTTTCCCAAAAACCCAAAGCTCCGGGGGCTCAAAACGCGGGTTGTGCTTGGTCATCGTCATGCCGCGCGCGCCGATATCGCCTTCGACATAAATTTTCCCCTGCGCCATGGCGTTGCCGGCGCCGTTGGTCGCGTCGCCGCGCACGATAATTTCCGCGCCGGCGTTAAGCCAGCCGATATCGTCCGAGGCCGGACCAAAAACCTCAATAAACGTTCCGGCAAACCCCATGGAACCAACCCTTTGTCCGGACGTTCCCAAAATATTCACCTTTATTCGGCCGCCGCTGCTGCGCCAAAGACGCCCGCCGATGCCATGTTGGCCATAGGCGGTAACTTCGATCTGGCTGTAGCCCTCCGCCACGGCGCGCTGGATACGCTCTTCCAGAATCCGCGATTCAACACGCGCGTCATTTTCCCGGCCGGCGATTTTAATGGTTTCTTTTTTCATCAATTTTGCTCAAACCTTTTTTATAAAACATACTTTATGCTCAGCCTTTGGGCCGCACTGGCATCATTGATGCCCAGCGCATCAGACATACCGATAGGCAAAGATGTGGAGCGTCCCAGCGGCGCGACAATCTTTTTTAGTTCCGCGTCAAAACTTAAAAAAACGTCAACAACGCGCTGCGCCACTTTTTCCGGATCAAGGCGGCGATCCAGCCGGGCATCCTGTGAAGTAATACCCTTGGGGCAAAGACCGATATTGCAGATGTTGCAGCGGTCGGACTCTGAGCCAAGGCAGCCGGCGGCGGCTTGCATGACATATTTGCCGATCTGCACCCCGCTGGCGCCCAGCATAATCAGCGCCGCGGCATTGGCGGCCAGATTGCCGTTTTTGCCAATACCCCCTCCGGCAAAAAGCGGAATTTCATTTTGCTTGCCCAGCTTAACCAGATTCAGATAGGCGTCGCGCAGGTTGCTGGCAATAGGATGCCCCATATGATCCATGGAAACATTGTAAGCGGCGCCGGTGCCGCCATCTTCGCCGTCGATGGCGAGCCCCGCGGCGTAGGGGTTACGTGTCAGGTTATTTAAAACCGCCAGCGCGGTGCTGGTGCCGGAAATTTTCGGATACACGGGCACGCGGAATCCCCAGGCCATCGACATGGACTGAATCATCTTGGCCACCGCTTCTTCAATCGAATATTTGGTCTGATGCGTGGGCGGACTGGGCAGACTCACCCCCTGCGGCACACCGCGGATGGCCGCGATTAGTTTATTGACTTTGTACCACATCAAAAGACCCCCGTCGCCGGGCTTGGCACCCTGGCCATACTTGATTTCCACCGCGCAGGGGTCTTCCTTCATCTGCGGCAAGCTATGAATGATTTCGTCCCAGCCGAAGTAGCCGCTGGCTATCTGCAGAATAACATATTTCAAAAATCTGGACTTGAGCAGCCGGGGCGGGCAGCCGCCTTCACCCGTGCAGATGCGCACCGGCATTCCTATTTCTTCATTGAGATACGCGACGCCCATCTGCAGCCCTTCCCACATGTTGGGAGACAAGGCGCCAAAAGACATGCTGCCGATAATCAGGGGATAAATTTCCCGCACCGGAGGCATCCAGCCGTTGTCGCTGCTTGCCTTGAGCATTTCTTCCGGCGGCAATATTCTGCCCAAAAGCGTCCGCAGTTCAAATTCATGGCGACCCGCGTCGAGGGCCGGGTCGGTCAGCATGGAGATGCGCACAAACTTGATTTTATCCAGCACGCTTTCCGGAGCATTGCGCCGGCCGCCGCGCCGGCGCGGCTCGCCTCCCTGATTGACATGAAAACGTAGCTTGTCGCTTTCATCCGCGCGCAGCGGTATAATCGCGCTGTTGGGACACACCAGCGCGCACATGCCGCAGCCCACACAGGCATGGGCGGCATCCGTGCGCTGATCGATGCCGTGATAAACGGAAAACAAATTAGTCGCTTTTTGTTCCAAACCGATGGGCACCTGCAACGCGCGCTTGCGGTGCACGCCCAGTTCAATGGCCCGCACCGGGCAGACACTGGTACAGTTGCCGCACAGCGTGCATTTCTCTTTGTTCCAGAGAATTTGCCAGGGCAAATCCTTGACGCTTAACGTAGATGGGGCAATGTTTCCCATTGATTCCATTTTTCTATCTCCTGCCGCTCGCGGCGAATAAGCAAAGTTTCATATTTCATCGGCTGATCATCGAGGTTAATATCGCGTTCGGGAATGGCCGCGTCCAGCCCGCACATCTCCGAGGAAAAGGCGAAAATTCCCGGGCGTCCTCCGACCACACCCGGCCTTAATTTTTTGGAATCCTGCACCATGAACAGAGACTTATCCGGCAGGCAACCGATAACGCAATTAGGACCGTCAATAATCAGCGGCCGGCAGACTTGCTTGAGTTTTCTAAGCCATGAACCGTTAGGGTGCTTATCCAGTTCCTCATCTTTGAGCGGCGTGATAATGTGCTTGTACATTTCGATGCCCAAACCCAACTGCTTTTGCATGTAGTGCATAATGTGCGTAAAAACTTCGGAATCGGACTGATAACCGGTATAGCCGGGGAATTGGCGCGACATCAGAAATTCCCTAATCGGCACGAATGCCGTGTTTTCGCCGTTCGTCATCGTGGAAAAACCTTGAATGAAGAAAGGATGGCAGGCATAAATATTGATTGCGTAATTCGTGTTTTGCCTTCCCTGGCTCATGATTACACGCGCGGCAAGTTCGCGCCGGTCGAGCCCCAGGTACTGGGCAATCGCCAGCGGATCGCCCACTTCCTTGATCATGATGACATCCGGCCAGAAACTGAAAACCAGCATCGATTCATCCTTTTCGCCCATTTGCCGCAGTTGTAGCTGCACCATCATCAGACGGAACTGAATTTCTTCCTTGCTTAAACCTTCCCATTCCGCCGGATACTCATAAACGCGAATAACATAATTATCTCTTTTGGGCGTGCCCTCCGGAGGATTTTTACCCGGCCGGATGGAAAGTTTATACTTCACCATAAAATCCTGATCGATCATGTAACGGTCGAGAGCCTTGATTCCTTCGTTGGAAAATATTCCGGAAAGAATCGGCTCGTTTTTAAACTTTTCGAATTCACCGCCCAGATCGGTAAGAAAAAGGCCGACGCCTGAACCATCATGCCCCTCTTTCATGACATCAATGGCGCGAATCGCCGCCATCGGAGAAAGAGGCTCATTAGAAGTTATGGCAAACAATCGACACATAAATTTTTCTCCCTTTTTAAATCCACTCTCCAAAGCACAAAAAATAACTGCTAAAGCCGTGCCAGATTTTTTATTTTAATACAATTTTGTTTCTATTTGGTTTTTAAGTCTTTATACTCTTAATGGTCTTTTACAACTTTTAAAAAAAGAACAATTTTGTATTTATCAGTTTTTTATCAACATTTTTGAGCTGTTTATTAGCGCCTTTTTCATTGAAGAACAGTTTTGAGCATCCTATTACTTTTTTTTACGAAACAATTTCGCGTTAATCCCCATTTTGGATATTTTATACTGAATAATTCTTTTGGTTGTACCGAGCATCTTAGCCGCTTTGGTCTGATTTCCGCCTGTTTCTTCCAAGGCCTCGATAATTAAAGCTCTCTCCTGTGCTTCAACGACCGATGAGAGCTTACTGCGCTCCTTTTTGCCGAAGTCCGATTCCCTGATTTGTAAAGAAGGCGGCAAATGAACGCAGTCAATGGTATCTGTTTTTGTCAGCAATACGGCGCGCTCGACGCAATTTTCCAGTTCACGAACGTTGCCCGGCCATTTATAGGAAAGAAACGACTCAATCGCCGCGGTGGAAATTCGTTTGACATTTTTACTCATTTCCTTGCTGTATTTGAGCACGAAGTGATCGGCCAGTAAAATGACATCACTGCCCCGGTCGCGTAAAGGCGGCAGATAAATAGGGAAGACATTAAGACGGTAAAAAAGATCAGCACGGAAGCGATCAGCCATGATATCCTGTTCCAGGTTACGGTTGGTTGCCGCGATAATCCGCACATTTACATTAATCACACGCGAAGAGCCCAGGGGTTGAAACTTTTTTTCCTGCAAAACGCGCAAAAGCTTAACCTGCGCGGCGGCGGAGAGTTCTCCCACCTCATCGAGAAAAATAGTGCCGCCATTCGCCTCCTCAAACCGCCCGCGTCGTGTGTGCAAAGCGCCGGTAAACGCGCCTTTTTCATGGCCAAAAAGCTCGCTTTCAATGAGCGTGTCGGGGATCGCTGCGCAGTTAACCTGCACTAAAGGCCCGCCATTGCGGGGCGAGTTTTTATGAATGGCGCGGGCAATCAGCTCTTTGCCTGTGCCGGTTTCACCCGTAATTAGAACAGTTGTATTGGAATCAGCCACTTGCGCCACAAGACCAAACACTTCCTGCATAGCTTTGGAATGACCGATAACTTCCATTGACGGCGTGCGGTTTTGCCCGACGATTTTTTTGAGCCTTCTGTTTTCCTCCTCCAGCGCCCGCATATGCACTGATTTAGCCATCAATTCGGCTACAGAAGAAAGCATTGCCAGTTCTTTATCCAAATTTTCGACTTCCAAAGCCACCTTGTCCGCCGATAAAACTCCCACAACTTGGTCATCATAAATGATCGGCACGCATAAAAAAGCCAATTCCGAGCGGTTCAGGTGTCTTCGCGCCCCGGTGCGGTCAAGAAAGTGAGTGGCATTGCCCAGATTTGCCACCGCCATGGGCCGGCCAGTCTGCGCAACCTCGCCGGTAATTCCTTCACCGATTTTGTAAGTGACATCAAGACCTTCAATATTAACGTCATGCGCCACATCCAGCCATGCTTCCTTTTTTTCTCTATCCAGAAGCGAAATCATGCCTCTTTGCATGCCCAGGCGCGAACTCATTTCCTGTAACACCTTTTCCAACTGATCGCGCAGTTCCCCCGGCAAAGCCAAAATTCGAGAAATTGCATGCAGGGCGGCAAGCTCCTCGTAACTATGAATGCTCAATTTATTTCCCTTCTCCGGTGAAAGTTTTTTTACAGTATTGACCATAATGTATCCTGAAAGGACGTTTGTATTTTGTTACAAAATTGTTCTAATATCAATCATTTTTTATTGCTTTTCACATTAATTTGCAAATACTGAACCAATTATGAACTTTTTGCGGCCAAATCTCGTTAAAATTGCTTTTTTGTAAATACCCCCAAGCTCCTAAATAACTAGATTGATTATTAAATCCTGAAAAAATTGCCATTATTTCTCCACGTTTAGAAAACAACAATTTTGATCTTGAGACTGACAAAAAAATCACGCCACCATATATATTTTCTTGACATGATTTTTTTCTTCCGATAAGCAACTTCATCCACTGTTCAGGCAATCCGGGGCGAGCTGTTTTTTTAAGCAAATTAGTTTATAATTAGCCAATTTATTGCGCTTTTTTAGGCAAAATAAATACTTTTTTATTTGTAAAAAAATTGCGGAAGTTGGCTTATGCCGAAAACACGAACCGGTAAAAAACCCTCACAGCAGATCGATTTATTCGCGCTGGCGGAGAACATTACGTCCAATATCGGCGTGGGTGTTTACATCGTCCAGCACGGTAAATTCGTCTATATCAGCCACCTATACAAAAAAATTACCGGCTACACTGGCCGTGATCTGCTCGGCAAAAACTCTCTCGCTCATGTCCATCCGGACGACAGAGAAAAAGTCAGGCAAGAGGCCATAAAATGCCTGAAGGGGAAAAAATCCGAAGGCTATGAATACCGCTATATCAGAAAAAACGGCGAGGTGATGTGGATTCTGGAGCTGATCACTTCGATTGCCTATAACGGCCAACGCGCGGCGCTCGGCAGCTTCATGGATATTACGGCGCGAAAAAAAATGGAGGAAGACTTAAGACGCTCTGAAGAAAGATACCGCACCGTCATCGAGGAAATCGAAGAAGGATATTATGAGGTTGATCTCAGAGGTAATTTCACATTTGCCAGTGATGCGATCTGCGCGACTCTGGGATATACCAGAGAAGAACTGATGGGCATGAGCTATAAAGACTACATCCCCCCGGAGCAACATGACTATGTTTTCAGGGTGTTCATGGAAATTTATAAAACGGGAAAGCCCGTAAAATCATATTCCCTCATCAACATCAGGAAAGACGGCACCAGGCTTTCTGTCGAGGATTCGGTGGCGCCACTGCGCGACAGAGATGGAAAGATTATCGGTTTTAAGGGAATAACACGCGATGTCACGGAGCGCAAGGTGATGGAAGAAGCCCTGCGGCTTTCCGAAGAAAGATACCGTACCATTTTGGAGGACATGAACGAAGGTTACTTCGAGCTTGATCTGGACGGCACCGTTACCTTCGTCAATGACGCGGAATGCAGAAACATCGGCTATGCCAGAGAGCAATTGATCGGTATGAATCACCGACAATTTCAGGATGAGGAAACCGTAAAAATAATCAGGCCTTTATTCATAGAGCTCTATCGCACCGGCAAGCCCATCCGCAATTTACAGGTCAAAATAATCAGGGCCAATGGCACGAAAGGATTCAATGAAACTTCCGTTTCTCTCCTCAGAGACAAACAGGGAAAGCCGGTGGGGTTTCGCGGTATCAGCTGGGACATCACCGCGCAGCAGCAATTAAAAGAAACAATCCGTCAGGTGGAAGAAAAACAGCGCAATATTCTGGAAAACATGCAGGAAAGCTACTTCGAAGTGGATCTCGCCGGCAACCTGACCTATGTCAACACGGCAATGTACACGGGACTGGGCTTTACCAGGGAAGAATTAATCGGACAGCATTACCGGATATTTACGGACGAAGAAAACATCAAAAAACTATATAAAATATACAACCAAATTTACAAAACGGGCGCGCCGGTGCGCACAGCTGATTTTGAATTCATTAAAAAAGACGGGACAAAAATATTCGCTGAGACGTCCGCTTCGCTAATCAGAGACGCACAAGGAAAACCAATCGGCTTCCGCGGTGTTTCGCGCGATGTTACCCAACGCCGGAAAATGGAAGAAACGATACGCCAATCGGAAGAAAAATACAGAACAATCATCAATGAAGTGGATGAGTGGTATTTTGAAATTGACCTAGCGGGAAACATCGTTTTCATCAATGACGCCGTGGTACGCAGTGTCGGCTATCCGCGGGAGAGACTGCTCGGCCTAAATTATAAGTCGTATCTCAGCAAAGAGCAATCCGGCTCAATATTTAAAGTATTTCGTCAGGTCTATGACACGGGCACGCCGATAAAAAATTATCCTTACGAATTTACCCGGCCGAACGGTAAAGTAATGTTCTTTCAATTATCCATCTTTCCCAAATTCGACGAAACAGGAAAAATTGTCGGTTTCCGCGGCGTGGGACACGATGTAACAGAACAAAAGAGAACGGAAGAGCAGTTAAACTATCTGGCCACGCATGATCTGCTCACTGGCCTGCCCAACAGAATGCTCTTAATGGACCGACTAAAAATGGCCACGGCACAGGCCAAAAGAAACGAACACAAACTGGCCTTGATGATGCTGGATCTGGACAATTTCAAAAGCGTGAATGACTCACTGGGACACATGATCGGCGATGAATTGCTCAAGGAAATTGCCAAACGCCTGACCGGCCGCCTGCGTCAAAACGACACTCTTTGCCGTCTGGGAGGAGACGAGTTCATTCTTTTGCTGCCCGCAATCGAACGAACCGAAGACGCGCTGGAAGTGGCAAAGATCGTTATGGAATCTTTTGAAAACCCTTTCATTTGCGGCGGGTGTTCTATTGTCTCAACGGTCAGTATCGGCATTGCCATATATCCGGATGACGCGCAGGATGTCGACATTCTAATGAGAAATGCCGACGTGGCAATGTATTACGTAAAGGCGCACGGCCGCAACGGTTATCATTTTTATACTGCGTCAATTAACGGCAATTACGCCGGGCAAAGCGTGCAATAGCAAATCATCCCAAAACAATCAGGGCGTCAACCACCACCGGTTTATCCGCAGCAATAATCACCGGGTTCAGGTCAATTTCTTTCACTTCCCGGAAATCCAGCCCGATGCGTCCCAGGCTAATCAGCATTTGCGCCAGCGTTTTGGCATCGGCCGCCGGCATACCGCGGAAAGCGTCGATAATTTTATTGCCCCGGATTTCGCGCATCATTTCCCGCGCGTCCAATTCGCTCAAAGGCGCCTTGCGAAAAGAAACATCACGAAGAATCTCGGTAAAAATCCCCCCCAGCCCGAACATGACGCAAGGGCCGAATTGCTCATCGCGCGTCATGCCCATGACCAGCTCGCGGCTGCCCCGAACCATTTCCTGCACCAGGACCGCGCCATGACCTTCCGCCAATTTCTTTCTAATTTCCTCAAACGCGACCAGGGCTTCACCTTCACTTTGAATGCCCAAGTGAATCAAGCCTTGCTCTGTTTTATGGGCAATTTCAGAAGAGCATCCTTTCAACGCCAAAGGATATCCTATTTGCCGCGCCGCTGCTTTAAGCTCATCCGCATTATTAACGAGAACTTCCCTGGTCACCGGCAATCCGTAAAAAGCAAGCAGTAGTTTTGCCTCGTATTCAGAAAGACAACTTCGTTTTTCACCCAAGGCTGATTTAATTATGTTTGCTGCGCTGTTATGATTCATTTTTTATCCTTTTTTCATAATAAGTGTTTACATGGCCGATGGCTCTGATGGCTTCATGCAGATCATCAAAAACGGGCAGGCCATTTTTAATAAATTCCGCTCTTGCCAGGGCAAGCATCTCTACGATATCCAGGTCATCCACTCCCCGTTTGGGATTAGCCAGAACCGCTACTATGGGCTTACCGGTTTCTCTAACGACACCGCCCAGCAATTCCGCGAGCTCTCGGTAAGGCGCTACCTGCGCAATCGGTTTACCCAGCATGCGTGCCATGGTTTTATAATGATAAAGAAGCGATACTATTATTTGCAGCTCTACCCGCTCATCCTGCGCTGCCGCGTGCAGCACTTTTTGTAAAATTTTCGGTTCCACAAAAGGATTGGCCACATCTATGGGATTGGCGCCGCTGGAACCGGGTTTGGGCAAAAGCTCTTCCACGTTTTTTCTGACAACAGGCTCAAGAGCGGGAATTTCCATGCCAAACTTTTCCGCGGCATCGCAGGCCGTAACTCCCAGCGCGCCGCCGCCGCCAATAACGGAAAGGCGCCGGAATACTTTGGGCGGCAGGAAACAAAAAGCCAGGCAGGCTTCGGCCAGCTCCTGCAGATTCTGCACCTGTATTGCATTAACCTGCCTTAATACCGACTCCCAGATAACGCGGCTGCCTCCCATGGAGGCCGTGTGGCTTACTACCATGCGCTGCCCGGCTGCGGAAAGCCCCCCCTTGCAGACAACAACTGGTTTTTTTTTCGTCGCTTTTTTAATCGCGTTAAAAAAGGCCTCGCCGTCTTTGATGCCTTCCATGTACATGCCGATAACACCCGTTTCATCATCCTCAGTAAGATAATCCAGTAGCTGCACTTCCCGCAGGTCGGCGCCGTTGCCGAAACTGACTACTTTGCTGAAGTTAAGCCCCATCCATTTGCCTTTATGCGCCAAATCGATGGCCATACCACCGCTTTGCGACAGGAATGCCACCGGCCCGCTGATCCGTGAAAGATCGGGACCGGGTAAAAGCGTCAGGCCGCTGCCCGGGCAATAAATGCCGAAACAATTCGGTCCGACCACACGGATGCCCCGGTCGGCGATTTCGCTGATCTTGTGTTCCAGTTCCCTGCCTTCTTTCGTGGCCAGTTCGCTGAAACCGGCGGATAAAATTTCCGCTCCGGCGGCTCCCTTTTTCCGGCAGGCCTCGAGCGCTTCCGGCACATCTTTGGCGGCCACGGCAATAATGGCAAAATCAATTTGCCCGGGAATATCTTCAACTTTCTTGTAAAAATTCAGGCCGGCGTAACTGCCGCCTTTGGGATTAACGGGGAAGACCTCGCCCTCAAATCCCATCGCCTGAAGACCAACGAGCATCCCGATACCGAAGCCGCGTGCCCCGCCATCCGTGGAAACGCCAACAATGGCGAGCCGTCGGGGATGAAATATTCTTTCCATGTCTTCTTTTTTTGCTTTTAGATTCATTTTTCTCACTATCATAATATTCCGCAGCGCCAACTTTCAGTTGGCGGCGTTAATAACATTTACGGCGGGATTTTACCGGCGGTTAGCTAGTTGTTTTTCCCTGGGCATACCTAAGCGCTGCTTCAATAAATTTTCTGAAAAGCGGGTGCGGCTTCGTCGGGCGCGACTTAAATTCCGGATGAAACTGGCAGCCCAAAAACCATGGATGGTCTTTTATTTCCACGATTTCCGCCAAACGTCCATCCGGCGACGCGCCCGTTATGCGCAAACCTTTGTCCGTCAGTTTCTTTTTATAACTGTTATTAAATTCATAGCGATGCCGGTGACGCTCGGAAATTTCTTTCTGCCCGTAGGCATCGTAGGCAAAAGATTTATTTTCGACCGTGCAAGGCCAGGCACCCAAACGCATGGACGCGCCTTTATCTTTTACCTGGCGCTGTTCAGGCAGCAAATCAATCACGGGATGGGGCGTGGCGCTGTCAAATTCCGAACTGTTGGCTTTATTCAGCTTGCACACATTTCTGGCAAATTCGACTACGGCCATTTGCATGCCCAGACAAATGCCGAAATAAGGGATTTTGTTTTCGCGCGCGTATTGCACCGCGCTGATCATCCCTTCGATACCGCGGCTGCCAAATCCTCCCGGCACCAGCACCGCGTCCACCGCGGAAAGATATTTTTCCGGCCCTTCCTGTTCGACTTTCTCCGCATCGACAAATTGCAGACGCACCCGGCAGTCATTGGCGATGCCGCCGTGCACCAGCGCCTCGTTCAGGCTTTTATATGAATCGGTAAGATTCACATATTTCCCCACAATCGCCACGCAAACCTCCCGCGCCGGTTGCTGAAACTTCCTGACCACTTCTTCCCACGCTTCCAGATGCGGCTGCCCAGTCCAGATATTAAGCAAATCGACAATTTTATCATCCAAGCCCTCACGATGAAAAATCAGCGGCACTTCATAAATACAACTCACATCTTTTGCCGTGAAAACCGAAGAAACCTCGACATTGCAGAAAAGCGCAATTTTCGCCTTGATGTCTTCAGAGAGAAAATCCTCCGTGCGGCACAGAAGAATGTCCGGCTGAATGCCGATTTCCCTGAGCGCTTTTACGCTGTGCTGGGTGGGCTTGGTTTTGACCTCGCCGGCGGTTTTAATAAAAGGAACCCAGGTGAGATGAATGAAAATGGCGTTTTGTTTGCCTGCCTCATTGCGGAACTGGCGTATGGCCTCCAAAAAAGGCAGGCTTTCAATATCCCCCACCGTGCCGCCGATTTCCACGATGGATACATCAAACCCCTGCGCCGTGGCGGCAATGAATTCTTTAATTTCATTTGTTATATGAGGAATGACCTGCACGGTTTTGCCCAGATAATCGCCGCGCCTTTCTTTATTGATCACGGAATAATAAACCTGTCCGGTGGTAAGATTGTTGCATTTGCCCATGCTGGTGGAGGTGAATCTTTCGTAGTGTCCCAGATCAAGATCCGTTTCCGCGCCGTCATCGGTCACAAACACCTCTCCATGCTGGAAGGGATTCATTGTTCCAGGATCCACATTGATGTAAGGGTCAAGCTTCTGGTTGGTGACTTTCAAACCACGGCATTCCAAAAGCGCCGAAATGGATGCGGCCGCCAGGCCTTTGCCCAGAGAAGAAAGAACTCCGCCCGTTACAAAAATAAATTTCGTTTTCATATTTTTCCCTCAATCACTCGGCCATCTCCGAAATATTCACAGGCGCAATATCCTCACGCGCGCTCTCTTTGCAGATTCTGCACGATGCGCCCGGCCAGATTTTCGATTGTTTCCCCGAACAGGTCCGCCAGAGGTATTTTTTCCAGATATTCATCACGCCAGGCGATGTTATATTCACTGACCATGTTGCGTATGTCATTATAGCGGTAGCCAAGCGCCTCCGCTTTCTCCGCAAGCGGCAACAAATCGTTGTACTCAATATGCAGCAAAAGCAGTTTTTCGGCAAATCCTTTCTCCCCCAAAAGCGGCAAAATCAAGACGGACGCGCCATCGAGCTTGCCGCGGCCCACATAAACATTGGCGGTGCTGACGATGGTTCTTTTCGTCCCCATAAGCTCACTTGATTTCTCCGCCCGTGATTTCATCTGCCTGGCAATTCCACCTTTTTCCAAAATCACAATAGTCGAATCATCTTTGGGATTCCCCACCTCATCGAGGTTACTCACGCCATAAAGCGTGTGGCCTTTCACGGCAGAAATCGCCGGCTGCATTCTGCCGATGGAAATAATATTTTTATAAGTCAGATTCTTCACGGATATTTTAAGCTTCTCCAGAGTGGCAAAAATTATCCCCGTCAGCGCTTTTTCCTTGCGGCTTGTGCCTACCGTCACCGTCTTGGCCTGATGGCGAATGGCGTCAATCGGCCGCGTCAGCTCGTCTATCGCCTTTCCCAGCGTGACATCGAGCAAGTCCAGCGGCGAAGCAAACCCCTCTTCGTGTTTAAACTCCTGCTGAAAATCATCCAGCGGTAATTTGCCGGCGGCATATTTCATGAGAAGCGCCAGATCGGAAATAGTTTTTACGCCCAGAAGATTGAACGCCCCGTTATTACGGTGCTGGTTGAACGTATGATAAAAATTATTTACCAACCCGCGCATACGCACATCGCTTATTTTTTCGTATAGCGAATATCCGGCTTTTGTCTGCGCGGCAAGCACCCCGTTGAGCTGATTGCGGAATTCCCTGAATATTTGCGCCTCCGCATCAATGGCGCACGCGGCATAATATCCCCAGAGATGGCCCGCCAACGCATTAAGAATCACCGACAGCGTGCCGGAAGAGTCGGGTATCTCCACCACCGCGTCAGCGCTTCCCTCAAAACGTCTGTCTCCCTCCGGAGCGAAAACAACTACCGCCGCCTTATGAGCCTTAAAAATCGCCACGTCTTTGACAATATCCTCCAAAACCGGCTGGGGGCTCCCGGCGGCGCAAACCAATATCAGGGGCTCAGCGGACAAATCAATATGCTTTTTATTTTCCACAATGTCGGCGGAAATCGTTTTATAGCAAAGCTCGCTGAGCTTGATTCTAATTTCATCAGCGGCGGCTTTATTGGGCCCGCTGCCCACCACGGCCCAGAATTTTTTGGAAATTGTTTTACGAACTGTCGCGGCGATCTCATCCCGTTTTTCAAAGACACGATTCATCAGCCGCGGCGCGCTCTCCAGTTTACGCAGTTCACCGACGATAAAATCATCGCTTCTCGTTTTCATCAACTGCGCAAAAAACAGCGCCAGAATCTGTCCGGCGACAATCTGAGAATAAAAAGCCTTAGTGGAAGCCACGGACATTTCAATATCGCGTCCGTCGCTTGTATACAGCACCCCGTGCGATTTGCCGGTGATATCGGATTGGCGTCTGTTGACAATTGAAATGATGCACGCGCCTCTTTCGCGGGCCATGGCCACGGCGCGGTTTGTGTCGGTCGTTGTCCCTGACTGCGTAATCGGAATCACCAGCGTGTCGGACAGGTCGTCTCTGAGCAAAAATCCGCTCATTTCCGAGGCCACCTTGGCGCTGACGTTGATGCCGCAATCGCGCAAATAAACTCCCATAATATCCGCCACGGCGCTGCCGGCGACGGCCGCCGTCCCGTGTCCGATAATGATGATATTTTTTATTCGGCCTTTTTGCAGGCCTAGGCGCGCATTATCCGGAACAACATCCGCGCCCAAATTAAAATTGACCTGCGGCATGGATTTATCGGCAGGGGAAATCAGATACTTGCCGCGCAGCGTTCGTTTTACGGAATCGGAGGATTGGGATATTTCCTTGAGGAAAAAATGCGGATAATCGCCGCGGTCAATGTCACGCGTGGTAATCTGCGCTTTTTTTATGTCGCTTTCTTTTAATTCAATGACCGTGCCGTCATAACCGCAAGCCTTTATACCGATTAAAGAACCGCCGGCATTTTGATCAATTACAAAAATCTGTCCCGCTTTTTTGCCTTTGCCGCCGGCGATTTCTTCTCCGTTCATCTGCACAAATTGCGGCGTCACTTCCACCAGGCCGTAGAGCTCCGAAGAAAACATATACTGGTCGGCGCTGATACCTACGTAAATCGCCTGCCCGCTTCCCTTGAGCGCCAGATAAACGCGCCCCGGCTCCAGATCGCTGGTTAAGGCGATCGCGTGCGATCCCTCAAAATCATTCACAGCCAGGCGAAAAGCCTCCGCCAGATCGAAACCGGATAAAAGATATTTTTCCACCTGCAAAGGGATAATTTTTGTATCCGTGGTAACTTCCGGCAAAATAACTTCGGCGTCTTTTTCCAAAGCGCCGCGCAATGACGCGTAATTATCGATATCGCCATTTAAGACCACGTTGATTTCGGCATCTGCTCTTTTATAAAAAGGATATTTTCCTCCTGCGCCGCCTGTTTTATAATTATTAACCGGATGACAATTTTCCTGAGTGATCGAACCGACGGATGCCCAGCGCGTGTGCGTGAGCGCTGTTTCCAGCAACGCCTCGGCGCCGGCAAACTCACGCAATATAAGGTCATCTTGAATGGCTTTCCTTAGATCACGAACATTTCTGCCCAACTCACCGACAACGGAAAAAGTTTTGTAAGTGAAAGTCGCCTGGCATGCCTTCCGGCCTTCGTGTGCAATCCCCCGCGTGACACAGACAGATCCGTGAAGCAGCTCGCCTTCGCCCGCTCGTCGCAGATAATCATCATGCAGGTTATTTCTCTTCAAAGCGGCAAGAATTTTATCCAGATTGTTCTCGGTAAATAAAAAAGAAATTTGCAAACCAGCCGAATCCCTCCCGCGCACTTCCAGACGGTCGAGCGCGTTGAGCAAGAGATTTATTTTACGATATTTGGTAAACGCGGCCGGACTTAGATTGCTTTCACCGGCGCCGGCCAAAGACGCAATTTTTTCAAAATTATCAATAATGTCTTTTTCCAAAGACCACTGGATATCTTTCAAGGCGACCAGTCGGCCGTTGATTGCCTCCAAATCCGCGGACACAAATTGCGCGGCTTGCGTCTCCAATAATTTTTCTTCCTGCGCCAAAAACGACTTCATGCCGGCGGCAATTCCGGTGAGGCGCTTTCTTCTGTCGGCGTCAAAAAAAATAATCTGCTGCGCTTTTTCTTCTTTGAGCGCCGCTACTGCCTTTTCCAGAAATTCCATGACCCGTGCGCTGCCGAGGTACTTTTCCGCCGCGTTTTTTTTGTTCAAAACTTCACGCAAGGCGTTGGCTTCGACTTCTTTTGCGTACCTTTCCAACTCCGCGTCCGCGGTTAATTCACCGGCGTTATTCCCCCTGCTGACTATAGTCATAAGACCGGCAAAGCCGCAATTAATCTGACCCGGGTAAAAAGGAAATAAAATAATCGCCGGACCATGCGCCCGCCGCGGTGACACACCGATATATATCTTAACCTTACCGAGGAATGCGGCTATTTGTTTTATTATTTTCAAAGGATCCTCGAGAATTTTTGTCTGTTACTTTGCGCGCCGATAAAAACCAAGGCATACAGAAACGGCCTCCTCAACGATATCATTGAGCCAGGCGCTGCCCTTCTGCGCCTGCAGCGGCGTAAGCAGCCTGATCACATCCAGGTAAGAGGCGTCCCCACCGGATTGCTTCTGTATGATTTTAAGAAACGATTCCTTTTTTCTTGCAGAAGTTTTTTGTTCATAACCGCCGGAAAGATATTCTTCCATCGCCGGCCAGCTTTTCAAAAATCTTACCTGCGAGCGCCATGCCTCAACGGAAAACTTGTTTTTTATTTCTCTTTCTTTAACTGCCGATTTTTCGACATTCTGCGCGAATATTTTCATCTGCCTGATTCTTTCCTTTACTGCTTCATTCAAAACTTTTTGCGCTCCCGCATACAGGCATTCTTCATATTTATCGCGCGCGAAAAATTCCCGGCGCACGTCGCGATACCATTGCCGCAGCGCAAGCAAATTACCGATATACGCGATATTAGCGGCAACTTTGCGGCTGATATCGGAATAAATTTCCGGATAAAATTTCCGTGTGGCAGCGCGGCGGGGAGAGGCAGAAACCAGCTTTCCCTCTGTCGGACAATCCTTACGGCAGATTACCCCGGCGGAAATAACCGTGCCATAGGCGATTTGCACCGGCCCAACAAGGGCGCCCTGTCCGCCTAAAAAAATCGGCGACTCGCGCAACATTACGCCGCGCGGCACATCCCCAATCAGAGACGGCGTGGCCTTGTCCTGCTGTGGCGTGTAGTTAAAATGAATATATGAACTGCCGACCTCGCTGTGATTCTTGCGACTTGTGCCGCCGGACATGAAACAATCGCAAAAATTAATCAGGCTGCCCAGCGTGACGTAGGGAAAAAGAATGGTCTGTTTCATACCGACCGCATGATTGGCGCTGGACTGTTCTTCCAGAAGACAACCGGGACGCACCTGCGCGCCGCTCCCTATCATCACCTGATTAAGAAAAACAGATTCCGCAAAATATCCGCCTTTCAGCTCAACCCCGCTGCCCAGCTGACAATTAATCAAGGCAACCGGCGCTTCTAGCCCCAGTTTCACCCCGGGAGATATCAGCGTGTTTTCCCCTCTAATTCTTGCCGCGCCGTAAACAACCAAAGAGGCGTCAATTTTTTCCAGATTGACTTCTTCGCCGATTTCCACAGAAAAAGGGGCCGTCATCCGCACCCCTTTTTTCAAGAGCATATCAACCCTGACGGGTAATGTATCTTTTCTTTCCAGTATTTCAGCCATTTATTTTATCAACGATGTTCTTTTTTCTTTTCACAATTCATTCCCAGCTTGGCCATCTTATCGGTAAAGGTGTTGCGGTTCATGCCCAGAAAAACGGCGGCTGAACTTTTAACATAATCTGAACGGCGCAGCGCGATTTTAAACAAGCCCTTTTCCACAATGGACATCACCTCTTCATATATCTTGCTTTTACGGCCGCCGGACGCGGATAATATTGTCGCGATGTCTTCCAGCTTTTTCTCCATAATTTCTTCCACCGCCGCGTAGGGCGTTTCCTTCACCTTGAGAATTACTTTCGCCTTCTTTTGCTTTTTTTGCCGCGTTTGCATGAAGATTCCCCTTATAAAAAAATAAATCAGATAAATTAAAGCGCTCCCGCGCAGAATATTTTTTCCGCCGATTTATCCCGGCGTTAACTTCAAAATAATAATGGCGACAATAATCAGCGCCGCAACATAGCTCATGACAATTACCGACAATCTTTCCACCGGCCGCTTAAGATAATCGCGCACTTCCTGCTCCACTCTTTCCTCGTCGATTTTCTGTGTCAGCAGTGAAACCAGCGCGGCATGATCCTGTATCATGTTGGAGAAAAAATGAAACCCCCTAGAGGGGGAGAGCAAAAAATAAACTTTCTTGCCCAGCTCCACCACGCCCAGATGATTTATCTGCGCCCAGCTGAATTCCTTGGTCCGGAAAAATTTCTTCAGGGAGAGCTTTTCTTCACTGACGGTTATTTTTCTGCTGGCGGCTTCTATGCCGATCAAAAGCAAAATAACAAAGATGGCGCCGGCGCCGAACATCTCCCATCTTTGAGCCTTGAAGATCGTCAGGATGAACAGCGCAAAAAGAAGAATAATGACTATCCACAAAGGAATTAAAAACGCCCGGCGGATTTTGAATGTTTCATTTTGCATTTTTCTTTCCAGATTGTTCTTGAAAAAAGATTTATTGTTTCCTGATGAATGTTCCGCTCTTGCCGCCGGTTTTTTCCAGCAGCATTATGTCTCCAATTACCATTTTTTTATCCACCGCCTTGCACATATCATAAACAGTCAGCGCGGCGACGCTCACGGCCATCAACGCTTCCATTTCCACGCCGGTCCTGCCGATTGTCTTTACTTCCGCTACAATATTAACGCGCGATTTTTTACGGTCAATCGCCAGATTCACCTCTATATCCGTAAGCTCCAGCGGATGGCAAAGAGGAATCATTTCTCCCGTTTTTTTCGCCGCCATGATTCCCGCAATCCTTGCCGTGCCTAAAACATTGCCCTTGGTCATTTTTTCTTTCTCGACCAGGGCCAGCGTTTTTTTATCCATCGTTACACAGCCGCAGGCTTTTGCCCGGCGTAGCGTCGCCGTCTTTGCGGTCACATCGACCATCTGTGCCTGGCTTTTATTATCGATATGGGAAAGCTTGCGCATTGCAGTCACTAAAGCGGATTTTATTTATCGAATCAAGACATTTTTTATTTCGGCGGACTGTAGCATAGGGCTTATCTTGAGTCAAGAATGTCTAATTTTCGTCTGATGGAAAAAATCTTGATATAAATGGACTTATTGGCTAGTATTTTTTCACACACATACATTGGAGTCGGCGCGTGTTTGTCAAGATATCCAGCATGAGCATTATCGGCATGGAAGCATATCCAGTTTTAGTCGAAGTGGATATATCGCAGGGCCTACCGCAATTTGCCACCGTCGGCCTGCCGGACGCTTCCGTCAAGGAAAGCCGCGACAGAATTAAAGCGGCGATTAAAAATTCCGGCTACCGCTTTCCGCGCGCTCATGTCACCGTTAATCTTGCGCCCGCCGACGTGAAAAAAGAAGGCACCGCGTTCGACCTGCCCATTGCCGTGGGAATTCTAGCCGCGGAGGAGCTAATCAAGGAATCGGCCACGCAAAATTGTTTTTTTATGGGAGAATTATCCTTGGACGGCAGCGTGAAAAAAATCAGCGGCGTGCTGAGCGCCACTTTTAAAGCCAAGGAAAGTGGCTTTGCGGCGGCTTTTGTACCGCAGGAAAATGCTGCTGAGGCGGCAATGGTGGAAGGAATCAACGTGTATCCCGTAAGCAACCTGCCCGAAGTCGTGGAATTTCTAAACGGGAGAATAAATATACTGCCGCTTTCCCTTAGCGCCAGCGGTGTGTTCCGGCAATCACGCCATTATGATATCGACTTTAGCGAAATAAAAGGACAAAAGCAGGCGCTGCGCGCGCTGGAGATCGCGGCGGCCGGCGGACACAATGTGCTGATGATTGGCCCGCCCGGCTCCGGAAAAAGCATGCTGGCCAAAAGACTGCCGACCATTCTTCCCGATCTTTCCTTTGAAGAAGCGATTGAGGTAACGAAGGTTTTCTCGGTGGCCGGATCGCTGACCAAAGAAGAAATGATGGTCGCCACCCGGCCTTTCCGCTCTCCGCATCACACAATATCGGACGCGGGTCTGGTGGGCGGCGGTCAAACGCCGCGCCCCGGCGAAATCAGCCTCGCTCATCTCGGCGTTCTCTTTCTGGATGAATTGCCAGAATTCAAAAGAAACGCGCTCGAAGCTTTGCGTCAGCCGCTGGAAGAAGGAGAGATAACCATTACCCGCTCTTCGGTCACGGCATCATTTCCCGCCCGCTTTATGCTGGTGGCGGCGATGAACCCCTGCCCCTGCGGTTATTTCGGCGACAGAGTGCGCGCCTGCCGCTGCAGCCCGCAGCAAATCCGCCAATATCAGGGAAAAATTTCCGGGCCCTTGATGGACCGCATTGATTTACACATTGAGGTTCCTTCCGTAAAATATCGGGCTCTAGCCAGCAAAGAAAGCGGCGAATCTTCCGGGACGATTAAAAACAGGGTGATCGCCGCGCGCGAAATACAGAAGAAACGTTTTCATCAGGATGGCCTAGCCGGCAACGCGCGCATGACGGAAAAACAAATCAAGGAGTTTTGCGCCATCGATGACGAATCGCACAGCCTCATTGAAATGGCCATCGAAAAACTGGGGCTGAGCGCGCGGGCGATAAACCGTATCTTGAAAATATCGCGCACTATTGCCGATCTGGATAATAAAGAAAAAATCGCGGCCCCTCACGTAGCCGAGGCGATTCAATATCGAAGCCTTGATCGCAGTTTAATTTAGTGCTATAAAAACGTAATAGCCTGATCATTCAGGCGTTTTTATTATTTACAGAGGCATATTATGGAAATAAAAATTATTAAGACGGCGCCGGAAAAAATGAAGCCCAAACCCAAAGATGAATCAAAGCTGGGCTTTGGAAAAATTTTCACCGATCACATTTTCACCATGAAATACAAAGAAGGCAAAGGCTGGCATGACGCCATGATCGAACCTTACCGTCCGCTGCAGTTGGATCCCACGGCAATGTGTCTGCATTACGCGCAGGAAATCTTCGAGGGATTGAAAGCCTACCGCGGCAGCAACGGGCAGATTTTCCTTTTCCGCCCGACGGAAAACATTAAAAGGATGAATGTCTCCGCGGAAAGAATGTGCATGCCCGCGGTGGATGAAAATTTATTTCTGGACGCCCTGAAAAAACTGGTGCTGCTGGAAAAAGACTGGATTCCCCACGGTGAAGGGACTTCCCTTTACATTCGCCCCACCATGATCGCGACGGAACCAGCGCTGGGCGTGCATCCGGCTGATGAATACCTGTTCTTTATCGTGGTCGGCCCCGTGGGCGCTTATTATCCGCAGGGATTTTCTCCGACTAAAATTTATGTTTCCGAGGAATACGTGCGCGCGGCACCGGGCGGAACCGGCTACACCAAAGCCGGAGGAAATTACGCGGCCAGCCTTTATGCCAGCAAAATCGCCACGAATATGGGCTACACCCAGGTTTTATGGCTGGACGCGCGGGAAAAAAAATATGTCGAAGAAGTCGGCACAAGCAATATTTTCTTTTTCATCAATGATGAATTGATTACACCCGCTCTCACCGGCACGATTTTGCCGGGAATCACGCGTAAATCCGTCATTCAGCTGGCCAAACATTTCGGCATGAAGGTCGCGGAAAGGCAAATTTCCATTGATGAAGTCACCGAGAGCCTGCAAAAAGGCGCGCTCAAAGAGGTTTTCGCCTCCGGAACAGCGGCAATTATCTCTCCGGTTGGTCAGATTTATTACCGGGGCAAAGAATACCTGATAAATCAGGGGAAAACAGGTCCGGTGGCGGAAAAATTATACACGGAAATTCTGCAAATTCAATACGGCTTGAAACAAGATGAGTTCAATTGGCGGATTAAAATTGACGGATAAACGTTGAGGAAAAAAATTACCAAATCAAAATTCCTCTTGTATACAAACACTTGCAAATGCATTCCACAAACTTGTGGAAAAATATGTTGATAACTTTGTTGACAACCTCAGCGAATGCCCGTTTGACGTAGTTTTGTACCAAATTGCCCAATCTTTGGGCAAGACAAGAATCAAGTATTATCAATAACTTATAAATATAGCCTGTTATTGCTAATAGTTATGTGCTTACATGTTATTGAGATATAAACTGCACATAAAAAGTGTGCCAAAATATTTCAAATTTAATGTGGCAAAACTGAAAAAAATTATGTTGCAAAAGGCTTCCAAAAATAAGCGCTTTCACGCCTCTGCTGTTCTCATGTGGCTTACACTGGTTTCATTTTTTGTCTTTTCGGCACATTTCTTTTGCTTTGCCCAGAATGCTTTGCCGCCACTGGAGGAAAGCGTGAGCAAAATGCAGCAGGTATACGAAGAAACGACTGATTTCCGGGCTGATTTCGTTCAGGAAACCTTCAATAAATCACTGAAAAAGACGCTGGCCGAGGAAGGAATAGTTTATTTCAAAAAACCACGCAATATGCGCTGGGACTATACCCTGCCGGAAGTCAAAAAAATGATTATCAATCCCCAGAAAGCGTGGCTTTATGTGCCGCGGGAAAAAGCGGCATACGTGAAAAAGGCGGCTGACATTTTCGCCTCCGGCACAATCATGCGCTTTTTGTCCGGTATAGGGAAACTCCAGGACGATTTTCAAATAGCTTATGCCGAACCGGAGGCCACGGATAGAAACGGCAATTACCTTTTAAGGCTCACACCGCGGGAAAAAAGTTATTCCCTGCATGCAATGAATGTTACTGTAGACAAAAACACCTATTTCATCATGCAGGTGAGCTTTGAAGACTTCATGGGCAATACGACAACGCTTAAATTTTCCAACCTGACCAGAAATACCGGCCTGCCCGACAAACTTTTTAAATTCCAGCCGCCCGCGGGAACAAACATTTTCGACATGCCGTAAAATAAAACTCCCCGCCGCAAGCAGCGGGGTATCCTTTTGTCATGCCAGCGTACGCTGGCACCCAGTTTCTGGATTCCGGCTTTCGCCGGAATGACGACGCAAGCGTCGGGGTATTAAACCCAACAGGGAATAAACAGCAAATGTATTTTTTATTTATCTGACGATACAGAGATTTCCAATATCCGATCCACGTTAAAGCGGCGATTTTCCTTGCGTGTCAGGCAATAGGCATCCATGCCGACAAAAGGATGTCCGCTGTATTCCATTTCTCCGACAAACAGCGGGCGGATTGTGCGGCGCGATTTTTCATCCTTTGCTTTTAAATAGAGAATATCCAGATTTTTCTTTTCTTTAATCGCGGCATGAATTATCCGCAATTTATCTTCGTGCGAGCATTTTTGTTGCGCTTTATCGTATTGCGTGCGTGTAAGAAATTTTACAATATGCCAATCCATCAAAATGTGGCTTTTCTTCAGCGGCTGCTTCAGGACTATTCCGGCAAGCGAGGTGCAGCGGGAAAGCGCCACATACATCTGCCCGTGGGCGAAAGTGCCGCGTCCCACATCAATGATAACATTTTCGAAGGTTTTGCCCTGGCTTTTGTGAATCGTTACCGCAAAAGCCAGGCGCACCGGATATTGGGTAAACGATCCGACGTCTTCGGAACGAAGCTCATCATCTTTTAAATAGAAACGGTATATTTTCCAGGTATAGGGACTGATTTCCACCGATTCTCCATTATCCAGTTTGGCGGCAATTATTTCCTCGCCTTCGTCATCTTTTTTAAATCCCGTTATTTTGCCGATCGTGCCGTTAATCCATCGCCCGTAGACATCATTATTCAAAAGCATTATCTGCGCGCCTTTTTTAAGATTTAATTCCACCGCTGTCGGCAAATACTCATTGCCGAATTCACCCTCAATGACACCTTGCGCTTTCCATATTTTGCCGGGAAGTTTAGCCAGTTGTTTCTCGTTAATTTGATCGGCCAGGTCATTGGTGCTGGTCAAAGACAGATAAAAAGCGCCTTCAGGGGCGGCAAACTGAGAATCATGGCGCTTGTTTAACAACGCCAAATCACCATCTGTCACAGAGCGGTTGCGGATAGCGTTGAGCAGGCGGATAAATTCGTCATCCTTCTGACGATAAACTTTTTCCAGTTCGACAAATTCCATATCCAGCTGTTCCATGACTTTGGCGCTGAAAAAATAAGGGCTGGTATAATGCGACCGGAATATTTCGCGCTCCTTGCTCGTGACCACAGGCGGCAGTTGATATAAATCGCCGATGAAAATCATTTGCACGCCGCCGAAAGGTCGTTTGGAATTGGGGCCGTTGAGGCGCAGAAATTTATCCACACAATCCAGCAGATCAGCCCGCGCCATGGAAACTTCATCAATGACAATCGTGGTAAGCTTTTTGTAGATGGTCGGTTTTTCTTTCTGGGCCTCCTTTTTCTTTTTAATCGAAGCGGGAGTCACATTCGGCTTGAAATGAAAAAAGGAATGAATCGTCTGCCCGCCGATATTCACGGCGGCCACGCCCGTCGGCGCCAGAATAACGGCGTTTTTTTTCGTGTTATTATGAAAATAATTAAGCAGCGTTGATTTGCCGGTGCCCGCCCGACCGGTGATGAAGATATTTTTATCTGTTTCTTCCATTAACGAAAGCGCGCGTTTGAATTCGGGATTAAAGTCAATCTGAACCGGTTTTGCCGTTTTATTCATATTTTTCTCTATTCCGTGTTGGATGAAATTGCTTTGCCGCTGTTGAGCAGTGTATCCAGTGGGCTTTGCAGGCTACGGATATCGCGAGCCATGACGTGGGTGTAAATCTCCGTGGTCTTGACATCCGCGTGGCCGAGCAATTCCTGAAGGACGCGGATATTCACTCCGTTTTCCAGCATGTGCGTGGCAAAGCTATGGCGCAGCGTGTGGCAACCTACTTTTTTATCGATTCCGGCTTTCTCGGCGGCGCGCTTCACCGCTTTTTGCAGGACGGATTCGAGCACATGGTGGCGCATTTCCTTACCGGAGCGCGGATCACGTGAACGCAACTTGGCGGGAAATACCCACTGCCATCCGGTCGCCTTTGCGGCTTTTGGATATTTCCTGGCCAGAGCTTCCGGGATATAAACATCTCCAAACCCTTCCTCAAGATCTTTGTGGTGGAGGGACTTCACGGCGGCAATTTGTTTGAGCATCTCATTACGCAGATTCTGGGGCAGAATGGTTGTCCGATCTTTTCCGCCCTTGCCGCCCCTGACAAAAATCAGGTTCTGCCCAAAGTCAACGTCCTGAACGCGCAGACGAATACATTCCATCAGCCTCATCCCGCTTCCGTATATCAGTTTTGCCATGAGCGCGGGCTTTCCTTCCATGACAGAAAGAATTCGCTGAACCTCCGCTTGAGTCATCACGGTGGGGGGACTTGCCGCGCGTCTGCCGCGTGCCGGGGTGATCTTATCCTGCAGGTCAATATCCAGAACCTGCTTGTAGAGGAAAATTATCGCGTTTAGCGCCTGTCTTTGCGTTGAGGCGGTCACCTTGCCCTCGTTGGCCAGATGGGAAAGAAACTCCTCAATATTTTTTGCCCCGAGAAGCTTGGGATGGGTTTTCCCTCCAAAGTAGCGGATATAACGAAGTATCCATTGACAATAAGTCTGCTCTGTGCGATACGCGTAATGGTAATAACGAAGGACCTCTCGAACCTGATCCATCAATTTGAGATTTTGATTGGGACGGAACTTCGGTTTATTATCCATGTTTTCCATTTTAGAGGCTAATTATCGCAATAAGTGGAATTTGGCAAGCGATTTGGTAATAAGTGGAAAATAATCTAGCCATTATTCCATGTTTAGTAGTTTAATATCATAATAAGTGGAAAATATATCCATCTATATAGGCTGTTATGGTGGAATCTTTTCCGTCTATTACACTGTTTAGGCGTTTCGTGGCACAATAAGAAAACGCACTTGACTAAATGAGTAAATCGGTGTATCTTCTTTGTAGATACGGAAAGGAGAATTCCTATGCTCACAAAAGTGCAGAAATGGGGCAATAGCCTTGCTTTACGAATACCTAGGGCTTTTGCTCAGGATGCTCAGTTAGAAAACGACTCGTTAGTCGAAATTAGCCTGGTTGAAGGTCAGATTATCGTTACGCCTGTCGAAGCTCCAAGTTGGACCCTGGAGGAATTATTAGCCGGTATCAATAAAAAGAATATTCATCGCGAAGTCGATACTGGTTCTGCAGTTGGAAACGAAGTCTGGTGATCTGTGGCTTATATTCCTCAAAGTGGTGACATCGTCTGGATTACCTTCAATCCACAAGCAGGGCACGAGCAGGCGGGTCGTCGCCCTGCTTTAGTTTTATCCCCCGCTGTCTATAATGGAAAGGTTGGTTTAGCGATCCTTTGTCCGATTACCAGTCAGATCAAAGGATATCCTTTTGAAGTCGTAATTCCGGACGGCTTGGAAATCAGTGGAGCAATACTATCTGACCAAGTGAAGAGTCTGGATTGGAAAGCCAGGAAAGCAGAATTTAGCTGTAAGTTGCCTTCTCAAACTTTTAATGATGTTGTACAAAAGCTAAGCACACTAATCCGCCAGCAGATTCAAAATGGGTAGTCTTGCAAATGCAAAAACGCCCAACATTACTTCCAGCCGACCGCCTTACACACAGGTTTTTCAAGGTGCTTTCCAGAACGGCGGCGGCTGAAGCTAGCGTTTATGCTTAAAAGAATGGATGGATAATGGCTTTTAGTGAGATCGAACTGAAGAGAATCGAGAAAGAAGTTGGTGGCTTCTGCGAAAAACGGAGTCCTATTGAAATTAGAGATAAACTAAGTTTTGCGTATCGCATTAAAGCACATGACATCATTATTTATACACTGCGTCCGCGATGGGATAATCCGAAAGAATGGATAGAAAGTGACATGGCCAAAATAAGGTACGTGCGCACTTCTAATATATGGCAGTTACTTTGGCAGCGGGCCAATGGAAAATGGGTTAGCTATGAACCCTTTCCATTAAGCAAAAATCTCAAGTCAATTATTGAAGAGATTGAAGCAGATCAATACGGTTGCTTCTTTGGATAATAAAATCCGCATAACCCGGCGCTACAGCCGATCGCCGCGCCAGCGGCGCTGCTCCCGGTGAGTTTTTCGTTGTGCATAAATATTCATTCAAGAATCTATTGACAAAGTGTAGCCATTAGGCTACAGTACTACCATGATTGAAATTCGTAAAACCGAAATATTTGCTACCTGGATTGACAGCCTAGAAGATATTAGAGGTCGTGCTCGCATACAGGCAAGAATTGAAAGACTGGCTATGGGCAATCCCGGAGATGTCAAGCCAGTTGGTGAAGGTGTTTCGGAAATGCGTATTGATCATGGTCCCGGCTATCGGGTTTATTACATCAAGCGTGAGCGTACGGTAATAATCCTGCTGGCGGGTGGAGACAAAAAGTCACAGGTAAAAGACATTAAAACCGCACTTCGCTTGGCAAGAAATTTGTAGGAGTTAATTATGGCAAGAACAGTTACAACAAAATATGATGTATCCGAGCACCTTCGCACACCTCAGGAAATGGCAGCTTATCTGGAAATGTGCATTGAGGAATCAAAAGGTGATGCGGCCTTTATTGCAAAGGCGTTAGGAGACATTGCAAAAGCTAAAGGCATGTCTCAGGTTGCGCGTGATGCCGGATTATCACGTGAGAGTTTATATAAAGCCCTGTCCGGTGAAAGAAGTCCGGGATTCGATACTATTCTTAAAGTAATTAGCGCTCTGGGGATAACGCTTCATGCAGAGCCCGCCCGCTCAACAAAATTAACAGCCCAACAAAAGCAATCCACCCGATCGCTGCGCTCCGGCTGATTTCTTCGTTGGGCGGGAACATATAAATGAATAAAGGCAATAATAAATGTTCCCGCCGCGTTAACTATTCGAATGGATTTTCCCGGTTAAAATCCGGCGTCAGTTTATATTCGTTTACTTCCTGAATGAAAAGATTCTTAAATCCAAGCTTTAAGGCAAAGTCCAGAACCTGCCGGTATTCCTCTTTAGTAATGCGCTGGGAGAGAAGCGGGTGGCGGCACACTTTGGGCACAGGCGAATACTGCGACATCAAACTGATCGGCACATTCAGGGATATTTCTTCCTTAATGAGTCGGAAAACTTCCCGCGAATTTTCAATTTGCCCCGGCAGCACCAGATGCCGCACAATCACGCCTCTTTTGGCCACGCCATTTTCCGCCTCCAGCTCATCACCTACCTGGCGCACCATTTCTTTTAACGAAGCTAGCGCAAAGACGGGATAGCCCGGCGCGGCAGAATATTCCACAGCCACATCCTCCAGGCCATATTTGAAATCCGGCAGATAAATTTCCACCATGCCGTCAAGCAGCTTAATCACGTTCGGATTTTCATAACCGCCGCAGTTGTAAACAAAGGGCACGTTCAGCCCCCGCGCACGCGCCAAAGAAAGCGCTTCCATAATCAGCGGCGTCTGCGGCGTGGGCGTGACCGGCTCGACGTTATGACAGCCGCGTTTCTGCAAATCCAGCATAACCTCCGCCATCTGCCGAACGGCCAAAATCTGTCCTGTGGAGGTTTGCGAAATCTGATAATTTTGACAATAAATACAGCCCAGATTGCAGGAAACATGAAAAATCGTGCCCGCCCCGCAACGGCCGGACAAAGGCGGTTCCTCTCCATGGTGCGCCAGCGCGCAATCAATAATGATTTTCGCCGGGAGTTTACAATAGCCCAATTCTCCACGCGTGCGATCGACTTTGCAGGCGCGCGGACACAACACGCAGTTTTCATACATTTCTTTGAGTTTGATGATTTTTTCTTCTGCAGACAGCAATGATTTTCCGTCCAAAAGATTTTTATTTATAATTTTTTTACCATGCTCTTGATTTTGCCCGACTCCACCAGTTCCAGAAACTCTTCGCCCAGCGGCGCGGCCAACTCCACCACTTTGCGCCAGTTCTGAATTCTGGTTTCCTGATCATCAATAAAGGTGAGAAAATCTTCACGCTCGGGAATTTTTTTATTAGGAAGTTTTTCGATGAAGCTCTCCGATGGGTAAACCATCAGCACATTGCCCAGCGTTTCGGCATCGGGTGTGCGCTTTTTCAGGCATTTGTCCAGCCAGCCGGGAATGATTCTTTCCTGATGATGGAAAAACAAAACCGTTTCGTTCGGCTGCGCGGCAAACTGATGCGCCAGATGATAATCGATCAAACCGCCGTCTCGGTAGGTGCCGCGGCGCGCGCCGTAAATATTTTTCACACCCGCCACCACCAGAGGAATGGCGCCGGAGGCCATCACCGCGTGTTTAAAATTTATCTGATTGAGGCGCACATAAGAACCACGGTATCCCGGCGCAAGGCAGAAAAAAGGCGGCTTGGAGCCGTCATAAAAAACGACCCGCTCGGCAAAAAGATAGATATTGTTGCGGCTCAGTAAGTTGAACAGGAAACAAGCGGCCAGGCCGATTCTTTGGATAAACTTGGTGTCAAACGCGACCAGATGGCGCGCGCGGGCGGTAATGATCGCCAGGCGGTATTTTTTATTATTCAGCGCGAAGGGCAGAGCGTCGTCTTCCAGATAATCGTCAATCAGATCACGGAATTTTTCCAGCACGCTTTGCGGCGTATCTTTGCGCGAATATCTTGTGTTAACATAACCATCCAAAAGCCGCTGGTAGCTTTGCAGCGCCTGCGGCTGTGTCCACGCGGCAAAACGCCAGGCGCCGGCGGAAGCGCCGATAAGACTCACGGCGCGTGATCTTCCCAGATATCCGCCTTTGAGCATGGCCTGGTCAAAACCGCTGGCCAACAGCCAGCGCGGGCCTGTCGCCGCTCCGAAATAGGTGGAGATCGAATTTAAATTAAAGCTTCCGTCCTTGATTGCTTTATAAACATGTTTTCCGGCCTTAACTTTTAGCTGGCTCATCTTGTCCTTCTTTCACGGGTAAAGTCCTTGACACGCTATTTTTTGTCCTGTAAATAAAAATCACCTTTAGCCGAACGTCGGTGAAACATTCTTCTTGAAGCAACAAGCCGCGACAAAGGAAGCGGCTTTTATCAATAAGCGAAAATAATGCAGGTAATTACATTTTTTCAGCGGCAAGGATATACTCCATGGATATAAAAAATTCAATAAAACAAATCGCCCAAAAAGCGCAGATGGCATCGCGTCAGCTTTCCCGCATATCGACAGGCATCAAAAACGACGTCTTGCTCAAAATGGCCGAAGCTTTGCTGGAAAAAAGTGATTTCCTGATAAAAGAAAACGTCAAGGATCTGACGCGCGCCAGAGAGACGGGGCTTTCCGCGGCGATGATGGACCGTCTAACCATTAAGGAAGCAACCATTGGCGCGATGGCGCAGGGATTGCGCGAAGTCGCCGCGCTGCCGGATCCGGTGGGCAAAGTGACCTCCATGTGGCGCCGTCCCAACGGCCTTATGGTCGGCCGCATGCGCATTCCGCTGGGCGTAATCGGCATTATTTATGAGTCACGCCCCAATGTTACGGTGGACGCCTCCGCTTTATGCCTGAAGGCGGGCAACGCGGTGATTCTGCGCGGCGGCTCGGAAGCGATAAATTCCAACCTGGCGATTGCTTCCATCCTGCAGCAAGTATTAAGCGAAAGCCCCTTGCCCGCGGAGGCGGTGCAGGTTATTCCTTTCACCGACCGCGCGGGTGTTTCTGCCCTGCTGCAGATGGATGAATATATCGACCTGATTATTCCCCGCGGCGGCGAAGAGCTCATTCGCGCCGTGGTCGCCCAATCCAAAATTCCGGTAATCAAGCACTACAAAGGCGTCTGCCATATATTCGTGGATAAAGATGCGGATTTGGATATGGCGATGAACATCACTTTCAACGCCAAGGTCCAGCGCCCCGGTGTCTGCAACGCGCTGGAAACTCTGCTCGTGCATAAAGATATCGCCGCGGAATTTCTGCCCCGCGCCGCGGAAAAACTGCAGAAAGCCGGCGTCACCATCAGAGGATGTGAACAAACAAGAAAAATCCTTAAAAACATCGAAGCGGCAACAGAGGATGACTGGTACGCGGAATATCTTGATCTGATTCTGGCCGTAAAAATTGTGGATGATATCGGCGCCGCGATCGCGCATATCGAAAAATACGGCTCCTTGCACACGGAATCGATTATCACCAGAGATTACGCCAACGCGCAGCGATTTTTAAATGAAGTAAATTCTTCCACCGTGGCGGTCAACGCCTCGACCCGTTTCAGCGACGGTTTCGAGTTGGGATTGGGCGCGGAAATCGGCATATCTACGACGAAACTGCACGCTTTCGGGCCGATGGGACTGGAAGAACTGACGACAACCAAATTTATCATCTACGGCAACGGCCAGGTGCGCGCATGAAATGGGGACTGCTTGGCGGCACATTTGATCCGATTCATTTCGGACACTTGCGCGGCGCGGAAGAGATAATGGAAATGTTCGGCCTGAACCGGATAATCTTCGTTCCTTCCTCAAGGCCGCCGCACAAACTGGAAGCCAATATCACTTCATTTTATCATCGCGAGCAGATGATAAAACTGGCTATTGAAGGCAATGTTAATTTTTCTTTTTCCAACGTGGAAAATCAGCGCGCCGGAAAATCATACTCCGTGGAAACTGTCGAATATTTTTTAAATAATTATATCGAAGATATGGAATTATACTTTATCGTGGGTCAGGACGCTTTTCAGGCGATAACCACCTGGAAAAACTGGGAGAAACTTCTGCTGATGTGCAACTTTGCCGTAATGACCAGGCCAGGCTACGACGAGCTGAAACCGGACAAGATTCTCCCGCCGGATTTCGCGGCGCGGTTCGTCCATGATGAAAAAATTGACGGTTTTCGGGGGCCGAAAGGTTACGCCATTTATTTCCGCCACGTAAGTTTTCTGGATATATCTTCTTCGCGCATCAGGGCCATGGTCAAGGATAATAAATCTGTCCGGTATCTTCTACCTGACGCGGTGCGCCAATACATTTTCAAAAACGGCCTGTACAAAGCTTGAAATAATTAACCGCTTAGTCACGCCCGGTTTAAAATTCCGGTTATTCAAACTTCGCGAAATCCGGCTTGCGCTTTTCAAAAAAGGCGCCGAACGCCTCTTTGGCCTCCGGCGAGAGAAGCATCGCGCTGAAATATTTATTTTCTTCCATCATTTTTTCTCTGATTTTATCCGCCTGCGCTGCCTTCATCAGAAATTTGGTCGTGCGCAAAGAAGATGCGGGCAATCCGGCAAGCTTTACCGCCTGCGCGTAAGCGTAAGGATGAAGTTCATTGACGGGAAGCACTTTATTGATCAGTCCCATTTCATAGGCCTCCTGAGCGGAAAAAAATTCGCCGATTAGCAATTTTTCCGCGGCGCGTGGAAAGCCGATAACCTGCGGCAGGAGCATGCTGGAGGCAAATTCCGGACAAAGACCCAGTTGCGCGAAGGGCATGGAAAAACGGGCATTTTCCGCCGCGTAAACCATATCGCAGTGCAAAAGCATCGTGGTGCCGATGCCGATAGCCGCGCCGGCAACCGCCGCGATCACCGGTTTTTTGGCCTCAACCATTTGCAGCATAAAGTGAGCCACCGGACGGTCCGCGAGATCGCCGCCGGGCGGCGTATTCATAAAATCTTCCAGATCGTTGCCCGCGGTGAAAATATCCGGCTTGCCGCAAATAAGAATAACGCGCACTTCTTTGTCCTGGCCAGCGTCTCTGAGCGCGTCAGCCATTACCTGATACATGGCCGCCGTGATCGAATTTTTCTTTTGTGGGCGGTTGAATTCGATGGCGAGAATTCCGTTCTTTTTATTTGTCACGATATCCATCATTATTCCCCTTGTAAGATTGGACTGAGGGCAAAACTGAATTTCAAAAATTCGGCCTTTTACGCCGGTATTTTCCGCCGACATAAAAGGCCGATTATTAACAAGCGCTAACCTGTTACTTATTTTTGTAAATTCTCGATAACCGTGGCCACACCCAGACCGCCGCCACAGCAGGAGCCAAAAATACCATATCTACCGCCCCGACGAATAAGTTCTCTCATTGTGAACATGCAAATGCGGGCTCCGGAAGCGCCGTTGGGATGACCAAACGCGATCGCTCCGCCGTTGGGATTCCATTTTTTGTCCATGTCTATTTTCTCACCGGTCTGCTTTTCGATTTCTTTGATTACCGCCAGGTTCTGCACGGCAAAGGCCTCGTTGCATTCCATAACGTCCATGTCGGAAAGCTTTAAACCGGCGCGCTTAATCGCCATCGGCATGGCGTAAGCAGGAGCGATACCCATGATTTTAGGATCACAGCCGTAGTCGGCGCCGGCCAGCCATCTGGCCATCGGTTTGTAACCGAGCTCTTTGGCTTTTTCGGCCGTCATCATCAAAACAAAGGCGGAGCCGTCGTTGCGGCCGGAGGCGTTGCCCGCCGTCACCGTCCCATCCTTGGTAAATGCGGGGGGCAGAGCGGCCAGCGCTTCCATAGAAGTCATGCGCGGATGCTCGTCAACCTTAAACTCCAATGGCGGCTGCTTTTTGCCCTGCGGGACCATAACCGGGATAATTTCATCAACAAAATATCCCGCGTCCATGGCTTTCTTCGCCAGCACCTGTGAACGTAAGGCGAATTCATCCGACGCCTGGCGGGGAATGTTATACATCTTCTGCAGATTCTCCGCGGTTATTCCCATACCGATACATTCTTCGGGAACAGGGGAAAGTTCCGGCGCCATCGGCATCGGCGGAATAAGCCGATAAGGAGGAGTGCTCATGGAAAACTTCGCGGGAATGTTGCTGTATGATTCCATGCCGCCGGCGATGACAACGTCCGCCTGATCGGCCAGAATTTTCCAGGCCGCGTGGTTGATGCTGTCGATGGCCGAGCCGCACTGCATTTCAATGTAGCTCGCCGATGTCTCATAGGGAAGACCGGCATAGAGCAGCGCCCAGCGGGCGGGATTCATGGCGCGGGAACAATGCGCCGCCGACCCCAGGAAAACGCTGTCCACTTTGCCTTTTTCCTTAATTTTTGTTTTCTCCACCAATCCCTTGATGCCGATGCCGGCCAGTTGCTCGGCCGTGAATTCGCGCAATGTGCCGCCCATTCTGCCAAACGCTGTCCGCGTGCCGTCAACAAATACAACTTCTCTTTTACTCATAGATCACCTCTTTATTTTTAAATTTTACTTCTTATTTCAACCTTATAGACTTAAAAAATTTAAGATAATAAAGTCTCAGAAAAGGAATAAGGACAGGTTTTTTCTGCCCTTATTCCTGATGGCTTTTCCAAATCTATTTTTTATCTTTCTTCGTGTAATCGTACCAGCCCTTGCCCGTCTTTTCGCCGTACTCGCCTTTCACGTAATGCGCCACAACGCTGGGAGTGGGCAGGTCAGCCGGATCACCCGATTTTCTGAACGCTTCCATCGAAGCGATATAGGTCAGATCAATGCCGGTAAGATCCATAAGGCGGAAGGGGCCCATCGGATGGCCGGCGCCGTAAACGCAGGCCTTGTCGATATCTTCCATCGAGGCCACGCCCATTTCCAGCATCCACTGCGCTTCTCTGCCGATGACGCGGAAAATTCTGTTGAGCAAAAATCCATCAACCTCTTTTTTGATGAAAACAGGAACCTTTTCTATCTTTTTGCAAAGTTCCATAGTGATGTTCGCGGTTTCCTCGGAGACATGGGGTCCTTTGACCACTTCCACCAGCTTCATGACCAGCGCCGGATTGAAAAAGTGCATATTCAGAACCTTTTCCGGTCTTTTGGTGGCATCCGCGATGCGGGAGCTGACAATATAGGAGCTGTTCGTCGCCAGAATGGCGTGCGCGGGAGCAATTTTATCCAGATCGGCAAAAATCTTTCTTTTCAGATCCAGAACTTCCGTGGCCGCCTCAATGACAAAGTCCGCGTCACCTGCCGCTTCTTTCATATCGGAGGTAAAAGAAATATTTTTACGCGCAGCTTCAGCCTGTTCTTTAGTCATTTTACCTTTTTCGACCCTGCCGGGCAGATAGGTGTTGACAAAGTTATCCGCCTTTTTGAGAATCTCCGGCACGACGTCAGAGCACTTGACTTTGTAGCCGTAAATCGCGCAAAGAAGCGAAATCTGATGCCCCATGTTCCCGGCACCAACCACACATACATTTTTTACATCTTCCAGTTTCATTTTTCCCATCCTTTCTAAAATAAATTTTAAATAATCATTCCCCCTCCAAAATAATTCCGGATAATCACGCCCTTATCGCCCCCCAAACGCTGCTTCAGGCACATCGCGGAATTATTTTAAGAGCAGTTTTATGAGCTTGAAAAAATTACCAAAGGAAGAACGATTTACGCGTACGCCAAAAAGACTTCTCGATAAAAATATTTCCTTATTTTTTAACCAATCTAAATCATTCGTTCCCAGCGTCATTCACCCTACCAAAAATGCAGATTGAATTCAAATTTTTTTGACCGGCGGTTAGACGCATGTTGCCCTGGAAAAGAAAAAAAGCCGCCCCCAAATCCAACATCTTGATTTTACAGGGCAATCAAAAATATTAATCCCGCCGGAACATGGATATTCATTGGACAAAACGGCAAATTTAGAATATTGGATGACTCGATTGGCGAAAGATTAAAATCCACCAAGGAGGATGTATGAAATATAAATTTATTGAACTGGAAATCAAAAACCATATCGCCGAAGTCGGCCTGGCGCGCACCGCCAGCCTCAACGCGATTAGCCTAGAATTCGCCTCGGAAATCGCCGATGTCTTCAGGAAATTAGGCCGAATGGATGAGGTAAGAGCGATAATTTTGGCCAGCAAAGCGCGGATTTTCTGCGCCGGGCTGGACTTAAAAGAAGCAGGCGGCCACTTCAAGCCCACAGCCAAAGGCGTGATTGATTCCATAGAAAAGTCACAACCTTTGTTTGACTGCTGCAACGCGATCGAGGATTGCCCCAAACCGGTTATCGCCGCGGTGCACAGCCGCTGCATCGGCGGCGGGCTGGATATGATATCGGCCTGCGATATCCGCCTGTGCACCCAAGACGCTACTTTCTGCCTCAAGGAAGCGGCTATTGGTTTTGTCGCGGATATGGGTGTGCTGCAGCGCCTGCCGCGCATCATCGGGGAAGGATTCACCCGCCAGATGGCCTATACCGCCGCCGAATATCCCGCGCGGGTTGTGGAAAAAATGGGGCTGGTCAATGAAATATACAAAGACCAGGAAGCGCTCATGAGCGCGGCGCGGAAGATGGCTGCCGAAATCGCGCAAAACGCGCCGTTGGGCGTGCGCGCCACCAAAGAAGTTTTAAACTACAGCCGCTATGTCAATGTCAAAGACGGCATGGCGATGGCTATCCAGAAAAACATGGTGCTGACAACATCAGAGGACCTCAAAGAGGCCATAACCGCTTTTATCGAAAAACGGCCACCAAATTTCAAAGGCCAATAAAAACAAAAAAGGGCGGGTGCACCACCCGCCCTTTTACCAATCTCTACAATTTATCTTCTAGCTAAAATTAGAATCTCACGGACAAGCCGCCGCCGACCAGCCAGTTGACCTTATCTAATTTCATCTGCAATAAATCTTCGTCGTAGGTTCCATCGCCGTTTACTTTGTATTTTACATAGCCGGCATTGAGGAAAGGCTCCAGGCTGACTTTATTGAGCTTTACAGTGGCGCCCATAGAAGCATTCACGCCCATGTTATATCCGCTGAGGGATATGGCCATTGGATAGTAAGGCCAGCCATACTCAATAGCTGCAGATGTGTAATCGCTTTTTACCCAGCCATAAAATGCGCTTAATCCACCACGCAGAACAAAAACCGGCGTCAATTCTTTTTCCGCCAGCATTTTAAGCGTCAGGCGATGTTGCGCGTTTTTCGGATAATCAGAATAAGTGTAATGATAATCTGGGCTGTAAGAATCATCTTCTAAATCATCCCAGTCAAAGTAGGCATTTTCTTTTGCGAATAGATAAGCATAGTAAAGCCCCGCCGCCAGCCTTGTGCCTTTGGCCGGCGTGAAATCAATGCCACCGCCCAACTCGACAAAAAGATTTTTCACTTCATGCCCATATGTATCAACAGACGTTGCGTCCCACCAATAATCGCCATCTCTCTTAATCTGACGATAACCGGCGCTGACCACAAATGGTAAAGCAACCGCGTTAGAGAGGGGAATTCTCAGCCAGAAATCACCGCCTATGTTGAAACCTTTGACTTTACCCTCCCAATTCATGATGCCATCCTCATCATCCCCTCCGGTATATTTATTGTCCGATGCAAAAGGAAGTCCTCCTTTTAAGGTAAAAGCATATTTTGCGGCACCAATCATACCGGCCGCAGATACTTTCCCCTGCGCTTCCCAGTAGTTGGATTTATAAGGAATCATATAGGGAAAGAGGTTATACCATGGATTGTCATTAACACCCCATGGATAATTTTTCGCAACATTTCCTTCATACCAATCAAAATCCAGCATTGATGTTTCTTTTTTTTCATTGCGGTAAGCCAACTGAATCTCTGCGCCCAGATTGACCGCGCCTACCGGCAGACCGTAAATCAACCGCAGGGAGAAGTTATCCAGCCTATCTTTCATTTTGAAGGTGTAGTAATAGTAATCGTCCCCTTCGTAAATTTCATTTTCATCACCTTTATATTTGCCACTGATGCCCATGTACTCAAAGAATACTCCCATTCTACCCGCGCCTAACTGGAAAACTGTTCCCAGCAAACCTTCGTTTTTCCACTCATAACCATCGGCTTTAAAAGATGTATAGTCGTAATCGGGAATATTGAGACTGTAATCCCACTTGGCGGTATTGTTGTAGGTCAGCCGATAATGACCATACGCGTTAAATCCCTTGCCCATGGCGATAACCGCCGGATGTGTCAGGTAATCCGATTCATCCTCAATCAGGCCATAAGCATCTCCCGCGCCTGCCATTCTGCCCTGCCAGGCCGAAACCGGCGCGGCCAGAAACGTGAGCAACAATAAAATTGCAAAAACAGATAACAAATTTCTCTTCATCTCTTCCTCCTTTTCCTTTTGTTAATTAACACGCAAAGCGTAAAAATCTTTGGCACGTATACACAAGATTGCCAGTCTACGTCAAGTGTAAATATTATAATATTCTTGGCATTTTTATTATTTATAATATTGGAAATTATATGATAATAATTAAAGCGACATGAAAAAAACCGCCCTGATCTTTTTTACATTATTGAGCATATTTCTTTTTTCCTGCTCAGGCATTCCGCACAAGATATTTCCTTTTCGGGCAGTGCCGGATTATTGCCTGCCCAATTTTCCGGACAAAGACTGCTGGTACGGCGCTGACGCGGCTTATTCCATAAAACTCGATAACGAACGAACATTGTGGCTTTTCGGCGATACCTTTGCCGCGCCGGAAGAAGGCCGCAGGGATCGCATCGGCATGGATGTAATACTAGGCGCCACGCTAGCCATCTCCACCTGCGCGGAAGAAGGCAAATTTAATATTAAATATTTCATAAAAAATAAAAACGGAAAGTTCGTATCCTTTTTCGGCGAAAACGAATGGCTCTGGCCGCAGGATCCATTCCTTATTGATAACGCGCTTTATATCCCCCTGCTTGTTATCGAAGCTCTGCCCAAAAAATACGCTCCTTTTAATTTCAGGGTGACCGGTCACAAGATAGCCCTCATCAAAGATTTTACCGACGCCGATCCGCGTAATTGGCATGTTGATTATCTGGATATAACGAAACACATCCCGCCGGAAATCACCGCCTGGGCGACGACGACAATAGTCCATGACGGCTATTTATATTTTTATCCTTTGTTCAAGAGCAGAGATACAACCGGAAACATTCTGGCGCGCATCAAAACCGGCGATTTAAAAAACCGGATTTGGGAGATGGAATATTTACATCAGGACGGAAAATGGGATAAAAAGATTGACGCACGGCGCGTTCAGGTGATTTTTTCGGAAGCCCTCTCGGAACTTTCCGTGCGTCCCCGCTATGACAACAACGGCTGGATGGCCATTTATCTTTCCCCCGCTGACGGGGGCAAAAGACTCCTGCGCCGGGAAGCGCCGCGGCCGGAAGGCCCGTGGTCGGAGGGAAAAACGCTAATCGAAAAAATTCCGGAGATGGATGAACAAAGCCCGCTTTATGACAAAAACACTTTTTGTTACGCGGGCAAGGAACATGTTCAGTATTCCCGCCCGCGCCGTATTGTGGCCACTTACGTGTGCAACTCATTGGAAGAGGACACGGAAACCAGCTTCCTCCGCAGAAATCTTTTTTTGTACCGCCCCGTGGTTGTAAATATCAGTTACTGATTCGTATATGGAGACATAGCTTGCATGGTTGTTTTCTTTCATCGCGAGGAGCGTAAGCGACGCGGCGATCTATTTAAATAGCGGCTACTCTTGAGATTGCTTCGTCCCAAAAAATCGGGCCTCGCAATGACCATCTGTTTTTGGTCATCACGAACACGTTTATCTGATGAAGCGACATCATACGCTAGCCACAAAAGCCTGAGATGCTCGCGGCGACTGCGTCGGATTGCCTTTCGCGATGACACTTCCCCCGTCATTGCGAGAAACGAAGTGACGAAGCAATCTTACAAATTCTGAGATTGCCGCGCTCCCTTTGGGAGCTCGCAAAGACAAACGATTATCGCCCCATCCGAAATACTCCGGGCGCGCTACCGTTTACGCTCTCCTGGTCATTGCGAACCCCGCGACTGCGAGGGTGAAGCAATCTCTTTTTAACGCATGAGATCGCTTCGCTTTACGCGTGATGACAAAAACAAACTACGCTTTAAACAACCGCGCCGCGCGTTCAAGTTCGTTTTGCGCTTTCTTAACCATCCGCTCCATAACTTCTTTGCAGGTGGGAATGTCTTTTATCAGGCCCACCGACTGCCCCATCATCATGGGCGCCGCATCGACATTGCCCGTTTCCCAGGCCTCTTTTACTCTCTGGCCGGAAATAAGCGGGATCAGATCTTCCAGCCCGCAGCCCTTGGCTTCGCGCGCCAACACCTCTTCCACAACTTTATTTTTAATGGCGCGGCCCTGCAGGCCAATAGTTTTACAAATCAATGTTGTTTCAAATTCCTGCCGACGCACTATTTCCTGTTTGATATTTTCGTGAACCTCGCATTCCTTGGTCGCCACAAAGCGCGTGGCCATCATCACGCCCTCGGCGCCCAGTGTCAGAGCCGCGGCCATCGTGCGCCCATCGGCAATGCCACCCACCGTCACCACCGGAATTTTCACGGCTTCGGCAATGCGCGGCGTAAGCAGCATGGTAGTGACATCATCATTGAGCGGATGGCCGCCTTCCTCAATGCCCGCCGCATAAATGCCGTCGTAGCCGATTTTTTCCGCATGCACCGCGTGGCGCACCGAACCGACCTTGTGAAACATTTTTACGCCGGCTTTTTTCAGCATTTCGATAAATTCCATGCCGGCCGCTTTGTCCAGAGGCGTGCCGGAAATTTCCAGGCCCGCGACTTTCTCTTCGGCGCATACCCGCAGATACATTTTGTGATGTTCCGGCGTGATATGGACGGAGGGAAGAATTGTCACATTGACCATAAAGGGTTTGTCGGTGAGCTTTCTGGTTTCTTGGATCGCCGCGCGGAATTCTTCCTCGTTTGAGTAATTGCCGGCGGTAAGATTGCCCATGCCGCCCGCGTTGGATACCGCCGCGCAGAGCTTCGGCTTGCAAAGCCACATCATCGCGCCGCAAATTATCGGATACTTAATGCCGAACATTTCCGTGATTGCTGTTTTCATTTTACACTCCTGATAATTATTTAACCTTTTTAATCGTCTATAGTCAGAGAAAATGCGCCGCCGGATACAAATTCATCGGGCGCTTCCAGAATTTCAACAATATCTTTATGCAGGCGTCTCTTCAGCTCGCCGAATATGCCTCGTTTCTTCTTGAAAGTTTTGGCAAAAGCCAGCGCCTGAGCCATGAGATCAGCCTGGTCCTCGCACGCCTTTAAAATTACGTGGTGCGTTTCCAGTTCCTTCGCCGTATAACGGTTGCCGGTAAGCTGCATTTCCGCAAGCTTATACATGGGAACGGCTTTCTTGATAAACGCGTTCATGCCGGGGCGAAAGGGAATGCCCAGATTCACTTCCGGAAAACAGAAAAATCCCTTGTCCGCGCGCATAAAGCGAAAATCGCACGCGCAGGATAGAATCGATCCGTTACCGTAGGCGTGCCCGTTTATGGCGGCAATCACCGGCACGGGATAGGTGACCAATTTTTTAAAAACCACATCCATCCCGCGGATGAAATCGATCACCGGCTGGTAGTCCTTTTTCTGCGCCTTATCCAAAATCCACACCACGTCGATGCCCTGCGAGAAATTCTTTTCGTCATTGGAAGTGATAACCAGCGCCGTGATTGTTTTGTCGGCGATTATTTCGTCAAGCATTTTGTTGAGCGTGTCGGAAAAAACGAGGTTTTGCCTGTTCTCGCCGTTGGTCATGGTGAGAATCGCCACCGTTTCGTCTTTTTCCCATTTCATGATTTCCATATTATTCCATCCTTAGCGCATTTTTGGTTTTCCTGTCATATTTGCGTTGCTCTTTGAGGTCAAGCAATAAAAATCAAAGGGGCGATTAAAAACTCATTGCCTGCCTCGTGAAATGAACAAATCCTTTAATTTACAAAAACTTATAATAAAATCCTGACTACGCGCACGACAGCAACGAAATACGCATGACCCGCCTTAAAAAGCAAATTCCTATTGACTCTTATGATTCATCTGGCAAAATGGGCGGCAACTTTTACCTCAAGGAATGGCATGATTGCGCAAAAAAACACAAAAGCCAAACCCGGCATGATCGCCTGGGAAGTCACGCGCAGTTGCAATCTCAACTGCGTGCACTGCCGCGCCGCGTCCAGCTGCGGACCTTATCAGGGCGAACTGGATACCGCGCAATGCCTACGGCTCATTGATGATATAACGTTGGCTGCCCGGCCCGTGATTATTCTTACCGGCGGCGAACCGCTTTTGCGGCCGGACATTTTTGAAATCGCCTCCTATGGCACAAAAAAAGGACTGCGCATGGTCATGGCAACAAACGGCACAATGGTGAATGATCAAATCGCCAAACAGATGATTGGCAGCGGCATTCAGCGTGTCAGCGTCAGCATTGACGGCAAAAACGCCCAAAGCCATGACGCCTTCCGCGCCGAACAAGGCGCCTTCGAAGGAGCAATGCGCGGTATTGAGGCGCTCAAATCAGCCGGTATGGAATTTCAAATCAATACAACGATTACCTCGGCAAATCTGGGGGAGATTGAAGAAATCCAGAATCTGGCCGTAAGTCTGGGGGCCGCCGCCCATCACATTTTCCTGCTTGTGCCCACCGGCCGGGGCAGAGATCTCGCCGGCCAGGCTATCACCGCCGCGGACTATGAAAAAACATTGCTTTGGTTTCACAAGCAGAGCATGACCTGCCCCATTCAGCTCAAAGCCACCTGCGCGCCGCATTATTTCCGCATCACGCGCCAGCATAAGAAAAAAGCGGCATTGCCCGCGCCCAAGCCGGGCGGTCATTTTCACGAATCAACACGTGGTTGTCTGGGGGGAATCACTTTCTGCTTTATTTCACACGTCGGACAGGTTCAACCATGCGGTTATCTGGAGTTGGATTGCGGCAATGTGCTGAAGCAAAGTTTTGCGGATATCTGGAAAAATTCGGAAGTTTTTCGCAACTTGCGTGATTATAGCAAATATAAAGGCAAATGCGCACGCTGTGAATTCATAAAAGTATGCGGCGGCTGCCGCGCGCGCGCTTATGAAGCCACCGGCGATTACCTGGCCGAGGAGCCTTTGTGTTTGTATGAGCCGAAAAAATAATTCGCTTTTTATATATTATGCCTGAGTTCAGATTGTTTTATAATGTCTTTGCAAGAGAGAGTAACGGCCGAAGCCTTGTCCCGAGCAAAGCGAGGGAACTTTTGGGATTGCCACGGGCTATGCCCTCGCAACGACTGCGCCGGATTGCCGCGCTCTCTAAGTTCGCTCGCAATGACACAGCGGAGTGTTTAAAATGGACGAAATAGACAAAAAGATACTCAACATTCTGCAGAAGGAATTTCCCTTGACGGCACAGCCCTTCCTCGCGGTGGCGGAAAAATGCGGTGTCAGCGAAGAAGAAACGCTTAAACGAGTGCAAAAGCTGAAAGATGAAGGCATCATCCGCCGCATCGGCGCGGTTTTCGATGGCGCAAAACTGGGCCGCGTCAGCACACTTTGCGCGGCGCGCGTGCCGGAGGATAAAATAGATAATTTTGTCAAGGCAGTTAACGCCCATAAAGGCGTCACGCACAATTACCGGCGCGACCATGATTACAATATTTGGTTCACCGTCAGCGCAGCAAACGCCGATGAACTGGCGGCTTTTCTGAATAACCTAAAGGAAAAAACCGGCGTGACCGACATTCTGGATATGCGCGCCGTAAAAACCTTCAAAATCAACGCTTCCTTTGACATTTAACGGTCAATATCACTTTACCTTTAAGGACAACTCACTTGTTTCATCAATCCCAAAAACAACATATTGACGCCAAAGCTAATTCGTGAGAAATACCCTCCATAATTACAAAATTATTTCTTATAAGGAGGAAGGGGATCATGGAAGTAAAAGAAATTGATTTTGCCGTCATTCCGCAAAAGGCCTTGAGTATCCTGACAAAACCCGTGGATTTCTTTAAAACCATGCACAAAACCGGCGGATTCCTCGAGCCGCTCATCTTTGCTCTGATCATGGGTATCGTCGCAGGCATCCTACACGCGATCATCAGCGTTGTCGGCCTTGGCTATTACAGCAGAGGCCTCATGGACAGCCTGGGCATGATTATCATCATTCCTGTTGCTGTTATCGTTGGCTCCTTCATCGGCGCCGCGATCATGTACGTCATCTGGAAACTGCTTGGCTCGCCGGAGAATTATGAAGTTTCATACCGCTGCGTAGCCTACATTATGGTTTTGGCCCCCATTGCGGCAATTCTCGGGTTAATTCCTTACGCCGGAGCAATCCTCAATGCCGCCCTGAGCCTTATTTTCATTGTCCTCGCGAGCATCTATGTGCATAGCATCCCGGCGAAAAAAGCCTTGCTTGTTTTCGGAATAATTTTTGCCGTTATACTCATCTTTCAACTCAGAGCGGAATATAAGATACGCAACTTCGCGCATTCCGCCGATGAAGTGAGAAAAAAGATGGAAGAGCTAAACCGGCAATACAAGCAGCAAATGGAAAAACAACTCGAAGAAGCCAGAAAGGAAGCCCAGCGTTACCGCTGAGGCAAAGTGATTTTATCATCAGCCCATCTTTTTGATACCCCGCTATCATAGGATGGGCTTTATTTTTATAATTACGGCAAATGACAAAAAAAAATAATACGCCGCTTGTCGCCCTCGTGGACGGCAGCAACTACCTTTACCGCGCCTTTTACGCAATTCCGGCGTTGACCAATTCCAAGGGCTTTCCCACCAACGCCATTTACGGCTTCACCAACATGCTTCTGAAACTGCTGCGGGAGATCAATCCGGACTATGTCGCAGTGGTATTTGACGTCAAGGGGCCGACAACACGCCATGAGGAATTTACCGATTACAAAGCCACACGCAAACCTATGCCGGATGATTTGAGCCCCCAGATACCTTTTATTAAACAAATCATCCGCGGCTTTTCCATCCCCGTGCTGGAAAAGCAAGGCACGGAAGCTGATGACATCATCGGCGCGCTGGCTGATGAAGCCACAAAAAGAGGATGGCGCACGGTGATCGTCTCTGGCGACAAGGATTTGCTGCAGCTCATCAATGAAAACGTCACGATGGTCGATACCATGAAGGATAAAACCTATGACATGGCGGCGGTGAAAGAACGCTTCGGCGTGGGGCCGGATAAAGTGGTGGAAATTTTAGGCCTCATGGGCGACGCATCCGATAACATTCCCGGCGTGCCGGGCGTGGGCCCTAAAACCGCGCAACGGCTGATTGAAGAATACGGCTCGCTGGAAGCGGTCATTGCCAACGCGGACAATTTGCGCAACGTAAAACTGCGGGAGAACTTTAAAAAATACGCCGAGCAGGCGCGGCTCAGCCGCCAGCTGGCGTTGATTCGCAAAGATGTGGAAATTGACTTTGATTTAAAAGATGCCGCACGCCAGGAAGCGGATAATGAACTCCTCGCCAGACTTTTCAGCGAATTTGAATTTACCTCTCTGCTGCAGGAAATCAAAAAAGGGAGGCCCGCTCCGGCGCATAATTGCGTCATTATCACCGGCGAACAAAAGCTCGGCGAACTGACCGGGATGCTGCTTGAAAACCGCGCCTTTGCCTGCGAATTTATATGGGAAATTAACGAACCGTCCAAACCGGCAGGCATTGCCCTGTCCGTGAAAGAGAAATCTTTTTATGTGCCCACCGGCCATGCCAACCTTAAAGAGCAGCTAAATTGGCGACAAGTTATCGACACATTAGCTCCTGTTTTGTCTGATAAAAAAATCAAAAAATATTTTCATGATTTAAAGACTACGCTCGTTTTGCTCAATGATTTGTCTGTTGAGGCAGCGGATGACACCGCGCTCATGGCTTACCTGCTCAATCCCGCCAGGCATTCTTACGAGCTTGCGGAAACCGCCTGGGAATATCTGCATGAACAATTACCTTCCGCACAGGACATTACCGGCGGCAAAAACAGTCTTCTATCCACCGCAGATATTGATAAAGTTTCCGCCTTCGCGGGTCACCGCGCCGCAGCCGTGGAAAAGCTCGGCGCGCTTCTGTCCAGCAAGCTCAAGGAAACGGCCGCAGACGAGCTTTATAATAAAGTGGAAATGCCCCTCTTGCACGTGCTGGCCGCGATGGAAAAGAAAGGCGTGCTCATCGACAAAAAAATTTTAAACCAGATGTCAGAAGAACTGGGGCAGTTATTATCGATTTCCGAAGACAAAATTTACAAACTGGCCGGCGAAAAATTCAACATCAATTCGCCCAAACAATTGCAAACGATTCTGTTTGAAAAACTCAAACTCCCCACGGGACGCAAAACAAAGGAGGGCTTTTCCACGGATGTGGAAGTACTTACCCTGCTGGCCCAGAGCCATGAACTGCCGGCAGAGATTTTATCATACCGCTCTTTGGCTAAACTGAAATCAACTTACGTGGACGCGCTGCCCGCGCTGATTGACGAACAGAGCGGCCGTATTCACACATCCTACAATCAGATGGCCACAGCCACCGGCAGACTGTCAAGCTCCAATCCCAATTTGCAAAACATTCCCATCCGCACGCTGGAAGGAAAAAGAATCCGCCAGGCATTTATCGCCGCGCCGGAATGTGTTCTCGTTTCCGCTGATTACTCCCAGATAGAGCTGAGGGTGCTCGCCCATCTTTCCGGAGACCAAACACTCATCGACGCTTTTAAATCCGACGAAGATATTCACGCGCGCACGGCGGCCGATGTTTTCGGCGTCTTCCCGCAAATGGTAAACGCCGATATGCGACGTCAGGCCAAGGTTATCAACTTCGGCATTCTCTACGGCATGAGCGCTTTTGGCCTGGCCAAAGAACTGGGCGTGGCGCAGAAAACGGCGCAGGCTTATATTGACGGCTACTTTGAGCGGTACAAAAAAGTGCGCGAATATCTGGACGATATTTTGGAAGGCGCGAAACGCGACGGCTACGTCTGCACTCTTTTGAACCGGCGCCGTTACCTGCCGGAACTCAAAAGCAAGATTCCTTCCGTGCGGCAATTCGCCGAACGCATGGCGATCAACACACCCATTCAGGGCACGGCGGCGGATCTGATAAAGATCGCCATGGTCAACATCGCTCATCTGCTGAAAACCAAAAAACTGGCCGCGCAACTAATTATGCAGGTGCATGACGAACTGGTTCTGGAAACGCCGGAAACGGAAAAAGAGACAGTAATGAAGCTGGTCAAAAAAGAAATGGAGGAAGTGATAAAATTGAAAGTGCCGCTGAAAGTGGAAATCGCCGCGGGCAAAAACTGGGATGAGGCGCACTGATGGCTGTTGAAAAAACAAAAACGACGACGATAATTCTGTTTGTCCTTAAGTTAATTCCGAGATTTGTGCGCAAAGCGATATTCATAAGTTTATTCATGATATTTTATCGCCTTGATTCACGTCGTCGCCTGATCGCCTTGCACAATCTGCAAAGGTCTTTCCCGGAAAAAGATTATAAAGAAATTATCAAAATAGCAAAGGCATCATACCGGCATTTCGCTGTTGTGGGGGCGGAATTTGCCGATATGCCGCATATTACCAAAGACAATGTCGGGAAATGGTTGGACGTTGATGGCTATGAAAATTACCTGACGGCCAACGCCAAGGGCAAAGGGATCCTTTCCATTGTCGCGCATTTCGGCAACTGGGAGCTGTTACCGGTGGCCATCCCGATTTATGCCAGGCCGATTCATATCGTCTACCGGCCCCTGGATAACAAGATTATCGACAACGTCGTCGAGTATGTGCGAACAATGCGCGGCAACAGTCTGATTCCCAAAGGCGGCTCAGGCAGGCAAATTATGGAGTTATTGAAAGATAATCAGATTATCGGCATTCTCAGCGACCAGAATGTGAACACCAGCGAAGGAGTCTTTGTTGATTTCTTCGGACGGTCCGCCTGCACGGGCGTCGGCCTTACGGTAATGGCCATGCGCTCCGGCGCGCCGATAATCGCGATTTTTCCGGCCCGACAAAAATCCGGAAGATATAAAGTTATTGTCAGGCCTCCCATTGAAGCCGTCTCCACGGGAAATTACGAAGCGGACCTGGTTTATAACACGCAGCGTTTTACAAAAATTATTGAAGAAATCGTGCGCGAATATCCTGAGCAATGGTTCTGGTTCCACCAGCGCTGGAAAACGAAAAAGCATCAGATAAAATAACTTAACACAGAAACAGTTTCAAGAAGCCGCCGCTTTACCGCCCAATTCAAGCGCCTGTTTTCTGACGTTATCGTCTTTAGCGATTTCACCTTTTTCCGTTGCCGAGGCCATGACGGCGCCCAGCCAGTTTAATCTGGTCATTTCCGCGGTCGATTTAAAACTGTGCACAATGGGGTCGGCCGTATGCGGGTTGGGATCGCCGCAGACGGTAATCAGGCCAATACGCTTGCCTTTCATTTTCGGATAATACTGCTTTTGCCAGCGCCATTCGGCATCAAATAAGGCGCACCACCTGTCAAGATATGTCTTCATTTGCGCCGTCATCGACCAGAAATACACCGGGCAACTGTGAATGATGGCGTCGGCCTCAAGTATTTTTTTGTGAATTTCGGGCATATCGTCTTTGATCACGCAGATGCCCGTCTCGTTGCACTTTTTGCAATCATGACAGCCGGAAATCTTTAGTTTATTCAGAATGATTTTTTCCACTTCCGCGCCGGCTTTTTTTGCCCCGGCCAGAGCCTCATCCAGAAGGATGTCGCTGTTGCTGCCCACGCGAGGGCTTCCCATAATTCCCAATACTTTCATATTTACACCCCTTTTCAATCGGCACTATCACTGTAAATCTTTTTTCATCTGGTCAAATTCTTCTTTAGTAATTTCGCCTGTGCAGTATCGTTTCTTAATAATATCCAGCGGCGTACCCTGCGCCTCGCCGGCAACATTTTTCGACCTTAGCACTCGCACAATAAAATAAATTGCCACGACAAGAACAATCAATAAAATAATCCACATGGCTATTCCTTTGTATCCGTAGCCATAACCATATCCGCCCATCATGCCTGGCCACATTGCATAATACGCCCCAAATCCTCTCCTCATGCCGAAACTATAACCATGCCCCATCTGCAAAGCATGTTCAAACATCGTTATATGATACCGGCTTTGGATGAGAATAGCATCCAGTATTTCAGCGCTGCGGTGATCTTCCGCGTTTTTAACCAGCCATTCATAACGGGGAAGCAAATCTTTCTCCATTTTGACGCTAAGCTCATAAGCTTCCGTCAAAGTTTTTGTTTGCACGACGGGATGCTCTTTCCCGTTGGCATTCAAACTATAAGAAGCAAACAGCCGCTGAATCCACTGCACATGCTGTTCCTCCTGGGGAATAACCATCATGTAAGGCATGTGAGCATTGAATTTTGCCTGATCGGCCTCGTATTGAGCCAACGAATTTTTTTCTAGAACCAATATTTCCTGCAGTTTCTCCACCCATTGGCTATTTTTCGGCGCCGGCAATTTATCCGGAACATCCACCCATCCGCCTGGACCCATGCCGTAACCACCCATTATTCCCCGCCCCATGTCATAACCATATCCAGGCTGACTGTGCGCAACAAAAGAATAAATAACCAATAATCCCATTGCCACCAAAACAACAGACAATGATTTTTTCATGGCCACTTCTCCTTTCTCTTAAATATTTGTTTTTTAGTTAACGCGTGCTGCCACATGCCCTTAAGATAATTACCGCGTTACTGTAAATAAGAAACATCCCAGAAATGGAGCAATGTTTATATTTAAAAATACTTAATTAACATAAAATAGCAATATGTATATTGCCGCGGAACTACAATGTATTAAATTTATTGAATAATATCTGCCAGAGGAGCTATGGTTGATTGCGTGATAACAAATATTTATGAAAGGCTGAAGTATCTAATTTTTAGTCAGAATCCGTTTTGCGTTAAGGATAAGCCTTGATAAAAAAATGAAGAAGTGTGCTTACAAATATGTTAAAAAGCGGTTAATTTTATACTTACCCAGTGATTATTATGAATAAAATATTAATTTTATTTGCCCATCCGCGGTTTGAAAATTCAAAAACCAGCCGCGCCCTGCTCAAAAACATCAGACAGATAAATGACGTTACGCTGCACGACTTATACGAGGAATATCCGGACTTCAATATCAATATAGAGCGCGAGAAAAAATTGTTGCTGGCGCACCAGATTCTCGTCTGGCATCACCCCCTTTACATGTACAGCGCGCCCGCCCTGCTCAAACAGTGGCTGGACATGGTTCTGGAACACGGTTGGGCGCACGGCAGCCGCGGCAACAATCTTAAAGATAAGATTATTTTCAACGCACTGACCATCGGCGGCACGAAAGACGCCTACACGGCGGGCGGACATAACAAATATACCATCAGCGAATTTCTACGGCCTTTTGCACAGACCGCCGCTTTGTGCAAGATGATTTACCTGCCTCCTTACGCCGTGCACGGCACACATCTTTTGAGTCCCTCGGATTTGGCGGATTACGCGCGCCTTTATCAAACACTTTTGGAAAAACTCGCCCAAAACGATTTCGATGTCGATGCGATGAGCAAATATGATTATCTCAATGATTGGCTGACCGAAGAAATGGGGGCGAATCCATGAGTGCCACATTCTTGCACGACGCATTAATATATCTGGCCACGG
>Ga0209506_1000181_pt1:0-7500 | contig 93585 bp, 76 predicted proteins | sample AD_JPNHG2_MetaG_FD_184409 | JGI IMG/M metagenome (GOLD analysis project Ga0209506, IMG submission 184409) | Active sludge microbial communities of municipal wastewater-treating anaerobic digesters from Japan - AD_JPNHG2_MetaG (SPAdes) (version 2) | ecosystem: Engineered > Bioreactor >...
CCGGTGCAGGTAGCCGATGATCGGGTAGCAGTCGACGATCCGCTCGCCGTCGACCTTCAGCTTGAGCCGCATCACGCCATGGGTGGCCGGATGCTGCGGCCCGAAGTTCAGCTCCATCTCGCGCAGGCCGAAGAGCGGCTCGCCGGTCGGCGCGTTCCCGTTCACTTCTTCTCCTCCGGGCCCGACTCGGGCGCCGCCGCGGGCGGGTTCTTCACCTTCCAGCCGGTGCCGGTGCCCGCGATCGGTCCCTGGCGCGCTTCGTAGTACTCCGGATAGATCGCCGCGCCGGTGTCGATCCCCTCGACGGGGAAGTCCTTGCGCAGCGGATGGCCGTTGAACCCCTCCCAGAGCAGGATCCGGGTGAGGTCGGGGTGGTCCGCGAAGCGGATCCCGAACATGTCCCACGTCTCCCGCTCCGGCCAGTTGGCCGCCGGGTAGACCGGCACCAGGCTCGGCACCTCCCCGCCCTCGCCGACCGCGGTCTTGACCCGGACCCGGCGGTTCGCGGAGAAGCTGTAGAGGTGGACGACCACCTCGAACCGCTCCTCGCGCTTCGGGAAGTCGACGCCGCAGAGGTCGACCAGGAGCGTGAAGTCGTGTCTCTCCTTGAGCGCCGCGCAGGCGCTCCGGAACGCCTCCCGGCGCACCTCGAGGGTGAGGTCGCCGGCGAAGGTGCGGGCGCTCACGAGCGCCTCGCCGAGCGCCTCCCCGAGGGCAAGGGCGACCGGATCGTCGGCCGCCTCCTGCCACTGCGGCGCGGCCGGTTCACGCTCCCACGGCGCGAGCTCGGCGGGGGGCTTGGGGGCTTCGCTCATCGCCCCACCGCCACCGGCCGGCTCCGCGTGCGGTCGATCTTCCGCTGCAGGTGCAGCAGCCCCCAGATGAGGGCCTCGGGCCGCGGCGGACAGCCCGGGATGTAGACGTCGACCGGGATCACCCGGTCGACCCCCTGGGTCACCGCGTAGGTGCGGTACGGACCGCCGCAGGTGGCACAGGCGCCCATCGCGATCGCCCACTTCGGCTCGGGCATCTGATCCCAGAGCCGGCGGATGACCGGCGCCATCTTCTCGGTCACCGTGCCGGAGACGATCATCAGATCGCTCTGCCGCGGGGTGGAGCGGAAGACCTCGGCGCCGAAGCGCGACATGTCGTGCCGCGGGTCGAGCACCGCCATCATCTCGATCGCGCAGCAGGCCAGGCCGAACTGCATCGGCCAGAGCGAGGAGCGCCGCGCCCAGTTGTATAGCTTCTCGTAGGTCGTGGTGACGACCTCGGGTTCACCCGTCATACCCAGTCCAGAGCCTCCCGCCGCCAGACGAAGACGTAGCCGGCGATGAGGATCGTCAGGAAGAGGAACATCTCGATCAACCCGAAGAGCGCGAGCCGGTCGAGCAGCACCGCCCACGGGAAGAGGAAGATCGTCTCGACGTCGAAGATCACGAACAGGACCGCGATCAGGTAGTAGCGCACCGAGAAGCGGTGTTCGTGGGCGAAGGTCTCGGGTTCGTTGCCGCACTCGTACGGCTCGCGGTCGGTGAGCGGCGAGTTGCGCTGGCGCAGCAGCCGGCTCGCGAGCAGGAGCCCGAGCAGGATGAGCACGGTGAGCAGCGTGCAGATGAAGATCGGCAGGTACGATTCCACGGCGTCGGCTCGGGGCCCCGTTGCGGACGAAACCCGCCGGATTGTAGCCGATGCCCTTGGCCAGTCAAGCAAAGCCGAGGGGCAGATCGAAGAGCCCGTCGGTCCCGATCTCCCGGCCCTGCACGAGGACCCGGATCTCCGTACCCATCCCCTCCGGATCGAGGAGCGCCATCGCCTCGTGCCGCTGCCGCTCGCTCGCTCCGGCGAGGTCGGCGAAGAGGCCGCAGGCGGCCAGCCAGAGCGCCTGCGAGGTGAAGCCGAGGGTCGTGAGCCCGGCGGTCTCGCCGGCGCCGCGCAGCAGGTCGAAGTCGACGTGGGCGGTCAGGTCCTGCTCGCCCGGCCAGGCGAGAGCGTCGCGGTGGAGCCGGTGCCGGCGGTGGCAGGCGAGGGTCCCGTGGAAGCGGCTGCGGGGATCGTAGAGCCGGCCGCCGGCGAAACCGTAGTCGCAGGTGACGAGCAGGCCGCGGCCGAGCCGCGCCGCGAGCTCGGCGTAGAGCCGCTCCCAGGCGGGGGTGACGTCGGCGATCTGGCCCGGGGCGAGGCGGACCCCGGCCCGGCCGAGGAGCGCGGCGAGCCCGGGATCGGAGAGGGGGCGCTCCTCCCAGGCGAAACCCGAATCGGGCGCCGTGCCGACCCAGAGCTCGGCGAGCCCGTCGCCGGTGCCGATCAGGCGGTGCACCGGCAGGGCGTCGAAGAGCTCGTAGGAGAAGATCAGCCCGGCGAGCGACCGGGGGGCGATCGCCTCGAGGCCGCTGAGCGCCTCGGCGGGAGGCGGAAGAGGACGCGCCGCGCGATCGACGCCCCGCAGACGGCGGCGGCCGCCCTCGCTCGCCGCGAGCGCCGCGAGGTGCGCCCCGTCGCCGTAGCCAACCTCCAGGAAGTCGGCGGTGGCGCCGAGGTTGCGGTCGAGCCGCGCGAGGAGCCGCCCCGTCGCCCGGGCGAGGAGCGGCGAGAGGGCGGGTCCGGTGACGTAATCCCCCCGGGCGCCCACCGGCCATTCCGCGCGCCGGTAGTACCCCCCGTCGCCGTAGAGCGCTTCGGCCATGAAGGTGGCGAACGGGATCGCTCCCTCCCGCCGCACGCGCTCCCGGAGCCGCTCGGCCACGCTCGTCATGGGCGGAGTGTAGCCGGAGCGCGTGCTAGACTCCTCGCCCGATGTCCGACGGTACCCCGCGGGTCGGTGCCGACCGGCTCCTCGCTCTCACCGACCGCCTCGCCGGCCAGCGCGTCCTCGTGCTGGCCGACCTCGTCCTCGACCGTTTCCTCACCGGCAGCCCGAAGCGGATCAGCCGCGAGGCGCCGGTCCTGATCCTCCGCTACGACGGCGAGAGCGTCCTGCCCGGCGGCGGGGCGAACGCGGTGGCGAACATCCGCGCCCTCGGCGGCGAACCGCTGCCTATCGGCTTCGTCGGCGCCGACGAGTCGGGCCGCCGGCTGCGAGCCGAGCTCGCCGCTCGCGGGATCGCGACCACGGGGATCCTCGAGGTCCCGGACTACCGCACCCCCACCAAGACCCGCATCGTGGCGGGTTTCCCCCACGGCACGAAGCAGCAGATCGTGCGCTACGACGTCGAGGACGAGCTGCCGGAGGACGATGCGGCGCACGCCCGCCTCGCCGCCGGGATCCGCGCCGCCGCGGCGGACGCCCGGGTCGCGGTGGTGAGCGACTACGGCTACGGTGCCGCCCGCCCCGCGCTCCTCCCCGCGCTGCGGGAGGCGCTCGGGCCGGAAGGGGTGGTGATCGTCGACAGCCGGTACCGGCTGGGCGACTACCAGGGAGCCGACGGCGCGACGCCGAACGAGGAGGAGGCCGAGGCGCTCTTCGGCGGCCCCCTGCCCGCGACGATGCCCGCGCTCGGGCAGGCCGTCGACCGGCTGCGGGAGCGCCTCGCGGCCCGGTTCCTGCTCGTGACCCGCGGCTCGCGCGGGATGGTCCTCGCCGACGGCGGCGGCGCGGTCGCGATCCCCGTCCACGGCACCGCTCAGGTCGCCGACGTGACCGGCGCCGGCGACACCGTGGTCGGGACCTTCGCGCTCGCCCTCGCCGCCGGCGCCACCCCGGCGGAGGCGGCCCTGCTCGCCAACTACGCCGGCGGGATCGTGGTGATGAAGATGGGGACCGCCACCACCTCGCCCGCGGAGCTCGCGGCGGCGATCCGGCGCGACCCGCGGCCGCTCACGGAGGCGACATGGGCGAAGTGGTGACCGAGGTCGAGCTCGGCGAGCGGCTGCGGCCGCTGCGCGCGGCGGGGCGGCGGATCGCCTTCGCCAACGGCCATTTCGACCTCCTGCACGTCGGCCACCTGCGCTATCTGCAGGCGGCGCGCCGGGAGGCCGACCTGCTCGTGGTGGCGATCAACGACGACGACTCGGTGGCGCGTCTCAAGGGCGCCGGCCGTCCGGTCGTCCCCGCGGCCGAGCGGGCCGAGCTGCTCGCCGGCCTCGCCGCCGTCGATTTCGTCGTCGTCTTCGCCGGCGACAGCCCCGGACCGCTGCTCGCGCGGCTGCGCCCCGAGGTGCATTGCAAGGGGAGCGACTACGGCACTCCGGAGCGGGTGCCGGAGTACGAGATCGTGCGCGCCTACGGCGGCCGCACCGCGCTCGTCGGCGACCCGAAGGACCACGCGACCAGCGACCTGATCGCCCGGGTTCGCGCCCTGCCGTGAGCGGCGCGGAGCGGCTCCGCGTTCTCATCGTCCGCACGAGCTCGCTCGGCGACGTGGTGCAGGCCGTGCCGGTCCTCACCGCGCTCCGCCGGGCACTGCCGGCGGCGCGGCTCGGCTGGGTCGTCGAGGAGGGGTACGCGCCGCTGCTCGCCGGACACCCGGCGCTCGACGATCTCCTGCCGGTAGCGCTGCGGCGCTGGGGCCGGGCGCCGCTGCGCCCCGCTCACCTCGCCGAGCTCGGTGGCTTCCTCGACCGCCTCACCGGGTTCGGCGCCGACGTGGCGCTCGACCTCATGGGCAGCCACAAGGGAGCGGCGATCGCCGCCCTCTCGCTGGCGGGACGGCGCATCGGGCTCGCGGCCCGCTGTCGGCGCGAGCCGGAGAGCGCGCTCTGGATCAACGAAGCGGTGGCGAACGAGGCGCCGCACGCGGTCGACCGGTACCTCTCGCTGCTCGCCCCGCTCGGGATCCCCTCCGGCCCGGCTTCCTTCGCTCCGGAGGCCCTCTTCGCCCGCGCCCGGCCGCCGCTCCCCGCGGCGGTGGCCGCCGGCGGCCCGTACCTCTTCCTCCATCCCGGCGCCGCCTGGGGAAACAAGCGGCTGCCGGCGGCGACCTGGGCCGACGCGGTCACGCAGATCGCCCGCGCCTCGGGCCTGCGAGCCTGGATCGGCGCCGGTCCGGGGGAGGAAGCGCTCGCCCGCGAGATCGCCGCCCGCGCGCCGGGCAGCGCGGCCATCGCGGCTCCCGACCTCCCGAGCCTCGGCACCCTCCTGCGCGAAGCGCGGCTCGTGCTCGGCGGCGACACCGGTCCGCTCCACCTCGCGCATGCCCTCGGCAGCCCCGTCCTCGCGGTGATGGGCCCGACCGATCCCGGGCGGCACGGACCGTACCGGGCGCCCGAGCGGGTGGTGGCGCACCGTCTCCCCTGCAGCTTCTGCCACCGGCGGATGGCCGAACCACGCCCCTGCCTGACCGCGATCCCGGCCGGCGAGATCGCCGCCCGCGCCCTCGCCCTCCTTGCCGGGAACGCCTGATAGACTCCGTTCCCTAGAACCGAAACCGGGAGGCGGTGGCTGGCAGCGACCCGCTCCCGCCTCCGGCTGAAAGGGTCGCGAACCGCGACCGTACGGGTGACCATGGCAAGCAATCGACTCGGTGATCTCCTCGTCCAGTCCGGCAAGCTGACCCCCCAGCAGCTCCAGCAGGGCCTCGCCGCCCAGAAGGAGAAAGGGGGACGGCTCGGCTCGAACCTGGTCCGGCTCGGCTTCCTCAGCGAGAAGGAGCTCGTCGAGTTCCTCTCCCAGCACTTCGGAGTGCCCGCCATCGACCTGAACCGGGTCGAGATCGACGAGAGCGTCGTCAAGATCATCCCCGCCGACGTCGCCCGCAAGTACACGATCCTGCCGGTGACCAAGGTCGGCGCGAAGCTGACGATCGCGATGATCGATCCCACCAACGTCTTCGCGATGGACGACATCAAGTTCATGACCGGGTACAACGTCGACCCGGTCGTGGCCTCCGAGTCGGCCCTGCGGGTGGCGATCGACCGCTACTACGGCTCCACCCACGCGATCGAGCTCAAGAAGGTGATGGAGGATCTCGCCGAGCCGGCCGACACCTCCCTCGAGGTGCTCGACGAAGAGGAGGAGCTCGACATCGAGAGCCTCACGGCCGAGTCGGAAGAGGCGCCGGTCGTCAAGCTGGTGAACATCATCCTCACCGACGCGATCAAGAAGGGCGCCTCGGACATCCACATCGAGCCGTACGAGAAGGAGTACCGGGTCCGCTACCGGATCGACGGCGTCCTCTACGAGATGACCCGGCCGCCGCTGCGGCTGCGGGAGGCGATCACGAGCCGGATGAAGATCCTCGCGAAGCTCGACATCGCCGAGAAGCGGCTCCCCCAGGACGGCCGGATCAAGATCAAGACCCGGATCCAGGATCGCGTCAAGGATCTCGACTACCGGGTCTCGGTGCTGCCGACGATCTTCGGCGAGAAGATCGTGCTCCGGCTCCTCGACAAGGACAACCTGATGCTCGACATGACGCGCCTCGGCTTCGAGCCCGAGTCGCTGCAGCGCTTCGAGCAGGCGATCCTCAAGCCGTACGGCATGGTCCTGGTGACCGGCCCGACCGGCTCCGGCAAGACCAACACCCTCTACTCGGCGCTCTCGCGGATCAACACCTCCGACGTGAACATCATCACCGCCGAGGACCCGGTCGAGTTCAACCTGCCGGGCATCAACCAGGTGCAGATGAAGGAGCAGATCGGCCTCAACTTCGCCACCGCCCTGCGCTCCTTCCTGCGCCAGGACCCCAACATCATCCTCGTCGGCGAGATCCGGGACTTCGAGACCGCCGAGGTCGCGATCAAGGCGGCGATGACCGGGCACCTCGTGCTCTCGACGCTGCACACCAACGACGCGCCCTCCTCGATCAACCGCCTCATGAACATGGGGATCGAGCCGTTCCTGGTGGCCACCTCGGTGCACATGGTCGTCGCCCAGCGGTTGGTCCGGCGGGTCTGCACCTTCTGCAAGGAGCCGGTCGAGGTCCCGCCCGCGGCGCTCATCGAGGCCGGCTTCTCCGAGCGCGAGGCGCGCACCCTCAAGCTCTTCCGGGGCAAGGGCTGCGAACGGTGCAACAGCACCGGCTACAAGGGCCGGACCGGCCTCTACGAGGTGATGAGCATCGACGACGACATCCGGGAGATGATCCTCTCCGGCGCGAGCGCCATCGAGCTGCGCAACAAGGCGATCGAGCACGGCATGATCAGCCTGCGCGGCAGCGGCCTCGAGAAGATCCGCAACGGCATGACGTCGATCGAAGAGGTGGTGCGCGAGACCGTTCTCTGAGCGCGCCGCGCCCGCCCGTTCACACCCTCTTCCGGACCGTTCCGTGCGTCAGCTCGTCACCTGGTGCCTGCTCGCGACCGTCAAGACCATCAGCCACCTCTTCTTCCGGGCGGAGGTCGGCTGGATCGGTCCGCATCCGGAGCCTCCCTTCCGGGACCTCCAGCGGCTGCGGGTGGTGGCGATCCTGAACCACACCAGCCTCTACGAGCCGATCTTCACGATCACCGTGCCGTACCGCTTCCTCTGGCGGATCGCCCGGCACGGGGTGGTGGCGATCGCCGAGAAGACCCTCAAGCGTCCGGTCGTCGGGCGGTTCTTCTCCCTCATCGCCGCGCACG
>Ga0209506_1000181_pt1:15000-93585 | contig 93585 bp, 76 predicted proteins | sample AD_JPNHG2_MetaG_FD_184409 | JGI IMG/M metagenome (GOLD analysis project Ga0209506, IMG submission 184409) | Active sludge microbial communities of municipal wastewater-treating anaerobic digesters from Japan - AD_JPNHG2_MetaG (SPAdes) (version 2) | ecosystem: Engineered > Bioreactor...
GCCCCGGATGCCCGAGCAGCGGCCGGAGCGGCGCGAGATAGGAGAGATGGGGTGCGAGCAGCCAGGCGCCGAGCCGCCGTTTCTCGGGATCGCCCGGGATCCGGTCGCGCAGGCCGAGCCCCATCGTCTCGAAGAAGACCTTGCGGGCGAGCGAGTAGCCGTTCGTGTGCAGCCCCGCCGAGGGGAGCCCGAGCAGGAGGTCGCCCGGCCGCACGCGGCTGCCGTCGAGGAGGGCGGCGCGGTCGGCGAGGCCGACGATGAAGCCCACCAGCTCGTAGTCGCCCGGCTGGTAGAAGCCCGGCATCTCGGCGGTCTCGCCGCCAAGCAGCGCGCAGCCGTTCTCCCGGCAGCCGGTGGCCACCCCCCGCACCAGCTCGACGAGGCGCGCGGGATCGAGCACGCCGGCGCCCACGTAGTCGAGGAAGAAGAGCGGCACCGCCCCCTGCACGAGGATGTCGTTGACGCAGTGGTTCACGAGATCCCGCCCGACGGTGGAGAAGTCGCCGGCCAGCCGCGCCACCGCGAGCTTCGTCCCGACGCCGTCGGCCGAGGCCACGAGCACCGGCTCGGCGAGCCCCGTGAGGTCGGGCCGGAAGAGCCCGCCGAAGCTGCCGATCTCGGAGAGCACCCCGGGACCGAAGGTGCCGCGGGCGAGCTTGCGCACCTCGGCGAGGCCGCGCTCCTGGGCGGCGATGTCGACGCCCGCGCGGGCGTAGGCGCTGTCGGATCTGCGGGAACGAGCCATCGGTCAGGAGAGGGAGAGCGTTCGCACCCCGGCTCACCGCTCGTCGTCGGCGAGCGGAAAGAGCGGCGCCTGGGCCGGATCGCCTCCGGTCGGAGCCACCCGGTAGTCACCGGACCAGCAGGCGGTACAGAAGCTCTCGGCCGGGCTGTCCACCACGCCGAGCAGGCCTTCGAGCGAGAGATAGCCGAGCGAGTCCGCCCCGATGAACTGCCGGATCTCCTCCAGCTCGCAGCGCGCGGCGATGAGGTCGGTCCGCCGAGGCGTGTCCATGCCGTAGTAGCAGGGCCAGCGGGTGGGCGGGGAGGAGATCCGCAGGTGGACCTCCCGCGCTCCGGCTTCGCGCACCATCTGCACGATCTTCCGGGAGGTGGTACCGCGGACGATCGAGTCGTCGACGAGCACGACCCGCCGCCCCGCGATCACGCCGCGCACCGGGTTGAGCTTCACCTTCACGCCGAAGTTCCGGATCGTCTGTTTCGGTTCGATGAAGGTCCGGCCGACGTAATGGTTCCGGATCAGCCCGAACTCGAGCGGCAGGCCGGATTCGCGGCTGAAGCCGAGGCCGGCGAGCAGCCCGCTGTCGAGCACCGGCACCACGAGGTCGGCCGCCGCCGGCTGCTCGCGGGCGAGCTGGGCGCCCATGCGGCGGCGCACCTCGGCGACGCTCTCGCCGAAGAGGAGGCTGTCGGGGCGGGCGAAATAGACGTGCTCGAAGATGCAGCGGGTCGGCCTCGTGCTGCCGCACAGGCGATGACTCTCGATCGCGCCGGCGCCGTTGCGCAGCGCGATCACCTCGCCGAGCTCGACCTCCCGCACGATCCGCGCCCCGAGCAGGTCGAACGCCCCGCTCTCGGAGGCGAAGCAGGGCGTGCCGTCGAGATCGCCGAGCAGCAGCGGGCGGAAGCCGTGGCGATCCCGGGCCGCCACCAGCACCTCCTCGCCGAGGAGGAGGAGCGAGAACGCTCCCTCGACCTGTTCGAGCGCCACCATCAGCGACTCCACCACGTCGCGGCGCGGGTTGCGCGCCATCAGGTGGAGCACGACCTCGGTGTCGCTCGTCGTCTGGAAGATCGAGCCCGACCGCTCGAGCTCGCGGCGCAGCTCGCCGGCGTTGGTCAGATGGCCGTTGTGGACGACGGCGAGAGTGCCCATCGAGGTCCGCACCGCGATCGGCTGCGCGTTCATCAGGGCGCTCGCGCCCGCCGTCGAGTAGCGGGTGTGGCCGATGGCCCGGCAGCCGGGGAGACGGCGGAGCACCTCGCCGTCGAAGATGTCGGCGACGTGCCCCATGCCGACCTTCACGGCGAACCGGCCTTCGTCATCGGCAGTGGCGATGCCGGCGCTCTCCTGCCCCCGGTGCTGCAGGGAGTAGAGCCCCAGGTAGGTGAGGTTCGCGGCGTCGTCGTGACCGCCGATACCGAAGATGCCGCACATCGCGCCGAGCCTATCCCGACCGCCGCGTCCGGCCCAGCGGACCGCTCACCGCCCGAGCGCCCGCGGCAGGGCCGCCGTCCACTCCCGGGCGAGCGCGGCGACCTCGACCCGCAGCCGGCCGCCGTCGAACTCCACGCTCAGCTCCTCGCCACCCACCTCGCCCGCCTCGTGGACCGGCACCCCCGCCTCCTCGGCGAGCCGCAACGCCCGCTCGACGCTGCGTGGCGGCACCGCCACGAGCGCCCGCGCCTGGCTCTCGGAGAAGAGCGCCGCCGCCCCCAGCGCGGGGAAGCGGAGGGTAGCGCCGAGGCGACGGGGGAAGGTGGCTTCGGCCAGCGCCACCGCGAGCCCCCCTTCGGCGAGATCGTGCGCGGTGCGCACCAGCCCGGCGCCGACGAGCTGCCGCAGGAGCCGGGCGAGCCGCGCCTCGGCCGCGAGGTCGACCGCCGGCGGGAGGCCCTGCTCGCTCTCGTAGCAGTGCCGCAACCAGGCCGCGCCGCCGAACTCCTCCCCGGTGGTGCCGAAGAGGAGCACCCGGTCGCCGGGATGCGCGAAGCCGGGCTCGGGCAGGTTGCCGAGGTCCGGGATCAGCCCCACCATCGCGACGGTCGGGGCCGGATGGATCGAGCGGTCGGCGGTGGTGTTGTAGAGCGAGACGTTGCCCGAGATCACCGGCACGGCGAGCGCCCGGCACGCTTCGGCCATCCCGAGCACGCACTCCCGGAACGACCACATCACCTCCGGGATCTCCGGGCTGCCGAAGTTCAGGCAGTCGCTGAGCCCCACGGGTTCGGCCCCGACGCAGGCGAGGTTGCGCACCGCCTCGGCCACCGCCTGGGCGCCCCCACGGCGCGGATCGAGATGGCAGTAGACCGGGTTCACGTCGCAGGTCATCGCGAGGCCGGTAGGCGTCCCCTTGAGCAGGAGCACCGCCGCGTCCCCGCCGGGGCCGGCGACGGTGTTCGTCCGCACCGTATGGTCGAACTGCCGGTAGAGCCACTCCTTGCTCGCGAGCTCCGGGGTGGCGAGCAGCCTCTTCAGATCGCCGGCCGGATCGGCGGGCACCGGGACCGCGGGCGGCGCCTGGCGGGCGGCGAGATCGGCGGGGGCCGCCACCGGACGGCGGTAGACCGGCGCCTGGTCGGTGAGCGGCCGGATCGGCAGGTCGGCGGCGAGCCGCCCCTGGAAGTGGACCCGCACGCGCCCGTCGGCGGTCAGCTCGCCGATGCGCGCCGTCTCGACGCCCCACTTCCGGAAGACCCGCTCGACCTCCTCCTCGCGGCCCCGCTTCACGACGAGCGCCATCCGCTCCTGCGACTCGGAGAGCATGATCTCGTACGCCCCGAGCCCGGCGCCGCGCAGCGGCACGCGGTCGAGGTCGAGGCGCAGGCCCATCCCCCCGCGCGCGGCCATCTCGAGCGTCGAGCTGGTGATCCCGGCCGCCCCCATGTCCTGGACGGCGACGATCGCCTGCGACCGCATCGCTTCGAGGCACGCCTCGAGGAGCACCTTCTCGGCGAACGGATCGCCCGCCTGCACGATCGGCAGCTCCTGCTCCCGCTCGTCGTCGAAGCTCCCGGAGGCCATGGCGGCGCCGTGGACCCCGTCGGCGCCGGTCCGGCTGCCGGCGTAGAGCAGCGGGTTGCCGACGCCGGCCGCCCGGGCGCGGAAGATCCGCTCCCGGCGAGCGATGCCGAGCGCGAAGGCGTTGACCAGGATGTTGCCGTCGTAGCTCCGGTGGAACCCCGTCTCGCCGCCGACGCACGGCACCCCGACGCGGTTGCCGTAGTCGGCGATGCCGCGCACGACGCCGTCGACCAGCGCCCGCATCCGCGGCGCCTCGAGCCGGCCGAAGCGGAGCGAATCCATGCAGGCGATCGGCCGCGCCCCCATCGTGAAGATGTCGCGCAGGCAGCCGCCCACCCCGGTGGCCGCCCCCTGATACGGCTCGAGGAAGCTCGGGTGGTTGTGGCTCTCGATCTTGAACACCGCCACCCAGCCGTGGCCGATGTCCACCACCCCGGCGTTCTCCCCCGGCCCCTGGACGACATGCGGCCCGCTCGTGGGGAACTCGCGCAGATGGACCTTCGACGACTTGTACGAACAGTGCTCCGACCAGAGCGCCGAGGTGATGCCGAGCTCGGTCCAGGTCGGGGTGCGGCCGAGCAGCTTGACCAGCCGCTCGTACTCCTCCGCGACGAGGCCGTGCGCCGCGGCCAGCGCGGCGTCGACCCGCGGCTCCTCCCGCTTCTTCATCGTCCGCCTCCCGCCCCCCGGGCCGCTCCGACCGCGCCCGCGAAGAAGGCGAGCCCGGCCGTGTTGCCCAGGATCTCCTCGGCGCAGCGCTCCGGATGGGGCATCAGGCCGAGCACGTTGCCGCCGGCGTTGCAGAGTCCCGCGATCGCGTTCGCGGCGCCGGTCTCGTCGGCGGCCGCCTCCGGTACCGTGCCGTCGGCCTCCACGTAGCGGAAGACGACCTGCCGGGCGGCCTCCAGCTCGGCGAGCGCCGCCGGCCGATGCGCGTACCGTCCGGCGCCGTGCGCGACCGGCATGCGGACGATCTCCCCCTCGCGGTAGCGGCCGGTGAACGGCAGGTCGGTCCGCTCGACGCGCAGGTGGACGTCGCGGCAGACGAAGCGCCCGCTCCGGTTCGCGAGCATCGCGCCGGGGAGCAGCCCCGCTTCGAGGAGGATCTGGAAACCGTTGCCGATCCCCGCGACCAGCCCGCCCCGCTCGGCGTGCCGCCGCACCGCCGCCATCACCGGCGCCTGCGCGGCGAGGGCGCCGGGGCGCAGGTAGTCGCCGTACGAGGCGCCGCCCGGCAGCACCACCAGGTCACACCCCTTCAGGTCGCTCGCCTGGTGCCAGAGGAAGGTCACCTCCTGGTCGAGGACGTGCTTGAGGACGTGGTAGACGTCATGGTCGCAGCTGGCGCCCGGAAAGACGACGACCCCGCATCTCATGACCGCGGCCGCCCCTCCACCTCGATCTCGTACTCCTCGACCATCGGGTTGGCGAGCAGCCGCTCGCACATCTCGCGCACCCGCTTGCCCGCCCGGGCGGCGGTGAGGTCGCCGAGATCGAGCTCGAAACGCCTGCCGGCGCGCACTTCGCGCACCTCGGAGAAACCCAGCCCCGCGAGCGCCTCGCGGATCGCCTTGCCTTCCGCATCGAGGATCTCGCGCCGCGGGTAGATCGTCACCGTCGCCTTCACTCTGTCACCTCCAGCCAGGGAGTCGCCGTGAACTGATCGCTGATGACCACCTCGGCACGGGAGCCGAGGCGGTCGAGCTGCTCGCCGAGCGCCGCGGCCGCGAGCGCCGGCAGGTTGTTGGTGCGGGAAAGGTGGTAGCCGACCACCCAGCGCAGGCGGCTGCCGGCGAGCTCGGCCAGGCCGTCGGCGGCCTGGTCGTTCGAGAGGTGGCCATGCCGCCCGGCCACCCGCTGCTTGAGCACCCACGGGTAGGGGCCGCGGCGCAGCATGCCGAGGTCGTGGTTCGCCTCGAGCAGGAGCAGGTCGATCCCGGTGAGGCGCCCCCAGGCGAGCCGGCTCGCGCAGCCGAGGTCGGCCACCAGCGCGAGCCGCCGGCCAGCATCGTCCTCGACCACGTAGCCGACCGGCTCGCGGGCGTCGTGGGGAAGGGCGAACGCCTCGACCCGGAACCCGGGCACCTCCACCGTCTCTCCGGAGCGGATCCGCCGGCCGCGGTCGCGCAGCTCGGCCCCGGCTTCGCCGCCGGCCCAGGTCCCTTCGGTGGCCCAGACCGCGACGCCGTGCCGCCGGGCGAAACGCTCCGCCCCGCGGACGTGGTCTTCGTGCTCGTGGGTGAGGAAGAGGCTCCCGATGCTCGCGGGATCGACCCCGCGGGCGCGGATCCGGCGTTCGAGCTCGCGGCAGGAGAAGCCGGCGTCGAGCAGCAGCCGGTGCGGGCCGGAGCTGACGAGGACGGCGTTCCCGCCGCTCCCCGATCCGAGCACCGAGGCGCGCAACCCCGGACCGCCCTCCGGCCCCGCAAAGCTCACCGATTCATGCTACCACCGGCTCTGCGGCCGGCGCCGAATCCTAGAACTCGTAACCGCGGCCCTGCTCGAGAAAGTCGATGTCCGGGTTGCCCAGCGCCCGGATCTCCTCACGGATCCGGGTCCGGCAGGGGGGCTTGAGGTGATGCAGGAGGATCGGCACCCGCCGCTCCAGCTTCCGCAGCTCGCTCTCGAGCGTGCGGGGGGTGAGATGGAGCGAGACGTCGGCCACCCGCTGCAGGCCGTTGTCGAAGCTGGTGTCGAGGCAGATCGCCTTGAGGTGCGGGGTGGCGTTGGCGATCTCCCAGAGCCGCCGGGTCGGACCGGTGTCGCTCGACCAGAGCACTGCCGATTCGCCGTCCTCGATCAGGAAGCCGTGCGTGGGCACCAGGTGATCGACGGGGATCGGCGTGAAACGGACGCCGCCCACGGTGACCGGCCGTTCGTCGACCAGCTCGTGGAAACGGACCGCGGGCAGCAGGTGGTTGGGCAGGCGGGTGAAGTCCGGCCAGGTGTCGTTGTTGAACAGATGCTTGCGCAGCGCGTAGATCGTCGCCGCCGAGGCGTGGACGTCGACCGCCTCGCGCACCCGGCCGAAGACGTTCTCGACGAAGAAGGGCAGCGAGGTGGTGTGGTCCATGTGCGAATGGCTGAGCACGATCGATTCCACCGCCTGCTGCCGCTCGATCGAGAGCGCCTGCGACAGCGAGCCGGCATCGAGGGCCACGCGGTCGTTGACCAGCAGACAGGTCATCCGGCAATCGAGGCTTTCACCGCCGAACACGCCCAGGGTTTCGATCTTCATCGTGTGTCCACCACTCTAATCGGTGTCGGGGTGGCCCGACAAGGACGCCAGCAGCTCCTCGCCCGCCGCGAGCGTGAGCTCACCCCGTTCGTACAGCCTGGCGAACGCCGCCACGACCTCCGGCGCGTGCTGTCGGCCAGCCTGGCCGATGATCTCGGCCGCCGCCACGCCGGGGTCGAGACCCCGGCGGTAGGGCCGGTCGGAGGTCATCGCGTCGTAGGTGTCGGCCACGGCGACGATCCGCGCCGCGAGCGGGATCGCCTCGCCCGCGAGGTGATCGGGATAGCCGTTGCCGTCGATCCGCTCATGGTGGTTGCGCACCACCGGCACCAGCGGCCGGAGGCTCCGCACCCGCGCCACGATCTCCGCGCCTTCGAGCGCGTGCCGCTCCATGGTGGAGCGCTCCTCGTCGTCGAGCGGGCTCTCCTTGCGCAGGATGGCGTCGGGAATCGCGATCTTGCCGATGTCGTGGAGCGCCGCCCCCACCCAGAGCCGCTCGAGCTCGGAACGCTCGAGGCCGAGCTCGCGGCCGAGCAGCAGCGAGTAGCAGACCACGCGCCGGATGTGCCCGCCGGTGTACGGGTCGCGCTTTTCGACCGCCTCGGCGAGCGCGGTCACGGTATCGATGAACTGGCGCTTTTCCGCCTCGTGCAGGCGGGCGTTTTCGAGCGCGTGCGCGAGCGGCCCGGCGAACAGCCGCAGCCGGCGCAGGTCGTCCGCGTCGAACGCCTCCCGGTCGAGGGCGTTGAGGAGCTGGAGCACGCCGATGACGCGGCCGCGCGCCACCAGCGGGACCGCCAGCACGCTGCGGGTATGGAACTCCGAGGCCGCATCCCCGCGCCACCGCGGATCCCGTTCGGCGTCGGTGACGAGCGCGGGCTCGCCGCTGACGGCCACGGCGCCGACGATGCCGGTGCCGAGCGGCACCCGGAGACCCCGGATCCGGCCCGCAACCTGTCCGCGCACGACGCGGAAGAAGAGCTCGCCGCGCTCCTCGTCGAGCTCCCAGATCGACCCCGTCTCGGCCCGGCAGAGCCGCTCGGCGTGCTGGAGCGCGAGCTCGAGGACTCGCTGCCGGTCGAGCGTGCCGGCGAGCTCGACCCCGATCTCGAGCAGCGTCTCGTACTCGGCGAGACGCTGCCGGAAACCGGCGGCGCCCTCAGAAGGAGGTGCCGATCCAGAAGGAGGTGCGGAAGCCACCGCCGATCGAGTCCTTGAAGTCCCAGCGCTGCGCGAAATCCCAGTTCAGATCGAGCCCGCCGAACTGGACCGTGAGCCCCCAGCCGTAGGAGGAGACGCCGTCCGCCAGCCGGCGCTCGTCGCTGTTCCAGAAGCGGAAGCCCTGGCCGGCGTAATCCCACCAGGCCCCGCCCACGTCGAGGAAGATCCGGCCGCGGACGCCGCGGATCCCGAGGATCGGGGTCGCGAGGACGTCGACGAGCGGGAAGCGCAGCTCGAAGTTCGCGAAGAAGGCCCGGTCGCCCGCCAGCTCGCGGAAGTCGAGGCCGCGCAGGGTGTTGAGGCCGCCGAAGTAGTACGGCGTGGGGAGGTTGCCGTTGGCGACCCCGGCGAAGAGGCGCAGCGAGAGGTTGCTCCGCTCCGTCAGCTGCACGTACTGCCGCCAGTCGAGATCGTAGTTGGCGCTCAGCGTGCCGTGGCCGTCGAGGTCGGGCGCGTAGCTCGCCGAGAGCCGGTAGCGGCGCCCCGCGATCGGCCCCCACGGAGCGAACACCGCGGTGTCGCCCACGAGGGCGGCCTGCACCATCGGGAAGTCGTCCTTGTACGTTTCGATCGTGTAGACCGGCAGCTGGGTCTGGGGGTCGAAGATCAGCCGCTGGAAGTCGTACTCGCGGAAGATGTACCCCACCCCGAGCTCGAGCCGCCGGTAGAAGTCGAACGGATACTCGAGCGATCCGACCAGCCCGGTCACCGAGTAGGCGGCCCGGCCGCGCTGCCGGATGCCGCGCGACTCGTCGATGCCGAGGTAGAACGTGCGGTCGTCGAAGGCGCGGAGCGACCAGTTGAGACGCCGCGAGAGGTTCGTGTAGACGATGTCGAAGTTCGAGAAGCTCTCGATCGAGCTGAAGGCCGCGATCAGCCGCCGGTCGCCGAGGTAGTCGCTGAAGGAGAGGTAGGTGTAGCCGAGGAACGTCTGGTCGTCGGTCACCCCGACGGAGGCGCCACCGTCCTCGAGGAAGAGCTTCATCCCCCGGTAGGGGGTGAGGTTGGCGTCGTCGAGCGTGACCCGGATGTCCGGCTCGAAGGCCGCGGTCGCCGCCGGGGCGACCGGTTCCGCCGCCGGTTCGGTCTCCGGCTCCGCCGCCGGCTCCGCAGCCGGTTCGACGCGGAGCGGCTCGTCGAGATCCGCGAGGTAGAGCTCGAACTGCCCGCGCCAGAAGCCGGTGTAGACGAGCCGGTCCCCCTCCGGCGTGCGGAGGATCGTCGGCATGAAGCAGCCGGTGACGGCGTTGGTGTGCTTGGCGAGCTCGCCGGTCGCCAGATCGAGCGACCAGATGTTGTCGGCGCCGCTGCGGTCGGAGGTGAAGTAGAGCCGCTGGCCGTCACTGCCGAAGACGGCGTCCTTGTCGCTCCACTCGCCGCTGGTCAGCTGGACGCGCTCGCCGCTCGCCAGGTCCAGCCGGTAGAGATGCGCGTGTTCGCCGTCGGGCATTCCGCTCCAGACCAGCGTCTTGCCGTCCGGGGAGAAGACCGGCGCCCCGTCGTAGGTCCCGTCGTCGGTGAGGTTGGCGAGCTCGCCGGTCGCGAGGTCGAGGGTGAAGATGTCGAAGCTGCCGCCGCGGTTGCCGGAAAACGCCACCCGCCGGCCGTCCGGGCTGAACGCCGGCCCGTGCTGCTGTTCGACCTCCATGTCGATCACCCGGTCGAGCTTGCGGGCGAGCACGTCGACGAGCACCAGGCTGCGCCCCCGCTCCCGCTTGGCGAAGACCGCGAGCCGGTTGCCGTCGGGCGAGAAGGCGAGGTCCCGCCCCATGCGCGCGCCGCTGGTCACGAACTGGCTGACCAGGTACTGGTAGTCGCTCGAGAAGCCGCGGGTGAGGTTGCCCACCGGCAGGCGCTTGCGGGCATCGAAGAGGATCACGTCGACGTCGTCGCGCACCGTCGAGAGCGCCGCCACGAGGTCGCCCGAGGGCGAGGCCGCCGGCGAGAGCGTCTGCCCTCGCTGCCCCTCCTCGTACCGGAAGCGCCGGCCGAAATCGGAAGGCTCGCCGGTGGCCACGAGCTGCGGCAGGTACTGCTGGCGCAGCCAGCGCCGGAACTCGGCGTCGAAATCCTCGGCGCTGATGCGAAACGCCCGTTCGACCGCCTTCTCCACCCGCCCGCCGAGGGTGTTGCGGAACTCGTAGACGAAATCCCGGAACCCCTCCTTGCCCCAGCGGTGCTCCATGAAATCGAAGGCGGCGTGCCCGAAACGGTAGGCGAAGAAGCCCGTGACCCCGCGCTGGACGATCGAGGGAACCCGGTCGTTGACCACCGCGTCGCGCAGGAACATCCGGTCCGACGTCCCCTCGTCCTTGGCCATGTAGCTCGCCATCCCCTCCATCACCCACTGGGGGACGCCGAGGCCGCGGCTGAGCTGCCCCTGGAAGAGGATCTCGTACTGGAAGATGTGGGTAAGCTCGTGCTGGATGAGCGCGAAGAGCTCGCCGTCGGGCAGGTCGACCGGCAGCACCATCCGGTTGCGCACCGGGCTGGCGAAGGCGCCGACCCCTTCGGGGATGAAGTTGACGATGATGTTGTTCTGCTCGAACGCGGAGTGGGTCTCGTAGAAGACGAGCGGCGTCGGCTTCTGGATCTGGAAGTCGAACCCTCGCGAGAGCCGGTCGTAGGCGCTCTCGGCGAACGAGACGATCTTCTCGAGCTGCGCCGGGTCGGTGGTGTAGTGGTAGACGTCGAAGTGGGGCGAATGGTAGATCCGCCAGTCGAACTCGCGGTACTGGATCTTGTTCTTGCCGAACGACGGGTAGAGGCTCTGCGCCGCGACCCGCGCCGCGCTCGGCGGCAGCACCACGAGGAGCGTGATCAGAAACCGCAGCAGCCGGCCTGGACGGTGCACACCCACGGAAGGCTCCTTTCGCTCAATCGGTCAGCAACAGCCGCGAGGCCTCGACCTGCTTCTGGGTGAAGACGCCCGCGATCCGGTCCTCGAGCGCGCGCAGGTTCTCGAACATCCCCAGCAGCGGGTCCGCCTTCTCCCCTTCGATCTGCTTGAAGTCCTTGAAGTTGTCGTGGAAGAGCAGCTCGCCGGTGCGGCCGTCGTAGACCTGGAAGACGATGTCGTACTCGAAGCCGGTCTGCTCGACGAGCACCTGCCGGTAGTAGGTGCGGCCGTCGTAGGGGGAGACGTACTCCTCGGTCCGGTAGCCGCTCTTGTCCTGGACGTCGAAGTCGAGGCTGCCGGTCAGGATGAGATCGGTCTGCAGCCGCTCGCCAAGCGCCCGCCAGAAGTCGCGGTTGCGCGAGAGCAGGTCGAGCTCGTAGGTCGGGTAGTCGACGCGGCCGCTTTCGACCAGCTTCAGATCGGTCTCGCGCCGCAGCAGCTTGGTGAGGTGGCGCTCGAACTCCTGCTGGACGTCGACGCTCGACTCGGACTGGCGGCCGGCACCCTCCCGCCCGACGGTGATGAAGGGGGCGATCGCCACCGTGCGGCGGCCGGCGAGGTCGATCTTGGCGCGCACCGGCAGCTTGATGCGCACCTCCACCACGCCGGCGGCGAGCGGCGAGGCGCCGAGCAGGAGCGCGAGCAGGAGGGCGGCGGTGAGCGGTCGCGACATCGGCGGGCTCCTTCGGATCGGGCGGCGCGAGCGGCAGCGATGGCGGAACCGGTTCGTGACGCGCTCCGGGCTGTCAGGGAGTGGGGGCCGGCGCCGGCGGCGGAGGCCGGAACCCCTGGTAGAACTCGTTGAATCGATTGAAGTTCTGACGCACCTGGCGGTTCTCCGGAGCGAGCCGCAGAGCCTCCCGGTACGCCGCCAGCGCCTCGTCGAAGCGGCCGAGCGCCTCGAGCGCCACCGCCTGATTGTTGAGCAGCCGGGCGTCGTCGGGGCGCGCCCCGCCCGCGGCCTGGAAGCGGAAGAGGGCTTCGCTCCAGAGCCCGCGGCGGGCCATCTCGATGCCAAAGCGGGCCTGCGAGGCGGCGTCCTTCGCCGGACGCGCCGAACCGCAGCCGGCCATCGCCAGCGCCAGCGCCATGAGCATCAGGATACGCCGTGCGCTCTCTGCCATCCCCGTTGCGCTCCTCTCCGTTCCGGAACTGCCGGCGCCGAGTATACCCAAGCGCCGGCACGGGTCCCGGAGGGCAAGGCGAGCGATCCACCGGGCGTCCGGCGTCCTTCTTCTTCCCGGAGATCGCCATGGAACGCCTCCCCACCGACCGCCAGCTCCTTATCGCCCTCCACGCCGACGAGGGCCTCTCGCGGCCGGCCGCCTGCGCGCTCGGCGTCTCGCTCGCCGCCTGGCGCGACGCCGGGCCGGAGCCGGGGCTCGCCCGCACTCTCGGCGTGCCCGCCCGGCAGCTCGCGCGCGGCCGCGAGCTGCTGCCCCACGCCGCCGCCCTCGCCGCCGCGGCCGAAGCGCGAGCGGCCGAGGCCGGGGCCCGGATCGTCACCCTCGCCGATGGGGAGTACCCCCCGGCGCTCCGCGACCTGCGGCTGCCACCGCCCGCCCTCCAGGTCGCGGGCGAGCTCCCCACGGCTCCCGCGGTGGCGATCGTCGGCTCCCGCCGCGCGAGCCCCTATGCGCTCGAGGTCGCCGACTGGCTCGGCCGGGAGCTGGCCGCCGCCGGGCTTGCGGTGGTCTCCGGCTTCGCCCGCGGGGTCGACGCCGCCGCCCACACCGGAGCGCTCACCGCGCCCGGCGGCCGGACGGTCGCGGTTCTCGGCTGCGGGCTCGGGATCGACTACCCCCGGGGGCACCGCGACCTCGGGCGGCGGATCAGCGGGAGCGGGGCGCGGATCTCGGAGTTCCCGCCCGCCACCCGGCCGGAGGCGTGGCGCTTCCCCGTTCGCAACCGGCTGATCGCCGCCCTCGCCCGCGGCGTCGTGGTGGTCTCGGCGGCCCCCCGTTCGGGCTCGCTCGTCACCGCCCGCCTCTCCCTCGAGCTGAACCGGGAGGTCCTCGCGGTGCCGGGGCGGATCCTCGACGAGAGCTCGCTCGGCCCGCACGAGCTGCTGCGCGACGGCGCCGCCCTCGTGCGCCACCCCGCCGACGTCCTCGAGGCGCTCGGCCTCGCGAGCCCGGCCGGCAGGGGGGCTGCTCCCGCCGGCGGCGCGGCTCCGCCTCCCCCCGCCGACCCCCTCCTCGCCCTCCTCGCGACCGAGGGTCCGCTCTCTCCCGACGCCCTCGCGGTCGCGCTCGCTACCCCAATCGAACAGCTCCTCACCCGGCTGCTCGAGCTCGAGCTCGCCGGGCGCCTCCGGCGTCTGCCCGGCCCCCTCTACGCCTGCATGGGATGATGAGCGCCGGGAAGACGGCGAGTTGCGACCCGGTCCGGCGCGGTGCTACCCTGCGCCGCCCGACGGACCGATTCCCCTCCGGAGCTCTGTCGCGAACCGTCTTCCACCCGAAAGGGCGTATCCGTGGCCAAGAACCTCATCATCGTCGAAAGCCCCGCCAAGACCCGCACCCTGCGCAAGTTCCTCGGCCGTGACTGGGCCGTCGAGGCGTCGGTGGGGCATATCCGCGACCTGCCGAAGAAAGACATGGGTCTCGGGGAGGATTTCGAGCCGAAGTACGCCGTCCTCGCCGAGAAGAAGGAGGTCGTCAAGCGCCTCAAGGAGGCGGCGAAGAAGGCGGCGGCGATCTATCTCGCCCCCGACCCGGACCGCGAGGGGGAGGCGATCGCCTGGCACATCGCCGCGGTGCTCGGCCGCACCGGGGGCGAGATCCACCGGGTGACGTTCAACGAGATCACCAAGCGGGCGGTGCTCCGCGCCCTCGAGAGCCCCGGCAGCCTCGATCAGCACAAGGTCGACGCCCAGCAGGCGCGGCGGGTGCTCGATCGCCTCATGGGGTTCAGGCTCTCGCCGCTCCTCTGGGAGAAGATCAAGCGCGGGCTTTCGGCCGGACGGGTCCAGAGCGTCGCGCTCAAGATGGTCTGCGACCGGCAGGCCGAGATCGACGCCTTCGTCCCCGAGGAGTACTGGGTGCTCGGCGCCGAGCTCGCCGCGGCGGCCCCCCCGACCTTCCTCGCCCGCCTCCACACGATCCGGGGGCGGAAGGCGACGGTCGGCAACGGCGAGCGCGCCACGACGATCGCCACCGAGCTCGAACAGGGGCGCTTCACCGTCGCCGCCATCGAGCGGAAGGAGACGAAGCAGCACCCCGCGCCGCCGTTCATCACCAGCCGCCTGCAGCAGGAGGCGGCCCGCCGCTTCGGTTTCCCCGTCAAGCGCACGATGGCGCTCGCGCAAGGCCTCTATGAAGGGCGGACGATCGGCGACCGCGGGCAGATCGGTCTGATCACCTACATGCGCACCGACTCCACCCGGATCGCCGCGGAGGCGATCGACGGCGTGCGCGAGGTGATCGCGGCGACCTGGGGGAAAGAGAGCCTGCCCGAGAAGCCGAACTTCTACCGCTCGAAGAAAGGCGCCCAGGACGCCCACGAGGCGATCCGCCCGACCTTCTTCGACCTGCCGCCCGAGGCGGTCACCGCCTATCTGAAGCCCGACGAGCTGAAGCTCTACCGGCTCATCTGGGACCGCTTCGTGGCGAGCCAGATGCGGCCCGCGCTCTTCGACGTCACCCGGGTCGACGTCGAAAACGGCCCGTACCTCCTCCGCGCCACCGGCAAGGTCCTCAAGAGCCCCGGCTTCCTCGCCGTCTACCGCGAGCTGAGCGACGAGGAGAACGGCAACGGCGGCGACGCCCCCGGCCTGCCGCCGCTCGCCGAGGGACAGGAGCTGCGCCTCGTTCGCCTCGAGAAGGAGCAGAAGTTCACCCAGCCCCCCGCCCAGTACAGCGAGGCGACGCTGGTCCGGGCGCTCGAGGAGAACGGGATCGGCCGCCCCTCGACCTACGCCCAGATCCTCACCACCCTCACCGAGAAGGCGTACGCCGAGAAGGTCGAGGGGCGCTTCCGCCCCACCCCGCTCGGGAAGGTGGTCAACCGCTCCCTCCAGAGCGGCTTCGCCGACATCATCAACGAGGGGTACACGGCGCTGCTCGAAGCGGAGCTCGACAAGATCGAAGAGGGGCAGATGCCCTGGAAGCAGGCGGTGCGGGAGTTCGACGCGAAGTTCGCGCACGACCTCGCCCGGGCCGACGAGCACCTCCCGAACGTCAAGCGCGACGGGGTGCCGCTCGACGAGCCGTGCCCGCAGTGCGGCGCGGAGCGGGGCGGGCGGCTGGTGATCCGGTTCGGCCGCTACGGCGCGTTCGTCTCCTGCAGCCGGTACCACGACGAGCCGCCGTGCGACTACACGCGCGACCTCGAGCCGGCCCCCGAGGCGCCGGCGGGCACCGCCGAGGAGGTCCCCGTCTGCGAGGCGTGCGGCCGGCCGATGGCGCTCAAGCGGAGCCGGTACGGGCCCTTCTACGGCTGCACCGGCTACCCCGAGTGCAAGCAGACCCGCCGGATCGGCCCCGCGCCGGCACCGCCGAAGGAGACCGGGGTGGCCTGCCCCGACTGCGGCGAGGGGACGATCCTCGAGAAGCGCTCCCGGCGCGGCAAGCTCTTCTACAGCTGCAGCCGCTACCCGAAGTGCAAGTTCGCCCTCTGGGACCGGCCGCTGCCCACCCCCTGCCCGCGCTGCGGCGCCCCGTTCCTGGTGGAGAAGACGACGAAGACGAAGGGAACCCGCCACCTCTGCATCCGCGAGGGGTGCGGCTTCGAACAGGAGGCGCCCGCCGGGAGCTAGCGCTCGCGCCCGGCCACCCGTCGCCATGTCCGCCACCGCCATCGTCCCGGGTGCGCCCCGCCCCGCCTGGCTCGAGCCGCTGCTGCCGGCGTTCCGCCAGGCGCTCCTGCGGCGCGCCTTCGACGGCGGCAAGCCGCCGCTCCCCCGGCGCGTCTTCGTGAACCGGAACCTGCGCCTCGAGCGGATCCGCCACGTCGGCTTCGACCTCGACTGGACGCTCGCCGAGTACGACCGGGAGGCGATCGACGCCGCGATCTTCGAGCTCGCGCTCGACTTCCTCATCGCCGAGAGCGGCTATCCGGCCGAGCTGCGCGCCGAGGCGGAGTTCCGTCCCGGCTTCCCGCGCCGGGGGCTGATCGTCGATCGCCAGCTCGGCATCGTCCTCAAGATGAGCCGGCACCGGTACGTCGGGCGCGCCTATCTCGGGCGCACCCCGCTCGACCGGGAGGAGCGGTTCCGCCGCTACCGGCTCGAGCCGCTCGACATCGGCAGCGACCGCTTCTACCGGGTCGACACCCTCTTCGAGCTGCCGGAGGTGAACCTCTACAGCGAGCTCGTCGAGAGCGGCCGGCGCGATCCCGCGCGGATCGGCCACCGCACGCCGCAGGCCCTCTTCGACGACGTGCGCCACGCGGTCGATTCGATCCACGCCAACGGCTCGCTCAAGGCGCGGATCACCGCCGACCTGCCGCGCTTCGTGCCGCGCGATCCGGAGCTCGCGCTCGCTCTCGTGCGCCTCGCGCTCGGCGGCCGGCGCCTCTTCCTCCTCACCAACTCCGACTTCGCCTACACCGACCGGATCTGCTCCTACCTCTTCGACGGGGCGCTCCCGGGGCTCGGCTCGTGGCGCACCCTCTTCGATCTCGTGGTGACGAGCGCCGCCAAGCCCTCCTTCTTCCGCCGCGAGCGCCCGTTCGTGCCGCTCGCCGCCGACGGCAGCGAGGGCCCGCCGGTGGCGGCGCCGGCCTGGGGCGGGATCTACCGGGGCGGCTCGCGCGAAGGCCTGATGACGCTCCTCGAGGGGCCCGGCGAGCAGGTCCTCTACGTCGGCGACCACATCCACAGCGACGTGCTCACCTCGAAGCTGCGCACCACCTGGCGCACCGCGCTCATCGTGCGCGAGCTCGAAGAGGAGCTCGAAATCGACGCCGAGGTGGCGCCCGAGCTCCGGCAGCTCGCGTCTCTGCGCGAGGAGCTCTCCGGCCTCGGCCATCGCCTCGACGACCTGCGCGACGTCGTCCAGCTCGCCGGCGAGAGCGGGGAGAACGGCGAGCTGTTCGCGGCCGCCCGCACCCGGCTCGCCGAGCTCGAGGAGCGCCACCTCACGCTGCGCCTCCAGGCCGGCGAGCTCCAGGCGCGCATCTCCGCGCGCCACCACCCGATCTGGGGCCCGCTCTTCCGGCAGGGGAGCAACCAGAGCCTCTTCGGCGCCCAGGTCGAGGATTTCGCCTGTCTCTACACCTCCCGGGTCAGCAACTTCGCCCGCTACGGCACGAACCATTACTTCCGCGTGCTCGAGGACCCGATGACCCACGACCTCCCCGGGTAGCACCCCCGTGTCCGGCCCCGGCCCCTCGAGCGTCCACGTCGTCGGCGGCGGCCTCGCCGGCACCGAGTGCGCCTGGCAGCTCGCCCGCCGCGGGGTGCCGGTGGTGCTCCACGAGATGCGCCCGGAGCGCTCGACGCCGGCCCACCAGACCGGCGATCTCGCCGAGCTCGTCTGCAGCAACTCGCTGCGGAGCGACGACCCCGACCACCCCGCCGGGCTGCTCAAGCGGGAGATGGAACGGTTCGGCTCGCTCGTCGTCGGCGCCGCCCGCGCCGCGGCGGTGCCGGCCGGCGGGGCGCTCGCCGTCGACCGGGAGGCGTTCGCCCGCGGCGTGACCACCGCCCTCGCCGCCGCCCCCGGGATCGAGATCGTCCGCGCCGAGGTCACGGCCCTGCCCGCAGGCGAGGTCGTCATCGCCACCGGTCCGCTCACCTCGCCGGCGATGAGCGCGCTCCTGCAGGAGCTGCTCGGCGGCGAATGGCTCTACTTCTACGACGCGATCGCCCCGATCGTGGAGGGCGAGACGCTCGACCGGACGCGGCTCTTCCGCGCCTCGCGCTACGGCAAGGGGTCCGGCGAGGATTACCTCAACTCGCCCCTCGACCGGGAGGGCTACCGCGCCTTCCGCGAGGCGCTCCTCGCGGCCGAGGTGGTGCCGCTGCGCGATTTCGAGCAGGCGCTCTTCTTCGAGGGCTGTCTGCCGATCGAAGAGCTCGCCCGGCGCGGCGAGGAGACCCTGCGCTTCGGCCCGCTCAAGCCGGTGGGCCTGCGCGCCCCGGACGGGAGCCGGCCGTGGGCGGTCGCGCAGCTGCGGCGCGAGGACCTCGCCGAGAGCCAGTACAACCTCGTCGGTTTCCAGTCGCGCCTGAAGTGGCCCGATCAGCAGCGGGTCCTGCGCCTCCTGCCGGGGCTCGAGCGGGCCGAGTTCGTCCGCCTCGGCCAGATCCACCGGAACACCTTCGTCAACTCGCCCCGGCATCTCGACCCGTTCTACCGCCTCCGCGTCGCTCCACGGGTACGCCTCGCCGGCCAGCTGACCGGGGTGGAGGGGTACCTCGAGTCGGCGGCCACCGGGCTCGCCGCCGCCCTCTACCTCGCCCTCGAGCGCCGGGGCGTGCCGGTCACGCCGCTGCCGGCGTCGACCGCCCTCGGGAGCCTCGCGCGCCACCTCACCGCCTCCGATCCCGCGCACTTCCAGCCCGCCAACGTGAACTACGGCCTCTTCCCGCCGCTCGGCACGCGGCTGCCGCGACGGGAACGGCGCGCCGCCTTCGCCGCACGCGCCCACGCCGACCTCGCGGCCTGGATCGCCGCCCACCCCGGCGTGGCGGCCTGAGGAGCGCCCGGATGCGCACCCTCGTCTTCCGCTACCTCGAGCACCTCGACCGGGAGCGGAACTACTCGCCCCACACGCTGCGCGCCTACGCCGGCGATCTCGACCGGTTCCTCGACTTCCTCGGCACCGACTACCTCGGCCGCGATCCCGGAGCGATCCGTCCGGAGGAGGTCGACGCCGCCGCGGTACGCGCCTTCCTCGCCTGGCTCGCCCGGCGCGGCACGAGCCGCCAGAGCCAGGGGCGGGCGCTCGCCGCGGTGCGGGGGCTCCTGCGCTACGCCTGCCGCTCCGGGGTGCTCACGGTCGACCCCTCCCGGGGGATCCGCGCCCCGAAGGCCCCGAAGCGGATCCCCGAGCACCTCCGCCCCGGCGAGATCGAGAACCTCCTCGAGGCGCCCGCGGGCGACGAGCCGCTCGCCCGGCGGGACCGGGCGCTCCTCGAGCTGCTCTACGCCACCGGGCTGCGCGTCTCGGAGCTGGTGAGCCTCGACTGGGGGGATCTCGACCTCGGCCACCGGGTGCTGCGGGTCGTCGGCAAGGGGCGCAAGGAGCGGATGGTGCCGTTCGGCCGCCCGGCCGCCGAGGCGCTCGCCGCCTGGCGGGAGGTCTGGCCGGAGCGGCTCGCGCCGGGGAGCGAGGAGGAGGCGGTCTTCCTCAACGCCCGCGGCGGCCGGCTCACCGACCGCTCGGTGCGGCGCCGTCTCGACCGGGCGGTGGCCGCCACCGCGCTCGCCCGCGGGGTCCACCCGCACGTGCTGCGCCACACCTTCGCCACCCACCTGCTCGAGCGGGGCGCCGACCTGCGGGCGATCCAGGAGCTGCTCGGCCACGAGTCGCTCTCGACCACCCAGCGCTACACGCACGTCGACCTCGAGCGCCTGCTCACCGTCCACCGCGAGGCGCACCCGCGCGCCCGCCGCCAGGAGTGAACCCCGTGCGCATCGCCCTCGTCACCTCGGCCGCGCTGCCCGCCCTCGATCCCGACGACCGGCCGCTCATCCCGGCCTTCGCCGCCCTCGGCGCCCGCGCCGAGCCGGTGCGCTGGGACGACCCCGCCGCCGTCTGGACCGACTTCGCGGCGGTGCTCCTCCGCTCCCCCTGGGACTACTTCCACCGCCTCGACGAGTTCCTCGCCTGGTGCGAGCGGACGGCCGCCGCGGTGCCGCTCTTCAACCCGCCCGCGCTGGCGCGCTGGAACCTCGACAAGCGGTACCTCCTCGCCCTCGCCCGCCAGGGGGCGCCGGTCGTGCCGACCGCCCTCTGCGAAGCCGGAACCCGCACCGACCTCGCCGCCCTCGCCGCCGAGCGGGGCTGGCGGGAGGTGATCCTCAAGCCCGCCGTCTCGGCCGACTCGTGGGAGACGCTCCACGTGACGCCGGAGCGGTACGCGGAGGGACAGGCGCACCTCGACCGCCTCCTCGCCTCCCGCGCGATGCTCGTGCAGCCGTTCCTGCCCGCGGTCGAGAGCCACGGCGAGCGCTGTCTCGTCTTCCTCGACGGGGAGTACGCCCACACGATCCGCAAGAACCCGCTCACCCGCGGGGGGCGGTGGGCGGGGCTGCCCGAGGGGATTCCGGTCACCCCGGAGCCCGCCGAGCGGCGGGCGGCGGAGGCGATCCTCGACCTCGCGGTTCCGGAACGCCCCCTCTACGCCCGGGTCGACCTCGTACGCGGCGCCGACGGCGCCCCGCTCCTGCTCGAGCTCGAGCTCATCGAACCGACCCTCTTCCTCGCCCCCCACCCCGGGGCGGCGGACCGGCTCGCGGCGGCACTCCTCCGCCGGGCAGGCCTCGCCGGCTGAACCCGATGCCGGACCGGCGCCACCCCGGGGAGGACGAGGAGCTGCTGCGGGCGGCGCTCCCGGACGTCGAGCCGCTTGGCAAGAGCGCTCCGGAGCGGATCCGGCGGCGACAGAGCACCGGCCGGCGCGCGCCGGAGCCGGCCCCGCCTCCGCTTCCCGCCGGCTCTTTTCGAGTCGAATGGCAGGGGGAGCGGGTCTCCGGCTGGTGGGGAGAGCTGCCGCCAGCGGCGCTGGCCGCGCGCACCCCGATCGCCGCCGCGGCTACGCTCGACCTCCACGGCCTCGACCGGGAGGCGGCGCGGGAGCGGCTCGGCCGCTTCCTCGCCGAGAGCCATCGCGCCCGCCGGCGGGCGGTGCGGGTGATCACCGGCCGGGGCCGGGGACGCGCGGCGGGCGGGGTACTCCAGCGCGAGGTCCCCGGCTGGCTCGCCGCCCCGCCGCTCGCCGCCTGGGTCCTCGCCTTCGCCTCGGCCCCCGCGTCGGAGGGGGGCGCCGGCGCGCTCCGGATCCTGCTGCGCTCCTGAGCGCCCGCGCCCGGAGGCCGTTGCTATGATGCCGGCCGTGTCCACCCCCCTCCACTCCACCACCGTGCTGCTCGTCCGGCGGAACGGCGCGGTCTGCCTCGCGAGCGACGGGCAGGTGACGCTCGGCAACACCGTGCTCAAGCGCGGAGCGAGCAAGGTGAAGCGGGCCGGCGGCGGCAAGGTGCTGGTCGGCTTCGCCGGCGGCGCCGCCGACGGCCTCGCGCTCTTCACCCGCTTCGAGGCGAAGCTCGACGAGTACCGCGGCAACCTCGAGCGGGCGGTCGTCGAGCTGGCCAAGGACTGGCGGACCGACCGGATGCTGCGGCAGCTCGAGGCGATGATGATCGTCGCCGACCGCGAGAAGAGCTACCTCGTCTCCGGCACCGGCGACCTCCTCCAGCCCGACGAGGACGGCCTGCTCGCGGTCGGCTCCGGCGGTCCGTACGCGCTCGCCGCCGCCCGCGCCCTCGTCCGCCACACCGAGCTGCCGGCGCGCGCGATCGCCGAGGCGGCGCTCGGGATCGCCGCCGGGATCTGCATCTACACCAACGACCGCCTCACCATCGAGGAGCTGTGAGCGCGGGCGCCGGAACCCCCGTGGCGCTGGAGGAGCTCACCCCGCGCCAGATCGTCGCCGAGCTCGACCGCCACGTCGTCGGCCAGGCGGCGGCGAAGCGGGCGGTGGCGATCGCGCTGCGCAACCGCTGGCGGCGGCAGCGGCTCCCGCCCGAGGTGGCCGAGGAGATCCTGCCGAAGAACATCCTGATGATCGGCCCCACCGGCGTCGGGAAGACCGAGATCGCCCGGCGGCTCGCCAAGCTCGCGCGGGCACCGTTCGTGAAGGTCGAGGCGAGCAAGTTCACCGAGGTCGGCTACGTCGGGCGCGACTGCGAGGCGATGGTGCGCGACCTGATGGAGATGGCGGTGGCGATGGTGCGCGAGGAGCGGCGCGTCGCGGTGCGCCCGAAGGCCGCGGCGCGGGCCGAGGAGCGGCTGCTCGCCCTCCTCCTGCCGCCGACCCCGGCGCCGGGCGCCGTCACCACCTCCGCCCCGGTGGCCGAGGAGCCGTCGGCCACCCGCGAGAAGCTCCGCGAGCGGCTCCGCAGCGGCAGCCTCGACGACCGGCCGGTCGAGATCGAGGTGGACGACCGCTCGGGCCCGAGCCTCGAGATGATCGGCCCGCAGGGGATCGAGGAGGTCGGGATCAACCTGAAGGAGATGATCCCCGGCTTCTTCGGCCGCAAGAGCCGGATCCGGGTCACCGTCGCCGAGGCGCGCGAGCTGCTCGAACAGGAGGAGGCCGACGCCCTCATCGACCGCCAGCAGGTCGCCCGCGACGCCCGCCACCGGGTCGAGCAGGCGGGGATCATCTTCCTCGACGAGATCGACAAGATCGCCGGCCGCGAGCGCGGCCACGGCCCCGACGTCTCGCGCGAAGGGGTGCAGCGCGACCTCCTGCCGATCGTCGAGGGGACGACGGTGGCGACCAAGCACGGGCCGGTGCGCACCGACCACATCCTCTTCATCGCCGCCGGCGCCTTCCACATCGCCAAGCCGTCGGACCTGATCCCCGAGCTCCAGGGACGCTTCCCGATCCGGGTCGAGCTCGAGGCCCTCGGCGAGGCGGAGTTCCTGCGCATCCTCGTCGAGCCCGAGGCGTCGCTCACCCGGCAGTACACGGCGCTGCTCTCGACCGAGGGGGTGACGCTGCGCTTCACCGACGGCGCGATCGCCGCGCTCGCCCGGCTCGCGGTGGAGGTCAACGCCGCGACCGAGAACATCGGCGCCCGCCGCCTCGCCACGCTGCTCGAACGCCTCCTCGAGGAGATCTCCTTCGCCGCCCCCGACATGGCCGGCGTCGAGCTGGAGATCGACGAGGGGTACGTGAGCCGGGCGCTCGCCGGGATCGCCGAGAACCAGGACCTCTCCCGCTATGTGCTCTGAGCGCCACCCGTCCCGCCGCCTCCTGCTCCTCCTCGCGACCCTCCTGCCGCTCGCCGCCGCCTGCGGCAAGAAGGGGGATCCGCTGCCGCCGCCGCGCGCGGTGCCGGCCCGCGCCGAGCAGCTCACGGTGCGGCAGCGCGGGGCCGAGCTCCTCCTCGACTTCCCCTATCCGCAGACCACGGTGGCCGGTCTCGCCCTCGGCGGGATCCACGCCGTCGAGGTCGAAGAGGCGGTGCGGCCCGCGCCCCCCGAGGGGCAGCCGCTCGCCGTCGACGGCCGGGAGTTCGCGGCGGTGGCCAGGCCGCTCCTGAAGCTCGCCGAGAGCGAGCTGCGCGGCGCTACCTCGGGCGACCGGATCGTCCTCCGCTTCCGGCTCCCCGAGCCGCTTCCCGAGCCGCCCGCGGCCCGCTTCTACGCGGTGCGCACCCAGGGACCGAAGGGGGAGTGGTCGGATCGCTCGGCGCTTGCGGGGATCGTCCCCCGCGAGCCCCCGGCTCCGCCGCAGCCGCTCCAGCTCACGGCCCGGGCCGAGGGGATCGAGATCGCCTGGGGAGAGGTGGCGGGGGCCGCCGGCTACCACGTCTACCGCCGGGAGGCGGCCTCGCCCGTCTACGGCGCCCCGCTCCACGCGGCCAGCGCCGGGGAGCGCACCTTCCTCGACACCGGAGTGCGGCACGATGGCCGCTACGTCTACACCGTCTGCACGCTGGCCGCTCGCGAGCCGGTCATCGAGAGCGCCCCGGCGGGCGAGCGGGAGCTTCTCTACGAGGACCGTTTCCCGCCCCCGCCGCCGGCCGGGCTCACGGCGCTGCCGCTCGCCGGCGCTGCCCGGCTCCTCTGGGAGGCGAGCCCGGCCCCCGATCTGGCTGGCTACCTCGTCTACCGGCGGGATCCGGCGGGCGAGCTCCGCCTCCTGACCCCGGCGCCGATCACCGCCCACGAGTTCCTCGACAGCGGCCTCGCGGCCGGCTTCACCTTCTCCTGGCGGGTCACCGCGATCGACACCCAGGGGAACGAGGGCGAGCCGGCCGCGGTCGAGCTCGCCCTCCCGTGAGCCGCCTCTACCGCCTCTCGGGCGCCGGCAACGACTTCCTCGCGCTCGCCGCGCCGGCGGCCGCCCCCCCGGCGGCGACGATCGCCGCCTGGTGCCGGCGCGGCCTCTCCCTCGGGGCGGACGGGCTCTTCGCGCTCCACCGCGACGGCGACGCCGTCCGGATGGAGTACTGGAACGCCGACGGCTTCCCGGCACGGCTCTGTCTCAACGGCACCCGCTGCGCGGCCCGCCTCGCCTTCCACCTCGGCTGGGGCGCGGCCGAGGTCGAGATCCGGACCGGCGCCGGGCCGATCCGCGCCCGGGAGGTCCCGGGGGCACCGGCCGAGATCGCGCTCGTCCTCCCGGCCCCGGAGCGGCAGCACCGTCCCCTCGCCCCGGAGGTTGCCGGCACGCGGTGCGCGGGGTGGCTCGTGGACGCGGGCGTCCCGCACTTCGTCCTCCCCTGGCCCGAACCGCTCGGCGCGGCGCCGGTCGCCACCCTCGGCGCCGCGCTCCGGCGCCATTACGCCTTCGGCCCCGGCGGCACGAACGTCGACTTCGTCCGCTTTCCCGACCCCCACCGCCTCGAGATCCGGAGCTTCGAGCGCGGGGTGGAGGCCGAGACCCTCGCCTGCGGCACCGGCGTCCTCGCCGCGGTCGCCGCCGGGCTCGCGCAGGGTGCCCTCGAGCTCCCGGTGCGGGCGCTCACCCAGGGCGGCTGCGAGCTCGCGATCGCCCGCGAAGCCCCCGGCCCGCCCCCCCTCTGGACCCTCACCGGCGACGCCCGCCTCCTCGCCACCCTCGAACCGACCCCGGAAGCCACCCGGCTCCCCCCACCCCCGGCCTGGTCGTAGCACCCTTCCCAGGGTGCCAGGCGATTTGCGGACGGCACCCCCGAAGGTGCCAGCCGATTTGCAGCCGCCCTTCGGCTGCAAGGTTGGCGGGGGGATTGCTGAGGAGTCAGCGATCAGCCCCCTTTGGGCTGAACGCTGGCTAGGTACCCGCGTATGCCAAATGGAGCGCTCGAAGCCCGGCGAGACACACGACAACCGCGCCAACGAAGCTGAGGGTCACCATTCGCCTCGGGGACCCCACCGGCCGGCGAGCCAATCGCTCGATCCCCAGCCCGGCGAGAGCGCTCGCCGGACCGATCGCCGGAAACAGAAGCCGACCCTGTGGTTGCCAGTCGGTGGTGGTCATGTAGACGAGGAGTAACGCGAAGGCCCCGCCAGCCGCGGCGAGACACGCGACACCCGCCACGGTTCTGCCTCTCAGTGCCGCCCACACCCCCGCGGCGAGAGCGGTCGCCGGAAACAGGAACCAAGCGTACAGCGGAATGGGAAGGTGCACGTTGAACCAACCGAGCTTCGCCCACGTTCCGAGCCAGAGGGTGACGAGCCAACCCGGTTCGGTGATGAGAGCGCCGGGTGAGCCGCCGCCCCCCCCCCACGAGGGAGGCACGGCGTGCCCGAGAGGGATGCCGCGGGTCGCTTGGTAGAAGAGCAGGGCCGAGAGCATCGCGAGCCAGGCCGCTCCCGTGACGGCTGCGATCCGGCGGCGAGGCCAACGAGTCGCGACGACCATCAACGGAAAGAACAGGAAGGCCGCCGTTAGCTTGGCCCAAAGTGCGAGCCCGCAGAAACCGGCGGCGAGGAGTAACAGGGAGTCGGAACGGCGGCGGTTCGATTCGAGTACCAGCGCGAAGGCGAGAGTCGAGAGGCTGATGACAGCGGCGTCGTTGTTGAAGGTCCCGAACGAGAAGATCACCTGTGGCGTGAGCCCGACCAGAAAGAACGCGGCCGAGCCTGCACTGACTTCCCGGACCATCGCTCCGGCACAACTCCAGAGGGCCGGGACGAACAGGACGGCCCAGAAGCAGCTCACCAGACGAGGAGGCCACCATCCTCTCGACCCGACTGCGCCATCCACGTACCGCTTCGGCGGCTGACTGAAGTCGAACTCCGCAGATCGGTGGAGCTCGGGCAGGGGCCTCCGGTGCTGCGAAACCCGGACCACCGCCGCAGTGAGAGCGTAAGCCAGTGGTGGCTGGTGGAGTTCGTAGGCGACCTCCCCCGGGCTTCCCGGTACCGCAGGGATCTGCTCCGTCTCGAGGAGGAGTCGCAGGTACTCCAGGTGTGCCGGCTCGTCCGGAGCCTCGCCGAGCGGTGTGAGCCTCGAGTAGGCTAGCGCCAGGGCGACGAAAGCTACGACTCCGAAGAGGAGCCAGCCAGATTTCTCGGGCAAGATGGAGCCCAACGCCCGATAGAATGGCCGCTCAGTCACGGTGCCGAAACACTCCAGGCGGACGTCGATCCCGACTCGAACCCATCGGAGAAGATCACGATGGGTGCGATATGAACCCTGCCGTCGGCAGGCATCGCGACACTTGCCAAGACGTAACCCTCGGTGTTGGCCGCAACGGTCGTCGACGAGTACGTTCCGGTCGCGAAATTGTCGATCCTTATCAGCACGGGCATCGCCTGGGCGAAGCCGCCCACCGCCAGCGGGAGTGTGTGCGGAGCGTTGCCGAAACCAGGGATCCCGGTCTCCGGGTAGGTCTCGACGGTCACGTCCGGGTATGGATTCTTTCGTGCTCTGACGTTGTAGAAGTGCTTGCGGAAGTGCAGGCGTTGAGCACCCAGCTCGTCCACGTGGGTGGGAAGCTGAGGCTCGAGGTGCAGGCCCTGTGGGCCGACTCGATACCCGAGGAATCCATAGAGGGTCGCGAGGGGAACCAGGGCGTTCTCGATGAATTCGCAGTCCAACCCTATGTTGCCGGCCGAACCGCAGCCCTGGAGGAGGCCGGGGTTGCTCTGGTAGTAGTTTCGGAAGCCACCAGCAGCCTGGGTCGCGGCGTACCAGGTGCGTATCTGGTCAAGGCGACTCCAGGCGTCATCCGGCCCGCGTATGCGTATCCTGGAGACCAGATCGTAGAACGAGAGCCAGAACCAGCCGCCTCCATTCATGACCTGCTGATCCCAGAGAGCGCCTGGGGGAACCGTGAGGTTGCTGCCGAACCAGATGTACATTGGCCAAATGTACCAATCTGATACGTCCACCGTATTGGTCCGCGGACCAAAAGTCCAGCCGTAGATCTGAGAGCCGACGGCGTCGTCGCCGGCGACAGTTCGAGTCCCTGCGATCCAGTCCATCACGATCGGCTTCCGTTGAGGTAGCAACGCATCGTAGAAGATCGCCATGAGGTTCAGCCCGACATGACCGATATCTCGAAGATTGCCATTGATGTCCCGGACCGCCCCCAGGCGCCCAGAGCTCGAATCCCAGAATCGCTGATCGATGAGCGCCTTGGCCTGCGCAGCCTGCTGACGGTAGGTAGCCGCAGTCTCGCCATAGGGATTCGGTGCCACGCCCCATTGCGGATTCGCGGCTGCTGCATCCTCGAGGTCGGCCAGCGCCAAGAGCGCCGCGTAGTAGTGAACCGAGGCATAGGCATCCTCGCGTCCGCTCGGCCAGATATCGTAGATGCTTCCCTGGATGCCGTGACCGAAATTGAGCTGGCCAGAGACCTTGCCCGGCAATCCGTCGTGACCCGGCCAATCCAGATAGACGTACCCTTGTGCGGTACCGCCCATCTTGGTGTTCACGAAGTTCATGGCCTGCCTGGCGCGATCGAGGATCGACCCCTGTGGTGTTCCCGTGTCGGTGAAGACCTGAGGCTCTCCCGTGTTGAAGTAAAAGAGCGCAGCACTGAGGATGTAGTTCAGGTTGTTGACCGTGCTTCGAGCATCGTATGCAAGGACGATTCGATCGATCTCCACTCGTCGGCCAGCCTGTCCGTCGAACACCGGGTCAAAACGGAGGCGTGTGATGATCCCGGTCCACTCGGGGTGCTCGTAGATCGGGATCATGTAAGCGGCGGGCGCCTGGGGATAGTTCTCCTGCGGAGAGAGGAGAGAGAAGGTCCGAGACCTCGTCTCGCTGAATGTAGGGGCGTCTTGTCGCTGCCAGAATAGCTGGCCGACGGCACCAGAACAATCGGTAGATACGTCAACGCAGCGGAGGTGAATCTCGATGAGGTGCGCTTGGCTTGCTGCGACTGCAATTGTTGGCGAGATCAACTGGGGGTCGGAAGATGGAAGCTCGACTCGCCACAAGCCTCCGCTTACCGTGGACGTGCCTGTGTTCACGGCCGCCCAGCCCTCTGTGTCAGAACCGTTGAACTCCCAGCCTTTGAGTCTGCCCTGGCTTGCGGTGTAGTCGGGGAAAGGCCACAGTGGACCGTTGAAATGGTGGTAGACGTAGCCTTGCGGATCCAGACGCGCCGCTCGCAGCGCGAAGCGAATGCCACTCAGGAGCTCGGAGCTGCCGATGGTGCCGAGAGGTAGATTCCCGAGGGCTGCGAAGTTGAGCCATTCCATGCTGAAGCCTTGATTCGCCAGAGTTTGACCTGACGGATTACGCGTTGGGTCGTAGTAGAGGTGAAGCATGTCGGTGATCTGCTGGGCAGCGGCAGCGTCAGACGATGTAAATTCCAGCGTGTCCAGGACTCTGGCTGAAACACCAGCGCCAACCACCGTGCATGCGATTGCGGCGAGTATCGAGACTCTGTGACGCATATTCGTGTACCTCGAGGTCAGGTAGGGCGTATCAGGCTTCATTCGTGGTGGTCAGCTTAGCCCAGGTCCACGAGTAAGCCCGCCTTGGGCCTGCCCCGCTTCGGTGGACGCTACTAGATGGAGCCCTGCAGGGGCTCCAGCAGCCCTTCGGTCCTACGGAAACGAGGCGCGTCGCGGGGCGCGTCGTCAGGGTGGCGTGCGGCGTGAAGCGTCTCGAAGCGCATCGGGCTGACGTTGCCGAGGGCCGAGTGACGGCGGCGCGGGTTGTAGAAGCCCTCATGCAGATTGGACGCCTCTTCGCGACAAGCTCTCCAGACGGCGCGTCTCTCGACCCCCTCAAATGTGGTGCCAAGCTATTTCCGGCAAGGCCGTCACCGGGTGACCGCGAGGCGCTCACCGCGCCTCAGCGCTCGCCGGCTTCGGCCTCCGCGCCGAGGTCGATCACCTGCTCGGTTCCCGGCTCGAGGTGGAACGACGCGAGGGGCACCCCGGAGAGCGGCTCGCCCTGCAGAACCCCGCGAAGCACCGAGAGAGAGTTCCACTCGGGCGAGCGCACCAGCATCCACGACCCTGCGGCCAGACCGTCCAGCCGGAGAACACCGTCGCGAAGCCCGGTCTCGAGCAGGTTGACCAGACCGCCCAGCGGGAGGACGGCCTCCGCCCCGACGAGGTAGAGCGGAGCCGTGAGCAGCAGCGCTCCCCCGGGGCCTTCGTCCAGGATCGCCCGCTCCTTGGGAACTCGACGGACGGCGCGCAGCAGGAGTGAACCCGTGGGCGGGACCACGAGGCGGTGCAGGCCGCCGCGCCCGGTGTCGACCCGGAAGCCGGCGATCGCGCGGCCCGGGGCGTCGAGGAGCACGAGCGCCCGCCCCCGCACGCCCCCACGCAGGCGGACGGTAGCGCGCCCCCCGACATCGGTGACGAACTGGCGCCCGTCGACTTCACCGTCCGCGCGAAGGGCAAAGACAACGCCCCCGGCTGTCGGGAAGGGAAAGCCCTCCGCGGAGACGAAGGCGAGATCGAGCGGGCGCGACGCGCGCAGCACGAGCACGATACCGGTGAGCTGCCCGTCCTCGGGCAGCTCCACGACCTTCGAATCGCTTGCCTCCTCGTCGCCTTCACTCCCTGCCCGGAGGCGGTAGCTCCCGCCGGCCAGGCGCGTCAGCGCGAAGCTGCCGTCCTCGCGGAGCCGGGCGGAGGGGGCGCGGCTTGGTCTCACGACCTCGCACTCCGGCCCCTGCCCGCAGTCGACGCCGAGCGCGTTGACGAAGCCCTTTCCCACCGGCTCCCCCTCTTCGTCCACCACCCGGCCCTCGATCCGCCCGCGCGGCGGCCGCACGATCACCTCGTCGCGCGGGTCCTCGAAACGCACCTCCGGGACGACGGTCTCCTGCTCGCTCGCCGGGTCGAACCAGCGGACCGTGTACTTTCCGGGGCCCGGGAGCCGGATCGTGAACGAACCGTCCCGTTCGGAATCGGTGGAAACCGTCCCGCCAGTCCGCCCCTCCTGCTCGTCCCAGCTGAAGCTCAGGTGGAAAGCGAGGCCCCGCTCCTCCTGGCGCTCTCCCGCCTCCGTCTCGCCGTCGTCCTCGATCCGGCCATGGAAGGTGAGACGGCGCGCGAGCGGCGGCACCGGGAACTCCACGAAGCGCGTCTCCCCCTCGGCGAGCTCCAGGGTGCGGCTGCCTGCGATGCCCACCATCTCCTCGTCATCGAAAACGAACAGCTCGACCCGCCACGCTCCCGGCGGCAGACCTCCAAGCGTCACCGCGCCACCGGGCAGCAACGCCTTCTCGACGACCGGAGCCTGCATCTGCGCCAGCCCCTCTTCCCCCGCGTCCGGGGCGGCCGACGTGAGCCGGGCGAGCAGTTCCAACTGCTCCGCTCCAGCTTCCGCCTCGGTCACCACGGTGATCGCCGCCCCGAGCTGCTCGCGTACCTTGCCCAGGTCGTGGCGCGCTCCGGGGGCGAGATCGGGGGCTTCCGCCACCACCGACGCCAGCGTCTCGGAACGCGGCACCACGACCACCGCATGCGCCCCCGCCGGGAGCCCTTCGAACACCACCCGTCCGTCCCGATCGCTCACCTCTCGGCCCAGGACGCGCGGCCTCCGGCCCGCGAGCAGCTCCCGCACGACTCCCGGTGCCTGCTTCGGGGCCGTCAACAGCACCTCGACCTCCCGCACCGGCGCGCGGCCGGCGCTGTCGACGACCGTGAGCGCCACCTCGACCGCCGGCGTGAGCCGTCGCGTTCCGAGGTCCCGCCTCTCCCCGGGCGGCACCTCCACGCCGAGCGCCGTCTCCGGGGCGAAACCGGGGAAGCGCGCCAGCAGGTCGAGGCAGCCGGTGGGAACGACTGCCTCGGCCTCTCCCTCCGGACCCACGACGAGCGGCAGCGAGAAAGTGAAGACCGGCGCCCGGCCGGCGCTCCGGCAGTCGCGCACCGTCCACTGCGGATCGCCGTGCAACTGCCGCCCCGGTGGCGGCAGGAAGCGCGCCGCCACCCGCCCGGCGGCGAGGAGCGGCACCTCGAGCGCCGGGCGCTCGCCCTCCGCACAGGCCGCCGAGGGCAGCGCGAAGACGAGCGACACCAGCCCGGGCGCATGCACCCGGTAGAGGGCCTCCGCGGCGCACGGCACGTCGAGGTCGACCGCGAGCCGCCCCTCGCCCGCCTCCCGGAGCCGCACCGGCACGGCCTCCCGGTCGCCCCCCGCGACCCGCTCGACGAAGATCGCGGTCGGATCGGCGACCGGCACCGCCGGCACGAGGAGGAGCTCCATCCGCGCCGGGACCGGCTCTTCGGAGGGGCCGACCGGTGGCTCCTCGGAGGCGACCCCACCTGCCCCGAAGAGGGCGAGTGCCACCGCCACCGAAAGCACTGCGAACGGCTGGCCTCTCCTCACGACCCACCTCCTCTCGCCGAGTCCGCGTCTCTTTCCTGATGCTACCGAAACCACGCCCATCGCCCGGAGCGATCTCGCCGGAACGAGTCTCCCGCCGGGCTGGTGGTACCTTCACGCTGTGATCCACACCCGGAGGAAGGCGAAGGATGGCGGTGGTGACCGGTCTGGCCGCCGGGGCGTCCCGAGGAGCTGGCTCGTCGGGGCGCTGCTGCTCCAGCTGCTCCCCTTCGCCGGCTGGCGTTGATCGGGGGCGACGAGCCTCATTACGCGCTCCTCGCCCACTCGCTCGCCGCCGACGGCGATCTCGAGCTCGAGGACGACTACGAGGCCGTCGAGATGGGGAGCGCGGCAGCCGGCCGGAAGCGGGCCGGGCAGCGGCTCGACCGGCACCTCCGCGAACACGAAGGGCGTCTCGTGCCCGCCCATCCGGCCGGGATGCCCGCCCTCCTCGCGCCGCTGCTTGCCGTCCAGCTGGCGATCGCTCCCGCGGCGGCGCCCGACCTCCTGATCGGGCTGACCGGGCTCGCCCTCACCTTCGCCGCCCTGCTCGCCGGAGCGAGGCTCCTCGGCCGCTGGCTCGGAGAGCCGGTGACCGGAACGGTGGCGGCGCTCGCGACCTACTTCGCTTCCCCGCTCTGGTTCTCCTCGCGAACCTTCTTCACCGAGCCGTACACCTGGTCGCTCGCGGTCCTCTCGGTCGCGGCCGTGGCCGCGGGCCGGCTCGGCGCCGGCTCGCTCCTCCTCGGGCTGGCTCTGATCACGAAAGAGAGCGCCCTGCTGCTCGTGCTCGCGGTGCTCGGCGGCGCCGCAACCCGCCTGGGCCAGCGGCGAGCCGCCGCGCTCGCCGTGGGTCCCGTGCTGGCCGGGACGGCGTGGATCGCGAGCAACGTCGTCCGCGGGCTGCCGCCGCTCCACACTCCCCAACCCTTCCAGGCCGGAGACCTCCTCGAAGGTGTCAGCGGTCTCCTCCTCTCCGGCGATCGCGGTCTCGTCTGGTTCGCACCGATTCTCGTGGCCGGAGTCGTGATCTGGCTCACGGGAGCCGCGCTAGATGCGCTTCGGGGACGGCACCGGGCGGAGAGAGCCCTTCTCCCCTTCTCCCCTTCTCCCCTTCTCCCCTTCTCCCCTTCTCCCCTTCTCCCCTTCGCACTTCTCGCCTTTGTCGCGTACTTCGTTCTGGCGGCCGCCTGGATCGACTGGCGTGGCGGTAGCGGGTTCGGTCCGCGCCTGCTGCTCCCCGGCCTTCCCGGTCTCGCCCTCCCCCTAGCCCTCGCGATCCGGACCGGGCAACGGGCGGTGCGCCTCGGGCTCGCCGCGCGCCCCGCGGTGACGGTGGCGGGCGTCGCTCTCGCCGCCTGGCTCGCCTCTCGCCTGCTGCGCCGGCTGCCTCCGGCGAGCCCGGCCTGACCCTCGACGCCGCGGGCAGCCAACCCGGGGGGCTGCTCCCGGGGTCCGATCCGTACGGGTCATGAGCCCTTCTCCCTGCCCGGGTGCCAGGCGATCTGCGGTGGCGGCGTGCTCAGGGGTACGCCGCCGGGAGGGGGGCGGCGAGGCGCAGCTGGCAGGCCTGCGGGCGGTCCACGAGACCGCTCGCGACCCTCAGCCAGCCGATCAGCCCCGGGAGGCCGCCGAGCCCGAAGAGCCCGGCGCCTCTGCTAACCTTCCGCCCGCCATGAGCTCACCGTTTCCTCCCGTCGACGAGCAGCTCGCGCTGCTGCAGCGGGGCGTGGTGGATCTCGTCTCGGAGGAGGACCTCCGGCGCAAGCTCGAGCGCGCGGTGGCGACCGGCGTGCCGCTCGTCGCCAAGGCGGGGTTCGATCCGTCCGCTCCCGATCTCCACCTCGGCCACACCGTGCTGCTGCGCAAGATGCGCCACTTCCAGCAGCTCGGCCACCGGGTCGTCTTCCTCATCGGCGACTTCACGGCGATGATCGGCGACCCGTCGGGGAAGAAGGCGACCCGGCCGCAGCTCAGCCGCGAAGAGATCGACGCGAACGCCGAGACCTACGCCCGGCAGGTCTACCGGATCCTCGACCCCGAGCGGACCGAGATCCGGTACAACAGCGAGTGGCTCGCGCCGATGGGCGCCGAGGGGATGATCCGCCTCGCCGGCCGCTGGACGCTCGCCCGGATGATGGAGCGGGACGACTTCCGTACCCGCTTCCAGAACAACCAGCCGATCTCGATCCACGAGCTGCTCTACCCGCTCGTGCAGGCGAAGGACTCCGTCGAGATGGCGAAGCGCGCCGACCTCGGCTGCGACGTCGAGCTCGGCGGCCACGATCAGATCTTCAACCTCCTCGTCGGCCGGGGGCTGATGAAGGATGAGGGGCTCGAACCGCAGGTCGCGCTGACCGTGCCGCTGCTCGTCGGCCTCGACGGCCACGACAAGATGTCGAAGAGCCTCGGCAACGCGATCGCGGTGGAGGATCCCCCCCAGGAGATCTACGGCCGCACGATGTCGATCCCGGACTCGCTGATGTGGGAGTGGTACCTCCTGCTCACCGACCTCGAGGAGGCCGAGATCGCCCGCCGGCGGCGTGAGGTCGAGGCCGGGCGGCTCCACCCGAAGGGGATCAAGCAGGAGCTCGCCCGGCGCCTCGTCACCGACTACCACGGCGCGGCGGCGGCCCGGGAGGCCGAGGCCGAGTTCGAGCGGGTCTTCGCCGGCGGCGGGGTGCCCGACGAGCTCCCGGAGATCGCGCTCGCCGGCGGCCAGCCGCTCATCACCCTGCTCGCCGAAGCGGGCCTCGCCCCGAGCCGCAACGAGGCACGACGGCTCGTCGAGCAGGGAGCGGTGACGATCGACGGCGAGCGGGCGAGCGCCCCGCTCGCCCCCCTCGCCGCGCGCGCCGAGCCGTACCTCGTCAAGGTAGGCAAGCGCCGCTTCGCCCGTCTCCGTCTCGGAGGCTGAACCGCCATGTCCGCTCATCGCCGCCGGTACCGCCGGGCCCTCACGGGGCTCCTGCCGGTGCTCGTTCTCGGCGCTCTCGTGCCGGGTCGCGCCGCGGCGGCGCCGGCGGTCGTCCGCCTCGACGGGGCGGCGTTCGGCTATGCCGCGCAGATCGAGGTGCGCGACCTGCCGGCGGCCGAAGGGGAGCGGGCGGCACAGGCCGCCTTCGCGGCGCTCGCGGCCGCGGAGGCCGACCTCGCTCCCGACGGTCCGCTCGCGGCGCTCACCGCCCGCGCCGGCGAGGCGGTCGAGCTGCCGCCGCCGCTCTTCGGCCTCCTCGCCAGGACGCTCGACTTCTGTCTCTGGTCCGACGGCCGGATCGGCCCGCTCGGCGGCGAGCTCTATGCGCTCTGGGGGCTGCACGCCCCGGCCCGCGCCCGGCCGACGGCGGCGCGGCTGGAGGCGGCGGCGGCGAGCGCCGCCTGCGACCGGCTCCAGCTCGACCCCGCCCATGGCCGCGCGACGCTGAGCCCCGGCAGCCGGATCGAGAGCTGGGGGTTCGCGCTCGGCTGGGCGGTCGACCGCGCCGGTACCGCGCTGGCCGACGCCGGGGTCACCAACGCCCGGGTGGCGCTCGGGGGCGTGCTCCTTGGCATCGGGCCGGGGCCCGACGGACGCGGCTGGGAGGTCGCCGGGCTCCGCTTCCCCGGCCAGGCCGAGCCCCTCGCGCCGGTCTACCTCCGCGACCGGGCGCTCGCCCTCGTCACCCCCGAGGACCGGCAGCTCCAGATCGCCGGCGACCGGTACGCCCCCTACCTCGACCTGCAGGCCGGCCGCCCGGCCGGGGGCGCGGTGGCGGTACTCGCCGCGAGCCCGCTCGGGCTCGACGCCCAGGCGCTGGCGGTGGCGATGTTCATCGCCGGACCGCGGCAGGGACAGTTCCTGCTCGGCTCCCTGCGGCCGCCGCCGGCGGTGCTCTGGCTGCTCGGTTCGGGCGAGGGGGAGCCGCTCCTCGAGAGCTCCCGCTGGTCCGATCTGCGCGCCCGCTGAACCGCCTCAGCGCCGGCGCCGGGGCGGGCGCACGAACCGCCGCCCGGCGTGGACGAGATGCCCGGCGATCCAGAGGCCGGCGGCGACGAGATGGATCCCGACCCAGAGCCGCCGCCACCCCGGCTCGACCGCGGTCTGGAGGAGATAGCCGGAGGCGATCATCGGCAGCGCCGCGACGAGCATCGCAAGGCCGCTCGCGCGCCCGTCGCGCACCCCGAGGCGAAGCGCCGTCCAGGCGTGCGAGTGGAAGAGCCCGCCGATGGCGAGGACGAGGAGCGGCGCCGTGAGGACGTGGAGGTGCTGCACCATCGGCTGCCAGGGATGGCTCACCACCGCGTCGGGATCGGCGGGCGTCGCGAAGTAGCGCATCCAGGCGTAGACGAGCCCGGTGCCGCCGACGAGCAGGCTGCCGAGGTGGAGGAGCCACGCCTCGATCCGGCTCACGGCGCTCCCTCCTCCCGGGCCGTGATCACGGCGTGGAGGGCGAGCACCCGCTTGACCGCCGCCGCCGTCGTGCGGGTCGTCAGCGTCGCGCCGGTCACCCCCCGGACGTCGCGTCCCGGGACGAGCGGCGCGTCGCCATCCCGCCCTTCGAACTGGCGGTACCACTCCTCCCGCGGGAGGTAGTCGGGCGGCTCGTCGAAGGAGAGCACCTCCACCCGGAGCACCCGGCCCGCGGCATCGAGGGCGACCATCACCGTCTGCGGCAGCGTGCGGACCCGGTGGGTGTCGAGGTAGGCGGTGCCGACGAGCTCGCCGCCCGCGTGCGCCACGTACGGCCGCGCCACCCCGCTCGCGAGCGGGCCGCCGGCCAGCGCCTCGGCGCGGGCCCGCTCCTCGGCGTCGAGGTAGAGCGTCCGGCGTTCGATCTCCGCGCCGGGATAGACGAGGCCGAGCGCCTCGTCGACCCCGAGCAGCACCCGCGCGGCGGCCGGCGCCGTCGCGCTCAGGAGAATGAGGAGGGCGGCGAGGAGCGCGCCCGCCCGGAAGCGATCGGAATCAGAAGATGTAGCCAAGGGCGAGGTTCCACTGATTGACGCCGGTGCCGGCGCGGTTGTCCACGTCCTGCCAGTCGAGCTTGAAGACGACCTGCGCGAGCGGCTTCCAGACGAGCCCGAGGGTGAGGACCTCGACGTCGTTGGCGGGGTTGCGCGCGAAGCCGGCCGGCACCCGCGCCTGGGTGTCGTACCGCTCGTAGCGCGCGAACGGCACGAGCGCCTGGTTCGCCGAGGCCCCGAGCGAGAAGAGATCGAAGCCCGCCTCGACGTACCCACCCTCCTGCCGTTCGCCCACCGAACGGAGGCCGGTGAGACCGCGGGCCCGGTTGAGAGCGGCGACGCCGCCGATGCTGCCGCGCACGCCGAGCGCCCGCAGCTCGAGCCCCCGCCACTTCCACTCCAGATGCCCCTCGAAAAGGGCGGTACGCACCCTCCCGACCCGGCCGCCGGCAGGGTCCCGGAGCCCCTGCCCCGAGTCGCCCACGAACGCCGAGCCGCCCGCGAGCAGACCGGGGAGCGCGGTGTAGTCGAGCCGGCCGGTCCAGGCGAGATCCTCGGCCTTCGCGCGTGCCCCCTTCTGCCGGCCGCTGCGGATGCCGGCGGCGGAGAAGTCGGCGGCGTCGAGGCCGTTGACGAGGTAGGTCCGATAGGTCCACGGCCCGACCTCGCCGTGGACGCCGAGACCGACCTCCCGCCAGGTGGAGGGGATCAGCGCCGACTCGACCCCCGGACGCCGGGAGCCGAGGAAGGTGGTCGGCTCGTGGAGCTCGTTGAGGAAGCCCATCGGGATCAGCAGGAGGCCGGCGCGGAAGCTCAGCTCGTCGCGCCAGAGGTGATCGAGGTAGGCGAACTCGATCGACGCTTCGCCGCCGTCGCCGGTGGACCCATGCTCGAACTCGAGCTCGGTGTTGAGCAGCCACCGGTCCGACCACTTGTAGCCGAAATAGACGACGCCCCGGAGCACGTCGGCCTCGGCGGTGCGGCCCGACGGCGTGCCGTCGTCCCGCTGCCGGTCCCAGTTCTGGTAGACGATCTCTCCGTAGCCGCCGACCGACAGGCCGTCGTGGGCGCGGTAGATCTTCGACGCCGCCGGACCGAAGCCCCTTTCCGAGACCTCCGCCTTGACCGCCGCCTCGCCCACGCGCAGGGTTTCGAGCTCTTCGGCGAGGAGATCGACGCGCCGGGCGAGCTCGGCGAGCTCGACCGCATCGGGAGCCGCCGCAGGAGCGGGCGCGGGCGCGGCGGCCGCGAGCTGTGCGAGCGCCTCGCGGAGCGCGGCCACCTCCTGCTCGAGCCGCTCGAGCCGCTCGAGGCGCTCGTCGGGTGGCTCGGCCGCGGCGAGCGGGGCGGCAACGAACGAAACGAGGATCGCGGCCAGGAGTGCGACCAGGAGAGAACGACGCAGGACGGCACGGCCGCCGGCGCGGAACGGGAAGGGATTCAATGCGGATCTCCTTGCGGGGCGAGGGAGCCGGCCACGGGCGGCCGCTCCTCGATATGGACCTCCGGGGCGACGGCGCGCACCCGGCCGGCGAGGGCGCCGGCCACCCGCGCGCGCAGGCCACCGGTCACGGGTTCGAGCAGGAGCACCCCCACCTCCGGGTGCCGCTCCGGGAAGGCGAGTGCCGCCTCGGCGCCGAGCACGAAGAGGCCGGTCGAGAGACAGTCGGCGAGAAAGGCGGTGGGGGCCCAGACGGTGACGCTTCCCGGATCGGACGCCGGCTCGCCGGTGCGGGGATCGAGCAGGTGTCCCACCCGCTCGCCCGCGACGCTCATCCCTCGCTCCGAGTTCCCGGAGGTGGCGAGCGAACCGTGCCCGATCCGGACCTCGACGGCGGGCCGCTCCCGCTGTCGCGGATCGGCCACGAGCAGCCGCTCCGGCCGGGGCTCGCCGGCGAGCAGGACCTGACCGCCGAGATCGAGCCGGGCCCGCACGCCGCTGCCGGCGAGCGCGGCGGCGGCATGATCGAGGCCGGCCCCCTTGCCGAAGCCGCCCTCTTCGATCCGGGCCTCCGGATGGAGACGGGTCGCGAACGGCCCCGGGCCCAGCCGGAACGTCTCCGGCCCGCTCGCCTCCCGGGCGGCACGAAGCGCGGCCGCAGCGGGAATCCGGCCGCCCTCGCGCAGGCCCCAGGCCGCGACGAGGGCGCCGAGTGCCGGTTCGAAGGCGCCCGCGGTCACCTCCCGGCATGCCCAGGCCGTCTCGAGCTCGGCGGCGAGCGCGGCGGAGAGCGGAAACGGCTCTCCCACCGGCTGCCGGTTCAGCCGGGCGAGCTCGCCTTCGGCGCGCCAGGTGGAGAGCCGCGCCTCGGTGGCAGCGAGCGCGGCGAGCGCCGCCTCGCTCGCCGCGAGGAGGGATCCCCGCTCCCCGCCCATGAGCACGAGCGCGAGCTCGGTGCCCATCGCGGCCAGCCGCCGCTCGACCCGGGCCTCGTCAGCGGCCGGCGGCGGGCTCGCCGCCAGCCGGCTCGGGACGAGGGCGAGGAGAAGCAACGCTCCGATGCGCCGGGAAAGCGGACCGATCCAGGGCCTCATTGCACCGAGAGTGGACCAACTCCGTACCGTTTGTCAAACTCCCGGCGCCGGTACGGTGGTCATGCCACGGCGCGCCGCGGGCCGTGTGCTACCTTTCCCGCGCGCCCGCTGCGAACCGATGAAGTTGCGCCCTTTTCGCCGCCCCCGCCCCCTGCCCCCGCTCTCGCTGCCGGTCCGGATCGTGCTGCTCGTGCTCGGCTGGCTGCTCATCCTCCTCGGCATCGCCGGGCTCTTCCTGCCGGTCCTCCAGGGCGGGCTCTTCCTCCTCCTCGGCGCGGCGCTCATCTCGCTCGTCAGCCGCCGCGTCCACGGCTGGCTGCGGACGCTCTTCAGCCGCTGGCCCCGGGGCTGGAAGCGGGTCGAGCGCTTCCGCCGCTGGCTGCACGGCAAGCTGCATCGGGAGTGAGCCCGAAGCCTGAAGACGGCGCGGGCCGTGGTCTCCCACGGCCCGCGACGGTACGGTTTCTCCTGCGTGAAGTCAGGCGCGCTCGGCGAGCGGCACGTACGGCCGCTGCGTCTCGCCGATGTAGATCTGCCGCGGGCGGCTGATGCGCGCCCCGCCGTCCCGCGCCTCCTTCCACTGCGAGATCCAGCCGGGGAGCCGGCCGAGCGCGAACATCACCGTGAACATGTTGGTCGGGATGCCCATCGCGCGGTAGATGATGCCGCTGTAGAAGTCGACGTTCGGGTAGAGCTTGCGCTCGATGAAGAACTCGTCTTCGAGCGCCACCTTCTCGAGGTTCTTCGCGATCTCGAGCAGCGGGTCCTCGACGCCGAGCTTCTCGAGCACGGCGTCGGCGGCCTTCTTCAGGATCTTCGCCCGCGGATCGAAGTTCTTGTAGACCCGGTGGCCGAAGCCCATCAGCCGGAAGCCCGAGCCCTTCTCCTTCGCCAGATCGACGTACTTCCGGTAGTTGCCGCCGTCTCTGGCGATCAGCTCGAGCATCTCGATCACTTCCTGGTTCGCGCCGCCGTGGCGGGGGCCCCAGAGCGCGCAGATCCCGGCCGCGATGGTGGCGAAGAGGCTCACGTGCCCCGAACCGACCATCCGCACCGTCGAGGTCGAGCAGTTCTGCTCGTGATCGGCATGGAGGATGAGCAGGAGGTTGAGCGCCTGGTCGAGCACCTTCGGGATCTCGTACGGACCCGTCGGGAGCGAGAAGAGCATGTTGAGGAAGTTCTCGGTGTAGGAGAGATCGGTGCGCGGGTAGACGAACGGCTGCCCGACCGATTTCTTGTAGGAGAACGCCGCCAGGGTCGGCGCCTTCGCGAGCAGCCGGACGATGTTCTCCGGCTCCTCGTGCGGATGGCAGGCCGAGAGCATCGTCACCATCGAGGAGAGCACCGCCATCGGGTGGGCGACGTGCGAACACCCCTCGAAGAAGTGCTTCATGCTCTCGTGGATCAGGCTGTTCGTGGCCAGCTGCTCCCGCCATCTCGCCAGCTCCGTGGCGTTCGGCAGCTTGCCGTAGATGAGCAGGTAGGCGACCTCGACGAAGGTCGCGTGCCGCGCGAGCTCCTCGATCGGATAGCCGCGGTAGCGCAGGATCCCGCGATCGCCGTCGATGAAGGTGATCGCGCTCCGGCACGAACCGGTGTTGCCGTACCCCTCGTCGAGCGTGATCGCGCCGGTGACGTCGCGCAGCTTCGCGATGTCGATGCCGACCTCGCCCTCGCTGCCCACGACGACCGGAAACTCGTACTCCTTGCCGTCCAGAATCAGCTTCGCCGTGCTCATCCGGAACCCCCGCGACTGTGGCCGGTCGCCGGCCTGTGATGTCCGTTCATGATGACTCTAGGATCGCGCTCTTCGCAAGTCCCCGCCCGCAGGGGTGGGAGCGTGAGCCCGGCACCCGGCGCTGGTACGATTCCGCGAGGAGCGTGAGATGACCGATATCGCACAGCGGAACCTCGTCGCGCAGTGGGCCTTCGACACCCGGCCGGTGCTCCAGCGTTTCCACCTCTGGCTCGAGAACGTGGAGGTCGAGCGCGCCCAGAGCGAGCCCGTCTCGGACCACGCCTTCACCCCCCGGGAGATCACCCGCTGCCTCGCCCTCACCTCGGCGGCGACGGCGCTCGGCACGCGCCTCTTCGGCCAGTACGGCGCCGGCCGCGGGCTCGACAAGCAGGGCTACAACCAGGTCAAGAAGGCGGCCGACGCCATCTCCGCCTACATCATGAGCGAGGGTCTCTGGTACCTGACCCGCGCGCTGCCGGAAAACCACGCGATCATGGTCTGCCTCGGCGAAGGGCTGATGCCGAAGGCCGGCGAGACCCCGGAGATGGGCGCCAACCCCCTCCTCGGCTTCGGGCGCGTCTACGCCCGGCCCCAGGTGGCCCGGTTCGTCGACGCCGCCGTGCGCCGCCTCCTCAACGACCCGGAGCCGCGCTTCCGCGAGTTCTACGACGCCCTGCGCAGCCACCGGATCACCCTCTGGGGCGCCGCCGTGGACACCCTGGAGAACACCTCCCGCTTCGCCGAGGGCCAGCCGACCGGACCGATGACGGTCCTCCACCTCTTCGACTCGCCGCTGACCGTGACCCGGCCGTACGAGGCGTACTTCGGCTCGCTCACCGTGCCGCGCGAGCTCGTGCGCGAGGCCGAGCGGCGCTCGGTGCTCCTCGACTGGGCGACCCCGCGGGCGCAGGTGCTCGCGCTCGCGCGCGCCGCGTACCCGGATCTCGAGCCGGGCAACGTCCACGTCTGGACGCTCGCCGGCAAGAGCCGCGTGACCCGCCTCGGCCGGCTCTGGGAGGAGTGGCGGGCGCTCGGCGTCCATCTCGTCGAGGAGGGCTGGGTCGCCCCTTCCGGGCTGCCGGTCTTCACCGACTCGGGCACCTACGCCCCCACCTTCCTCGTCGGCAGCTGGCGCGACCCGGCCGGCGCCCGCCACCTCTTCCTCTGCGACGGCTACGCCGCCACCGCCGAGGCGATGCAGGCGGCGAGCCTTTCCGAAGCCCTCGGCCTCGACACGACGATGACCGTGCTCTCGCCGACCTTCCGGTTCCCGCACGACGAGGAGTACGCGCTGATGCGCGACGTCCCGGAGAGCGCCGGGCTCATCGGCGAGCGGCCGGACCGCGACGAGCTCCTCGCCCACTACCGCGAGGCGGTCGCGACCGCCGCGCGTTCGAACGTCCCGATGGGCCAGCGGGTGCTGCGCGCCGCCGACTTCCTTCCCGAGAAGCGGTGGCAGGTCCTCGCTGCGCTCGGCTACATCTGCACCGACCCGTACACCGGCACGCCCGGCGTCGAGCAGCTCGACGAGCTGCGCTACCGCGTCACCGCCAGCCTGCGGACGCGCAACGCCGCGAGCCGGGTGACCTTCACGCTCCGCCTCAAGGAGAGCCTCGAGGAGGCGCGCCTGGTCTTCAGCCCCCTGCTCGTCCGCTTCCTCGGCGGCACCGACTGGCGGCGGCGGGCGGTGAAGATCTCCGACTCCGGCCGCCTGCGCAACGAGCTCCAGACCCTCGTCTCGCAGGCTCTCGAGTTCCGCGGCGAGCGGATCCGGGTGCACTTCGACCGGATCGACGAGAAGGTGATGCCGCGGGCGAGCCAGGAGACGATCCGCGAGGTCCTCACCTGGTACAAGGAGCAGCACCCGATCTGGTTCGACTGGCTCGAGCTGAGCTGAGCCTTCGGGAAGATCCCCCTCCCCGGAGGGGTGCCGGGGTCAGAGCTCCCGCAGCGCGGTGACCACCGGCAGCCGGGCGGCGCGCAGCGCCGGCGGCAGCCCGCCGACGAGCCCCAGGAGGAGGGCGAAGAGGAGGGCGCGGCCGACCAGCGCGGGGGTGACGGTGAAGGCGAAGGCGACCTGGCTCAGGCTCTGCCAGTTGAGGGTCGACGCCTGGAAGCCGTCGAATGCCCACCAGGCAGCGGCCGCCCCGGCGACGCCACCGGCCAGCGCGAGCAGCAGCGACTCGATGAGCACCGAGGCGACCACCGGCCCGCCCCCGAAACCGAGGGCGCGCAGGGTGGCGATCTCGCGCGAGCGGCCGGCGACCGCCGAGTACATCGTGTTGAGCGCGCCGAAGACGGCGCCGATCCCCATGAGCGCCGCGACGAGCAGGCCGAGACCCCGGATGATCGCCACGATCGTTCGCGACTGCCGCTCGTAATGCTCGTTCTGCCGCCGCACCCGGACGTCGAGCCGCGGATCGGCGCCGAGAGCGGCACGGAAGCGGTCGAAGTCGGCGGGCGATTCGAGCTTCACCAGCATCGTCTGCACCGTCGAACCGCGCCGGTAGGCGGGCTGGAGCACGGCGACGTCGGTCCAGAGCTCCGACTCCCAGAGGGTTCCGTCGGCGGCGAAGACGCCGACGACCTCCCAGTCGACCTGCCCCCAGTTCGGGCGGGCGCCGATCTCGAGCCCCGCGTACTCCGCCGCCGCGCGCTCGCCGACGATGATCTCGTTCTTCCCCCACTCGAACATCCGCCCGCGGACGAGCCGGACGTCGCCGCGGACCGCGAAGGCGGGCGGCTGGACGCCGCGCAGCGGGACGTTGGCCATCGTGCCGGTGGCGCGCCGGGGCACGTCCACCACCACGAACAGCTCGGCCGACGCGAGCGGCCCCGCCGAACCGCGCGCCACCCCCGGGGCATCGGCGACGATCCGGGTCGCCTCCCGGGAGAGGACGCTCATCATCTCCGAGTCGCTGCCGGCCCGCAGGACGAGGGCGTTGTCGGGCGCCCCGGTGCTCGCCAGGGTGCGCCGGAACCCCTCGGCGATCGACAGCACGGCGACGAGGACCGCCACCACCCCGGCGACTCCGAAGATGGTGGCGAGCGAGGCGCCGAGCCGCTGCGGCACGGTGCGCAGCCCCACCCCGGTCACGGCGCCGAGCTGGACGAGCCAGTTGCCCGGTGAGGCACGCACCGCTCAGCTCCTCCGCAGCGCGTCCACGATACGCAGCCTGAGCGCCCGCACCGCCGGCAGGAGGCCGGAGGCGAGGCCGAGAAGGAGGACGAAGCCGATCCCGGCGACGAGCTGCCGGGGCGGCACGTAGAACGCCGCGAGGAGGCCGCCGGTCGGATCGCCGCGGCCGACGAGCAGGAGCCCGAGGCCGAGGCCGGCGATCCCGCCGACCGCCGTCAGCAGGCAGGCCTCGGCGAGCACCAGCGCCACCACCCGGCCGTTGGAGAAGCCGAGGGTCTTGAGCACCGCGAGCTCGGCGGTGCGCTCCCGCACCGCCTGCGCCATCGTGTTGCCGGTGACCAGCAGCAGGGTGAAGAAGACCGCGGCGAGGATCGCCTGGAGGATCGCGCCGATGTCTCCCACCTGATCGGCGAAGGTCTGCGCGAGCGCCTTCTCGGTCGTCGTCTTCGTCTCGTACGGCGAGTTGGCGAACTCGGCGTCGATCGCGCTCGCGATCGCCGCCGCCTGCCGGGGGTCGGCGATCCGCAGCACGTACCAGCCGACGAGCCCCTGCCCCCACCAGCGCGCCTCGTCGAAGTAGTCGTAGCGGATGAGGAACTGCGTGGTGTCGGTCCCCGGCTCCGCGCCGTCGTAGATCCCGACGAGGTTGAACTCCCAGATGCCCGAGCCGTCCTTCTTCTTCCAGATCGTCGCCTGGATCGGGAGCCGGTCCCCGATCCGCCAGCCGTACCGCTCGGCGGTGCGCCGGCCGACCACCACCCCCTCCCGGTCGGCGAGCCAGGCGGCACGCTGCGCGGGCGGCAGCAGGAACTCCGGGTAGAGCGCAAGATACCGCTCCGGCTCGACCGGGATCTGGAGGACCGTCTGGAAGTTCCGGTCGGGCTGCTGGTAGATGCCGCCGAACCAGGTCGCGTGGGTGACGAGCTCGACGCCGCCCAGGCCGGCGATCCGCTTCTCGTAGCTCTGCGGCAGCGGCAGGATGATCGACGTCTTGTGGGTGACGATCAGCCGGTCGGCGCCCGCGACCTCGACGCCGCCGGCGAAGGCGACCCGGATCGCCGCGAGGTAGGCGAAGAGGAGGAAGGCGACGACGATCGCGAGCAGCGTGAAGGCGGTGCGCGCCTTCTTCCGCTTCAGGTTCCCCCAGAGGAGCGGCCAGAACCTCACGCCGGGACTCCCGCGAGCACGCCCTTGTCGAGGTGGAGGATCCGCCCGGCCCGTTCGGCCGCGTGCGGATCGTGCGTCACCATGACGATCGTCTTGCCGTGGTCGCGGTGGAGGGCGCCGAGCAGGTCGAGGATCTCGTCGCCCGCGCGGCGGTCGAGGTCGCCGGTCGGCTCGTCGCAGAGGAGGAGGGTAGGATCGGTGACGAGCGCGCGGGCGATGCCGACCCGCTGCTCCTGCCCGCCCGAGAGCTGGCGCGGGTAATGCTTCGCCCGGTCGCTCAAGCCGACCATCGCCAGCGCCGCGGCAACGTGCCGGCGGCGCTCGGCCGCCCGGAGCGAGGTGAGCAGCAGCGGCAGCTCGACGTTGCGCTCCGCGGTGAGCGCCGGCAGCAGGTTGTAGAGCTGGAAGACGAAGCCGACGTGCCGGGCCCGCCAGGCGGTGAGCCGGGCGTCGGAGAGACGGTCGAGGCGCTGCCCGGCGATCTCGATCGTCCCCGCGCTCGGCCGGTCGAGGCCGCCGAGGAGGTTGAGGAGCGTCGATTTGCCCGAGCCCGAGGGGCCCATCAGGGCGAGGAACTCCCCCGCCGCGATCTCGACCGAGAGCCCCTGGAGGACGTCGATCCGCTCGCCGCCGCGGCGGTAGGTCTTGTGGACGTCGCGGACCCGGACCAGCGGCTCGCTCATCGCTCGCCTTCCGCGCCGGACCGGCTCAGGGCTCCAGCGGGCGGGGCCGCACCCGCTGGCCGTCGGCGAGCTCCTCGGCGCCCGCGACGACCACGAGCTCCCCCGCGGCGAGCCCGCTTTCGATCGCGACCGGGTCGCCCGCCCCGGGAGCCGGGCGCACCGGGCGCCGCTCCACCCGGTTGTCCGCGACCACGAACACGTGCTCGGCCCCGGCCATCCCCCGCACCGCGGCGCGGGGGACGAGGAGGACCGGACGCGGCGCGGCGCCGGCGGGCGGCGCCGGGGCGAGGAAAGCGACCTTCACCCCCATGTCGGGGAGGATCCGCGGGTCGAGGGCGTCGAAGCCGATCCGCACCCGCACCGTCGCCCGTTGCCGGTCGGCGGCGGGGATGGTGGTGATCACGTGCGCCGCGAGCGGCAGGTCGGGGTAGGCGTCGAGCGTGGCGGTGACCGCCTGCCCGGCCTCGACGCGCTGGATGTACGCCTCGTTGACGTCCACCTCGATCTCGAGCGAGGCCATGTCGACGATCGTCGAGATCCCGGTGCGGGTGAAGCCGCCGCCGGCCGAGACCGGCGAGATGATCTCCCCGGGCTGGGCGTTCTTCGAGAGGGCGACGCCCGCGAACGGGGCGCGGATCACGAGGTCGTCGAGCACCTGCGAGATCACCGCCACCGCGCGGCGGCGCACCTCGACCTCGCTCTGCTGCGCCGCGAGCCGGGCACGGAGCGAGTCGGCGGCGGCATCGGCGGCGTCGAGCTCGGCCTGCGCGCCGATCTCCCGCGCCACGAGCGAACGCGCCCGCGTCCGCGCGAGCTCCGCCTCCCGGATCCGCACCTCGGTCTCGGCGAGCGCGCGCTCGGCGGCCACGAGCTCGGCGCGGGCAAGCGCCTCCTGGACCAGGGTCTGGCTCGCGTCGAGCCGGGCCAGCACCTGCCCCTCCTCCACCGCCATCCCCTCCTCGACGAGGACCTCGCTCACCCGGCCGGTGAGCTTCGAGGAGACCGTCGCCTGCCGCCGCGCGGTGACATAGCCCGAGGCGTGGAGGACTGCGGCCGGCTCGGCGCTCGCCTCCCCGGCGCTCACCGCGGCCACCGTCACCGGCACCGGGCGCGGGCGGAGGAGGAAGGCCACGAGCAGCGCCACGGCGACGAGCGCGAGACCGGCAAAGAGCCAGCGTCGCCCCCCTCCCGAAGGGTGGTCGAAACGGGAACGGTCGATCCGCAGATCGGAGAGAGAGGGGGCCGGTTCGGACATCGGAGCTCCTCGCGCGGAGAGAATACCCCACTTGTACGAGGCCGGAGCCGGGCGGGTTGCGGGCGCCCGGCGCGCCCCGGAAGGGGGGCATATCCTCTCCGTCCGGGAGGAACGCGATGCGACATCTGATCCGGTCTCTGGCAGCGCTCATCGTCCTGTCCTGGAGCACGACGGCCGCCTTCGGCATCGAGGCCCGGCTCGTGCAGTACCCCGACATCCGCGGGGAGGTGATCGTCTTCACCTGGGAGGGGGATCTCTGGAAGACGACCCTCGACGGGGGCTGCGCCCAGCGGCTCACCAGCCACCCCGGCCTGGAGTACGCGGCGAAGATCTCGCCCGACGGGCAGACGGTCGCCTTCACCGCCAGCTACGACGGCACCCCGGCGATCTACACGATCCCGATCGCAGGGGGGGAGCCGCGACGGCTCACCTGGACCGGGATGGGCGTGCAGCCGGTGGCGTGGACGCCCGACGGCCAGCGGGTCGTCTACCGCTCCGGCCACGAGAACACCTTCCGGCCGATCGTCAAGCTCTTCTCGGTGCCGCGCGAGGGCGGCTATCCCGAACGCCTGCCGATCGAACGCGGCATCCTCGCCTCCTTCTCCCCCGACGGCAGCCGGATGGTCTACAACCGGCGCGGCAACGAGGAGTACTACTGGAAGCGGTACAAGGGCGGCCAGTACACCGACATCTGGCTCTACGACTTCACGGCGAACCGGTTCGAGGCGCTGACCGACTACGTGGGCAAGAACGCCTACCCGATGTGGGTCGGCGAGACGATGTATTTCGCCTCCGACCGCGGCGAGAACGGGATCACGAACCTCTACCGCCGCGACTTCGCGACCGGCCGGGTCGCGCCGGTCACCCGGTACACCGACCTCGACATCCACTACCCGTCGACCGACGGCAAGCGGATCGTCTTCATCCAGGCGGGCACCCTCAAGGTGCTCGACCCCGCCACCGGCGAGGTGCGCGAGGTGCCGGTCGAGGTCACCTCCGACCGCTGGCAGCTCGCCGCGCGGACGATCAACCCGAGCGAGTACATCCAGTCGATGGCCGCGGCCGACGACGGCCGGAGCGCGGTCTTCGAGGCGCGCGGCGACCTCTTCGTGGTCCCGGCCGATCCGAACCTGCCGACCCGCAACCTCACGAACACCCCCGGCGTGCGCGAGCGGTGGCCGCAGCTCTCCCCGGACGGCAAGCGGGTGGCCTACTTCTCCGACGCCACCGGCGAGTACCAGCTCTGGGTGCGCGACCTCGCCGGCGAGAAGCCGGCCGAGCAGATCACCACCGGCCTCGACCGCCACGTCTACCACCTCGAGTGGTCTCCGGACGGGAAGAAGATCCTCTTCGGGAACAAGGATTTCGCCCTCTTCTGGGTGGACCTCGCCACGAAGAAGCTGACGCGGTTCGCTTCCTCGAACCAGCTGAAGAACGACCAGTTCTACTGGGAGGTCTCCGACTACTCCTGGTCGCCCGACTCGCGCTGGATCGCCTACTCGTTCGTGCAGCTGAACCGGAACAACCGGATCTTCCTCTACGACCTCGAGAAGAACGAGAGCCATCCGGTCACCGACGGCTTCTACGACTCGCTCAACCCGTCGTTCGACGCCAACGGCGACTACCTCTACTACCTCTCCTACCGGAACTTCCGGGGCCGGATCGACATCTTCGAGGACAACCACGTGATCCCCGAGCCGGTGGTCGTGATGGCGGTGCAGCTGCGGGCCGGCCAGCGGCCGCCGTTCGCCGCCGCGCCGAAGGAGGAGGAGCGGGAGGGCCCGCCGGCGCCGCCCGCGGCGGCCCGGGAGGGGAAGAAGGAGAAGGCGGCTCCCGCGGCACCGGCGGCACCGGCGGCGCTCGTCATCGACCTCGACGGCCTCGCCGAGCGCGCCTTCCAGGCCCCCGTCAAGCCGGGCAACTACTTCTACCTCAAGGCCGGCAAGGGGCTGATCACCTTCGCCGAGAAGGAGCGGTTCGGGGAGGGCGAGATCGACGCGATCTTCGCCCCCTCCGGGCGGGACGAGCTGACCCTCCACCTCTTCTCGATGGCGGAGAAGAAGGACGTGACGCTCGACGCGAAGATCGCCGACTGGCGCCTCTCCGCCAACCGCGAGCAGGTGCTCGTCAAGGCCGGGCCCGCCTACCACCTCCTGCCGCTCGCCAAGCTCCACGCCTCGCGGGCGCTCGGCGAGAAGCTCGACCTCGGGAAGATGAGCTACCGGGTCGAGCCGCGGGCGGAGTGGACGCAGATCTTCAACGACACCTGGCGCTGGTACCGGGACTTCTTCTACGACCCCGGGATGCACGGCAACGACTGGGAGGCGATCGGCGAGAAGTTCCGGGCCTTCCTCCCGGCGCTCTCCTCGCGCGCCGACCTCAACTGGCTGCTCGCGCAGATGGTCGGCGAGCTCTGCGTCTCCCACACCTACGTCTTCGGCGGCGACATGGGGCCGGCGAAGCTGCCCGAGAGCACCGTCTACACCGGCCTGCTCGGCGCCGACCTCGAGCCGGACGCCTCCGGCCGCTACCGCTTCACCCGGATCTTCGGCCCGACCGAGATCGAACGGGATCTCGAGGCGCCGCTCGCCCGCCCGGACGTCGGCATCCGGGTCGGCGACTACCTGCTCGCGATCGACGGCACGCCGGTCACCGCGCCCGACGACCCGTACCGGCACCTGCAGGTGGTCCGGGGGCAGAAGGTCCGGCTCACCGTCAGCGACGCGCCCACCGGCGCCGGCAGCCGCACCTACGAGGTCGAGCCGATCCGCTCCGAGATGCAGCTGCGCTACAACCGCTGGCTGCAGGAGAACGTCGACCGGGTCCTCGCCGCGACCGACGGCGAGGTCGGCTACATGCACATCACCGCGATGGGCACCGACAACGTCGCCCAGTTCGACAAGTTCTGGCGGGCGTTCCGCTTCAAGAAGGGGCTCATCATCGACGTGCGCGGCAACGGCGGCGGCTGGACCGAGTACTTCATGATCGACAAGCTCGAGCGGAAGATGGTCGCCTTCAACGTGCTGGCGAACATGGTGCCGTTCCGCTACCCCGGCTCGGTGATGACCGGCCCGGTCGTCGTGCTCACCAACGAGTACAACGGCTCGGACGGCGAGGCGTTCCTCGAGCACTTCAAGGCCCGCAAGCTCGGGACCGTGATCGGGGTACCGTCGTGGGGCGGCCTGGTCGGGATCATCAACGGCCAGCGCACCCTCGACAACGGCCTCATCCACCAGTCGAACAACGGCTTCTACGGCCGCGAGGGGACCTGGTGGGTCGAGAATCACGGCGCCGACCCCGACATCCTCCTCGACAACGACCCGGCGTCGGCCTCCGCCGGCCGGGATCTGCAACTCGAGAAGGGGATCGAGGTGGTGCGCGAGCAGATCGAGGCGCATCCCGACACCTTCCCGCCGTTGCCCCCCTACTCACGGCGGTAGCCGCTCCCGGCACCCCCTTCCGGCCCGGCTGCGCCCCGTGCGCCGCCGGGCCGTTTTCCGTTTCGGGACACGAGAGACCGGATAGCATCCTCCGACCGGGTGTTCGAAGGAGGTGCGGACATGCGTCACCTTCCGTTGCGGATTGGCCTCTTGCTGCTGGGAATCGCGATCCTCCCGGGCGCCGGTCCGGCGCGCTCCGCCGCCGGCGGCGAGCGCGCCGGACAGGTGATGACCGTCACCGGCCTCGTGTCCCCGGCATCGCTCGGCCTCACCCTGCCCCACGAGCACCTCCTCATCGACTCCCGCCTCCCCGACGAGGCGGAAGATACCTGGGCCCTCTCCGGGCGGCGGCGCCCGACGGGCGAGCGGGCGCTCGCGATCTACCGGGCCCCGCTCGCCATGGACCTGCTCGGTCCGGTGGCGCTCGGCAGCGACAACCGCGACAACTGGCTCCTCGACAGCGAGGAGACGGCGCGCCGGGAGCTCGCCGAGTTCCGCTCCTTCGGCGGCCGCACCCTGGTCGAGCTGACCCCGCGGGGGCTCGGCCGGGATCTCGCGGCGCTCCACCGCCTCGCGGTGGCGACGGGGGTGCAGATCGTCGCCGGCGCCGGCGTCGCGCCATCCCCCTGGGGGGCAGCCGGCCACGGTCCCGACGCCGCGGCGCTCACCCGCGAGCTGCTCGCCGACCTGCTCACGGGCGAAGGGGGCGTCTGCGCCGGGGTGATCGGCGAGCTGCGGGTCCTCGACCCCGCGAGCGAACGGGACCGGCGCCTCCTGATGGCGGCAGCGCGGGCCTCCCGCGCGAGCGGTGCGGCGATCGTCGTCACCCCACCCGGACGCGGCGACCCCGGCGCCGAAGCCACGGCGATCCTGGACCTCCTCGCCGCCGCCGGCGCCGACCTCCGGCGGGTGGCGCTCGGCCGCGCCGAGCGGCTCGCGAAGGATCTCCCCCGGCTGACCGCCCTGCTCGCCCGCGGCCCGTACCTGCTCTTCGACGCGCTCGGGGAGTGGCCTCATGTCAACACCCTCGTCTCGGACCACGACGTCGCCGTGGCGCTGCGCGAGCTCAGCCGGGCCGGGCACGGCGCGCAGCTGCTCGTCAGCCAGGGGGTGGCGGCGAAGATCCGACTCAAGGCGTATGGCGGCGGCGGCTACGCCTTCATCCCCGAGCAGTATCGCCCGTACCTGCGCAAGCTCGGCCTGACCGAGGGCGAGCTGCAGGCGCTCCTCGTGACGAACCCGCAGCGCCTGCTGACCCTCGCCGCCCCGCAAGGAGATGCCCGATGAGCCCCTCCCGCCTATTCCCGACACTCGCCATCGGCCTGCTCCTCGCCACGCTCGGCGCGCCGGCCGGCGCCGCCGACCTGCCGCCGATCCCCGACCTCACCGGCAGGGCGCTCACGGTACGGGGCCCGGTGGATCCCGCCGCTCTCGGCCCGACCCTCATGCACGAGCACCTCTTCATCGACTTCAAGGCACCGCGGTCACAGCGCCCGGAGGCGGCCACCGACGCCGAGCTCTCGCTCCAGCCGCTGCGGCTCGACAACCTTGCCGCGGTCCGCGCCGGCCACTGGTGCGCGGACAACGACTTCCTCGGCAGCTTCGACGACGCCGTCGCCGAGACGCTGGCGTACAAGGAGCTCGGTGGCGGGACGATCGTCGAGCAGTCGTGCATCCTGCTCGGTCGCGACCCGATCGCCCTCTTCAGGCTCAGCAACGCCACCGACCTGCACGTCGTCATGGGCGCGGGCTGGTACCAGAAGGCCTACCACCCTCCCGGCTTCGCGGCGACGACCGTCGAGGAGATGACCGAGGTGATGGTCCGGGACGTCGTCGAGGGGGTCGGGGGCACCGGCATCCGCGCCGGGATCCTTGGCGAGATCGGGATCAACGGCCGACCGCTGATCGACATCGAGCTGCGCATGGTGCGCGCCACCGCTCGCGCCGCCCGCCTCACCGGGGCGCCGATCAGCTTCCACGTCGGCGGCGTCGGCGAGGAGAAGTTCACCGTCCTCGGGATCGTCGCCGAGGAGGGGGTCGACCTCGGGCGGGTGGTCATGAGCCACAGCAACGGCATGGCGCTCGATCTGGAGTTCGGGCGCCGGGTCCTCGCCACCGGAGTGACGATCGAGTTCGACTGGCTCGGCGCACCGGGCAGCCCCGGCGGCTTCCTCGGCTCGTACACCGATCGGGACATCGCGATCGGGATCGCGCAGCTCGTCCGTGAGGGGTACGCCCGCCAGATCGTCCTCGGTCACGACATCTGCAACAAGCTGCAGCTGCGCAAGTACGGGGGCCTCGGCTACACGTACATCCACGAGTACTTCCTGCCGGCGCTGCGCGAGCTCGGTGTGAGCGAGGCCGACATCCACACGATGATGGTCGAGAACCCGGCCCGGATCCTCGCCTTCGCCCCGCCGCAGGAGCTCGTCGGGCGCTGACGAGGGAGCCTGGCCGTTCCGGAGGGTGGACGGCCGGCGAAGGGGGGGCGGGGCCCCGGGCACGAGCCCGGAGCCCCGCGGCTCACCCTGCTCAGGTGAGGTCGTTGACGAACCGGCCGGCGAGGTAGCCGTGGGTCAGCGCCATGCCGTGGCTGATTCCGGGGCAGACGAGCGGGTACGCCTGCTTGAAGCGGCCGCCGACCGTGTTGCCGGCGAGGAAGAGTCCGGGGATCACCCTGCCGTCGGCGTCGACCGGCTGGAGGCGGCGGTCGCAGACGAGGCCGGCGAAGATGAGCATCGGCTCGTCCGGGTTGGCCGTCCACTGGGCGTAGTACGGCGCGGTGTCGATCGCCGTGAGCCGCTCGCCGCGCTTGCCGAAGTCGGGATCCTCCCCGAGCCGGGCGAGCTCGTTGTACCGCGCGATCGTCGCGAGGAACCGCTCCTTCGGCACCTCCATCTTCGCGGCGAGCGCCTCGAGGGTCGGCGCCTCGAGGATGAGTCCCTTCTCGAGCCGCTGGGCGAAGCGGTTGCGCACCGCCGGTACGTCCTTGAACATCCGCAGGAAGCCGACGCCCATCTTCGGCAGGTCCTCCGGCCAGGAGGCGTCGACCACCAGCCAGCAGCCGTTCTGCTCCTCGGCCTGGCGAGCGAGCGCCTCGGTGTCGAGGTCCTCGTTGCAGAAGCGCTCCCCGAACCGGTTGACGAGGAGGAACGGGTTCGTGCCGAGGGCGTGGCTCATGTCGTTGAGCGGCGCGTGCGGGGTCTTCTCCATCTGCGCGCCGATCCACATCGCCATCTGGTGCCCTTCCCCCATCGACCCCGGAATCAGGCCGAGCTTGAGGTTGCACCCCGGGTAGTACTTGTCGACCATCTCGCGGTTGGCGCTGTAGTCGCCGGAGGCGAGGATGATCCCCTTGCGGGCGTTGAGCCGGAGGTACTTCTCCTCCTTCTCGGGCCGGGCGATGACCGCGGTGACGCGGCCGGCGGGGTCCTCCCGGACGAGCCGCACGGCCGGCGTCCGGTAGAGGATCTCGACCCCCTTCTCCCGGGCGTGCTTCTCGATGACCGCCATCCACTTGCGCATGTTCGCCTCGCTGTCGCCGAGGCGGTGGCAGGTCGGATATTCGTCGGTGTACTCCTCGCCGTGGTGCCAGCTCGCCGGCGCCCCGGTGGGGTTCGGCCAGCGGTCGATGACGAGCGTGGGCGAGGTGGGCACGACGAGGAAGGTCTCGAGGCCCGCCGCCTCCGTCATCGCCATCGCCCAGTTCATGACCCGGGCGCTGTTGTCGGCCCAGAGCCGGACGACGTGGTGGTGGATCCGCCCCCCCTGGACCTTCATCAGGTCGTGGATGATCTTCTCGGGGTCCACCCGGATCTTCAGCCGCTCGTGCTGCTTGCTGTTGAGGGCGGTGATGTCCCCGCCGCGGGCGCTGAAGGTCGGCAGCTTCTCGATCAGGGTGACCGCGGCCCCGGCTTCGGCCGCCGAAAGGGCCGCGGCCAGCCCGGCGACCCCGGCCCCGACGACGACGACGTCCGTCTCGAGAGTCCGGCCGATCTCCTCGGCCGGAATCGGCGGCGGCGGCACCTCGAACGAGTACTGCTTCGGGTCGAGCGGCGCCTGCGCGGTGGCCATGCGCACCGCGGCTCCCCCTTCGGCCAGCGCCGCGACCCCGAGGCCCGCGGCCGTGCCCTTGACGAACCCTCTCCTGCTGAGCTTCATCTCGTTTCTCTCCTCCTTGCACTCCGTCGTGGACTGCAGGCCCCGATCAGGGCCCGTACCTGCTCACGCCGACGCCCGGACCAGGGGTGGCCGGCGGAATCACACGGCCGCACGCAGACCCTTTCCCGACCCGACGCCCGGTGGGCGTCCGGCCACGAGGGGGAACGTCACTCGACAGGGGAGAGGCGGGGGTACCGGCAGCACGCCGGGAGACGGTGCGAGCCACCGCCGGCGCAACCAGCGGCTCACTGGAAGACCCGATCCCTTCGAGCCTCGGTTGTGCCACCTCACCGGGAAGGATATCACCGCAGCGCGGCAAATCCGACTCTCGAAATGCCGATATCCGGTCCGGGGAGCCGGCTCCCGCGCCACCGGTCGCGGCTGTCCCCTTCGGGAGGAAGCGTCTACACCCCCTTCGCCTCCGCCCCCCAGATCAGCTTGTGCTGCTGGAGGGTGAGGCGGACGGGGAGACGGTCGCGGAGGATCCAGGCGGCGAGCGAGGGGAGGTCGAGGGCGCCGTGGACGGGGGAGAGATGGACGGGGCAGCGGGCGCCGAGGCCATGCTCGCGGATCACCTCGCGCGCCCAGAGGTAGTCGGCCTCGTCGGCGACGACGAACTTCAGCTCGTCGCTCGCGCGCAGATGGGCGAGGTTCTCCCAGCGGTTCGCCGTCACCTCCCCCGAGCCCGGGCATTTCAGATCCACGATCCGCCGCACCCGCAGGTCGACGCCGGAGATGTCGAGGCTCCCGCTCGTTTCGAGCAGCACCTCGTGGCCGGCGTCGGCGAGACGCGCGAGCAGGGGGAAGACGCCGGGCTGGAGGAGCGGCTCGCCGCCGGTGACCTCGACGAGCGGGAGCCCCTGCCGGGCGGCCTCGCTCACCAGGTCCGCGACCCGCCACCAGCTGCCGCCGTGGAAGGCGTAGGCGGTGTCGCACCAGCCGCAGCGCAGGTGACAGCCGGTGAGCCGGATGAAGAAGCAGGGGCGGCCGGCGTGGGTCGACTCCCCCTGGAGGGAGACGAAGAGCTCGGCGACGAGCAGCCGTTCGGCGGCCGGAAGGGCCAGGAGCGGCTCGGCCGGCCGCGCGGCTCCGGCCGCCACCGTCCTCAGGCCTCGTAGATCGCCGTGGAGGTGTCGGTCTCCCGGACCTCCACCCGGCGCATCCGGCGGCCGGCGGGCAGGCGGCGGGCGACCTCGTGGAAGACGTACTCGGCGAGCTGCTCGGCGGTGGTGTTCCGCTCGCCGTCGAACGGCGGATGCTCGTTGAGCACGCTGTGGTCGAACCGGCCGAGGACCTCCCGGGCGATCTCCTTCAGGTCACCGAAGTCGATGACCATGCCGAGCGGATCGAGCTCCTCGGCGCTCACGCAGAGCCGCACCCGGTAGTTGTGCCCGTGGAGGTTCTGACAGCCGCGCGTGTGCCCGCGAATCGCATGCGCGGCGGAGAAGGTGAACTCCTTGCAGACCGTGAACATCGCCGACGAAGCCTACCAGCTGCCCGCCGCCCCGGCGCGCCGCCTGCTCGCGCCGGACGACAGAGGGGGCCGAGCCCGGGGATCAGGGCTGTGCGCTCAGGTCGAGGTGACGCAGCCCCTCCGTGGGCACGTCGACGAGCTGGCCGGCCTTGCCGTCGATGACCAGGAGGTACTGGCCGGGCCGGATGAACGGGAGGTGGAAAACGGACCCCGGCGCAACGATCTGCGCGACCGGCTCCGCCGCTTCGCCGCCGCGCAGCTCGACGACTCCCGGTGGCTCCTCTCCCAGCTCCAGGACCACCCCGCCCGACGGCAGCTGCACCCGTTGCTCGGTCCGCGCCGGCTCGAGATCGAGAAGCCCGATTTGCACATAGCTGAAACCGGAGTGGAGGCGGAGCTCCGCAGGCTCCCGCGTCGGCACTTTCAGGACCCACCGATCGGCGCCGAGCGGGCGCGCAGAGGCGTGATGACGCGCACTCCGCAAGGAGGGTTCCCACGTCCCCAGGGGTTCCTCGAACCGGAGGATCACCTCCCGCCGGGCCTCGCCGAGCTCCACCGTCACCGTCTGACGCGGAAGCACCCGGGCGTGGACGATCTCACTGCCCGAGCTCCTGGACACGACTCGGCCCTCGGAGCGGAGCTCTTCCAAGGAGACGCTGCAACGCGCCGCGGGCAGGAGCGGCGAGACGGCTTCTCCGTCCGGGTCCGTGACCACGGATTCGAGCACGTCGTTGCCCTGAATCGAGACGGTGCAGAACCGGCATGGGTCGCTTTCCGAGTCCCAGGCTCGCACCCGCAGGAACCCGCCCGGATACAGCGCGAGCTCCACGGGCTCCTCGTCCGGGGGGGGCGACTGCGGCAGCTCGTGACGGGTGAAGGGGTAGTCGGGCAACCTGCCGACCCGGATCGCCGCTCCCGGCTCCTCCACGACGACGGCCAGACCTTCCGAGTCGGTGACGCCGAGCGGCGAGCGCAGCTCGTGCGATTCGACGCTCGCACCCGAGAGCGCTTCGCCGGTCTCTCCATCCACGATTCGCAGCTGCCACTCCTCGGCCGCAACGAGCTCGATCAGCCCCACGTCGAGCGTCTCGCCCGGGTGCAGGTCGAGGCGTTCCCGGTGGCTGCGCCAACCAGCGGCGGAGATCACCAGATCGACCCGGCCCGGAACGATCTCTCGCAGCTCGAACTCGCCGCTCTCGTCGGTTCGGGCTCTCGTCTCCGCGTGACGCAACAGGGCCGTGGCACCCGGGAGAGGCTGCCCCTCCGCGGCCACCGCGCCGCGAATCCCGGCGAGCCGACCGAGGGAGCAGACGGCCTCCGCCGGCGCGTGGTCGTAGGCCTCCTCCGAACGTGCGTATCCGGGCGCCCAACAACTGATTCCCGTGGCCTCGGCGGGGTCCAGTCCCACCAGCCGGGCACGCCCCCGGTCGTCGGCGACGGAACCGAACTGCCGCAGATCAGGGAGAGACCCCTGGTGAGCACCGACCTTGGCGCCGGCGACTGGGACGCCTTCGAGATCGGCGACGAACACCTCGACGGCCACACCCTCCTGCCCGACGACCTGACCCAGCGAGAAGCGCGCATGCCCCACCCCGGCGCTCCGCTCGTCTCCCGTCAGGCGGCTCGCGGGAGGCAGCTCGAACGGCTCGGAGCTCGTCACCGCGCCGCCCGGCCACTCGATCTCGAGACGGTAAACCCCGGGCGCGAGCGGGACGAGCTCGAACGTGCCGTCCTCGCCCACCCCGACCCGGCGCATGAGCTGGTTCGTCTCCTCGTCGAGCGAGAGCGGCACGAAGTGGGGCACCGTGGCGCGAACGCCCTCGAGAAAGACCCCCACGATCGCGCCTCTGGCCGGCGCGCCTCCGAGGATCAGCTGACCGTGGGCGATCACGCCCCGGTCGCTCGTCGCGAGGGACGGGGCCGCTCCCGGGCTCGGGTACTGCCGGCAGTCGACTCTGAGCTCCTGCCCTCCCCAGCAGACCAGGCTCGGGGCGTCGAGGGCGAGGTCGGCGGGAACGTCGGCGAGCGAGTCGAAGGTGAGAACCTTCGCCCGCCCGGGACCGCGGAGGGGAACCGTCTCGACCCAGACCCGGGCGGCAGGTCGCTCCGGGCTCGCAGCCACCGCCTGCTCCGGGGGGCCCGGATCGGACGTCGCGAGAGCCGGCGCGCCCGCGAGCAGCGCCAGAGCCGCGACGAGCGGCAGACCGATCATTGGGGAATGTAGGTGCAGGTTCGCTCGCACACCTGAGTACTGCAGGTGCAGGCGCAATAGACAACATACCCACTAGGAGCAGCAGCGCAACCACAGCAAGCCAAATCGCAGTAGTAACACGAACCACCAGGTTCTCCTGGTAAGCCCGGATCCTGGTGGAACGGCGGCCGCTGACCCTCAATCGGGCTAGCAAACCACACAACTCCTATAAGGGCCAACACACTCAGCAAGACAACCACTCCCTGTGCTCTCTTCATCTCGGCAACCTTCTCTCTAAGTTGCAGCGCAAACCCTCTTCGGTTCGGGGGCCTGGCGCCATGACCAGGTTTCCGGAAAGGATCGTCATGTTGCGGGTGCAGCAGTCGAGGCTCAGCTCATGGAGCGCGGGCTCGCTTCCGGCCTCGAAACGGGCGAGGACCACGCGTCCGGTGGCCGGCTCGCACGCCTGCACCGTCCAGGCCTTCCCCTCTCCGTCGAGCGCGAGGGGGAACGACCACATCGTCGCAAACTCGACCCTGCCGCGCTGCCGGGCCTCGGCATCCCACCCGGCGAGCCACTCTTCGAGCCTGGGTCGCTCGGGATTCGCCACGGCGCTGCTGCCGAGCTCCGCACCCGAGAATGCGAACAGGCGGTACGCGCCGCTGAAGCCATCGAGGGTATGGATGCGCTCTCTCTGGAGATCGACCGCGAGCAGGGTCGCCCGCCCGAAGTACGCTCCCGGACGGGTCGGGGCCGGCTCCGCTTTCCCGATCCGCTCGCCGATCTCCCCGGTTTCGAGGTCGAGGACACCGAGCAGGGACGGGTCGGTCGAGAGCGCGACCACGACCTTGCCGGGCCCGAGCCACGCGAGGTTGCAGATCTCCAGCGGCAGCGACACCCGCCGCTCGACGGCACCGTCCCAGGAAACGACCTTCACCTGGTAGCCCCCCGCATCGAGGGGGGCCGTCGCCACCCCCCACTCGGCGTGCGCATCGACGGCCCGGGCCGCGCCGACCTTCACGACCCGCCGGGGGCCGTCTTTCGGGACGAGGACGAGCTCGGACCGGTCGCGGTTCCAGGCCCAGAGCCCCCCGGCATGATCGGAGCCGAGATCGCCCTCGACCGAAAGGGCGGCGAGCGGCACCGCGCCCACCAGGAACGCCAAGGCAAGGAGGCAGCAGGCGCCCCAGAAAGGGATCTTCTCGAGCTGCCGGAGCCTCATCAGATTCGACCTCCTCTTGTTTTGAGCACAAAAAGGTTACCGCTCCTCCCCAAAAAGTCAATGATGTCGGCCAACCAGGCCCCCCCAAGCCGGACCCGGCCCTGGATGCGGCGCGGGGGCCGGGCATCCCCTATTCCGCCCGGGCGAGGTAGGCGAGGGTCGGCGGGAGGCCGGCGGCGAGGGGGCGGGGGGTCCAGCCGAGCTCCTCGCGGGCGCGGCGGTCGTCGAACGCCCAGTGCCGGGTGAGCGAGGCGAGCTGGGCCGTGGGCACCGGCGGCTTGCGGCCGGTGAGATGCCAGAACGGCGCGGTGAGGGCGAGCAGGAGGCGGGCGGTGCCGACTCCGAGCTCGCGCCGGGGGGCGGGGCGGCCGGAGATCGCCGCCACCTGCCGGGCGAGCTCGCGGGTGGTGACCACCTCGCCGGCGAGCAGGTACCCCCGGCCGTCTGCGCCGCGCTCGAGGACGGCCACGAGCGCCTCGATCACGTCGTCGAGGAAGACCCAGCTCGATCGGCGGCTGGCGCCCACGAGCACCGGGAACCGGCCGAGGAGGAGTTGCCGGAGGACGACGTTCGCCCCCTCCTTCTTCCCCGGCGGGCCGTAGACGAGCCCCGGATAGACCGTCCGGACCGGCAGCCCCTGCCGCGCCCAGGCCTCGATCGCCCGCTGCCCCTCGTGCTTGGTCTGGGAGTAGGGGGTCGGGAACGGCAGCCGCGGCGGGCTCTCCTCGGTGGCCGGCGAGCCGTCCTCCGGGCTGCCGCCGAAGGCGGCCATCGAGGCGATCGAGAGCAGGCCGCCGACGCCGAGCTTGCGGGCGAGCGAGGCGACGTTCTCGCTGCCGGCCACGTTCACCGCCCGCATCTCGGCGAGCGTGGCGCGCGCCGAGAGGAGCGCGGCGCCGTGGATCACCCAGTCGGCCCCGGACATCCCCTCCCGCATCGAGACGCGGTCGGTGATGTCGCCGGGGCAGAGCGTCACCCCGGCCGCGGTGAGCGGCTCCGTCCGGGCCGCGGAGCGAACGAGCGCCCGCACCTCGTGCCCCGCGGCCGCCAGCCGCTGGCAGAGCGCGCGGCCGATGTAACCCGTGGCGCCGGTGACGTAGATCCGCATCCGCACCCCTTTCCGGAGGCCCCGCGCTCCGGGCGGTACCCCCCGCCAGCGGCTCCGGGCCGGGCCGGCGGGAATCCGGCCCGGAGTTTGCAAGTTGATAGAGATGGGCGGGCGGCCGGGAGCCGGGCCCGCCCGGGGTCGCGAGACCCCGCTACCCCCTACCGGCTCCCTCTCCTCCCCCCGCGTCGTCTCCCTCCGCGGCGCGGGGATTTTTTTGCCGCCGCGCCTCAGCCCGCCTGCAGGAGCTGCCGCAGCACGTACTGCAGGATCCCGCCGTGCCGGTAGTAGTCGACCTCCTTCGGGGTGTCGAGGCGCACCCGGGCGGCGAACCGGACCTCCGAACCGTCCTCCCGGCGGGCCACCACCGTCACCTCCCGGCCAGCGGCGAAGCCGGAGGCCACCCCGGCGGCGATCCCTTCGACGGCGAAGACCTCCTCCCCGGTGAGGCCGAGGCTCGCCGCGCTCTCCCCGGCCGGGAACTCGAGCGGCAGGATCCCCATGCCGATCAGGTTGCTGCGGTGGATCCGCTCGAAGCTCTCGGCGACGACCACCCGCACCCCGAGCAGCCGCGGCCCCTTCGCCGCCCAGTCGCGCGAGGAGCCGGAGCCGTACTCCTTGCCCGCCAGGATCACGAGGGGGACCCCCTCCTGCCGGTACTGCTCGGCGGCGTCGTAGATCGACATCGTGACCCCGCCGGGGAGGTGGCGCGTGAAGCCGCCCTCGACCCCCGGCACCAGCCGGTTGCGCAGCCGGATGTTGGCGAAGGTGCCCCGCACCATCACCTCGTGGTTGCCGCGCCGCGAGCCGTACGAGTTGAACTCGGCCGGCGGCACGCCGTGGCCGACGAGGTAGCGGCCGGCCGGGCTGTCGGCCTTGATCGCGCCGGCGGGCGAGATGTGGTCGGTGGTGATCGAGTCGCCGAAGAGGGCGAGCACCCGCGCCCCGGCGAGATCGGCCACCGGCGGCGGCGCGAGCGGCAGCTCGTCGAAGAACGGCGCGCGGCGGACGTAGGTGGAGTCCTCCTCCCAGGCGTAGGTGTCGCCCGCGGGCACCGGCAGCGCCCGCCAAGCGTCGTCGCCGTGGAAGACGTCGGCGTACTCGCGCACGAACATCTCCGGCTTCAGGAAGCTCCGCACCGCCGCCTCGATCTCGGCCTGCGACGGCCAGATCTCCCGCAGGTAGACCGGGCGGCCGTCGCTGCCGGTGCCGAGCGGCTCGGTGGTGAGGTCGAGGTCGATCCGGCCGGCGAGCGCGTAGGCGACGACGAGCGGCGGCGAGGCGAGGTAGTTGGCGCGCACCTCGGCGTTGATCCGCCCCTCGAAGTTCCGGTTGCCGGAGAGGACCGAGACCGCCACGAGCTGCCCCTCCTCGATCGCCTTCGAGACCGGCGGCGGCAGCGGGCCGCTGTTGCCGATGCAGGTGGTGCAGCCGTAGCCGACGAGATGGAAGCGGAGCGCCTCGAGATACGGCGTGAGCCCCGCCTCGCGCAGGTAGTCGGTGACCACCTTCGAGCCGGGGGCGAGGCTGGTCTTCACCCAGGGGCGGGCGCGGAGCCCGCGCTCGACCGCCTTCTTCGCCAGCAGGCCGGCGGCGAGCATCACCGACGGGTTCGAGGTGTTCGTGCAGCTCGTGATCGCGGCGATCACCACCGCGCCGTGGGAGAGCTCGAAGCTCTCGCCGAGGTGGGTGGCCGCCACCCGCGGCGGCGCCGCGGCGCCCTCGTCCGGACGGGCGAGCGCGAGCATCTTCTCCAGCTCGGCCGCGAAGCTCCGCTTCACCCCGCCGAGCGCCACCCGGTCCTGCGGCCGGCGCGGGCCGGCGAGGGAGGGCTCGACGCTTCCGAGGTCGAGCGTGAGGAGGTCGGTGTACTCGGCCTCCGGGGTCCCGGGGCCGTGGAAGAGCCCCTGCGCCTTGCTGTACGCCTCGACCAGCGCGATCTGCTCAGCCGGGCGGCCGGTGAAGGCGAGGTAGTCGAGCGCCACCTGATCGACGGGGAAGATGCCGCAGGTCGCCCCGTACTCGGGCGCCATGTTGGCGATCGTCGCCCGGTCGGCGAGGCGCAGCTCGGCGAGCCCCGGGCCGAAGAACTCCACGAACTTCCCGACGACCCCGCGGCGGCGGAGCATCTCGGTGACGGCGAGCACCAGATCGGTCGCCGTCGCCCCCTCCGGGAGCCGCCCGGAGAGGCGCACGCCGATCACCTGCGGGATGAGCATCGCGATCGGCTGCCCGAGCATCGCCGCCTCGGCCTCGATGCCGCCGACCCCCCAGCCGAGCACGCCAAGGCCGTTGACCATCGTGGTGTGGGAGTCGGTGCCGACGAGGGTGTCGGGGTACGCCCAGAGCTCCCCGGCGTACGGCTCGGCCATCACCACCCGGGCGAGGTGCTCGAGGTTGACCTGATGGACGATGCCGGTCGACGGCGGCACGACCCGGAAGCCGGCGAACGCCGACTGCCCCCAGCGCAGGAAGGTGTACCGCTCCCGGTTGCGCTCGAACTCCTTCTGACCGTTGATCAGGAACGCCGCCGCGGAGCCGTACTCGTCGACCTGCACCGAGTGATCGATGACCAGCTCGGCCGGCTGGAGCGGGTTGATCTTCGCGGGATCGCCCCCCATCCGCCGCATCGCGTCGCGCATCGCCGCGAGGTCGACGACCGCCGGCACCCCGGTGAAGTCCTGGAGGAGGACCCGCGCCGGCATGAAGGCGATCTCGCGGTCCGGCTCGGCCGCGGGGCGCCAGGCGAGGAGCGCCTCGATCTCCTCGCGGTGGACGCTCTGGCCGTCCTCCCGGCGCAGCAGGTTCTCGAGCAGGATCTTGAGCGCGTAGGGCAGGCGGGCGAGATCCGCGCCCTGCCGGGTGAGCTCGGCGAGGGAGGCGAACCTCAGCATGCGCCCGCCGGCGCTCAGGCTCTGGTGGCTTCCGAAGCTGTTCGTCATCGGCTTCTCCCGGGAAGTAACGGTCGCGATCGCGGCGACCCTCCAACCTTAGCGCATCTGCCCCGCTGCCCCGGGGCTCCCGCCAGGGTGGACAGGCTAAGATCGCCGCCAATGGTCGTCCCCGGGCTCGAACCGCCGCTCTTCCTCGTCGCGATGCCGCAGGTCCAGGATCCGTTCTTCCGGCAGAGCGTGGTGCTGCTGCTCGCCCACACCGAGGAGGGGAGCTTCGGTTTCATCGTCAACCGCCCCACCGGGCTGAAACTGACCGAGATCCTGGAGGGAATGGGGATCGACTGGCAGGGCGCTGCCGACGCCGAGGCGTTTCTCGGCGGCCCGGTGCAGCCGGAGACCGGCACGGTGCTCTTCGAGGGTGCCCCCCCGGGGCGGGTCGTCGTCGAGCATGAGGTCGTTCCGGGTGTCCATCTGAGCCAGCACCTCGGCGACCTCGAGGTGCTCGCCGCCGCGCCGCCGGAGCGGTTCCGCCTCCTGCTCGGCTACGCCGGCTGGGGCGAGGGGCAGCTCGAAGCGGAGATCCGTCGCAACGACTGGCTCATCGCGCCCGCCGACCCCGGGCTCGTCTTCGGCGCCGACCCCGACGAGAGCTGGCGGCAGGCGCTCGCCTCGGTGGGGGTCGACCCGGCGAGCCTCCCCGCCTGGACCGAGCCCGACGACGGGGGGGCGGCGAACTGAGCGCCTCACGACCCGACCCGCTGGCGGAGGCGGCCCGCCTCTTCGCCCGCGCCTCCGAGGGGGCTCCCTTCGACCCCACCGCGGCCAGCCTCGCCACCGCCGGCGCCGACGGGCGGCCGGCGAACCGGATGGTCCTGGTCAAGCGGATCGACCCGGAGGGCTTCCCCTTCTACACCAACTACCAGAGCCGCAAGGGGCGGCAGCTCGCCGAGAACCCGCAGGCGGCCCTCTGCTTCTACTGGCCCTGGATCGAGGTCCAGCTGCGGGCCGAAGGGCGGATCGAGACCCTGCCGGCGGCCACCTCGGACGCCTACTACCGGAGCCGGCCGCGCGGCCACCAGCTCGGCGCCTGGGCGTCGCGCCAGAGCGAGCCGATGCCCTCCCGCTTCACGCTCCTGCGCGGGGTGGTGGCGGCGCAGGCGCGCCACCTCGGCGGCGCGATCCCCCGCCCGCCGTTCTGGGGCGGCTACCGGCTCGTGCCCGACCGGATCGAGCTCTGGTTCGGGCGCCCGGATCGCCTTCACGATCGTTTTCTCTACCAGCGCGAGGGGGAGGGATGGACGCGGACGCGTCTCTTCCCGTGAAGGGGCCGGGCGCCCCGCGCCGGGACCACTCCGCCGGCGGTCTCGTGGTCCGCGACAGCGAGGTGCTGCTGATCTCGACCCTCGGCGGCCGCCGCTGGCAGCTGCCCAAGGGGCATCTGGAGCCGGGCGAGACCCCCGAGCAGGCGGCGGTGCGCGAGGTGCGGGAGGAGACCGGGGTCACCGGCCGCATCCTCGCCCCGCTGCCGGCGATCGAATACCGCTACCGCGAACGCGGCCGCCTGCTCGTCGACAAGCGCGTCGACTTCTTCCTGCTCGCCTACGAGGAGGGGAACGAGCTCGATTTCGACCCGCGGGAGGTCTACCGGGCGGCCTGGTTCCCGTGGGACGAGGCGCTCTCGCGGATCACCTTCGAGAACGAGCGCCGGGTCGTGCGGGCGGCGCGGAAGCTGCTGAACCGGCTCGCGGCGGGCGAGCCGGCCGGAGAGGAACGATGAGGATCCTGGCGCGCATCCTGCTCAACGGCCTCGGCCTGCTGGTGGTCACCCGGCTGGTACCCGGGATCTCCTGGCCGATCGACTTCCGGAGCGCGACCGGCCTGCTGACCCTGCTCACGGCCGGCGCCGTGATCGGGCTGCTCAACCTGCTGGTCCGGCCGCTGCTCGTCCTCTTCTCGATCCCGTTCCTGGTCATCACCCTGGGGCTCTTCTACCTAGTGATCAACGGGCTGCTGCTCGCGCTCGCGGCATACCTGCTCGATTCGCTCACCATCGACGGGATCCTGCCCGCGCTCGCCGGCGGGCTCGTGCTCTCGCTCTTCAACCTCCTCGTCCGATGGCTGCGCCGCGACTGAAGCGCGGGGGGCCGCCACGGCGGCGGGAGTCGGCGCGGGCGCGCCGCGAGCGCACCGCGACGATCCTCGACCGTCTCGCGCGCGAGTATCCGGACGCCACCTGCGCGCTCACCCACGCCAACCCGTTCCAGCTGCTCGTGGCGACGATCCTCTCCGCGCAGTGCACCGACGAGCAGGTCAACCGGGTCACGCCGGCGCTCTTCGCCCGCTTCCCCGACGCCGCCGCGCTCGCCGGCGCCGATCTCGCCGAGGTCGAGGCGCTCGTCCACTCGACCGGCTTCTTCCGCAACAAGGCCCGCGCGCTCGTCGGGCTCGGCCAGGCCCTCGTCGCCGATCACGACGGCCAGGTGCCGGCGACGATGGCCGAGCTGGTGCGCCTGCCGGGCGTCGGCCGCAAGACCGCCAACGTGGTGCTCGGCAACGCCTTCGGCCGCGACGAGGGGATCGTCGTCGACACCCACGTCGCCCGGCTCTCCCGGCGCCTCGGCCTCGCGGCGGGCGACTCTCCCGAGGCGATCGAGCGCGAGCTGATGGCGCTCGTGCCCCGCGACGCGTGGACGCTCTGGGCCCACCTCCTGATCTTCCACGGCCGGCAGGTCTGCCCGGCCCGGCGCCCCCGCTGCGCCAGCTGCGTCGTCGCCGACCTCTGCCCCTCGGCCGAGCTCTGAACCGCCGCCAGGGTTCCCCGGCGCTGCGTTAGCATCGCGCCCATGGAACCCACCGCTCCCGCTGCAACCCCCCGGGTGGCGATCGTCACCGGCGCGAGCTCGGGGATCGGCGCCGCCACCGCCGCCGCCCTCGCGGCCGCCGGCTTCGACGTGCGGGCGGGCGCCCGCCGGGTCGACCGGCTTGCCGAGCTCGCGGGCCGGACCGGCTGCCGCTTCGCCCCTCTCGACGTCACCGAGCCGGCGAGCGTCGCGGCGTTCGTCGCCACGCTCCCCGCCACCGTCCATCTGCTCGTCAACAACGCCGGCGGCGCCCTCGGGCTCGAGCCGGTCGCCGAGGCGAACGACGACTTCTGGCGGCGGATGTACGAGACCAACGTCCTCGGCACGATGCGCCTGACCCGGGCGCTGCTGCCGCGGCTGCTCGCCTCGGGCGACGGCCACGTGGTCAACGTCGGCTCGATCGCCGGCTTCGAGACCTACCCCGGCGGCGGCGGCTACACCGCGGCGAAGCACGCCGAGCGGGCGCTCACCCGGACGCTGCGGCTCGAGCTGCTCGGCCAGCCGGTGCGGATCACCGAGATCGCCCCGGGGCTCGTCGAGACCGAGTTCTCGCTCGTGCGCTTCGCCGGCGACGCCGAGCGGGCGGCGGGGGTCTACCGGGGCCTCGAGCCGCTCACCGCCGCCGACGTGGCCGACTGCATCCTCTGGGCGGCGACCCGCCCGAGCCACGTGAACATCGACGAGATCGTCGTCCGTCCGCGCGATCAGGCGAGCGCCGTCGCCGTGCACCGGCGGCCGCGCTGAGGCGAGGAGGAGACCGCGAGATGCCGACCCGTCCGATTCCCGCCTTCGCGCTCCTGCTCGCCGCCGGGCTCATCCTCACCGCCTGCGATCAGCTCGTCTCCCGCACCCCCGGCGAACGGCTCTGGCGTCAGCGGTGCGCCGAGTGCCACGGCCTCGATGGCGCCGGCAACACCCCGCGTTACATGGGCGATCCGTACGCCAACCTGCTCGACGACGGCTGGCGCACCGGCGGCGACCGGTACTCGCTCGAAAACGTGATCCGGGAGGGGGTCTTCGGCAAGATGCCCGCCAACCCCGATCTCACCGTCGAGGAGATGCGCGACCTGCTCGCGCACCTCCGTCAGTTGCGCGGCGAGACGTCGCGGTGAGGATCGCCGGGAGCGGCGCGCTGGCGATCGCGACGCTGGTCGGCGTGGCGGCGCTGCTCTCCTGCCGCCCGGCGCCCCGGCCCGAGAGCGCCGAGGGACTCTACCGCTTCTTCTGCGCCCGCTGCCATGGCCCCGACGGCCGCGGCACCGCCCGGCAGCTGCGGAACTACCCGGCCGCCGACCTCCGCCGTTCCGAGGCGATCGCGCGGGGCGACCGGGCGGCGGTGAGGGAACGCACCGCGGCCGGGCACGGCCCGATGCCCCCGTTCCGTGACAAGCTCACGCCTGCAGAGCTCGAAAAGGTCACCGATTACGCCCTCGCCCTCGCCGCGCCCGCAGGCGGTCCGGGCGAGGCCGGACCAGCCCCTGGAGGTGGCGCATGGATCCCGAACGACTGAAGGAGATCGAGGAGCGGCTCGAGCTGCTCGCCGAGCGGCTCGGCTACCGGATCCGTCCGAGCCGTCATCAATCGTTCGTGCGCGGCGGCGCCGAGCAGGTCGAGGAGCGACTGCGCGATCTCGCGGAGTTCACCATCGAGCTCCACGAGCTGGTCGCCGAGCTGGTGGGGCTGCTCGCCGCCGCGGCGTCCGGTCGCCGCGGCGGCTGAGCGGAGGGCGCGGCCGGCGTCAGTCGAGCTGCTTGCGCAGGATCGCCGGGATGTCGTAGTCGTCCACGGCGGCCCAGTTCGGACCGAAACCACCCGGATCGTCGCCCCCGCGCTGGCTCGCGGCGAGCCGCGCCGCGATCGGCACCTCGGGGCTCTCGGCGCGCGGCGCGGCGCTGACCGGCGTCACCGGCCGCAGCTGCGGGCTCGCCGGCAGCGGCCGCATCTCGCTGCTCTCGAGCGAGGGACGGACCTCGCCGCCGAAGCGGAAGCCGGTCGCGATGACCGTGACCTTCATCTCGTCCTCGAGCGCCTCGTCGATCACCATGCCGTTGATGATGTTGGCGTCCGGGTCGACCGCCGCGTGGATGATCGCGGCCGCCTCGGCGACCTCGTGCAGGCCGAGATCCCGGCCGCCGGAGATGTTGATCAGCACCCCCTTCGCCCCCTCGATCGAGGTCTCCTCGAGCAGCGGCGAGGAGATCGCCCGCTGCGCCGCCTCGATCGCCCGGTTCTCCCCCTTGGCCACCCCGGTGCCCATCAGCGCCATCCCCATCCCGCCCATGATCGCGCGCACGTCGGCGAAGTCGACGTTCACCTCGCCCGGGATCGTGATCAGGTCGGAGATCCCCTGTACCGCCTGACGCAGGACGTCGTCGGCGATCCGGAACGCCTCGGTGAGCGGGGTGCCGCGCTCCACGAAGCTCAGCAGCCGCTCGTTGGGGATCGTGATCAGGGTGTCGACGGCACCGCGCAGCTCCTCGATCCCCTTCTCGGCGACCAGCATCCGCCGCCGGCCCTCGAAGCCGAACGGCTTGGTGACCACCGCCACCGTGAGCGCCCCGATCTCCGCGGCCAGGTTGGCGATCACCGGCAGCGCGCCGGTGCCGGTACCGCCGCCGAGCCCGGCGGTGAGGAAGATCATGTCGGCGCCGTCGAGCAGCTCGAGCACCCGGTCGGTGTCCTCGAGCGCCGACCGGCGGCCGATCTCCGGGTCGGCGCCGGCGCCGAGGCCCTTGGTGATCTGCGGTCCGAGCTGCAGCTTCTCCGGAGCCCGGCAGTTGGCGAGCGCCTGCAGGTCGGTGTTGGCGGCGATGAACTCGATGCCGCGCAGGTTGGCGGCGATCATCCGGTTCACCGCGTTGCCGCCGCCCCCGCCGACGCCGATCACCTTGATCTTGGCGGGAACCATCGTCACTTCGCCGTCGAGCTCGGCGCGAGGGCGGGGGGCATCATCGTCGAAGAGGATCATGGTCGGTCGGTCTCCCTTGCTCATGTTTCGATATGGACGCACGGGCCGTGACGCACCGTCAGAGGATGTCCGTGAAGACGCCGCGGACGCGCTCGAGGACGCCGCGCATCACTCCCGGGCGGCGCACGCGCACCCGGGGATTCGCCTCCCGCTCGAAGCCGTAGAGCAGCAGCCCGGCGGCGGTGGACCAGCTCGGGCAGTTGATCACGTCGAGCAGACCGGTGATGCGCTGCGGCAGCCCATAGCGGGCGCTCGAGCCGAAGACCTGCCCCGCGAGCTCGAGGAGGCCGTCGAGCCGCGCGCCGCCGCCGGTCAGCACCACGCCGCCCCGCAGCGAGCCGTCCCAGCCCCCCTTCAGGAGGTCGTCGCGCACCAGCGAGAGCAGCTCGTTGGCGCGCGCCTGGAGGATCTCGCAGATCTCGTGCCGCGGCACCACGCGCGCAGCCCCGCCGGCCACCGCCGGGACGGTGATCCCCTCCTCGTCCTCCACCATGCCGCCGAGGCAGCAGCCCTCCCGGACCTTGATCTTCTCGGCGTCGGGGAAGGGCGTGCGCAGGACCATCGCGAGGTCGTTGGTGAAATGCCCGGCGCCGATCGGCAACACGGCCGAGTGCTGGATCGCGCCGTCGGCGAAGAGCGCGAACCCGGTGGAGCCGGAGCCGATGTCGAGCAGCAGCACCCCGAGATCCTGCTCGTCGTCGGTGAGGACCGCCTTGCCCGCGGCGAACGGCTCGAAGACCATCTCGATCACCTCGATGCCGGCCCGGTTGACGCAGGTCGTGAGCGTCTTGCCGCGCGTCGTCTGCCCGGTGACGAGGTGGACGTTGACCTCGAGGCGGCTGCCGAGCATCCCCTTCGGATCGTTGATCCCCGGCTGCTCGTCGACGACGAACTCCTGCGGGAGCGCCTGCACGATCTCGCGATCGGAGGGGAGCGCCGCCGACCGGGCGGCGTCGAGCGCGCGGCCGATGTCGGCCTCGGTGATCTCGCGATCCTTGCGCGAGACGGTGACCATCCCCCGCACGTTGACGGAGCGGATGTCCGGCCCCGCCACGCCGACGTAGGCGCGGGAGATCTCCATCCCCGCCATCACCTCGGCCTCCTCGCTCGCGGCCTTGAGCGCCTCGACCGTCGCTTCGACGCTGACGATGTTGCCGCGCCGGGTGCCACGGTGCGGCGCCGAGCCTTTGCCGGCCACCTCCACCGCGCCGTTGGCATCGCGCTTGCCGATGAGGACGGCTACCTTCGAGGATCCGATGTCGACGGCGACCACGTAGGGCTCAGGCTTGGGCATGACGCGAGGACCTCATCTCTGTCGGAACGGGGGGAGCGCCGGTGGCCGGCGTCTCCCCCGGGGTCAGTATCAGGCGGTCGGTGAAACGGAGATCTACCCCGGCGAGGCCGGGATAGCGGCGGACGAGCTCGGGCAGCCACCGGTCGAGATCGGCGAGGCGCGCGCTCGCGCTCTCCTCGCGCAGCAGGAGCGGGCAGGGGAGCGCCGGCGAGAAGAGGCGGTAGTCGCCGTCGCCGAGGACCTCGATCTCCGACAGCCGGGCGGCGAGAGCCGGCCGCTCGCGGGCGAGCCCGGCCAGGAACGGGAGCACCGCGGGCAGCGCGCGCTCGGCGCCGGGAAGCGTGCTGACGAGCAGCAGGTCGACCGGGCCGCGCTCGGGGTCGAAGGGGCCGATCACCCGCGCCTGCCCGTCGAGATAGGCCAGGTCGTGGCCGCGGCGCAGGAGCGCCACCGGCCGCTTCTCCTCGATCTCCACCGTGAGCGCCGCCGGCAGCCGCTTCGAGATCGTCACCGCGGCGATCCAGGGGTTCGCGCCGAGCCGCGCCTCGACCTCGGCGAGCGGCAGCCGCGGGAGGTTGCACCCGAGCAGCGGCGCCAGCGCCTCCTGCACCCAGAGCGCCGGGACGTGCGCCGTCGGCGCGACCCGCACCTCGGCGAGCGCGAAGGTCGGCGAGGCGAAGAGCCAGGCGCCCGCGAGCACCGGCACCCCGACCAGCAGCAGGGCCTGCGTCACCGGCCGCACGAGCCGCCGCAGCAGGCTGCGGCGCCGCACCCGCACCGGCCGCTGGCGGCGGCGGAAGGGGAGCACCCGGGCCTCCTGCCCGGCCGGCAGCGGCATCATTCCTCTCTCCCCACGAGCCGCCGGGCGAGCCGGACGATGTCGCCGGCCCCGAGCGTGAGCACCACGTCCCCCGGCTCCACCTCGCGCGCCAGGAGCGCTTCGATCTCTCCCCAGTCGGCACGGTAGTCGGCCGCGGGGTGGCCCGCGGCCCGCGCCGCCGCCGCGACCAGCTCCCCGGTGACGCCGGGCAGCGGCGCCTCCCGCGCCGGGTAGATGCCGGTCACCAGCACCCGGTCGGCGCCGAGCAGCGCCCGTCCGAACTCGCCGGCGAGATCGCGGGTGCGGGAGTAGAGGTGGGGCTGGAAGATCGCCAGCACCCGGGTGCGGGGGAAGACCTGGCGGGCCGCGTCGAGGGTGGCCGCGACCTCGGTCGGATGATGGGCGTAGTCGTCGACCACCTCGGCGCCGTGGAAGAGGCCGAGGCGCTCGAAACGGCGGTGCACCCCGCGGAAGGCGGTGAGCGCCGCGGTCATCGCCGGCGGCGCGAGACCGAGCGCGAGGCCGACGCCGAAGGCGGCGAGCGCGTTGCGGACGTTGTGCCGGCCGGCCATCGGCAGCTCGCAGCGGCCGAGCTCCTCGCCGCCGCGGACGAGCAGGAAACGGCTGCCGGTCGCGTGCGCTTCGAGCTGCGTGGCGCGCAGCTCCGCCTCCTCTCCGAGGCCGTAGGTCACCACCCGCCGGCCCCCGAGCCGCGGCAGGATCGCCACCACGGCCGGGTCGTCGGCGCAGGCCACGACCTGACCGAAGAACGGCACCCGCGACGCGAAGGCGACGAACGCCTCCTGGATCTCCGCGAGATCACGGTAGGTGTCGAGATGATCGCGATCGATCGAGGTGATCACGGCGAGGATCGGCGCGAGCGAGAGGAAGCTGCGGTCGTACTCGTCGGCCTCGACCACCATGAGGTCGCTCGCGCCCAGCCGCGCGCCGGTCCCGGAGACGCGGAGGCGGCCGCCCACGATCACCGTCGGATCGAGCCCGGCCTCGGTGAGGAGCGTTCCGACGAGCGAGGTGGTCGTCGTCTTGCCGTGGGTGCCCGCCACCGCGATGCCGTACTTGAGGCGCATCAGCTCGGCCAGCATCTCGGCGCGGCGGACCACGGTGATGCCGCGCGCGCGGGCCGCGACCACCTCGGGATTGTCGGCCGCGATCGCCGAGGAGACGACGAGCAGATCGACCCCGTCGAGGTGGGCCGGTGAGTGTCCGTGCTCGATCCGCACCCCGAGCTGCGCGAGCCGGGCCGTGGCCTCGCCGGGGGCGAGATCGCAGCCGGAGACCTCGAGGTCGTACTGCAGCAGCACCTCGGCGATGCCGCTCATCCCGGCGCCGCCGATGCCGACGAAGTGGAGGTGCCGGAGGCCGGCGAAGCGCTGGAACATCATGGCGTCACCCCGCCCGGTCGCGCCACCGGGTCGCGATCGTTCCGGGTCCAGCCCGACGGCTGCCGTTTCCGCTCACGCATGCTGGGAGAGATTGAGCAGGAGTCCGCAGAGCACGAGGGTCACCACGATCGACGAGCCGCCGTAGGAGAGGAACGGCAGCGGCATCCCCTTCGTGGGGAAGAGCCCCAGCACCACGCTCATGTTGATGAGGGCCTGGAGGACGAGCACCGTCGTCACCCCCCAGGCGAGGTAGCGCCCGAAGCTGTCGGGCGCGTTCACGCCGGCCCGCACCCCGCGCCAGAGCACGGCCGCGAAGAGGAGCAGCACGAAGACCGCGCCCACGAAGCCGAGCTCCTCGGCGAGGATCGCGTAGATGAAATCGGTGAACGGGTACGGAAGGAAGTGGAGCTTCTGCAGGCTCTCGCCCGGACCCCGGCCGAACAGCCCGCCCGAGCCGACGGCGATGAGCGACTGGAGCACCTGGAAGCCGCTGCCGAGAGGGTCGCTCTCCGGGTCGAGGAACGTGAGCAGGCGCTGACGCCGGTAGGGCGCGGCCGCGATGGCGAGCGCCGCGAGCGGCACCAGCGCCGCGGCGCCGAGCAGGATGTGCCGCCAGGGGAGGCCGGCGAGGAAGAGCATCGTCCCCGCGGTGGCGACGAGCAGCACCGCGGTGCCGAGGTCGGGCTCGAGCAGGATCAGCCCCGCGAGCAGGCCGGTGACGAGCCCGGCGGGCAGCAGCAGCTCGCTGCTGCTGACCCGGTCCTCCTTCCTCGCGAGCTGCGACGCGAGATAGAGGACGAGCGCGAGCTTCGCGAGCTCCGACGGCTGGAAGGTGAGGCCGGCGATGAAGAGCCAGCGGCGGGTCGCGTTGAGTTCCGGCCCGAGCAGCACGAGCACGAGCAGCGCGAGCACCCCGAGGAGCAGCCCCCAGACGGCGAACGGCTCGCGCAGCCGCCGGTAGTCGACGTGCATGGCGAGCAGCATCAGCCCGAAGCCGATCGCCGCCGCCAGCGCCTGCCGGAGCAGATACGGGTTGAAGGCCTGTCCTCGCGCCTGCACCGCGGAGGCGGAGTAGACCATCGCCAGCCCGAGCGCGACCAGCATCACCACGGCGGTGAAGAGCACGCGGTCGTAGACGAGCTTCCTAGCCACGCGTCACCTCCGCGGCGAGGAGCTCGCCCACGAGCCGCTGGAACTCCTCGCCCCGGTGAACGAAATCGCGGAACTGGTCGAAGCTCGCGCAGGCCGGCGAGAGGACGACCGCCTCCCCCGGCCGGGCGGCGGCCGCCGCCCTGGCCACTGCCACGTCGAGCGTGCCGCAGGCGAGGAGCGGACAGACCCCGGCGAGCGCGCGCGCCAGCTCGCCGGTGGCCTCGCCGATCAGGTAGGCGGCACGCGCCGCCCGGCCGACCGCCGTGGCGAGCGCGGAGAGATCCGTCCCCTTCGAGCGGCCACCGAGGATCAGGTGCACGCTCGCCGGCGCGAACCCCTCGAGCGCGCGCACGGTGGCGCCGACGTTCGTCCCCTTCGAGTCGTCCCAGAAGGTGACCCCGTCGCGCTCGCCCACCTGCTGGAGGCGGTGCGGCAGCCCCCGGAAGGCCGCGAGCGCCGCCGGAATCCCGGCGCGCGGCGCCCCGGCCGCGAGCGCGAGCAGCGCCGCGGCCATCGCGTTCTCGAGCTGATGGGGACCGGCGAGCGGCAGATCGGCGAGGCGGAAGAGCTCCTCCGGCGCCGCGCCCGGGCCGCGCTCCACGACCCGCTCGCCGTCGCGCCAGCAGCCGTCGGCGACCGGCCCGGTGAGCGAGAAGCGGCGAAGGCGCGCGGCGAGGTCCGGCGGGGCGAGGCCGGGCTCGTCGGCGTTGACGACCGCGATCGCCCCGGCCTCCTGGAAGGCGAAGACCCGCTGCTTGGCGGCGAGGTAGCCCGCGAGGTCGCCGTGGCGATCGAGATGATCGGCCGAGAGATTGAGCAGCGCCGCCGCCACCGGCGCGAGGCTCGTGATCCCCTCGAGCTGGAAGCTGGAGAGCTCGACGACGAAGGTCCGCCCGGCGGAGCCCTCGACGCACGCCGAGAGCGGCCGGCCGATGTTCCCGCAGACCTCGACCGGCACCCCGGCGGCCGCGAGGAGCGCCCCGGCGAGCGCGGTCGTCGTGCTCTTGCCGTTGCTGCCGGTGATCGCCACAACCCGGCCGTCGAGGTGCTGCCAGGCGAGCTCGACCTCGGCGACGACCGGCACCCCGCGCTCTCGCGCGGCGGCGAGCAGCGGCCGGCCGGCCGGCACCCCGGGGCTCACGATCACGGCCTCGATCCCGGCGGGGAGCGCCGGCGGCACGCCGGGCGGGAGGAGCCGGAAGCCGGGGTCGTCCGCGAGCTCGCCGAGCGCGCCGGCCGCGAGCGGACGGTCGTCGAAGCCGGTCACCTCGGCCCCCCGGCGGCGCAGCAGCCGGGCGGCCGCGAGCCCCGAGAGGCCGAGGCCGTAGACGAGCGTCCGGCGCAGCCCGCGCAGCTCGGGAGACCGGCTCATCGCCCCGCCTCCGCCGGCGTGACACCCGGCGCCGCCGCGAGCGCCCGCTCGATCTCCTCACGGTCGGAGAACGGCAGGCGCGCGCTCCCCACGAGCTGTTCGCGCTCGTGCCCCTTGCCGGCCACGAGCACCGCGTACCCCTGGCTGCCCGCCACCGCGAGCGCCTTGCGGATCGCCTCCCGGCGATCGGGCACCACCCGGTAGTCGCGGTTGCCGCTCTTGCGCAGCCCGCTCTCGACCATCGCGATGATCGCGAGCGGATCTTCGCCGCGCGGGTTGTCGGAGGTGACGATCGGCAGCGCGGCGAGCCGGCCCGCGATCTCGCCCATCTCCGCGCGCTTGCCCGGATCGCGCTCGCCGCCGCAGCCGAAGACGACCGCCACCCGCTGCCCCGTGACCTCGCGCAGCGAGCGCAGCGCCGCTTCGAGCGCCGCCGGGGTGTGGGCGTAGTCGACGAAGACCGGGAACGGCTGGCCGGCGGCGACCGCCTCCATCCGCCCGGCCGGGGGCGTGACCGCCGCCGCGCCCGCGACGATCGCCTCCCCTGGCAGCGCGAGCGCTTCGGCGATCGCCACCGCGAGCATCAGGTTCACGGCGTGGAACCGCCCGACGAGCGGCGTCGCGAGCGTCAGCGGCCCGCGCGGGGTCAGGAGCCGCAGCCGGCTGCCGGTGAGCGTGAGGTCGAGACCCGCCACCGACACCGCGCCACCGTCGCCGCAGGTGAGCGGCGCGGCGAGCTCGCCGGCGAGCCGCCGGCCCCAGGGGTCGCCGAGATGGACGACCGCGCGGCCGCCCGGCCGGAGCCGGTCGAAGAGGACGCGCTTGGCGGCGTAGTACGGCTCCATCGCGCCGTGGAAGTCGAGGTGATCGCGGCTCAGGTTCGTGAAGGCGGCGATGTCGAAGGTCACTCCCGCGAGGCGTCCCTGCACGAGCGCGTGCGAGGAGACCTCCAGCACCGCCGCGACGCCGCCGCGGGTGACGAGGGTGGCGAAGGCGGCGACCAGATCGGAGCCCTCCGGCGTCGTCCGGCCGCCGCCGGCGAGCTCTTCGCCCCGGAAGCGGTGGCCAAGGGTGCCGAAGAGCCCGGCCGGCCGGCCGGCCGCCTCGAGCATCGCCACCACCAGCGCGGCGACGGTCGACTTGCCGTTGGTGCCGGTGATCCCGACGAGCGTGAGATGGCGGCCGGGATCCCCTTCCAGACGGGCGGCGAGCGGGCCGAGGAGGGCGCGCGGCGCCGCGGCGAGGAGCCACGGCACCGGCGGGGCGGGTGCGGGAGGCGGCGCGGCGGCGATCACCGCCACGGCGCCCCGGGCCACGGCGTCACCGGCGAACGCCGCGCCGTCGTGACGCTCGCCCGCCCAGGTGACGAACAGGTCGCCCGGAACCACGCGCCGGGAGTCGTAGGCGAGACCGGACACCTCCGGATCGCCCGCGGCGAACCCCTGCAGCGGCAGACCCGCCACCAGTGCCGAGAGGCGCATCAGCTCACCCCCGTGCCGAGGTAGAGCTGCACCGGGCTGCCGCGCGGCGGCAGCGGCGCCCCGGCCGGCGGCTCCTGCCGCTCGACCACGCCGGAGCCGACCAGCACCGGGCGCAGCCCGAGGCGGGCGACGCCGGCGATCGCCTCCCGGGCGGTCGTGCCGACGAGGTCGGGAAGGGCGGGGCCGGCCGGGGGCGCGTCCGCGACCGGCGGCTCCGGCGCGACCTCCCGGTCGGCGATCCGGACCGGCTCCGGCGTGGCCGGCACCGGTACGGGCTCGCCGGGCCACCGCTCGAGCGGCTCGCGCCGCGGCGGCACGCCGAGGTAGAGGAGCGCGCGCTCGACCACCCGGCGGAAGACCGGGGCCGCGACCTCGCCGCCGTGGTACCCCCCCTTCGGATCGTCGATCGCCACCGCCGCCACCAGCACCGGCTGCTCGACCGGCGCGAAGCCGACGAAGCTCGCGATGAACTCGTGGCTCAGGTAGCCGATCCCGGGCACCGCCTTCTGTGCGGTGCCGGTCTTGCCGGCCACGGTGTAGCCGGGGATCGCCGCCCGCTTGCCGGTGCCGCTCACGACCACCTCGGTCAGGAGCGACCGGAGCGTGGCGACGGTCCGCGACGCGACCGGCTCGCGGACCACGACCGGCTCGGGGTGCAGGCGGCGCCGGGCCCCTTCGTGGCCGATCTCGGCGACGACGTAGGGACGCAGCAGGCGGCCTCCGTTGGCCACCGCGGCGAAGGCGGTGGCGAGCTGGAGCGGGGTCACCGAGATCCCCTGCCCGAACGAGACGTACGCCTTCGTCGTCGGACCCCACCGCTCGACCGGCAGGAGGAGCCCGGCGCTCTCGCCCGGCAGGTCGATGCCGGTGGTCCGGCCGAAGCCGAAGGCGCGCACCGTCTCGTAGAACGGACCGTTGGGCACGCGCAGCGCGGTCTTGATCGTCCCGACGTTGCTCGACTTGGCGATCACGTCGCGGAAGGTGAGCAGACCGAACGGCTTGTGGTCGGAGATCCGGGTCTTCGCCAGCGTGATGCCACCCATCTCGCAGTCGAAGAGGTCGTCGGGCGAGACGAGCCCGCCGTCGAGCGCGGCGGCCGCGGTGACCATCTTGAACGTCGAGCCGGGCTCGTAGGCGTCCATCACCACCCGGTTGCGCCAGCTCTCGGGCGAGGAGGCGGCGAAATGGTTGGGATCGAAGCCGGGCCAGGAGGCCATCGCCAGCACTGCTCCGCTCCGCGGATCGAGCAGGACGATGCTGCCGTTCTGCGCCCGCCGTTCCTCGACGATGCGGGCGAGCTCCTCTTCGGCGATGTGCTGGAGCACCGCGTCGAGGGTGAGGACGAGATCCTCCCCCGGCTGCGGTTCGGAGATCTCGAGATCGAGGGAGGCGAGCGTCGTCTGCCGGGCGTCGCGCAGCACCGTGCGCCGGCCGGGGACGCCGGCGACGGCGCGTTCCCACTCCGCCTCCAGCCCGGCGAGACCGTGGTGGTCGGTGCCGACGTAGCCGAGCACCGCCGCCGCCACCTCGCGCATCGGGTAGTAGCGCTTGCTCTCCTCGAGGAAGTAGATGCCGGGCAGCGCCGCGGCACGCAGCGCCCGCGCCTGCGGCGGGTCGAGCTTGCGCGCTACCCAGACAAACTCCCGGTCGCTCGCGAGCAGCCGCTGCAGCCGGGCGGTGTCGGCCCCGGTGAGGCGCGCGATCGCCGCCGCCGCGGCATCCGGCTCGCCGACCTCGCGC
>Ga0209506_1000183_pt1 | contig 92959 bp, 60 predicted proteins | sample AD_JPNHG2_MetaG_FD_184409 | JGI IMG/M metagenome (GOLD analysis project Ga0209506, IMG submission 184409) | Active sludge microbial communities of municipal wastewater-treating anaerobic digesters from Japan - AD_JPNHG2_MetaG (SPAdes) (version 2) | ecosystem: Engineered > Bioreactor > Anaerobic...
AACGATTGGATATACGCAATATTACGTATATTTTTACTTTACTTGAATACGCCTCAGCCATAAAAATCATTTTAGACTTAAATTCTGAAGGCAAAATTAATGTTTTTGTTCAGATACAAAAGCAACAAAGTTTTATACAATAAAAAAATTTTTTTGTTATCCAAGGCGGAATTCTTCCATATTTCTGGCACGGACAAACCCATCACCCATCACTCATCACCTTTCCTGACCAACAGCAATATCAGAATGGCTTTGAGGATAAAGAATTGAAAAACAATGCGACAGGAGTTTATCCGGAAAATATTCATGTGGATTAATAAGCAAGGAATATAATTCTAATAGAACCAGAATGCTGTGTGTTTTTTTCTATTCCTTTCTCTTATTCACATTTACGATATAATCCCAGTTATAAAATGCTTTGTCAAATTCGGCAGGGAATTTTTCACGGAGTTCGGCAGCATCTTCTATGTATATTTCCCGCTTTTCTTCATTTAAAGAATAACAGAAATAACCGATGGAATGTGCATTGTAACTGGAATCCTGCAGGTAATTAGCCAGTTCGCTGGGCCATCCGTGTCGCGGAAAAATGAAAATATATGGTTTTTTCTCATCAAATTTAGGTTTAACTTTTTTCCAATCCTCTGATGAAGTAGTGTCAGAAGCTGTAACAGTATCAGCAGAGGCAATGGTCTTTCCTGAAAATGAGGCCACATTTTTATCTTTCAGATCTTTTTCATAATACTCTCTGACCCCTTCCTCAAGCTTATGAATTTCAACAGCCAGTTGCTCCAGTTCTCCTTTCAGCTCGGCTATCTTTTCAGTATTTTTTGCTGAGTCACCCATTTCGACTGCAATTTTCTGCGCCCGCCTGACTTTTGCTGCCAGCTCACATTTCTTTTTACGTATATCTTCATAAATATTTTCCATCCGGTAAGTATAGCGGGTATCATATTCAAACTGACGGTTGTGTTTATTATAAGTGATTCTGCCCATGGCTTCATTCATAATGGTGCCTTCCATGCTGTCGTTTTCACAATTCTTTTTTAACAGGAATTCAATGTTGACGGTCATATTGGGCAAGATGTCCTTTTTGCCGATGGTGGTTTCAACATGAATGGCTTTTTTATAAAAACCCGGATAAGAAACTTCGATGACGTAAAGGGTGTTAAAACTAAGATAAAGCCGGGCAAGGCCATTGGTAGTCTTTGTTCCTTTTGCCTCCATGGTATTCAGGTTGGTGCAGGCTATTCTGGCACCGGAGATTTTTGGTTTTTCCCAACTGTCAACGGTAATGAGGGCAAGAATAGCATTGGTATCTTCCTGGGCAGAAAGATATTCTGAAAATAAGAAAATCGACAGAAATAAAAAATATTTAAATGCCCTCACAGGTGGTTTTGTTAGTGGAGCCGGGGAGAATCGAACTCCCGTCCAGAGAAAGCGTCCTATATGCTTTCTACATGCTTAGTTTCAGTTTATGTCTGCAGCAGCAGGCCTGAAACACGACTGTTTGCTGCACAAGTCTCTGAGTTTGTCGGCAGGCTGACGAGACCCTTCACCCGCTTATTCTGCTTTGCGATCCTCCCTGATGGCTCTCCGGCAGAAATCGGAGTGCCGGGAAGACTGGCTTATTTAATCGGTAAAGATTAAGCAGCCAGAGAATAAGAAACGTTGCCGTTTAATTGTTTGCGACCGCTGTTGAGGTTTCTATCGCGTGAACCTGCATGCTTACATATACAACTGCTAACCTGTCTATTCCGGTCGGCCCCAGTAAATTAAGAACAAAACGCCTGAATGCTGCAAAAATAAGGCAAATTAATGTATTATTTTGCTGTCTGATTGAAATTTCCTTATTTTCAGGGCAATAAATAAACTTTTTGCATGCGTATCGAAAATGTTGAGGTTCCATGTCCCTGAGCAATCATTTCCAGCAGTTGGGCATCGTTTTTTCTGAATACCGCACCGAACAATTGCCTGATGTTTCTGTAGCGAAACATATCCCTGTCGAGCAATGTGCTTGGCCCCAGCGTAAAAATATCACAGATTTCCTTGCTTTGGCTGATGATGTCATAAAATGTATTGTTCATCACCGAGGTTGATGTCAGGATAATGGCATCTGCCTGCTGCAGCTTTTCATTCATCTGTTTTGCCGGACAAATTGTTTCATCCTCCTGATCCATATCAAAAATACTCAGTTCTGCCCGCGTCTGACCTATTTTTTCTGCTAAGGTTCTGAACCAGCCTATCATGACAATTTTTTGATAACGGCCAAATACTATTTTTCCTGAAATATCGGAAGTTTCAGTGTAGTGATTGTTGTAGTTCAGGATGGCATTCAGGTAAGCCTGATAAAAAATTCTGTCAGAAATTCTGGTAAGTTCAATTGTTTCAGGAATATCGGTAAGCTGAGGGTGGTTGAGTGTGGCACAAACGCCAATATTGCCGTTTTTCAGTAAAATTGCCCCGTATTTTTCTCCCGGAACCCATTTCCTGATGTTCAAACGGTTAAAGCCTTCCTTTTTAAGGAAATAGGATAGGGGTTCTTCATTTATCATCGGTTGAAATAATAACGTTTGAAAATTTCATAGCTAAGCAGGATTTCATTCAGATAAAAGGTGGTTTCATATCTGACAAGACTGAAGGAAAACACTACTTCATCCCGTCCGCCATATTTGTATTTAATCTCAGCACTGAACATTTTCCCGTCCGGTGAATCATTCAGTTTATAGCTGACATACTGAAGTCCTGCCAGATTGACTTTTTCCTGTTTGGCCGATTCAATGATATTGTTGTAATCTTCAATGGTCTTCTCATTTTTATTGATGTTTCTGATGATGTCTTCATCCTTCATTTTCCGGGTTTCTGCAGGATAGAGTTTTCTCCATATTTCAGGTGTGGGTTTGAGGGCAATCAATGAATCTACCTGCTGAGCCATCAATGCTTTTTTGAATTTCTCTGCAAATCTGACCATTTCAGGATCAACAAACTGAGCCATTACAGTCGAAAAATAAAAGATGGTTAAAATTGCCGGAATAAAACGTGCTCTCATATTGCATCACTTTTTTGAGCCAAAAACAAAATATTTTCCGACCAGCCGGAATGAAGATTACCTTCATCGAGCTGAATCTTTTTCTGAACCAGTTCGAGTATATGCAGGGTGTTGAAGTCTTCACGAATTTCCTCCACATGATACAGCATTTCGATGTCTTTCGGTCCCCCTGTGTTGAGCGGCAGTTGCTCTTTGGCGAAGGCATTCAGGACAATAAAGCCTCCGTCTTTGATTAAGCCGCTGAAATAACGGTGAACTCTTCTTCTGTTTGATGAATGAAGATGGGCAAATATCAGGGCAACTGCATCATAATCAGCCTCAAAGCCATTGGTATCAAAAACATCGTGCAGGAAATAGTTGATTTCAACGCCTTTTTCGGCAGCAAGTTTCAATGCTTTTTTTCTGCCTTCGGTGCTGGTATCAAAAGCATCAACCTGCCAGCCTCTGAGGGCTGCATAGACTGCATTTCTGCCTTCTCCTTCGCAGGGAAGCAGGATTTTACCCGGTTCATGCCGGTCGATAAAGTTTTTGAAATAAAAATTTGGTTCTGTTCCGTAAATATATTCAGTGGTAGCATACCGAATGTCCCAGTGGTTGCCCATTTTCATTATTTTCTGCCTGAACATGCAAAATCCGGGCAGTTGTACAAATATATTTTCTAAATGAAAGAGGCTTATTAACTTTGCCTCCATTCAGATGAATTTTATTTTAAGAAATACTGCCAATATTTTTACCCTGCTCAATCTTTTCTGCGGATTTTCAGGAATAGTAAATGCCCTTTACGGGGATGTATTCACTGCTTCGTGGTTTGTCATCTGGGCCTGTATTTTTGACTTTCTGGATGGCTTAACCGCCAGAAAGTTCAATCTTATGTCCGATATCGGCAAACAACTCGACTCTTTCAGCGATTTGGTCAGTTTCGGACTTTTGCCGGCATTTATCCTTCACGTTCTCCTACTGCGGGCACACGCAAACTGGATTGAAACGCTTTATTTTACAGAAATACCTGCAGTTACTTTTATCCCCTTTATTCTGCCTGCTGCTGCTGCTATCCGGCTTGCCCGTTTCAATCTTGATCAGCAACAAACGGCCATATTCAAAGGTTTACCTACTCCTGCCTCTGCTTTGGTGGTGGCCTCTCTGCCGCTTATTTTACGTTACGACCTTTATATTTTTAACCTGGAATCCATTTATTTCAAGGATTTTATTCTGAATCCATGGTTTCTGCTGTTTATTTCTTTCCTGCTTTCTTTTTTAATGTTGAGCAGGCTGAAATTATTCAGTTTTAAAATGAAAGCCTGGTCTTTTGCCGAAAATAAGCTCCAGTATTTACTGGTAGCTTTGTTTGTGGTCATGTTTATCATTTTTCTTTTTCTTGCAATACCTCTCATTATATTGATTTACATTATTTTATCACTGATCTTTTTAAAAACTGAATCATGAAAAGACTGATATTTGTTTTTGTAAGCATTTTATTTTCCCTGTTTGTTTTTGCACAAGACCTTGATTATGCAAAAACAGTGATGGAAAAGCTGTGTGCAGCCGACATGTTTGGCAGGGGATACATCAGTGCCGGAGATAAAAAGGCAGCATATTTTATTGAAAATGAGTTTATTAAATTTGGCTTACTCCCGTTTGATACCGTTGTGGCAACTTCAGGCAGCAGGGTCGGGCAACCTATAAAGACCTATCAGCAGGAGTTTTCGATGAAGGTAAACACGTTTCCTGAAACGGTAAAACTCATGATTGATAAAACCGAGCTAAAACCGGGAATAGATTTTCTGGTGTCGCCATCATCAGGGCCTACCCCTTTAAAGGAACTCGACATTTATTATCTGGCTCCCCGTCATATCAAAGATGACGCTGCTTTTGAAAACTTTATGGCTGAAGATTTTACAGGTTATTGTATGGTGATTGATGTCGCGACTTTTGAGAAAGAGCCTTACAATAAATACATTAAAAAAATCATTGCCAACGAGATGAAAGCCGATGCCATCATGTTGCTGACAAACGACCTGATGTGGGGAGTTTCCACTTACTTTGATAAATTTCCGACAGTCATCGTGAAAAAAGAAGTTTTCCCGAAGAAAGCCGAAATGGTTACACTCAAAATAGATACAAAATTCTATTACGACTATAAAACACAGAATGTAATCGGGATGGTGAAAGGGAAAAAATATCCCAATAAGTATATCATAATTGGGGCACATTATGACCATCTGGGATGCATGGGGAAAAACCTGTATTTTCCGGGAGCCAACGACAATGCCAGCGGAGTAGCTATGATGCTTGATCTGGCACGTCATTATGCCGATGTGTTTAATCAGCCGGATTATTCAATGATTTTTATCGGTTTCGGGGCTGAAGAGGCCGGCTTTATCGGATCAAAATATTTTACTGAGCATTCAAAAATTTCACTGGCTGATATCCGCCTGATGATCAACCTCGACATGATGTCAACAGGAGAAACCGGCCTGATGGTGATGAACGGTAAATCTGAATTTACTAAAATGAAAAGTATCAATACTTCAAAGAAGTATCTCGTTGATATTCAGTCGCGTCAGAATTCTCCGATCAGCGACCATTATCCGTTTACAGAGAAAAAAGTAAATGCCATATACCTCTATCTGATGGGTGATCCGCAGAAAAACTATCATTATCATGGGATTGGCGATGTCCCTTCAAACGTTTCGATGAAAGGTTATGAAGGAGCTTTCCGGCTGATTACTGATTATCTGTCAGCTTTAGACTAAGAGATTGTTTCTGTTATCAAATTGAAAATCATTGATTTATGAAAAAAATAATTGCATTGTTGTGTTTTGTATTGGCTTTTTATTTTAACAAAGCACAGGATATTCAGCAAAATGAGCCGTTTATCAGATGGAAACAGATAAAAACAGACCATTACAAAATAATTTATCCGGAAGAATTATCAGGCGAAGCCCAGCGGGTAGCCAATACGCTGGAATATGTCAGGGAGCCTTTGCAGAAAACATTAAAACCACGTAAGTTCGGCAAATGGACATTAATGCTGACCAACCGTGGAGCAATGGCCAACGGATATGTCGGTCTGGCACCCCGCAGAAGTGAATGGTATTCAGCTCCTCCGCAAGGCTCACTGGTCGGAACTGGCGAATGGTACCGGCTGCTTTCGGTTCATGAAGGTCGTCACATGGTTCAGTACGATAAATTTAATCACGGATTGACACGTATCGCTTCTCTGTTTTTCGGACAGACAGGTGTAAATGCTTTATCAGTCATCTCTGTCCCTATGTGGTTCTGGGAAGGGGATGCGGTTGGCACCGAAACTTCCCTCACCGCCACCGGACGTGGTCGTATTCCTGACTTTGACCTGCATGTCAGAGCCTTGTTGCTGGCAGGGAAAAGATACAGCTATTACAAAGCTTATATGCTATCTTATAAAGATTATTATCCCAACTGGTACACCCTTGGCTATCTGATGAACGGCTATGTCAGGCGACACAACCCGCCCGATACATGGGATAAAATTCACAATCGGGTGTCGTGGTTTTCTGTCAGTCCTTTCCGGTTTTCACGAATGATGAAAAAATATACGGGTTTAAATGCCAGAAAAACTTACAATGCTGCCATGGATGAACTGGATTCAATTTATCGCTGGCAGGTCAGTGGTCTTCAGTTTACTGAATCGAAAATCATTAATAAGAGAAACAATAAAATCTGGACGAATTTTGAAAATCCGGTTTATTCCGCGGATGGAAATATCATTGCCTTACAATATGGCCTTGCTGACGATATTCATCTGGTCTCTGTAAATCCTGAAGATGGTAGTGTAAAGAAAATCAAACAGTTGCCTGTTTACGAGAAGCCATCTATTGCCGGAGATTATATCTGCTATAATGAATATTGTTACGACAAGCGTTATCTGAATCAAAATTACTCAGACATTGTACTTTTTAATTTCAAAACAGGGCAGACCAGATATTTAACCACCAAAGGCAGGTTTTTTGTGCCTGAAATTTCTCCTGATTTTACAAAAATTGTTGCAGTAGAATTCACCACCGACCGGAGATGCAATCTGGTCATTTTTGATTTTAAAACGGGAGCAATTCTTGAGCGTATTCCTGAAAAAGACAATGCCTTTATTCAGACCCCTTCATGGTCGGAAGATGGTAAAAAGCTGGTTTTCACCCGTCAGAAGTTTAACGGTAAATCTCTGGTCATCCTTGATCTGGAGACAAAAGCATATCAGGTAGTTATTCCGGAGACATGGGAAAACATTGCCAATCCTGTTTTTTACCGGAATTATATCATTTATGAATCCCCTTATTCAGGAGTTGACAACCTCTATGCTATTGATATTCAGACAGGAAAACGTTATCAGATTACCAATTGCATGCTGGCCGGAGTTAATGCCTCACTGTCTGATGATGAAAGCAAAATGCTTTTCCTTGAGTATTCCGAATATGGATACAATATTGCAGAAATAGCTGTCAATCCTGCAACATGGAAACCCATCGAAGATGTGCAGGTCAGAGAAACCCGCTATTTTGAGCCAATGATTGAGCAGGAACAGGGCAGGAACATTTTCGAAGGAGAAACAGGTATTCCTGAAACCGTTTATCCCGAAACAGACTATCATCAGTCTGCTCATTTGCTGAATGTCCATTCATGGACTTTTTTGCCCTCTGTCAAATCAGGAAGCTTCAGCCTCACTTCCAATGACCTGCTGAATACGACAGGTATAAATTTATTTGCAAATTACAACAGGGATAAAACATGGAGCACCGGTTTTTCATTGAGCTACAATCGTTTTTATCCATTATTTACCCTGTCTGCAGAGAGAAACAGAAGGAATAGCAATGGCAATTTATGGAATGAAAAAGATCTGACAGCCGGTGTGGATATACCCTTTTTTAATAATCGCGGAGCCTGGCAGCGTTTTGCCATGCTGAGCCTTTCTTCGGGTGTTCGTCAGGTAGATGGCCGGACCGATGTCGATAGCTTTGACGCTTTTAACGGCAGGTTTATTCCTTTAAATGCCTCCTTTCAGATTTCAAACACAAAATCGTCTGCCCAACGTGATGTGGATGCGAGATGGTCGCAGTCGTTAACAATTCATTACAGCCGCTCATTATTTTCAGACCAGTTGGTAGGCAATATTTTTTCACTTCAGTCTGCGTTTAACTTTCCCGGAATGGCTAAAAGCCATGTGATCACCATTGAGGCTGATTTTGAAAAATATCATCATGAAACCTATTGGTTTGCAAGCAATGTAAATTTTGTAAGAGGTTACGCTTATGAGCGACAGGATAATTTCAGGCGGTTCTCAGTCAATTATCATTTTCCGGTGCTTTATCCCGATCTGCCCATCGGAGCTTTATTTTACCTGAAACGGGTCAGGTCAGCAGTGTTCTATGACCATGGTGCCGGAAGTTTTCAGGGAAATTCAACTCTTTACAGGTCAGCAGGTTTTGATATCAACTTCGATTTCAATATTCTGAATCTGCCGTTTGAGTTTAATGCCGGTATCAGGGTGCCTTATCTGTTTGATGAAAATCAATGGACACTCCGGTTACTTTTCCTTGGAATGGAGTTGTAGGCGTGCCGGATGTGAATAATTTCTGACAATTCCCAACTGCTGAACGGGTATCTTTGCACAAAAAATCAAAGATATGCGTAAGGTATTGATAATGATATTGTTTTGTGGACTAATCGCACAGGTTTCCTATTCACAGAAATACATCAAATATGTTTTCCTCGACAATAAAGTAAAAATAACTATTCCTTTTCAGCTGGAGAAAAAGGATGTCAAAGATTTTCAGGACAGGGAAGTACTGAAATTACTGAAGGTCTGGCAAACCAAAAAGGCAGAAACCACCCTTTGGGCATTTCTGGTCGATACAAAACCCGCCAATGCCTCCTGCGACCTGATTAAATCTTATCTTGACCAGATTTCGGTATTTACCGAAAACAAATCGGTCAGAAGCAGCAAAACCCAACTGATAAACAACCGTCAGGAGGTATGTGTCATGGAAATTTCTGAATCAGGCGAAAATACTTCGGGACAATTTATGAGTATTTTCGGAGGAAAAATAAATGATAATCAAACCATTATATTTGTCTTCCAATGCCCTGAGCAGAAGAAAAAACACTACCAGCCCGTAGTCAACGGGATTATAAAAAGTCTGACGCTAAACTAAGGGAAGTATTAATAGTTCCGTCTGCCCGACTGAAACCTGTTGTTGGGATTGAATGACCTCTGAGAGGTATTTTCCCTGGCTTCAACGACTTTGATTTTTCTTCCGAAAAACTCTTTCTGGTCTAATGCAGCAATGGCATCTTTGGCTTCGTCTTCATTGGGCATGGTGATAAAAGCAAATCCTTTTGACCTGCCGGTATCGCGGTCGGTGATGATTTTAACTGATTCAACCAGTCCGTAAGCTCCAAAAATCTTTGAAATTTCGTCTTCTCTTGCGGTGTAACTTAGATTACCGATGTAAATGTTCATTATAAATACTTTAAAAATTATTCCTGCTTTGGGCCGGTAATCTAAATCTTGTCAAAATGAATTGATAAAATTCAAATAACCAGAACAAAACACTGCGCAAAGGTAATAGCAGAATTCAGACACGACAAATTAATTATTGGTTTAATTTTTGAATTTTTTGTGCCCAAAAAATTTTTTATGGGATACACACTTCAGATTGGGGAAAGTGCCCCTGATTTTCACCTTCCTGCTACGGACGGTAAAGTTTACAGCCTTTCAGATTTTGCAGATGCAAAGGTTCTTGTGGTCTTTTTTACCTGTAATCATTGTCCTTATGTGATTGGTTCCGATGAGTCAACCCGGCAAACGGTGCTTAAATACCGGGAAAGAGGAGTGGCTTTTGCCGGCATAAATGCCAACAGTCCGCTTACTTATCCGGAAGATAGTTTTGAAAATATGGTTAAAAGAATGGCGGAAAAGAAGTTTCCCTGGGTTTACCTGTTTGACGAAAGCCAGCAATCTGCCCTGCATTACGGAGCATTGAAAACTCCTCATTTCTTTGTATTTGACCAAAACCGCAGGCTGGTTTATACCGGCAGGGCATTGGATAACCCGCGTGAGGCACACCTCAGCACTGTAAACGATCTTGAAAATGCCCTGGAGGATGTGTTAAACGGCAGGCCGGTCAGGAAATCCGTAACTAATCCGATAGGATGCAATATCAAGTGGCATGGAAAAGACCCGAAGTGGATGCCGCCCGAAGCCTGCGATCTGGTTTAATTTTCAATCTTTTTCATAAAAAAAAAGCTACAGGCCCAAAATTTATGAACCTGCAGCCACTGGTAGAAATGAAAAGAATCTGCTTTTACATTCCCTGCCATGGCAAAATGTTACTTTTGTCTTTTTAAATGATTGATTTATAATGATTTAAATATTTTATTGATTGGTTCTTCTGAATAAGCTGAAACTAAAGCCAAGTCTTTTTTGAAGAAAATAGAGGATGGAAATTTTAATGACCCCTAAGCCGTAAATCAGACTTCGTCTGAAATTGATAGAGGATGCTTCCTTAAAATATCTGGTAGGGCAGGTAATTTCAGCAATTTCATAACCGGAATAAAGAATCTGGGCAGTCAGCTCATTGTCAAAAATAAAATCGTCAGAATTCTTTTGAAAATCAATTTTTTCAAATACTTCCCGACAAAAAGCACGATATCCTGTATGATATTCCGACAGCTTTGCCCCGGTCATCAGGTTTTGAAAAAGGGTGAGAATCCTGTTTGCAATGTATTTATAAAGTGGCATTCCTCCCTTCAGTGCACCTCTCCCCAAAATCCTTGAGGCATAAACTACTTTGTAGAGTCCACTGGATAAAATTTCTGCCATTGCCGGAATTAATCTGGGAGTGTATTGATAATCAGGATGAAGCATGATAATAATATCTCCGCCAAGTTCGAGTGCTTTTTTATAACAGCTCTTCTGATTTCCACCATATCCGAGGTTTTTCTGATGTTCAATGATATGCCTGATACCTAATTTTCTGGCAATACTGATGGTTTGATCGGTACTTTTATCATCCACCAGCACCACCTCATCCACCAATGGAAAAGGTATTTCTGAAAATGTAGATACCAGTGTTTTTTCTGCATTGAAAGCAGGAAGGACAACAATGATTTTCTGGTGGTTCAGCATGACAACTAAAACATGCAAAGGTACCCCGAAAATGAATATTTTTGCCTGAAAATAATTACTGTTTAAAAAAGCTTTGTAAAATTGTAGAAATTCTCACAAACAGTTTAAATCAAAATGACAAAGATGGCAGATACCAATAAAGCATTTAACGAGGAAAATATACTGGAACATGCCCACCGGGAGAGATTAAAGGAACTGGCAGCCATCAACCGGACTTCAGGTTTGCTGAAAGAAGGAAGACCTTTGGATGATACATTTCAGCAATTGTGTTTTTTCCTGCCTGAAGCATGGCAATATCCCGAATTTACCTGCATAAGAATACGATACAATGGGAAAGTTTATACCAGCCAGGGATTTCTGGAAACAAAATGGTCGCAGATGGCTGGATTTGAATCTTTTGACGGGAAAAAGGGGAGCATTGAGGTTTTTTATACCCGTGAGTTTATGGAGATTGATGAAGGTCCTTTCATGAAAGAAGAGCGTGACCTTATTAATAATTTAGCCGGTTTGATTACAGGCTACCTCAATTCCATGCTGGCCAGGGAGGTCTTCAAAATCAAGGAAGAAAAAGCTGAAAGCTGCATTGTGCCGGGAACATTGAAACCCGGACGTAAGCTTCTTCATCAGTTTTTGAATAAAAACAATTACGACAGAGACATTTATCACGACCTGATGCCATATAAGGTTCGGGAAATTCTCCTTGTGGCTACCCTTTATGATGCTTACAGCATTGAACGTGAAGGGCGATTTTCTGAATATGTACTTGGCGAATATCATCAGCTCAACCTGACTTCACTTCCCCGGATTACCGGTGTTTCTTCAGAGGAAGAGGTTTTTGAACAACTTTATTCAAAACATTACGATCTGATTATCTTTATGGTTGGTGTGGATAAAAAATTACCCGTTCGCATCAGTCATCAGGTTCGTGAAAAATTTCCCTACATCCCGATTTTCTTCCTGCTCAACAACAACCAGGATGTTTCCTTGTTTCATGATAAGTCATATCCGTTTATTGACCGTCTTTTTGTGTGGAACGGGGATTCGAAGGTGTTTTTTTCCATGATCAAGCATCTGGAGGACAAAATAAACGCTGAAAATGATACACGGATTGGGATGGTCAGGGTGATTCTGCTGGTGGAAGACTCCCCGATTTATTATACCCGCTATCTTCCTATGCTTTATTCTGTGGTAATGGAACAAACCAAACGTATTATTGATGATGTAACAACAGATGAGCTTTACCGCGTATTGAAACTCAGGGCGCGGCCAAAGATTTTGCTTGCCACCAATTATGAAGAGGCCATTGAGATTACTGAAAAATATAAGGATTATCTGCTGTGTCTGATTTCCGACATGAGCTTCAGGAAAAACGGTGTTGATCATCCGATGGCAGGTTACGAACTGGTCAGCCATGTGAAAAGCCGGTTTAAAGACCTTCCTGTCATACTTCAATCTTCTGATCCTGAAAACGCCAGGTTAGCCTTCGAACTAAAATCAACTTTTATAGATAAAAATTCCGACAGCCTTCTGCAGGATTTCAGAAGTTTTATTACCCATTATCTGGGTTTTGGTAATTTTGTTTACCGCAACAGCAAAGGGGTTCAGATTGCGGTGGCTCATTCCCTGAAGGAATTTGAAAAACAATTAAGAGTGATCCCTGACGATTCTTTGCTTTACCATGCAAGACGCAATCATTTTTCGCTCTGGCTGATGGCAAGAGGCGAAATACAGGTAGCAAAAATTATCAATCCTGCTAAAGTTTCTGATTTTAAGAGTCCTCAGGAATTGCGTGAATATCTGATTGACGTGATTCAGAAATTCCGTAATGAGCAGAATCAGGGAAAAGTGATTCCGTTCGAAGAATCAGCTATCAATGACGAGAGCAATATTCTGCTGTTGACAGAAGGAGCATTGGGAGGAAAAGGACGAGGCCTTGCTTTTGTCAATACGCTTATCTATAATTTTGATTTTCATCAGCTTATACCTAACATTAATATACGAACCCCGAAAACTTCCATCATTGGTGCCGATGAATTCGAGTATTTTCTTGATCGCAACAATCTCAGAGAGGTGCTCGATGAACACATTACTGAATATGAATTCATCAGGGAAAATTTTGCTAAAGGACATCTCTCGGAAGGTCTGATAAAAAAACTGAAACTTATCCTGAAAAACATTACAAAACCGCTGGCAATACGTTCTTCCGGACTATTTGAAGACTCCCTGGCTCAACCTTTTGCCGGAATTTTCGAAACCTATATATTGCCCAACAATCATCCCGACCTGAATGTCAGGCTGGAACAGTGTATGTCAGCCATCAAGCTGGTTTATGCTTCTGTTTATTCTCCTGTAGCCCGTGCCTATATCGAAGCAGTTCATTATAAAATCGAAGAGGAGAAAATGGCAGTTGTAATTCAGGAACTTGTTGGGAATCAGTTTGATGAATATTATTATCCGCATATCAGCGGGGTTGCTCAGTCGTACAATTTTTATCCGTTCGGGCACATGAATCCGGAAGATGGATTTGCGGTTGCAGCTCTTGGGTTGGGAACCTATGTTGTTCAGGGCGAAAAAGCCTATCGCTTTTGTCCGAAATATCCGACCCTCGACATCAACACCCCTAAAGATCAGTATAAAAACTCCCAGGTTTATTTTTATGCTGTAAACCTGAAAAACAAAGATATTAACCTGATGGAAGGAGAGGATGCCGGACTTATAAAACTCGATATTGATGTAGCTGAAACGCATGGAAGCATTAAACATCTTGCTTCTGTTTACGACCGCGACAACGAGCGTATAGTCCCCGGCTTGTCTGAATATGGGCCAAGGATTATCAACTTTGCAGATATACTTAAATATCAGTATATTCCGCTTGCCGAAACCATTGCAGATATTCTGGAAATTGTGCAGGAAGCGCTGGGCTCACCGGTCGAAATTGAATTCGCTGTGGATTTGACAAAAGACAATAAAAACAGGGCTTCCTTTTATCTGCTTCAGATCAAACCGCTTTTCGGCAGTGCTCAGGATTTCGAATTTGAGGCAGACAACATCCCAAAAGATGAAATCATTCTTTATACGGTTAAAGGGATGGGAAATGGAATGATTGACAATTTGACTGATGTTATTTATGTGGATTATCAGGATTTTGATAAATCAAAAACACGGGAAATGGCAGCCGAAATTGATAAAATAAACAGCAGGATGGTCGAACAGAATAAAAATTATATTCTGATAGGCCCGGGACGTTGGGGAACACGCGACCAATGGATTGGAATTCCGGTTGCATGGCCTCAGATTTCCAGTGCCAAAGTGATTGTTGAAACAAGTTTTGAAGACTTTCCTCTTGATGCTTCTTCCGGTTCCCATTTCTTTCATAATGTAACTTCAATGAATGTGGGTTATTTTACTATTCAGCAGGAATATGAAAATCAATGGATTAACTGGGATTTACTGAAAAAAGGAAAACTGGTCAGTAAGTATAATTTCTTTACCCATGTCTGTTTCGAACAACCACTCAAGGTGATGATGGATGGTAAAAAAAGGATTGCTGTCATAAAAGTGTAAAAATTTCCTATGAAAGATATTATTAAAGACAGGCTGAATGAAAGGGCAAAAGAACTGAATTGCCTGTATCAGGTGATTGATTTGCTACGCCATGAGAACTCATCATTAAACTATGTTTTTCAACAACTTGTAAAAATTATTCCTCCTGCATGGCAATATCCTTCCGTTTGTTGTGTACGAATTACCTATGAAGATGAAGTGTTTAAATCCGAAGAATTTCTGGAAACTTTATGGGTACAGTCTGCTGATATAGTGGTGGACGACAAGGTAATGGGGAAAATAGAGGTTTTTTATATGCAGTTCATCCGCCTTATCAATGGCAGCCAGTTTTTGCCTGAAGAACAGAAGTTGTTGAATGTCATTGCTTTAAAGATAAGTGAATACTTGTTTTCCCGTAAATTGCAAAAAACGATTGAGCTTTTGCAAAAAGAGAGTCATCTGTTGACGCATGAAATGGAAAGCAATGAGATATTGCCTGTTTTTCACGACCAGCATTGGAAATGGCGATACAGAATGGTTGAAAAACTGGTCGGAAAACTGGACAGGGAAAAAACCGGAGTTGTTGCCTGTTATGTAATTGGAAGTACAAAAAACGCAACGGCAGGGCCAAAAAGCGATATTGATCTCCTGATTCATTTCAGGGGAAATGACCTGCAACGAAATGCACTTTTGGCTTATATCTCTGGTTGGAGTCATGCCCTCGCTGAATACAATTATGAAAAAACCGGTTGCCTGTCGGAAGACGGATTGATTGATTTACATATCATTACAGATGAAGATATTGAGAAGAAGACATCTTATGCCATCATGATAGGATCAACCGAAAATTCGGCACGAAAAATTCCATTTGCAGGAGAATAAGCTCATGATAATTCTTTTTACATCGGATCTCCACGGAAAAATTCAGCGCTATAACGAATTGTTCAGGCAGGTTGAAAATATCAGGCCTGATGTGGTTTTGCTGGGCGGTGATTTGCTTCCTCATGTCAGAAAGATTGATTTTCATGAGTTTGTTGAGGATTTTCTGATAAAAAATTTTGACAGTCTGAGATCAGGGATGAAAGATGAATATCCTTTTGTGGGCCTGATTTTGGGAAATGATGACCCGGGGATTGCTGAATCCATTTTTATAGATGCCCAGAAAAGCGGAATATGGACCTATCTTCACATGAAAATGGTTCATTTCAAAGGAATTGATTTCTACGGATATTCTTTTGTTCCGCCAACGCCCTTTTTGCTGAAAGACTGGGAAAAATACGATGTTTCGCGCTATGTTGATCCGGGTTGTGTTCCTCCTGATGAGGGGTTCAGAACCAAAGAGCCTGATTACGACACCGAATTTGCTACCATAGCAGACGACCTTGAACGACTCTCCGGCCATGCTGATGTTTCTCAGGCTGTTTTTTTATTTCATTCGCCTCCATACCAGACAAAACTCGACCGGGCTGCCCTCGATGGAAAAATGATAGATCATATTCCGCTGGATGTCCATGTCGGAAGTATAGCTATCCGAAGGTTTATCGAAAGCAGGCAACCATTTCTGACTTTGCATGGCCATATTCATGAATCTACCTTTCTGACGGGTCATTTTTCCGACAAACTGGGAAAAACATGGATGTTTAACGGAGCAAACCATACCCATGAACTTCCCCTTATTGTGATTGATACGGATTCCCCGGAAAATACAAAACGTTTGTTGTACCCATAATAAATTAAAAATGCCATTTTCAAAGTATTACCGATTTTCAAGCAAAATTGACGAAACTTCATTTCACCTTCTGATGAAAAAACGCATTCATCAGGTGTTACTTATTTCAAGTGCTTACGATTCCTTTATGCTTGAAGAAGATGGTCGCATTGACGAGCAGATTTTCAATGAATATACTTCACTTAGCCTGCGTTATCCACCGACTTTCATCCATGCCACCTCTGCCGAATCGGCTTTTCAAATCCTTGCTTCAGAAAAAATAGATCTGATTATCAATATGTTAAGTATTGAAGACATGGATCCGTTTGAGCTGGCAAAAAATATAAAAGGTAAATATTCATGGATTCCCATTGTCGTACTGACACCTTTTTCACGTGAGGTTTCGCTTAAGCTCACCAATGAAGACCTTAGTGCGGTCGATTATGTGTTTTCCTGGCTTGGTAATGCTGATTTGCTGCTTGCTATCATCAAACTTATCGAAGACAAGATGAATGTCGAAGATGATGTGATTAATGTGGGAGTTCAGACCATTATTCTGGTGGAAGATTCCATTCGTTTTTACAGCAGCTATTTGCCTTTGCTTTATAAAATTATTTTCCGTCAGAGCAGGGAGTTTATCACCGAAGCCCTGAACGAACACCAAAAAATGCTACGACTGAGAGGGAGGCCAAAGGTTCTGCTGGCCACCAACTACGAGGAAGCCATCACTTTTTATGAGAAATATAAAAACAATCTGCTGGGAGTCATAACCGACATTAGTTATAAAAGGAATAATGAGACTGATAAGCTGGCGGGTGTAAAACTATGCAGAAAATTGAAGGAAGAGGATTTGTACCTGCCGGTATTACTTCAGTCGTCTGAACTGGAAAATGAAAAATATGCCAGAGAGCTTGATGTCAAGTTTTTGTATAAGGAATCGAAAACACTGCAACTCGAATTACGCGATTATATCAATGAATATCTGGCTTTCGGCCCTTTTATATTCAGAGATCCCAAGACAAAGGAAGAAATAGGAAGAGCCATTGACCTTCAGGATCTGCAGCATAAACTGTTTGACATTCCGGATGATAGTTTCATTTATCATATTGAAAGAAATCATTTTTCCAAATGGTTGAATGCCAGGGCATTGTTCCCGATTGCTGACAAGCTGAAGTACATGACCATGGAAGATTTCAACAAAGACCTCGATCAGATCAGGCGATACATTTATGATGCTATTGTAGCTTACAGATTAAACAAAGGGAGGGGTATTATTGCCGATTTTGACAGGACCAGGTTTGATGAATTTACTATTTTTTCCCGAATCGGAGAAGGAAGTATTGGTGGTAAAGCCCGCGGCCTTGCCTTTATTGATTCAATGATTAAAAAACATGACATTATTGATAAATTTCAGGATGTTATTATCACCATACCCCGGACAGTGGTCATTTCCACTGATATTTTTGATGAGTTTCTCGAAATCAATAATTTATGGGAAATTGCCTTGTCCGATTTACCTGATGAAGCAATATTGTCTCATTTTTTAAATGCCCACCTGCCTGTAAAAATCCATGCCGATCTGCTGGCATTTTTGTCTGTTATTAAAAACCCTATAGCCGTTCGTTCCTCAAGTTTGCTCGAAGATAGCCATTATCAGCCTTTTGCAGGGGTTTATTCCACTTATATGGTCCCCAATGTCAAAACCGATGAAAGAACTTTTCTCGAACTGGTCAGTAATGCCATCAAAGCCGTCTATGCCTCCGTGTTTTACAAATCAAGCAAAGCCTATATGCAAGCCACTTCGAATGTGATTGATGCCGAAAAGATGGCTATTGTTTTACAGGAAGTGTGTGGTAATCAATATAATGGAAAATTTTATCCAACTCTTTCGGGGGTGGCTCGCTCCATTAATTTTTATCCCATAGAGCCGGAAAAATCAAAAGACGGAGTGGCCAATGTTGCCTTTGGACTTGGAAAATATATTGTGGATGGAGGGGTTTCTCTAAGATTTAGTCCGAAACACCCCAAACGGATTATTCAGCTGTCTTCTACTGAAAATGCACTCAGGGAAACGCAAAAATATTTTTATGCCCTTGACATGGAAAATACCCGCTTTATCCCCTCCACTGATGATAGCTGCAACATGTTGAAACTTAAAATTTCAGAAGCTGAAGCGCATGGTTCTCTTAAATATGTGGTTTCTACCTATGATTTTCAAAATGATGTCATTCGTGATGGTTATTTTCAGAATGGGAAAATCATCGTAACTTTTTCACCTATATTGAACCATCATCTCTTCCCTTTGTCTGATATTCTGAGCTATTTACTGGAAATAGGGCAAAAAGAGATGAACAAACCCATTGAGATTGAGTTTGCCGTCAACCTCAATGTCCCGAAAGACAGCCCCAAAATATTCAACTATCTCCAGATCCGGCCTATCGTTCAGACAGACGAAAAACTAAACTGCAAAATAGAAGATATTGAACCCAACGAGTGTATTATTTATTCAAACTCAGCATTGGGAAACGGGATTATTAACGACATTTACGATTTTATTTATGTAAAACCTGATACTTTCAAATCATCAGCAACCAAACAAATTGCCGAAGAAATAGAAAAACTGAATGCGAAAATGGCAGATGAAAAAAGGTATTTTGTGCTGGTTGGTCCGGGCCGCTGGGGCAGCAGCGATCCATGGCTGGGTATTCCGGTCAAGTGGGCTCAGATTTGTCAGGCAAGAATTATAGTCGAATCTGGCCTGTCAAGTTTTCGTATCGATCCAAGCCAGGGGACCCATTTCTTTCAGAACCTGACTTCTTTCAGGGTGGGATATTTTACCATTAATCCGTTTATCAATGATGGTTTTTTTGACCTTGATTATCTGAAAAGTAAAGAATGTGTTTTTGAAAATCAGTATCTGAAGCACATTCGTTTTCAGAATCCGATTAAAATAAAAATTGACGGACAAAAAAATATTGGCGTAGTTTTAAAGGAAGAATACATTGATCCTCAGAATGTTATTTAGACTTTCATCTGATGTATTCAGACAAATTCTGAATTAATCTTATTTCCAATAACCAGAAGTTTTATTTTTGCCTCTTTATTTTTCTGATAACTAAAAGGAAATAAACATGATTCTGGGAATACTCAAAGAAAAAGAGCCTGAAAAAAGAGTGGCATTGCTGCCCGAAGATGCCGCTACGCTGGTAAAAATGAAAGTTCATGTCAGAATAGAATCAGGGGCGGGAGAAACAGCTTTTGCCAGCGACAACGACTATGTAGCTCAGGGCGTTGAAATAACTGACAGAAACACCATTTTGACACAAAGCGATATAGTCATCTGTATCAATACGCCCGAAAAATCGGAAATGGACAAAATCGGAGAGCAAAAAACCATCATGTCGGTGTTCAATCCCCTGTCAGATGTCGAAACGGTTAAATACCTGAAAAACAAAAACCTGACAGCATTCAGTTTTGACATTATTCCGCGTACAACCCGTGCTCAGGCCATGGATATCTTATCATCAATGGCAACCGTATCGGGATACAGGGCTGTGCTCGATGCTGCCCGCTTTTTACCGACTTTCTTCCCTATGTTTATGACCGCTGCCGGTACCATCAAACCTGCAAAGGTGCTGATACTCGGAGCCGGTGTGGCAGGCCTGCAGGCACTTGCTACTGCCCGTAAACTGGGCGCCCAGGTTGAAGTATTCGATGTCAGGTCGGCTGTCAGGGAAGAAGTGAAAAGCCTTGGCGGAAAATTCGTGGAGGTTGAAGGGGCAGTTGAAGATAAAGCAGCCGGAGGTTATGCGGTTGAGCAAACGGAAGAATATAAAAGAAAACAGCAGGAAGCTATTCATAATCATGCAGTTAAATCGGATGTCATCATTGCCACTGCTCAGATTCCCGGCAAAAGAGCCCCTATACTGCTGAAGAAAGAAACGGTTGAAGCCATGAAACCCGGTAGTGTGATTATTGACCTCGCTGCTTCGACAGGTGGTAACTGCGAACTGACCGAAAATGCCAGTACAGTTGTGAAAAATGGTGTAACCATTATTGGCAAATCGGATTACCCTGCCACCATGCCTGTTGATGCCAGCCGTATGTTCGGGAAAAACATTATTAATTTCCTGAAACTGCTGATCGATAAGGAAGGAAATTATAACATTAATCTGGAAGATGATATTGTTAAAGGCACCTGTGTTACTCATTCGGGAAATATCATCAGCGAAAGAATAAAATCAGTTGTTGAACCTTAATTGTTAAAGCCATGCAGGAGATATTTCAGTTTTTATACGTTAACAAAGAGATGTTGTTCATCATCGCCCTGTCCATTTTACTGGGCGTTGAGGTTATTTCACATGTTCCGGCTATCTTGCACACCCCGTTGATGTCGGGAGCAAATGCCATTCATGGAGTCGTTATCATCGGAGCCATTATTGTGATGGGACATGCCGAAACAACTGCCTCTATCATCCTTGGATTTTTTGCAGTCATCCTTGGAACACTCAATGTGGTTGGCGGTTTTGTGGTTACAGACCGTATGCTTGAGATGTTTAAGAAAAAACCTAAAAAAGACTAAGTTATGAACGAGATAATAAATTTTACTAAAGAACTGTCGTTTTCTTCCGGACAGTCTTTGCTCGAAATGATTTACCTGATTGCTTCTGTATTGTTTGTATTCGGACTTAAAATGCTCAGCCATCCTGAAACAGCAAGGAAAGGAAATTTATGGGCTGCGTTCGGGATGACGCTTGCAATTGCAGGAACTATTTTATTCCATAAAAAAGACGGTCAGGGTATTCACAATATAGGATGGATTATTGGGGGCATTGTTATCGGAACTTTAATCGGATGGATAGTGGCCAAACGTGTTAAAATGACCGCCATGCCACAGCTGGTTTCTTTATTTAACGGAATGGGAGGTGCATGTGCTGCTTTGATTTCGCTGATGGAATATCCTCATCTTCATGTGGTGGGAGGGCACTACCAGGCAGGTATTGTCATCACCATCGTTTTAGGTGCTATGATTGGAACAGTTTCATTTACTGGAAGCATGATAGCTTTCGGAAAACTGAATGGAAATCTGGGCGATATCAGAAATAAAATCATGAGGCCCATTAACATTCTGATCCTGCTCGTTTTACTTGCCCTGATTATTGCCATCGTGTTTTTCCCGAAATATGTAGATCACGAAGGTTATCAGAGCCTCGATATGACGCTTCTGTGGGTATTATTCGGACTTTCTTTTGTCTATGGAATTTTGTTTGTCAGCCCGATAGGAGGAGCAGATATGCCGGTTGTTATTTCACTGCTGAACTCATTTACAGGACTTGCTGCTGCTTTTGGTGGGTTTCTGTATCACAACCAGGCCATGCTTACAGGAGGTATTCTGGTCGGATCCTCAGGAACCATTCTGACCATTCTCATGTGCAATGCGATGAACCGTTCCCTTATCAATGTCATTGCTGGCGCTTTTGGGGGTGGAGGCAGTGCAGCTAATCAGGAAACCGGTACCGTTAAGGAAATTACTCTTTCGGATGCCGCTGTATTACTGAGTTATTCCCAGAAAGTGGCAATTGTTCCCGGCTATGGACTGGCAGTAGCTCAGGCTCAGCATATCTGCCACGAACTTGATAAAATGCTGGAAGAGAAAGGAGTGGAAGTCAGGTATGCCATTCATCCGGTAGCAGGACGTATGCCCGGACACATGAATGTCTTGCTGGCTGAAGCTGATGTTCCCTATGAAAAACTGATTGAAATGGATGATATCAATCCGGATATGCCTAATATTGATGTTGTGGTAATTGTAGGAGCCAATGATGTGGTCAATCCGGCTGCCGAAGACGATCCTTCTTCTCCTATTTATGGCATGCCTATTATCAAGGCAAGAGAAGCTAAAAATGTCATTGTGATGAAGAGAGGAATGGGAAAAGGCTACGCTGCCATTGAAAATATGCTGTTTTTTCATCCAAAAACAAGGATGTTGTTTGGCGATGCTAAATCTACCATCCAAAAACTGATTGAGGAAATAAAGAATCTTTAGAGTATATCAGATGGGCTTAAGCTGATTCAGCCTGATCAGACCTATTCTGTTCATGACTTCCTGCTTGTGGATTGTTGCAATTTTCATATTTTAGCATCATGATTTTGTGAATAACCAGATTAAGTTGCGGGGTACTTGTTAAGAGTAAAGGGTGATGAGTAATGAGTGATTAGTAATGGGTTACTGGTTTTTTGTGTCCATGCCTACTAAAACCGCCTACTGCCTACTTACAGAAATTTATCTCATCAGCAACACCGTCCTGCTCACCAGCCTGCGTTACTGAAGTTTTCTCCTTATTTAAGAAGTGAATCTGGCTCAATGGTTTCAGTTTCTTCACCTATATTTTCAATCACCTCTCCTGGTAAAACCGGACTTTCATCCAGAAATTCTTCAGGTTTTTCATCCATCGGATCCGGCTCTGAAGGAAGTTCAGGACGGCTTTTATATTGTTTAATAAATTGTTTTTCAGTTTCTTTTCTCTTTTTCTTATCGAATTCGACAGGATAAAAATAATTTATCTGACGCATAGCCCATGATAATCGCCTGAGACGATAACCGGTTAATTTGTTTGGCTTCATTTTCAGCGGGTTAGGTAAACAAACTGCTATCAGTGCAGCTTCTCTTTTGGTTAAAGTTCCGGCATTTTTGTGAAAGTAATGCTGAGCTGCCTTTTCTACCCCATAAATACCATCTCCGGTTTCAATGACATTCAGGTAAACCTCCATTATCCGTTTCTTCCCCCAGATTCCTTCTATCAACAAGGTAAAATAAACTTCCATTCCTTTACGAAACCAGGATCGTTTTGGCCAGAGAAATACATTTTTTGCTGTTTGCTGTGAAATGGTACTCGCGCCCCTTTTCTTTTTGCTTCGCGCATTGTGTTGCTGTGCCTTTTTGATGGCTTTAATGTCAAAACCATGATGAGTCAGAAAATGTTGATCTTCGCAGGTGATAACTGCAGCAGGCATATATCCAGAAATATCTTTTAGGCTTACCCATCTCTTTTGAAGTGTCAGGGGTTTTCCTGCTTTTTTTTGTTCAAAAAGCCGGATTATCATCAGGGGAGTTACTGGTGGTGGTACAAACTTATACAACAAGGTGAAAAATAGGGTTGAGCCAAAAAATACAATCAGAATCCAAAGTATGATTTTTCTGATGATGTGCGAAAATGAATTTGACTTTTTCCGGGCTTTTATCATTTGCTCTTTAAAAACGTTGAAAACTAATGAATAATGTCCGGCAAACTTACATTTAAGCAGGGAAACGATAATCAATCAGGTGGATAATTTTATCTTTGTACCCTCAATATAACTCATTAAACATTTTATTTCAATGATTTTCAGGCAAATTACTGTTTTTTTTGTGCTTTTTTTCACCCTTTTACTCCGGATTTTAGCTGCCGATTATTCCGACCTGATCAAAACTGCCGGAGATGCCTCGAAATATCCTAATTCTCCTGTTTTAGTCATTTTTGACAGCACAAGGGTGGAAGTAATGGAATCAGGACTGAGCCATTTTCATTTGCATTTACTATACAAAGCATTGACTGAAAAAGGAGCTTTCGACCTGAGTATTCAAAAGTTTGGCTATGAGCCAATGAGCATGTTTATGTCGGTAAAAAAGGTGAAGATTTACAGGAATGACGGACATATTGAAGAGCTTGCCAAAGACAGGATTTTCGATTATCCGGCACCAGCTTCCCTGATCCTTTGGGGTGCACGCGAGCAAATGATTGCCATAGGCAGACTGGAACCGGGAGAAGCCGTTGAAATTGAGATTTATAAAAAAGGTTACACCTATGCCCTACTTGAGGAAGATGAGGATAAATATATTCCTCCTATGCGCGGGCATTATTACGATATAGTTCCTTTCTGGAGTAGCTGGCAGACTCTTGAAAAGGTTTATCAAACGATCCTTCCTTCGGCCAAACTGCTTCAATATTCATTTTACAATGGCGAAATTACTCCAGTTGTCAGGAATCTGGATGGAAAAATCTGCTATTCATTTTGCAAGAAAAACATTTCTCCTCTTGAAAGGGAACCCAATATGGTTGATCCTTTCGATGTGGCACCAAAACTCATTCTGACAACCGCTCCCGATTGGCCTTCCAAGTCGAGATGGTTTTACAAAGTGAATGAAGACTACGGGAGTTTTCAATGGACACCGGATATTAAAGCCAAAACTGACGAAATTTTGAAAGGAGCCAAAGATGAGTTAGACTCTGTTTCAAGACTGACGCATTGGGTTGCCGACAATATCAGGTATTTCGGGCTTAACATGGGTTGCGGAGAAGGATATACCCTCCACAAAGCGGAAATGACCTTTGAAGACCGCTGTGGGGTTTGCAAAGATAAGGCTGGCATGCTCGTTACCATGCTTCGTGCAGCCGGATTTGAAGCTTATGCCGCCATGACCATGGCAGGATCACGTATTGAAAATATTCCTGCCGACCATTTCAATCATTCCGTTACTGCGGTCAGGTTGTCAGACGGCCAGCTTCATATGCTTGATCCTACCTGGGTACCTTTTGTCAGGGAGCTTTGGTCGAGCCGTGAACAACAACAAAACTATATTATCGGAACTCCAAAAGGCGAACAGCTGCAGGAAATTCCTGTTTCTCCGGCTAAAAACCATTATTTTAACCTGACAGTTGAATCAAAACTCCATGAAGACGGCAGTCTCAGCGGTAAACTTTTCCTGATTGCTGAAGGGCAAAGCGATGCCGCATTCCGCTCTTCTCTGACAAGGACTTTCCGCAACAATTGGGAAAGATTGATGGAAACAGAGTTATTATCAGTCTTTCCTCAGATGACTATTGAAAAGATTTCATTTTCAGATGCTTATGATTATAGTGAGCCTTTCAGGCTGGAAGCTGTTTTCCACATTGGTAATTTTGCAAATGTTGTTGATAACCAGTTCATTTTTACCCCATTTTCAGCAACTGCCATTTTTAAAAATTTTCATCCACACCTGAAAATTAATCTGCAGTCAAAAAAAAAGAAATATGGCTTTCGGGATGCCTGCTCAAAATGGATTGAAATTTCTGAAACCATGGAGCTGCCTTTTTCTATGAACGCTGTTTTTATTCCTCAGGTAAAAGACATTGCGGGAACCCCTGCTTCATTCTTTTCATCCTTTCAGATTAAAGATAAGACGCTGATCTTCAAGGAAAATGTTTCCTTAAATAAACGGGTATATGAAAAAGAAGACTGGCCTGTATTCAGGCAGGTGGTAAACAATCAGGTCAGGCTTGCTGCTTCAAAAATTATTTTAAATAAAATAACATACTGATAATGAAAAAGTTAATCATAATCTTGTTGACAGTTGCCTCTTTCAGGCTGTTTGCCGGAAATGAAGATGCTGTTTATCTAAAGATGGAAAAAACATTTATTCTTCATCAGGATGGTACCATAGAGCAACGTTATAGTCATGACCTGAAAATCTTATCATATTATGCTATTCACCGGAAGTACGAGGAAACAGTTATTAATTACAATCCTCATTTTCAGGAAATAAAAATTCACGAAGTATCTACGCGGCTTGAAAACGGAAAAATTGTCAGATTGCCTGCAAATGCTATCAATGAAGTGTTGCCTGCTGAAGCTGCCGATGCCCCTGCTTACAATTTTCTCAGGAGGTTAGTCATTACTCATACAGGGATTGAACCCAATTGTATTATTCATGTGGATTATTCACTGATTACAAAAAATGGCTTTTTCCCTTGCCTGATGGGCAATGAACGCATTCAGCAAAGTTCACCGGTTGGCGAGTTGAATATCAAAGTTATTGTCCCTGAGCAGACTGACTTAAAATATGATTTACTAAATATTCAGGCTCAACCGGAAATAGTTTCTGAAAAAGGAACGCGGCAATATGAATGGAAGTTTTCTCAACTGAAAGCAATTTCGGAAGAGCTTTGGCAACCGGCACCTCAGGTTTTTGAACCCTATCTGATATTCACCACCAAAGATTTGAAAGTGGTTTACAATGAGTTTTTAAATCAACCGGCCATGAGTTTTTATCTTTCTGAAAAAGCACGTCAGTGGGTAGAAAAGACAAAATCTGCTTCAAAAGACAATCTGGATTTTATTTTCAAAGTTCATCAATACATAACTGATTATATCCGGACTTACCCATTGCCGCTAAACCTGACAGGATATAAAATTCAGACTCCGGATGAGGTTTTTCAGAATTGCGGAGGGACCAGAATAGAAAAGCTTGCCCTGATGAATGCCATTTTACAGAGTGTTGGAATTAAACCTGTTCTGAAGTTGATCGCCCCGGGAATTACAAAATCAATATCTTCATTGAATATTGATGCTTTTTCCGACTGTATGATTGAGATAATGCTCAGAGGAGAAGAGAGCAGGGATTTGACTTATTATGCTGATCAGAAAGATGAATTATCTGTTAATCAAAATTATGGGAGAGTAGTTTACGCCACCTATCTTCCTCTTTATTCAGGAATGTCAACTTACGATCCGACAAGCTGCTCCGATTGTATATCGATTGATTTTCAAAATGTTAATTATGTAAAAATGGATGAAAAGGGTTACATTTTTTCGGTGACCTCTCCTGAAAATAAAAAACTGGCAGTTGTACAGGATACGGTTTTCAAAATCATTCGCATTCCATGGTCGGAATCGGGTATGGAAATGTGGCAGCTTCCTGCTTTTGTCAGCAAAAGGGAAACACCAGTCTTTTTACCGGCAATCAGATCCGACAATCGTAAAATAGTCATGGAATATCCTTCAAAATTACGTTTTATAGGGAATAATACCCATTTTTTCATTGAAAATGAGGCAGGTAGTTTTTTCTTTGACATCAGCAAAAAAGGGAAAAAACTTATTATTCAGAGAAAAATCCAGTTTAACAAACAGATAATTGAACCAGACAGTTATCAGAAATTAAAAGAGCTGATTGCATTTTGGCAATCTGAAAAATTCAATACACTTTATTTTACAGGTAAATAATAACAAAATGGGAATTTTCGGTATTTTCAGAAATAAGGAAAAAGAAATTGAACAGGAACAAAAACTTGAAGCAAGCCTTGAAAAGACAAAAACTTCGTTTTTCAGTAAAATAACAAAAGCTCTTGTCGGGAAGTCAACTGTTGATGACAGTTTTCTTGACGAGCTTGAAGAAATATTGTTATCCTCAGATGTCGGTATCGAAACAACCGTAAAAATCATTGACAGGCTGGAAAAACGGGTGAGCCGGGAAAAGTATTTCAACACCGATGAGGTAATAGGTATTCTTAAGGAAGAGATCATCAAAATGCTTTCAGAGCATGAGGGTACAATGGATGTGAGCTTTGATTTTCCTGAAAATATTAAACCTTACATCATCATGGTAGTTGGTGTAAATGGGGTAGGGAAGACAACAACCATCGGAAAACTTGCATATCAGTTCAGACTGATGGAAAAAGAAGTTTTTGTTGGTGCAGGCGATACATTCCGTGCCGCAGCAGTTGACCAGTTGAAAATCTGGGGTGAACGTGCCGGAGTCCAGGTTATCAGCAGGGGAATGGGCAGCGATCCGGCTTCTGTTGCGTATGATACTGTTAAGTCGGCTGTTACAAAAAATGCAGATGTAGTTATTCTGGATACAGCTGGCAGGCTTCATAATAAAATTAATCTGATGGCTGAACTTGAAAAAGTGGACAGGGTCATTAAGAAAGTAGTGCCTGATGCACCACACGAGACGGTGCTCATTCTGGATGCCTCCACCGGCCAGAATGCTATTGAACAGGCAAGACAATTTATCAAAGCAACAAAAGTCAATACTTTGGCTATTACAAAACTGGATGGCACGGCAAAAGGCGGAGTGATTCTGGGAATTGTCGATCAGTTTAAAATCCCTGTAAAATATATTGGTGTAGGTGAAAAAATTGAAGACCTGCAACTCTTTGATAAGCGAAAATTCGTGGAATCGCTTTTTAAGACCTCATAATTTGTAATCATTTCAGATGAAGAGAATTAATGTTTTTACGTTTGGATGTGCTAAAAATCTCTATGATTCTGAGGTTTTAATGGGGAAACTCAGTCAGATTGGCTATGAGGTGGTTCATGAAAAGGAGCTTGAGGAAGAGGATATAGTCATTGTCAATACCTGTGGTTTTATCAATGATGCCAAACAGGAATCTGTCAATGCCATATTTGAATTTATTGAAAAAAGAAACAGGGGACTGATAAAAGATATTTTTGTATTTGGCTGTCTTTCAGAAAGATATAAAGTCGAGTTACAGAAAGAAATACCTGAAATAAAAAATTTTTTCGGGGTTTTCAGTTTTGATGAAATTATTAAAGCCATTGAACCCGGCTTGCTGGTGCCAAAAGGATATTCGAGAAAACTATCAACACCGGGACATTATGCATATCTGAAAATTTCGGATGGATGCGATCAGAAATGCTCGTTTTGTGCCATACCGCTTATTAAAGGAAAACACAAATCGACTCCCATTGATACCTTGATCGAAGAAGCTAACTGGCTTGCACAGAAAGGAGTCAAAGAACTGATATTGGTTTCGCAGGACAGCTCTGCCTACGGACTCGACCTTTACGGTCAGCGAAAGCTCGTAGAATTAGTATCACAGCTTGCAGAAATAAATGAATTTGAATGGATTAGATTACATTACCTGTATCCTTCAGGACTTCCGCTCAGACTGATAGATTTGATGGCTGCTAATGAAAGAATCTGCCAATATGTTGACCTGCCTGTTCAACATATTTCTGATAATGTGCTCAGGGCAATGAAAAGAGGGTTTACTTCTGTTAAAACCTACAGGCTGCTCGAAGAAATAAAAAAACGTGCACCTCAGGCTGCGCTCCGTACGACATTGCTTGTCGGACATCCGGGAGAAAGCGATGATGATTTTGAAGAGTTGTGTGATTTTGTGAAAGAGGTAGAATTCGACAGACTCGGTGTTTTCGAATATTCAGATGAAGAAGGCACTGCAGCCTACCGGCTTAAAAATAAAATCGACAGGTATCAGAAACAGGAAAGGGCTTCCGTCATCATGGCTATCCAGCAGTCTGTTTCGCTTAAAAAGAATGAATCTTTTGTCGGGAAAAACATTAAAGTATTGATTGACAGGCTTGAAAACAATCATTACATCGGAAGAACTGAATTTGATTCCCCTGAAATTGACCATGAAGTCTTGGTCAAAAGCCGTAAAAAACTCTTGACGGGAGAATTTTATCAGGTCAGGATTACAGGATTTTCTTATCATGATTTAATGGCTAAATATCCTGCAAATGATTGATAATCAGTCGGATATTTTTGAAAATCGATTTCTCGGGTTTATTGAAGCAAACCATTTGTGTCAAAAATCTGATAATTTGCTATTAGGTGTCAGCGGTGGGGTGGATTCGATGGTGATGATGCATTTGTTTCAAAAATATGGCTTCAGGATAAATGTCGGCCATGTCAATTTTTTGTTGCGCGGTGAAGAATCCGACAAGGAAGAACTTTTTGTAAAAGAATATTGTAACAAACACAAAATCAATTTTTTTTCAGTAAAATTTGAAACAGCTGCCTTTGCCGGGAAGCATCATCTTTCCATCGAAATGGCAGCAAGAAAGCTTAGATATGATTGGTTTTCGGAGATTTGTAAAAAAAATAGTTTTGATAAAATTGCCGTTGCCCACAATAAAAATGACCATGTCGAAACAGTTTTGCTAAACCTTTGCAGGGGGACTTCTTTAAAGGGTCTAAGAGGAATCTTGCCTTCCGTTAATAAAATCATACGCCCCATGTTATCTTTCTCAAGAAGTGAAATTGAAGCCTATGCACAGAAGGAAAATATTCTGTATTCAGTTGATTCTTCAAATAAAAATATCAGTTTTCACCGCAACAGAATTCGCCTGAAGATTATTCCTGAACTTGAAAAAATTAATCCTTCACTGACCGAAACGGTTTATCGGAATTCGCTGATATTGTCTAAAATAAACCATTTTCTGGAAGAAAAAATGGGAGAGGCCTCAGAAAAAATTGTTTCCTCTCATGGTCAGACAATCAGTATAGATTTGATTGAATTAAATAAAACCGGCCATTCCGAAATTTTGCTTTATAAAATCCTTGAAGCTTATGAGCTGAATTTCAGTCAGTTTGACCAAATTATCAAGCTGACCTCCGCACAAACAGGTAAACAAGTCTGTTTTAACAATTTCCTTTTTTGCAAAGACAGAAATTCTCTGACAGTAAGTCCGTACGTTCCTGATAATGAAGAGATTAATGAAATATATTTTAATTTCACACAACAATCTGAAGATTTTGGCAATCTGAGAATTGAATTGCTTGATTTTCACCCCGGAGAAGATTTGAAAAACAGTAAGGTGGCTTATGTAGATGCCGATAAAGTTGAATTTCCATTAATTCTCCGCAACTGGGCTTCTTCCGACCGTTTTATTCCTTATGGAATGAATGTTGAAAAGAAAGTCAGTGATTTTCTGACAGATATAAAAATTCCGGTACATGAGCGGAAAAAGATAAAAGTTTTAATTTCCGGTAAAAATATCATCTGGATTGCAGGGATTCGGATTGCTGATCCCGTTAAAATTTCTGAAGAAACGAATAAAATTTTAAAGATAAGCCTCAAAAACAATAACTTATGAAAAACAATTTAGTCTTATTGCTTGGGTTGTTACTGCCTTTTTACGGCTCAGCACAAAACCTGTTTAACGGAGAGCCTGTTTTTCAAACAGATATTGAAGTGAAGTCCACAAGTGTGAAAGATCAGGCAAATTCCGGTACCTGCTGGGCTTTTGCAACAATCTCATTCATTGAATCAGAACTTCTTAGGATGGGAAAAGGTGAATATGACCTATCTGAAATGTATATTGTCAGGAATACTTACCCGGTAAAATGTGAAAATTATCTTCGCTTACACAAGACTGCCAACCTTGGCAGCGGAGGACAGGCTCATGATGTTTTGAATGCCATTAAAAGAGATGGATTAGTTCCGGAAGAAGTTTTTAAAGGAATTCAGTATCCGTCTGCAGGACATAATCATGAGGAACTGGATGCGGTTTTGAAAGCTGTCAGTGATGTTCTTTTTTCTCAGAAGAAAAATGATGCTTCTTTAGGTATTAATCTGATAAACAATATATTGGATCTTTACCTGGGGAAGAAACCGGAGACTTTTATGTTTAAAAACAAAGCATATTCACCAAAATCATTTTGGGAATCGCTCGGAATAGATGTAAACGATTATGTAGAATTCACCTCCTATTCCTGCTATCCGTTTAATTCTTTTATCGATCTTCAGATTCCTGATAACTGGTCACACGATAAATACTATAATATTCCGATCGATGACCTGATGGCTGTCATTGATTTAGCCCTGCAGAAAGGGTATTCTGTCTGTTGGGATGGTGATGTTTCAGGAAGTGATTTTTCATCAAAAAAGGGAATTGCCACTTTAGATATTTCAGTTTATCCGAAAGTTACTCAGGAAAACAGGCAGGCTTCTTTTGATCATCTGTCAACTACTGATGACCATTTGATGCATATTGTAGGCATTGCTCACGATCAATATGGTAATAAATATTACAAAGTGAAAAATTCGTGGGGAACAGATAATAAATACAATGGATTCTGGTATTTAAGCGAGTTTTATGTCAGATTAAATACTGTTGCTGTGATGGTCAATAAAAATGCTTTGCCTGAGAAAATAAATAAAATAATTGATAAATGATTTTGAATTTGCAATCCCTTGATTGCTGAGATTTCGTAAGACTGGGTTTGTTCTCAAAACTCATCAGAGTTTTGTTTCTTCATTTTTAAAATTAATTCCCAATTTGAATTTTGCTGTTTCAATTTAGTTTTCTTAATATGTTGAAAATCAATCACTTTGCTTATGGCATATTTATTTATTAATGTATAGTCCATTTATCATCATTTAACATTGTACTATGCGAAATTTACTTTTATTACCTGCATTAGTTATATGTGTAATTAATTTAGCATTTTCCCAGTCTCCGGCTTCAAATCCTTATGGCGTTGATTTGGACAATTCAAATGATTATGTATCAATACCTCATGATAACAGCCTGAGCCTAACCAATACATTTACCATTAGTTTCTGGGTCTATCCAAGAAATGTTTCTGCAAATGTTCCTTTTATCCGTAAAAGGCAAAGCTCAGGATATACACCCACAAATTATGCTATTGACCTGGGAAGTAGCGGACAACTCAGGTTTTTTCTGTACGATAATACAAATACTGCCAGAGGAATTCTGACGGGTGGACCGACACTCAGTGCGAATACCTGGTATCACATCACGGGTGTTTTTGACAAAAACTTAGGGAGTGATAATTTTAAGCTTTATCTGAATGGAGAGCTGGTCAAAACTGCAACATGGACAGGTACTGTGATAACTGACACATATCCCCTGATTATCGGATATAACCACAGCCACGCTACCAATGCAATTATCGATGAAGTATCGATTTGGAAAATTGCTCTAACACAAACCCAGATACAGGCAAGAATGTATCAGATACTTGATCAGGATGACCCTCAATACCCGAACCTTGTAGGGTACTGGCGTTTCGATGAAGGAACCGGTACGACTACAGATGATGTCGTAAATGGACTGGATGGCACATTAATGAACGGTGCCACATGGAACAATAACGTTGCACCTGTTGCTTATACCGATCACGCTTTGTATTTTAACGGAGTTAATCAGTACGTTGATTTTTCTTCACCTGCTTCATTAAATATTACTTCCGCCATTACACTTGAAGCATGGATTAAACCCCGTTCTTTCGGTAACAATGAAGCCATTATTGATAAACTGAAAGACATCAGCCCTCAGGGAGGCTATAATCTGAGTGTCATGGGCACTAAAAAAGTATCATTTAAAATGCATCTTGCTTCCGGTGCATTTGAACTCCAAAGTATTTCTACACTTGATACGGGTATTTGGTATCATATTTCTGCTACTTATGATGGAACAACAGCTAAAATTTATATAAACGGAGTACTTGATAATTCATCTTCTGTTTCTTCATCAATCGCTTCAAATACTGAAAAGATTTATGTTGGTTATGATGATGCTGATACCAGTCGCCATTTTCATGGTTACATATCAGAGGTAAGAATCTGGAACACTGCCCTTACGGCTGATGACATATCTAACCGTATGGTAATTAAATGGATAAATGAAACTGATGCCAAGTGGAGTTTTCTGCAAGCCTACTGGAAATTTGATACGGGCAAAGGGATAAAAGCCTATGATGGTAGTAAAAACGAAAATACGGGTACTCTTATTAATTCACCGGTATGGGTTCCTGTGAATATTTCGTTTGATTTGACATGGCAAGGTTATTCTGAGGAATTTCATGATCCGAATAACTGGTTACCCAAAATGGTTCCTAATGCTTTGACAAACTGTATCGTTCCTGCAAGAAACTTTGATCCTGAAGTTACCGTCAATTCCACATGCAGGAACCTTATTATCCAGCCTGATGCTGCTGTGGTAATTAAAATAAATAAAACCTTAACTGTAAAAGGTGATGTAACTATTAATTCAGGCACAAACTATACGGGTTATCTGATTGCTTATGGTACTTTACAGGTAGATGGAGTTTGCTATTTCAACAGGTATTTAACCGCAAATGGATGGCATTATGTTTCATCCCCGGTAAATAACGGTAATTCAAATACTTTTCTGGGTGCTGCACTTTATGCCTATAATGAGCCAACTGCTTCTTGGACTAAAATTGGAAGCAATACAACGCTGACTAATTTCAAAGGATATGATGTCTATTACAAAAACACGAATAAAACAGTTACTTTTTCAGGTACATTTAATTCCGGAAGCTATTCTGCATCCTTAACCAGAGTAACCGATGGGTTCAATTTTATGGGAAATCCTTATCCTGCTACCATCGACTGGGATGCTACCCAGGGTTGGACAAAGATAAATGTCAATAATGCCATTTATATTTGGGATGCTTCCATCAATAATTATTGTGAATATGTAAACGGTGTCAATAATAATTGTGTCGGTCGTTATATACCACCAACAATGGCCTTTTGGGTACAATGTAATAATGCTGGAGGAGGGACACTTGGTATTTCACCCACTGTTCAGCATAATTCTGCTGCTTCTTTCAGAAATGATGGAAATGATAAAGAAAAAGAGTATCTGAAAATAAGGGTGATAGGCACTGATTATTCAGATGAAACCTCCATTGTACTCGACAACAATGCAAGTACAGATTTTGATGGCGAATTCGATGCTTTAAAAATCATGAACCCGGTTTTGAATATGCCGGATATTTATACGCTATCAACCGATAACAAAGAAATTTCCATTAACTCTTTACCTTTTAATCAAACATTGACATTACCTCTTTATGTCAAAATTGGTATTTCCGGCCCTGTCACTATAAGCGCTGATGTACAGAAATTATTGACAGACAAGTATGGTTTACTTGAAGATTTATTCCTGAATAAAATTCACGATTTCCGTACCGGTGATTATCTTTTTGAAGGAAATATTGGAGATAACCCTAACCGGTTTAAAATACATATCCTTCAAAATCAGTCTATTAATGACAATACTTCAGGATTTAAAGAACAAAAAGATTTACCGGTTGTTTATGCACACCAATCGTCAATTTATGTGAATACCAATGATGAAAACTACCATGTGTCGGTGATTGACCTGAATGGTAAAACTATTTTAAACAAAAATAATCTTAACGGATTTTCTGTAATTCACACCGATTTGCCTCAAGGTATTTATTTTGTAACAATTAACAATAACAATGGAAATTATACCTCAAAAGTTCTTTTAAAATAATTTTTTATTTCGCATCAGTACTATTTTGAAAATCCCGGACATTTGTTAATTTTGTCTGGGATTTTTTTTTATTATTTATTGATGCTTTTACTCAAAAAACAAGATCATCAAAGGGCAGCCATTTATTTAGCTGAGTTTATCGTCATAGTTTTTCTTTTAGGATTTTACCTGAAAGGCTTTTATTATGGCAATTTTCTGATAAAGCAAGCCAAGCTGGTTTTAATCATTTTAGGTGCTGTATATCTGCTTATCGTTCTACCTATTAACCTTTTAAAGGATAATCATGAAACACTCTTTAAGGGCAATGTTGTATTATCAGTTTCATTAAGGTTTTTAAAATTTCTCTTTAACAAAAATTATTTTTCATCAAAATACAGATTTTTTGAATCTCAGGAGGAAAAACAAAAGTTTTTATTTTTCCTGGTTAAGATTATTTTTATTCCCATCATGTTGAATTATTTCATTATGTATGTTGTTGACCTGTATGATTTTTTTACAAACCTGACAGATTTCAGCATCATTTTTACTCAATTCACATGGTTCTTTCTCCTGACCTATATTATTTTCAGTATTGATACGCTTTTCTTTAGTTTTGGCTATATTGTCGAAAGCAAAAAACTTAATAATGTAGTAAAATCGGTTGACCCTTCTATACTTGGTTGGCTATCCGCTTTGTCTTGTTACAAACCATTTAATAGTGTTACTTACCATCTTTTCCCTTTGTTTACAAATGAGAATATTTTTTGGATAAATAATACTGTTACAACCTTAATTTACCTCATGGTTTTGGTCTTTTACTTGATTTTCGTTTGGTCCACCATAGCGCTTGGATATAAATGCAGTAATTTAACCAACAGAGGGATTGTTTCAAGAGGCCCTTATCGTTTTGTCAGGCATCCTGCCTACATATCGAAAGTGCTGGCATGGTGGATATTTTGTATCCCGATTTTTAATTTAAAAGTATTAATAAGCATGATAATCTGGTCATTGATTTATTTTATCCGTGCATATACAGAAGAAAGACATCTTTCTGCCGATCCGGATTATATTAATTACTGTGGAAAAGTTAAATTTCGATTTATTCCTTATGTATATTAATTTTGCAACAAATAGTAAATGCTTCTTTCTCAAAATGAAAAATAATTTTCATTGATAAAAAGGTTAAAGTAATTTGGCACAGTTTTATCATAAATACAGCGGAAAAAATTCATTGCATGAAATTTGAATTTTTAAAATTGATGAATTTTGAAACAAATTTTTTTATTACCTTTGTTACGGGATGCAGTAAGCTATGAATAAGATAAAAACAATAATTACTATCATATTTTTTGTTGCGGCAACAAGCTTTTTATCCTACGCCCCACCTTCAGGAAGTTGGAATCCGGGAGATACTGATCCAACAGTACCACTTCATGGTGGTATTTTTTTCCTTCTTGGGATGCTTATAGCTTATTTTGGAAGAAAATTATTTGCTCAGAAAAAGGATGACCCATCTTAAAAAATTATTTTTTAATCTCTTTGTTATTTCTCAAATCCCCTTACCTTTGCATCTTCAAAAAATGCCGGTGAAGTAGCTCAGTTGGTAGAGCAACGGACTGAAAATCCGTGTGTCGGCAGTTCGATTCTGCCCTTCACCACATCAGGCCCCTTGCGGGGGCTTTTTTATTAATTTTGAATTAAGTCATGAAAAAAATATTTTTACTGATAACTCCTTGTAAATAAGCAAAATATGAAATTTTATCAGACAAAAGACATTAGAAATATTTCATTGCTGGGTGGCCCGGCTACCGGAAAAACTACGCTTGCCGAGTGTATGTTATTTGAAGGCAAAGTAATAGACAGAAGAGGTACTATAGAAGCAAAAAATACTGTATCCGATTATCGTCCCATTGAGCATGAACGTTTAAATTCTGTTGTTGCCTCCATTCTGTTTACAGAATTTAACAATAAAAAGATAAATATTATTGATGCTCCTGGTTTTGATGATTTTATCGGAGAAACCATTACAGCCATGCGGGTTTCAGACGTAAGCCTGATTTTAATTCATGGTAATAATGGAATAGAAGTCGGGACGGAACTGGCCTGGCGAAATAGTTCAAATGCCGGACAGCCTGTTGTATTTGTCATCAACCATCTTGACCACGAAAAGGCCGATTTTGATGAAATAATGCGTCAGGTAAAAGATTATTTCGGCAGTAAAGTCGCACAGATTCAATATCCGGTGAATGCAGGAAAAGATTTCAATGCTATCATTGATGTCTTATCCCAAAAATTATATAAGTATCCGGCAACGGGTGGAAAGCCTGAGATCACAGCCCTCCCTGAATCTGAGAAAGCAAAAGTAGAAGAAATCAGAAACAATCTGATTGAAGCAGCTGCAGAAAACGATGAAGAATTGATGGAAATCTTCTTTGAAAAAGGCACTCTTACAGATGAAGAACTTTTCAAAGGGATAACGAATGGAATTATTAAACGGGAGTTGTTCCCTGTTTTCTGTACTGCTGCCAAAAATAATATAGGTGTTCATCGTTTGCTGGAGTTTATCACTGAAGTTTTCCCTTCACCGGAATTATTGCCTTTAAAAAGTTCATCTGGGAATATTATTCCTTGTAATGCTGCCGGTCCTTTTGCAGGTTTCGTGTTCAAAACAACTTATGAAGAACATTTGGGAGAAATGATTTTCTTACGTGTGGCCAGTGGCGAAATTACAGAATCCTACGATTGTGAAAACCTGAACAATGGTACCAAGGAACGTGTCAGTCAGTTATTTGCTGTAGCTGGGAAAAAGCGGGAGAAAATCGAGAAAGCAGTTGCCGGTGATATTATTGCTACTATTAAATTAAAAAATACAGGCACAGGACACACCCTTGCCGACAAATCTGTTTCAGAACCTGTTGAAAAAACAGCTTATCCGGAACCAAGATACAGGGTAGCTATTAAATCAGTCAATACTGCAGATGATGAAAAGCTGGCATCTGTTCTTCAGCGAATGAATGCATCTGATCCCACTTTGATTTTTGAATATAGCAAAGAACTGAAACAAATGCTGTTGCATGGTCAGGGGGAACAACACATAAATATTGCTAAATGGCATCTTGATAATGAATTTAAAATTCCAACTGAATTTTTAGTGCCCAAAATACCTTACAGAGAAACCATTACTTCTGTGTCGCAAGCTACTTACCAGCATAAAAAACAATCAGGAGGGGCAGGTCAGTTTGGGCAGGTCAGTCTCATCATTGAACCCTATGAACCATCCAAACCCAAACCTTCGACTTTCAAATTAAAACAAACCATTTATCATTCTTCAGTTACCCAGATGCAGATTAATAAAGCAGAAACTGAAGTCTCAGTCAATATCAGGGGAGAGGAAGAAATGGATCTGCCATGGGGAGGAAAACTTGTTTACTACAATGCCATCGTGGGTGGTGTCATTGATGCAAGGTTTTTACCTGCCATTTTAAAGGGAATTATGGAGAAAATGGAAGAAGGACCGCTTACAGGTTCTTATGCACGTGATATTCGGGTTACTGTTTACGATGGGAAAATGCATCCGGTAGATTCCAATGAAATTTCTTTCAAACTTGCAGGTCGAACCGCCTTTTCCTATGCATTTAAACATGCCAATCCAAAATTGCTTGAACCTATTTACAGGGTTGAAGTCTTTTTACCGGAAGAAAGAATGGGTGACATCATGACCGATCTTCAGGGCAGACGTGCATTAATACTGGGAATGGAGCGTGAAGGACATTATCAGAAAATTATTGCTAAAGTTCCATTGGCAGAAATGAATAAATATTCCACTGCCTTAAGTTCTCTGTCGAACGGAAGAGCTACCTATACCATGAAATTTGAAGAATATGCACAGGTGCCACCGGATATTCAGGAAAAATTGCTGAAAGAATACGAAGAAAGCAAGAAAGAAGAAGAATAAGCATAATATATTCTCACTACTAAAGCTCATTGGATATCCTTTTTCAATGAGCTTTTTTTATTTTCATACAGACAACCATTAATATTACTTTTGCGTCAAAAAAGACAAATGCCAGATGGACAATGAAAAAGTCAATAAAGAGGAGTTTCAGTTGGTGCAGCAATGTATCAAGGGAAATCATCTGGCACAACAAAAACTTTTTAAAAAATACTACAGTCTGATGTTAGGTGTTTGTCTCAGATATGCCAATAATCGCGAGGATGCAAAGGAAATCCTTCAGGAAGGTTTTATTAAAATCTTCAGGCATCTTGAGACATTTAAATTTGAAGGAACACTCATCAGCTGGATGAAAAAAATCATGGTTAATACAGCCATTGATAAATACAGAAAAAAAATCACCGAACCTGAGCAGATTTCACTTGAAAATACAAATGAAAGCGATCCGGCTGAAGATATGTTATCCCGGTTAACGACTGAAGACCTCCTGAATTGTATCAATCAGTTGCCATTAGGATACCGTACCATCTTCAATCTGTATGTCATCGAAGGTTATTCTCACAAAGAAATTGGAGAAAAGCTTGGCATATCTGAAGGAACCTCCAAATCACAACTTTTCAAAGCCAAACAAAGCCTGCAGGAAATGATAAAAAAGATGTTTTCGTAAATGTCAGATAAAAACTTACATATTGATAATTTTTTAGGCCATTTCAGGGAAAAGCTGGATAATTATTCACCGGAAGTTCCTGAAAATGAAATCCTTCAGATGTGGGATAGTGTCAGTAACCAAATTTCTGTCAACCCTGCAACATCTTCAAGCCCCTTTTCAAAACTTTTGAACATTAAATCTTTGGGAATCATTAGTGCCGGAATAACTATTACAGTTACTGCCCTTTTGATTATCAGCAATATTGACAAAAATAACGGGATTAACAATTCAACTCAAAATAATGACGAGATAGTTGTTCATACTGATTCTTTCTCAAGTCAAAATTCAGATGAAAACAAAAAAGCTGACGAAATAGAAAAAAAAGCTCATGTTTTGACAATTCCTGAGTTTAAAACTGACAATAGTCAGACAGGCAGAAATGAATTTGAAAATAACTCAATTTCAGATCAAAGCTCTGTACTGGATTATACGAAGAATACAACTACCCAATCATCATTTCCAGAGGTAATATTTTCAGACACAATACTTTGTGAAGGTGATAATCTGAGGATTTCGTTCAATCCTGTTTCAAAATTTGATGATATTGACATCACGTTGATTCTACCAGATCAGCAAATAAATAGTTTCAGAGGAGTAAAAAATTACAGGTTTGATAAACCCGGGACTTACTATATTTACATTATCTGTTCCATGGATAATCAGGTAATGAAGAAGATTCAGAAAATTTATATTCAACCTAAGCCATTTGCACAGTTTGGATTTGATAACACAAACGAAAGAGAAGTTAAGTTTTCAAATCTTACTACAAATGCCGATCATTATTTATGGGATTTTGGCGATGGAACTTCTTCGGCACTGACTCACCCCAGACATATTTACCAATACGGTGGAACCTTTACAGTCAGATTAGTGGCTGAAAATAAATTCGGATGTAAATCAGAGATCACAAAAGATATTTTAGTCAGGGCAAATTCTGTATTGAAAGAACCATATATCCCCAATTATTTTTCACCGGATGGAGATGGAGTTGATGATTATTATTATATTACTATTGAAGGCGAGACCTTTTTTGAACTGGAAATTACAGACAGATATGGGAATAAGGTATTTTCTTCAAAATCAAAAGACAAGAAATGGGATGGGACAAATGAGGTAACAGGAAAAATATGTGATGAAGGGCAATACTTTTACTTTTTGCAGTATAAAACTGCTGAAGCAAACTCAATTGAAAAAAAATCAGGAACAATCTATTTGAAAAGAATAAAATAATTTAGTTTTGTAATGTTAAAATTAATAGCCATGGAAAATTTTAAAAAGCTTCGGAATGTTGTTTTTATTGTGATGACGCTGCTTTTGCTTGGCAATTGGGCGTATTCACAGTGTACACTGACGGCTTCGCAAACAAAAGTTTGCCGGGGAACTTCAGTGCTTTTCTCTTTTCCGTCCACCATCAGTTATGACCATCTGTTGTGGGACTTTGGTGATGGTTCAACCAGTATTCAGAAACAGAATTCAATATCCTACATTTACGACACTTTTGGTACTTTTACCGCATGCATTACTTTGTACAATGCAGACAATTCAGTAAAATGCGGACCAAGTTGTGTTACGATAACAGTGTTTGATAAGCCCGATGCTGATCTGATACTCCCTTCAGTGACTACAATGTGTTTTGAGACAAACCATTTCTGTTTCACTGATAACTCCAAACCCGGGAAGAGCAATACTCCTATTGCTACTTATTTATGGGACTTTGGAAATGGTGATACCAACACCGCAAAAAATCCATGTTATTCTTATCCGCAGTCCGGGGTTTATTCTATTATCCTGACCGTTACAGATACCAATAAATGTTGGGATACTGCTTCAAAAGTTACCAGTATTGTGGTCTTACCCAAACTGAACCCACGTTTTTCGACACAGTTTAAAATCGGATGCCCCGAAACACCTGTTAAATTTACGAACCAGACGGATACTACGGGAAAATGTATTACCGAATGGATATGGGATTATGGAGACGGAACACGCGATACACAGACAACATTTGATCCTACACCCTGGACACATGTATATAAGAAAGACGGGACATTTAATCCAAGACTCATTGTTAAAACCTGCCATGGCTGTATTGACAGTTTAATTAAATTTTCCGGAGCTAAAAATATTTTCTATTATTTCGACATTAAAAAATCTGAAAGCGGACCCATTTGCTGGCAAGACAATAATCTCTGTTTTGCCCAGAAACCACGTCCAAATGCTTATTATTGGTTATGGAATTTTGATGATCCACCTTCCCAGTTGTTGAATACCAATGATGAAGACTGGGAACCATGCCATCATTATACCGCACCGGGCGTTTATCACATTACATTGAAAATTTGGGAACCAAACTGTATCAGAGATACTGTTTTCTGTACCTATATTCCACTAAAAGGTCCCCAGGCAATTATCAATATGCCTTCCCCTCCATTCCCACCAAATAATCAGAATCAGGCTAAACCAATTCCTGTAAGTTTCTGGCATGCAGCAAGTACCCGGTGCTGGAATCCAAACCTTGATCCTGTTGACTATGTTACAAGAACCCAGGTGGCTAAATATCAGGTTGGGAAAATTGATTATTATTGCAATAGTTTACTGGATTCCGCCAATTTTGATACGGTATATAAACCATATCCCTGTCCGTTAGGCAATACCATTGCTACACGAATAAACTATCCATTGCTTTCCAATCCTGTTAAAACGGATATCCTTTATGACAGCATTCAGGAAACTCCGGGAAAATGGACACCAGGTACCCCTTTGCCTCCGGGTATTCTGAACGGTACTGTCTATTTCCCAAAAAGCGGAAGTGTCAACCTACAAACCATGCACGATACTGATCTGAACATCCACAACTGTACAGCGCCCAACTATGTGAGATTTACAAACAATTCTTACAAATACAGGATGTATTATGCGATTGACAATTCACCATTTGATTATTTCCAGTATCCTAATAAGCAAAAGGAAATAAAATTTGATGAATGTTACAATCCTTCCTATCCGTGGGCCAGCGATAGTATGCTCTATTTCTGGGATTTTGCTGACGGAACAGCCAAACCCTGTACTTCCACTGTTCAAAAACCTGATATAAATTGTCAGTATTCAACGGAAGTAGCTCCCTGGCACTTGTATAAAGAACCAGGTTGCTATTCTGTAACATTGACTGTCATTGACACAGTAACAGCCTGTTCCAGTGAAGCCAGTGTGAATATTGTCATGGAACCACCCTGGTCAGGATGGGACACTGCAGCTTATGGTGCCATGGAGAGGGCTCTGAATAAAATACTTCCCGAACGTATCGCTGATCCTACCAAAAGAAGATACAATGGTATGTGGAATGGAAGTAGCCCTTATATTGATTACAACAACCAGTTGATTTCTCCCAGAACATTTACTGATACTACTGTTAATCCGAACAAAACCTATGACATCAGACGAGGTGTCAGATTGAATGGAGTACCTTGTGTGGGCCAAAACTATCCGCAAATACCAAATTTCCAGGAAACACGACCTACCTGTGACCGCCAGTTCTGGTGGATGGTATTCGACTCTGCTTCCAGAGGTTTCGGTACATGCGATACACCTACCGTAAAATGCACCGAAACTACTTATCTTGACTTTGATCTTGACAATATTAAAGAAAGTGTTCAGAAACACCAGACTATCAGTTGCCAGTGGGTAGATATGATTACCTTCATGATGATGGGTAATCAATGGATATACGGAAAGGGAGGATGGAAAACCCTTGGGCTGATTCTGAAAACAGGAGATTGTTTCGATACTTTCTGGTATCATAACTATAAGTATATTGCCGACCTCAATTATGGATTCAATTTAAATGATCCCAACAAATATGGTTTCATGAGGGCACCTAATAATCAACTATTCCCCGTTCCCGGTAAATACCCAAGAATGAATTATCAGGCTCAGGAGCATTACAAGATTTGTCCGAATTCTCAGGCTATTTTAACTGTTAATGATACAAACCAGGTGGGTATTACTGAGTTTAAATTCTTTATCGACAAGTTTTTCCCTCCAACCACACCCCAGTGGCCTGACGTTCACATGGAAGACAGTTGTCAGAAAACCGTTGATACGGTTTGGAAAAAAGTTGGTAATAACTGGGTAATCGATACGATTTATAAACGTGATACCATTTATTATATGTGCCATAAAGACTCATTCACCATCGATCCGTTTACCAATAAAAAGGTTTACACCATGTGTTTCACCTATCCTGATTTTACCAAAGGAGGAAAATGGGTTAAATCTGAATGGCAGCTTATTACTTCAATGGGCTTCATACCAATTGATACCTTCCCGCAGCTAACTTTGCGCGACTCATTCTTTATGAAACAGGCCGGTGCTCCCCGTAAACAAAGGATTGAACCAGACTGGAGTCTGACCGTCCCTGGAAAATACTACGTTACTGCTACTATTCGGAATGTTTATGGTTGTGCTTCAGGTGGTTCTGCACAGATTATCGTGGGGCATTATGCTGACTTCGAAGCAGATGACCGTATTATCTGCTATGAGGGAGGTGGCGATACCGTTACATTCACTCACATGGTACGTTATTTCTGGATTAAAGTATTTCCATTTGACCCGGATTTGAATCCCAATGAATACTGGGTCGATCCGACCAACTTCCTTGGAACTTTTGACCCGGCATTCGGTACCCGTAATGGGGCCCCTGCTCCTCCATCCTTCATCGAAAAAGTTGAATGGGACTTCGGTGATGGCACAGGTTGGCACCGCAATCCTAACCTGACTGATAAGATTCAATGGGTATTTAATAAACCTCAGGATTATACTATTAAAATGAGGACAACAGACAGCAATGGTTGTGTGCAGATTCTTGAACGTAAAAATTACATCAAGGTGATTGGTGTAATTGCTGAATTTGATACGGCAGCTTCTCCGGAAGTTTGTGCCCCTCAACCGGTTAAATTCCTTGACAAATCTATTGGTTTGAATATTTACAAATACATTTATGACAAAAACGGGCAGGTTATGGATTCTACCAAGGTGGACAGTGTGGTGAACTGGAGATGGGATTTCTATGATGGTGTTTATGCCTCTCAATATAGTTATTTAAAAGATCCGGTTCATACCTATACTAAAAACGGGACCTATAATGTCAGATTGATTGTCAAAATGAGTAACGGATGTGTGGATACCATTGAAAAACCTTCGTATATCAATATTTTAGGCCCGAAACCCAAATTCTGGCTTTACAAAAACGGTAACTTTGTTTATTCAGACACAATCTGTGAAGGGGAATATATCGTTGTTTATGACTCATCTGAAGAAGTTACCGAATGGCAGTTTAATAAAGGTGACGGAACATTCTTCTCCGATACATCAAGACCGGGGAACAGACAATGGGCAATTCAATATACAAAAGCCGGTGTTTACCACATTGTACTCAACGGTACGGCAAAAGTGTTCTTCCCTGTACCTTCACCCGGATATTGGGGCAATTGTACACAGATTTATGGAGATACCAATGTCCATCCTGACGATCCTTACTTTACCGTGGTTGTTAATGCCATTCCACCAAGCAAATTCACCGGGGATACTATTATCTGCGATGGTACCGTTGCCAGATTTACCGATCAATCTGATAATGCTTATCCCTCGCTTACATGGAATTTTGGTGATGGAACAGGCTATTTTAACCATCCACCAAAAGCAACTGTTACACATCAGTTTACAAGCGGTAATTCTTATGATACCATTTACACGGTTGAGCTGAATGGTTCAGGGGTGGCTTGCCCGGATAAAATCAAGTATATGGATATCAGGGTAATGAAAGCTGATGCCGTTCTTGATATTGCCGAAAATAAAATGCCTATCTACACCTTTGATAATAAATCTAAAGGTGGTAACAGGTATAAATGGACGGTAACAGGTACATCTGATGACGGTTCAAAAACCTATAATGAAGAATACCTGACACAGAGCAAGGATAAATATGTATTCAACTTTGAGAACTATAAAGGGACATTCCAGGTTTGCCTGTGGACATGGATTGATGTTCCCGGACTTAACGGATGTCAGGATACTCAATGTATTACGGTGAAAAACTTCTTTGAAGTTGAACTCGATATTCCTAACGTCTTTACTCCGGGTAATGCCGATGGTGTTAATGATGTCTTCAAAATCAAGTCGAAGAGTGTTGAATACTGGGATCTCACCATTTACAACCGCTGGGGAGAAAAAATGTTCTGGACTGATGATCCTGAAAATCATTGGGATGGAACAAATATGAATACAGGAAAACCTGCTCCGGGTGGCACCTACTACTATGTATTAAACTACCAGCTACGTGGTGAACCCAGAAAAGACATTTCTGGTACCGTTACCCTCTTTAGATAATTTTTTCTGTCAGAATATCTTTAAAAGGGCTGATTTTTCAGCCCTTTTTTTTTATCTTTCAACTGGGATTTTTTCTTGCAAAATAATAATTTTTAAGGTTTTTTCAAGGTTTTAAGGTGGAACAAATCGTAAGTCCGTGGAAAAGAGTTCCTTTTACAAGATTAATTGTCCCTTTTCTGCTGGGAATTCTGATATTTTTCACGGGGCTTCGGATAAGCTATTTTTTTCTCCTGATCCCTTTGGCTATTCTTGTTTTCTGCATTTCTTTCGAAAAAGCGAGTATTTTCAAAATCTTTAAATACAGAAAACTCACTGGCTTTCTGATAAATATATCCATCATTTTTTCATCTTATTTTCTTGCAGCAATTTATGTCCAGATCAATAAGCCATATCATTTTTCAAATTTCCTATCTGATAAGGCTGTAATTATTTGCCATATCAAAGAAATGCCTGAAGAAAAAGAAAAAAAATTCAAAACGGTTCTTACGGTTGATTATATTAAATCAGGTAATAAGCTATACAATGTCAAAGGAAAGATACTGGCTTATTTTAAAAAGTCTGAAAAATCAAAAGAACTTTCTTATGGGGATGTCATTGTATTAAAGGCGAATGTTACTGAAATCCCTGAACGCTTAAATCCGGCACAGTTTGATTATAAACGGTTTTTAGCGTATAAAAGAATTTATCATCAGGCGTTTTTGAAAGATTACGACTGGATTTATACAAAAGAAAATATCGCACCTGCACTGTTGAAGAAGCTTTCACTTCTTCGTGAAAAAATTATTGCTCAGATAAAAATGGCGGTAAAAACCCCTGATGAACAGTCCATAGCACTTGCATTGCTTATCGGAAGTAAAACCGATCTCAGCGATGACCTCCGCCAGTCATTTGCTTCAGCAGGTGCCATGCATGTTTTGGCAGTGAGTGGATTACATGTTGGAATTATTTCTCTCGTCTTTGGATTTCTGACTAAATTTTTGCTAAAACTGAAATATGCAAAACCCTTTTATGTTGTTCTGAATCTTTGCTTTATATGGTGTTATGCAATCCTTACAGGGCTTTCACCATCAGTGCTTCGTGCGTCTGCCATGTTTAGTTTTGTCATTATTGGCAATAATATCGGCAGGATACCGAATGTCTATTCATCATTGTACAATTCTCTCTTTTTCCTGCTTCTGACAGATCCTTTAATGATAAGCCAGGTTGGTTTTCAGTTATCTTATATTGCGGTTTTGGGAATTGTTGCTTTTCAGCCAAGAATCTATCAGTTGATTTACCTTAAAAAAATATTTATCCTTGATAAAATCTGGGCACTTACAGCTGTTTCCATTGCCGCTCAGTTAGCAACCTTTCCGCTTGCTTTGCTTTATTTTACCATATTTCCGGTTTATTTCCTTGTCTCTAACCTAATTGTCATTCCAGCTACTACCTTAATAATGTATTCGGGTTTTGCATATTTGCTTTCGGTTACGACAGGATTAAACTGGTTAATAAATGCTCTTTCCTATCTCTTCAATTTTTTCCTGAAATTCCTTAATCATTCAGTTTTATATATCCAAAACCTTCCTAATGGACTGATTGACGAAATTTATATCAGTCCTTTTATGACCATTATGATTTATGTTTTGATTCTTACTGCCTTCTTTTATTTCCTGACACTCAACAGAAGACTTATTTTAATGTTTTTACTCAGTTTAGTCATTTTCTTTTCCGGATTTACTTATTGGAAAATTAAAACTCATGTTTCAAGGGAAATAATTGTTTATTCCATCCCTCAAAAATCTTTAATCGGCTTTTATGATGAAAAAAAGATAGTTTTCTGGGGCGACAGCGCTATTCTGAATGATTATTCAAACCTGAAATATAATACATTCCGCGACATCTGGAAATATGGACGAAAAGCCTCATCTGTGATTAAAATTCCGTTTGGCACCAATTACAAAGACCATAACCTCATAATACAAAACCAGTTTTGTTGTTTTGAAGATAAAGTGTTAAGCTACTTAAATGAGAAATTGAAATTCAGAAAAGACTCATTGAAAATACTGAAGCTCGATTATTTGATTGTCCATCCGAAAGATAAAAATTATGTTGACAGGATTCAAAAGTATTACAAGCCGACATACATGGTGATTAATCTGAATCCTGATAAAAAGAAGGCAAAAATCATTCATGCAAAAGCAGACGAATCAGGCATTAAATGTTATAACCTTGCAGAAAAAGGGGCATTGCAAATAAAATTTCCTCCAATGATTGATTTTCCTGAAACCAGTAGGAATATATCAGGCAGAATTAGGGAAATTTGCAGCACAAAATAAATTTAATAAATGTACAGAACACACACTTGCGGGGAGTTGCGTCCCCTTCACATCGGACAGACGGTTACTTTATGTGGCTGGATTCAAAAATCACGGGATCTGGGTGGTATGACTTTTATCGACTTGCGCGACCGCTATGGCATCACTCAATTGGTTTTTAACATGGAAATCAATGCATCTCTTTGTGAAAAAGCCAGAAAACTGGGGCGTGAAGATGTGATCAGGGTTGATGGTATTGTAGCCGAAAGAAGTAATAAAAATTTTAAGATTCCAACTGGTGAAATTGAAATAATTGTCTCTGATTTTTCTCTTTTAAATAAATCGAAAATCCCGCCTTTTACCATTGAAGATCAGAGCGATGGGGGAGATGAGCTTCGGATGAAATTCCGTTATCTCGATATCAGACGAAACCCGGTCAAAAATAACCTGATTTTGCGCCACAAGATGGCAATGGAAACCCGTAAATACTTGTCAGATATAGGGTTTCTTGAAATTGAAACACCCTACCTGATCAAATCAACCCCTGAGGGAGCAAGAGATTTTGTCGTTCCTTCACGGATGAATAAAGGTCAGTTTTATGCTTTACCTCAGTCTCCGCAAACCTTTAAGCAATTGCTGATGGTGGCAGGAATGGATAAGTATTTTCAGATAGTCCGGTGTTTCAGAGATGAAGACCTGCGTGCTGACAGACAGCCTGAATTTACACAGATTGATTGTGAAATGTCTTTTGTTACACGTGATGATGTGCTTGATACTTTTGAAGGTTTGGCAAAGCATCTGTTTAAAAGTGTTAAAGGGATTGAGATTCAAGACTTCCCAAGAATTTCTTATCAGGATGCCATGCGTTTGTATGGCACCGATAAACCTGACACCCGGTTCGGAATGACATTCACAGAAATTTCCGATCTGGCAAAAGGTCATGGCTTTAAAGTGTTTGATGAAGCCGAAATTGTACTCGGGATAAAGGTGGACAATTGTGCAAATTATTCCCGGAAAGAACTCGACCAACTGACAGATTTTGTAAAAAGGCCACAAATTGGGGCAGGCGGCCTTGTTTGGATAAAATACAATGAGGACAATTCGATAAAATCATCAGTTGATAAGTTTTTTACAGAACAGGACTTAAAAATATGGTTGGAACGTTTTGAAGCAAAACCTGCTGATCTGATTTTAATTTTATCAGGTAAAACCGATTCAACGCGTTTTGCCCTGAGCGAATTAAGGCTTGAAATGGGAAACAGGCTTAATCTGAGAAATCCGGAAAGCTTTTCGCCTCTATGGGTAGTTGACTTCCCATTGCTGGAATGGGATGAAGAAACACAACGTTTTTACGCCATGCATCATCCGTTTACATCTCCGCTTCCTGATGATATCAGCCTGCTTGATACTGAGCCGGGATCCGTAAGGGCAAATGCTTATGATATGGTAATCAATGGGGTGGAAATAGGAGGGGGGTCTATTCGGATTCATAACCGTGATTTGCAGAATAAACTTTTTAAAATTCTTGGTTTTTCAGAAATAGAGGCACAAAATCAGTTTGGCTTTCTGATGAATGCTTTTGAATATGGTGCTCCTCCTCATGGTGGTATTGCCTTTGGCTTTGACAGATGGTGTGCACTATTTGGAGGTAGCGATTCTATCCGTGATTTTATTGCCTTTCCTAAAAACAATTCAGGAAGGGATGTAATGATTGATTCTCCGGCTGAAATCAAGCAGGAACAATTGGATGAATTAGGGATAATTATAAAGAAAGAAAATAGTGTTTAGTTTTACGGTTGTGAAGTAAGCCGGGATTGTAATTTTAAGAAAATTTATCTGTGAATTAATTCTCATGCTTATTTTTGCTGCAAAATCGGGGTGGTTAGCTCAGTTGGTTTAGAGCGTATGCTTCACACGCATAAGGTCGCAGGTTCGATTCCTGTACCACCCACAGCCTTCTTTCATCCGATTCTTTCAAATCATAGCTGATAAATGATTGATTTATAATTTTATAGAAAGGTATTTCTATGCGTAATTAGTTGTTGGTTCATGAGATTAAATTGCATCTATAATGAGGACTGCCTGTTAACCATGAAAAAAATGCCTGATGATTTTATTGATCTTGTGATTACTTCACCACCTTATGACAATATTAGGTTTTATCATGGTTATACGTTTCAATTTGAAAAGATTGCAACAGAAATTTACCGAATATTAAAACAAAAAGGAGTCCTGGTCTGGGTCGTTGGAGATGCAACAATAAAAGGGAATGAAACGGGGACTTCGTTTCGGCAGGCATTATTTTTTAAAGAAGTTGGCTTTAACTTGTATGACACAATGATTTATGCCAAAGTACCCAGAGGGGCAGTCGGTAACAACAGAACCTACTGGCAGGCATTTGACTATATGTTTGTGTTCAGCAAAGGACAACCAAAAACAATCAACCTGATAAAAGACAGAAAGAATAAAGAAAGCAGGGAAGGAGATAACGGGACCAAAAGACTTGCTGATGGCACCAGATTAAAAGTGAGCAGGAAAGGATACAGTGAATATGGCAGGAGGACAAATATCTGGGAATATCCTGTGGGGAAAGGCCATTCCACAAAAGATGAAATAGCCTTTCAACATCCGGCTATTTTTCCTGAAGCACTTGCAAAAGACCATATTTTAAGTTGGAGTAATGAAGGTGATCTGGTTTATGACCCCTTTTTGGGAAGTGGAACCACGGCAAAAATGGCTATATTAACGGGAAGAAATTATATTGGCAGCGAAATATCAGAAGAATATTATCAGATTTCGATAAAAAGGATTAAACCATATCAGGAGTCAGGAAAATAAAAAAACCCCGGTGCTTAGCCGGGGCTGAGATAATTTGGCGACTACATACTTTCCCGCCAGTGGCAGTATCATCTGCGCCAGTGAGCTTAACTTCTCTGTTCGAAATGGGAAGAGGTGATCCTCACCGCTATAATCACCAAATTAGAATTTATTCAATTACAGACCAATAATCAATTTTTTTAGAAAGCTTACGGGTAATTAGTACTGCTCAGCTTAATACGTTACCGTACTTACACCTGCAGCCTATCAACGTCATAGTCTTTGACGACCCTTAATCAGAAGTCTAATCTTGGAGTGAGCTTCGCACTTAGATGCTTTCAGTGCTTATCTCGTCCAAACGTGGCTACCCTGCAGTGCAACTGGCGTCACAACAGGTACACCAGAGGTTTGTCCAACCCGGTCCTCTCGTACTAAGGTTAGGTCTCCTCAAACTTCTAGCGCCCACAACAGATAGGGACCGAACTGTCTCACGACGTTCTGAACCCAGCTCGCGTGCCACTTTAATGGGCGAACAGCCCAACCCTTGGGACCTTCTCCAGCCCCAGGATGTGACGAGCCGACATCGAGGTGCCAAACCTCCCCGTCGATGTGAGCTCTTGGGGGAGATCAGCCTGTTATCCCCGGAGTACCTTTTATCCTATGAGCGATGGCCCTTCCATGCGGAACCACCGGATCACTATACCCGACTTTCGTCTCTGCTCGACTTGTAGGTCTTGCAGTCAAGCACCCTTATGCTATTGCACTCAACGCACGGTTACCAACCGTACTGAGGGTACCTTTGGGAGCCTCCGTTACTTTTTTGGAGGCGACCACCCCAGTCAAACTACCCACCAAATACTGTCTCCCGAAAATTCGGGATTAGATTTCAGATAAATAAAGGGTGGTATTTCAAGGACGACTCCATAAGAGCTAGCGCCCTTACTTCAAAGTCTCCCACCTATCCTACACATTACATATCCAAAATCAATATTAAGTTGTAGTAAAGGTTCACGGGGTCTTTCCGTCCCGTTGCGGGTAATCGGCATCTTCACCGATACTACAATTTCACCGAGCTCACGGCTGAGACAGTGCCCAGATCGTTACACCATTCGTGCAGGTCGGAACTTACCCGACAAGGAATTTCGCTACCTTAGGACCGTTATAGTTACGGCCGCCGTTTACTGGGGCTTCGATTCAAAGCTTCTCCCGATTGCTCGGGATGACCTCTCCTCTTAACCTTCCAGCACCGGGCAGGTGTCAGACCCTATACATCATCTTACGATTTAGCAGAGTCCTGTGTTTTTGCTAAACAGTCGCCTGGGCCATTTCACTGCGGCCTTCTCCGACAAGTCGGAGTTAGGCGCCTCTTATCCCGAAGTTACGAGGCCAATTTGCCGAGTTCCTTAGCCGTGGATCACTCGAGCACCTTAGGATATTCTCCTCGACTACCTGTGTCGGTTTGCGGTACGGGTAATGTTCAATTTAAGTTTAGAGGATTTTCTTGGGAGCATGCTTAGGGTCATTATCCACTCGCCCGAAGGTTTGTGGTACTGTCAAGTTTCAGCATCTCTATCGGATTTGCCTGAAAGAGATATACCTACGCTTTTCAACGTACTATTCCGTCAGTACGCAGACCTTTCACTTCTCCGTTACCCCATCACATTGAACACAGTACAGGAATATTAACCTGTTGTCCATCGGTTTCCCCTTTCGGGTACACCTTAGGGCCCGACTAACCCTGATCCGATTAACGTTGATCAGGAAACCTTAGTCTTACGGTGTACCGGTTTTTCACCGGTATTATCGTTACTTATGCCTACATTTTCTTTTCCTGTCTCTCCACACTATCTCGCGATAATGCTTTGCAGAAACAGGAATGCTCTCCTACCGGTCGTTAAAAACGACCCCACAGTTTCGGTAATATGCTTTATGCCCGTTTATTATTTGCGCTCTATCGCTCGACCAGTGAGCTGTTACGCACTCTTTAAATGAATGGCTGCTTCCAAGCCAACATCCTGGCTGTTTTAGCAACAGAACCTCATTTAACCAACTTAGCATATATTTAGGGACCTTAACTGGTGGTCTGGGTTGTTCCCCTTTTGGCACCGGACCTTAGCACCCGATGCCTCACTCCCGAATAAATGTTAAAGCATTCGGAGTTTGCCTTGGTTTGGTAGGCGGTGAAGCCCCCTAGCCAAAACAGTGGCTCTACCTCAATAACACTAACTTCGAGGCTGCTCCTAAAAGCATTTCGGAGAGTACGAGCTATTTCCCAGTTTGATTGGCCTTTCACCCCTACCCACAGGTCATCCAGTAGCTTTTCAACGCTAATAAGTTCGGACCTCCATCTCGTGTTACCGAGACTTCATCCTGCCCATGGGTAGATCACTAGGTTTCGCGTCTACCCCCACTGACTATTCGCTCTGTTAGAACTCGCTTTCGCTACGGCTTCTCGGTTAGAAGATTAACCTTGCCAGTGAGGAGTAACTCGTAGGCTCATTATGCAAAAGGCACGCAGTCATCCCGATAAATCGGGACTCCTACCGCTTGTAGGCGTACGATTTCAGGTTCTATTTCACTCAGCTTCTCACTGTTCTTTTCACCTTTCCCTTACGGTACTTGTTCGCTATCGGTCTTTCAGGAGTATTTAGCCTTACCAGATGGTGCTGGCAGATTCACGCAAGATTTCTCCGGTCCCGCGTTACTCAGGATACTACCTTGACAAAAAACCTTACATGTACAGGACTGTCACCTTCTATGGTAAAGTTTTCCAAAATATTTCCATTTTAGTTTTATTGTCAGTGATGGTAGTCCTACAACCTCCAGGGAGCCGAAACTACCTGGATTTGGGCTAATCCCTTTTCGCTCGCCACTACTGGGGGAATCACTATTGTTTTCTCTTCCTCTGCCTACTAAGATGTTTCAGTTCAGCAGGTTAGCCTCCCGACAAGTCGGGATATCCGCAAGCGGATGGGTTACCCCATTGGGAGATCTTCGGATCAAGCGGTTATTCGGCACCTACCCGAAGCTTATCGCAGCCTATCACGTCCTTCATCGCCTCTGAAAGCCTAGGCATTCCTCGTACGCCCTTATTTGCTTTCTAAAAAAATTGATTATAAACAGTCTGTAAAAGAACAATATTTTAGGCCGAATGCCTATATGGTGGAGAATATCGGGCTCGAACCGATGACCTTCTGCGTGCAAGGCAGACGCTCTAGCCAACTGAGCTAATTCCCCTGATTATTTTCGTAGTCCCGCGCAGATTTGAACTGCGGACCCCTACATTATCAGTGTAGTGCTCTAACCAGCTGAGCTACGGGACTGTAGAAATAATAGGGAAAAGAAATAAAAAAGGTTGTGGAAGGTAAGGTAAGAGCAAATATCTCTAAAAAGGAGGTGTTCCAGCCGCACCTTCCGGTACGGCTACCTTGTTACGACTTAGCCCCAGTCATCGAATTTACCTTGGGCAACTCCTTTCGGTCATCGACTTCAGGTACCTTCGACTCCCATGGCTTGACGGGCGGTGTGTACAAGGCCCGGGAACGTATTCACCGCACCATTGCTGATATGCGATTACTAGCGAATCCAACTTCATGGAGTCGAGTTGCAGACTCCAATCCGAACTGAGGTTGCTTTTAGGGATTGGCTCCCTGTCGCCAGGTGGCAGCCCTCTGTAGCAACCATTGTAGTATGTGTGTAGCCCTGGACATAAAGGCCGTGCTGACTTGACGTCATCCCCTCCTTCCTCACTGCTTACGCAGGCAGTTTCCTTAGAGTGCTCAGCGGACCTGTTAGCAACTAAGGATAGGGGTTGCGCTCGTTGAGGGACTTAACCCGACACCTCACGGCACGAGCTGACGACAGCCATGCAGCACCTTGCTTTGTGCTCCGAAGAGAAACCACCTTTCGGTGATCGTCACGCGCATTCTAGCCCAGGTAAGGTTCCTCGCGTATCATCGAATTAAACCACATACTCCTCCGCTTGTGCGGGCCCCCGTCAATTCCTTTGAGTTTTAACCTTGCGGCCGTACTCCCCAGGTGGAACACTTAACGCTTTCGCTTGGACACGTATAGCTAAGCCACACACGTCTAGTGTTCATCGTTTAGGGCGTGGACTACCAGGGTATCTAATCCTGTTTGCTCCCCACGCTTTCGTGCCTCAGTGTCAGTAATAGTCTAGCGAGCTGTCTTCACAATTGGTGTTCTGTATCATATCTAAGCATTTCACCGCTACATGATACATTCCACTCGCCTCGGCTACACTCAAGTAAGATAGTTTTAATGGCAGTTTTCCGGTTAAGCCGGAAGATTTCACCACTAACTTATCAAACCACCTACGCACCCTTTAAACCCAGTAAATCCGGATAACGCTTGGACCCTACGTATTACCGCGGCTGCTGGCACGTAGTTAGCCGGTCCTTATTCGTCTGGTACCGTCAATTCACTTAGAAAAGTTATTTTCGTTCCAGACAAAAGCAGTTTACGACTCATAGAGCTTTCAATCCTGCACGCGGCATGGCTGGGTCAGGCTTTCGCCCATTGCCCAATATTCCCTACTGCTGCCTCCCGTAGGAGTCTGGCCCGTGTCTCAGTGCCAGTGTGGCTGATCATCCTCTCAGACCAGCTATCCATCGTAGCCTTGGTGGGCCATTACCACCACCAACTAGCTAATGGACCGCATGCCCATCTCTAACTGCCTGAGCTTTAATCTGTTAACGATGCCGCTATCAGATATTATGGAGTATTAATTTCGATTTCTCGAAGCTATTCTCCGGTTAGAGGTAGGTTACATACGTGTTACTCACCCGTGCGCCACTCTCATATTGATTGCTCAATATTTACCGTTCGACTTGCATGTATTAAGCCTGCCGCTAGCGTTCATCCTGAGCCAGGATCAAACTCTTCATGGTAAAAAGGTTTTTATATTATGCTCAGTACCTTACGCTTTTTTCCACAACCTTATAAAGAACTTTTATATCAACCCTTGCGGTTGTACTTAAATTTTCAAACTTAAAAAGGACTGCAAAGATGATTCATCTTTTTTAATCCTCCAAATTTTTTTTCAAATTTTTTAAGAACTCAAAATCATTAATTATGACCGTAAAAAATTGGACTGCAAAGGTAGGGAGCTTTTTTAATCCTCCAAATTTTTTTTTAAAATTTTTTATTCTTTCTTAATCTTTTGTTAATTACTGTATATCAGTAATTTAATGAAATTGTTATGCTAATTTAAGAAAATAGCTCATTTGATTTATTAAATTATTGATAATTAAGTAATTGTGCGTTGGTTGTGTTTGCTTGATACTGACTCCCAGATGGTTGTATGCAGATTATCCCTACCGTGCATTTTTTATGGGAATAAAGATTTTAACTACTTTTGCCGCAAAATTAATACGATAAAAATAAGAAAGATGATAACAGATTTTAAAATTGCCGACCTTTCATTAGCAGATTTTGGAAGAAAAGAAATTGAGTTGGCGGAAAAGGAGATGCCCGGATTAATGTCGATACGTGAGAAATATAGTAAAGACAAACCTTTAAAAGGAGCAAGAATCAGTGGCTCTTTACACATGACCATACAGACTGCTGTTTTGATTGAAACATTAAAAGAACTTGGAGCCGATGTCAGATGGGCAAGTTGTAATATTTTCAGCACTCAGGATCATGCTGCCGCAGCAATTGTCAAACACTCAGAAGTTCCTGTATTTGCATGGAAAGGAGAAAGCCTGGAGGAGTACTGGTGGTGCACTTCAAAAGCATTGGAATTTGAAAATGGCAAAGGCCCAAATTTAATAGTGGATGATGGTGGTGATGCTACCTTATTAATACATTGGGGTTTTAAGGGAGAAGAAAATCCTGAGTTTTTCAACAGAAAGCCTTCAAACAAAGAAGAAGAGATAATTTTGAAATTATTGAAAGACATTTATCAGAAGGATTCTCAGCGTTGGCACCGGACTGTAAGTGAACTCAGGGGAGTTTCGGAAGAAACCACGACTGGTGTTCACAGGTTATATCAGATGTTTGAAAAAGGAGAGCTATTAATACCAGCCATAAACGTCAATGATTCTGTAACGAAATCAAAATTTGACAACAAGTATGGTTGCCGGGAATCTTTGGTAGATGCCATAAAAAGGGCCACAGATGTAATGATTTCAGGTAAAGTGGCAGTGGTTTGCGGTTATGGAGACGTTGGAAAGGGATCGGCTCAGTCATTGCGTGCCAATGGGGCAAGGGTGATTGTAACTGAAATAGATCCAATCTGTGCCTTGCAGGCTGCCATGGAAGGCTATGAAGTCAAAACAGTTGAAGATTCGCTTGAAGAAGCCGATATTTTTGTTACAGCTACCGGCAACAGGGATGTCATCACGGCTGAACACATGAGCAAAATGAAAGATCTTGCTATCGTATGTAATATTGGCCATTTCGACAATGAAATTCAGGTAAATGAACTTGAAAGAATTGAGGGCATTAAAAAAGTTAATATCAAACCACAGGTTGACAGATATATTTTCCCCGATGGTCATTCGATTTTATTGCTGGCAGAAGGAAGGCTGGTCAATCTGGGATGTGCCATGGGGCACCCGTCATTTGTGATGAGCAACTCATTTTCAAACCAGACGCTTGCACAGATCGACTTATGGAAAAATAAATATCCTGTTGGTGTTTATCGTTTACCCAAACATCTGGATGAAGAAGTTGCGCGTCTGCATCTTGAAAAAATTGGAGTAAAGCTGACAAAATTAACTGATACTCAGGCAGATTATATTGGAGTTAAAAAAGAAGGTCCTTTTAAACCCGATCATTACAGGTATTAAAAAATGACCAGATTAAGTGTTAATATTAATAAGGTAGCCTTAATCAGAAACAGCAGGGGAGGAAATCTTCCGGATGTTATTCAGTTTGCCATTGATTGTGAACGTTTTGGAGCTGAAGGAATAACAGTACATCCAAGACCTGACGAGCGTCATATTCGTTACAATGATGTGTATGAGCTAAAAAAGGTGGTTACTACCGAATTTAATATTGAAGGAAATCCGACAAAAAGATTTGTTGAACTCGTAACAAGTGTTCGTCCGGCACAGGTAACCCTTGTTCCTGATCCTCCTGAGGCACTGACCAGCAATGCGGGATGGGATACCATTAAAAATCAGGCATTTTTGCAAGAAGTCAATGAAGAATTTCACCGGTATGGAATTCGTGTTTCCATTTTTGTTGATCCGGATCCAAAAATGGTTGAAGGAGCAGTAAAATGCCAGGCTGACAGAATTGAGCTTTATACCGAGAAATATGCAAAGTTTTTTTCGGAAGATCCTGCCAAAGCCATTGAGGAATATGTCGATAGTGCAAGAATGGCAAACAATTGTGGATTGGGTATAAATGCCGGACACGACCTGAATCTCAAAAATTTACGGTATTTCAGACAGAATATTCCCGATTTGCTTGAAGTTTCAATCGGGCATGCTTTAATATCGGATGCACTTTATTTTGGAATTGAAAATACAATTCAGTTTTATTTAAGGGAATTACAATAAATTCGAAAGCCCAAAAAAAATTCATTTAAAGCGTATGACTTATGATAGATAAAGAATTAATTTTTTCAAAGAGTAAGGCTGGCAGAAAAGCCTACAATCTCCCCAAATCTGAAATTGCAGATTTTACACACAAATTACCCAAAAAATACAAGAGGGATAATTCAATACCGCTTCCAGAGGTGAGTGAAAATGAGCTTCAGCGGCACATGGTCAATCTGAGCGTAAAAAACTATCATATTGATAAAAACATGTACCCTTTAGGTTCCTGTACGATGAAATACAATCCGAAGGTCAATGAACTGACAGCCAGAATGGAGGGTTTTTTAAACATACATCCCCTTCAGGAAGATGATCAGGTTCAGGGAGCATTGGAACTAATGTACCGATTGCAGGAGTTTTTAGGCGAAATATCAGGCATGAAAGCCGTTTCGTTACAGCCCGCAGCCGGAGCCCACGGGGAATTTACCGGAATACTCATCATCAGAAAGTATCATGAAAAAAAAGGGGAATTAGACAAACGAAAAATAATTCTGGTCCCCAATTCAGCACACGGAACCAATCCTGCAAGTGCGTCATTAAGCGGATTTAAAGTGGTTTCAGTCAACTCGCTCGAAAACGGACAAGTTGATATTGAAGATTTAAAATCGAAACTTTCGGATGAAGTAGCCGGAATGATGCTGACCAATCCCAATACAGTCGGGATATTTGAAACACAAATTGAAACGATATGTGAACTGGTTCATCAGGCAGGTGGATTGATGTATATGGATGGAGCCAATCTGAATGCCATTCTTGGATTGGCACGCCCGGGTGACATGGGTTTCGATGTCATGCATTTTAATTTACATAAAACCTTTTCGACCCCTCACGGAGGTGGTGGCCCTGGTTCAGGACCAGTTGGAGTCGGTGAACGCTTGTTGGGTTATTTACCAAAGCCTGTTGTAGAGAAACATGGAGATCAATATGTGATGAATTGTGAATGTAAGGATACGATTGGCCGGGTACATGCATTCTGGGGGAATTTCAGCATGATGGTGAGAGCTTATACCTATATCCTGATGCATGGGAGTGATGGATTAAAGTCGGTGGCTGAAAATGCCATTATAAATGCCAATTACATCCTTAACAGGCTTAAAGATTATTATGATGCCCCCTATGGAAACGAAAAAATCATGCACGAAGCAATACTCTCGAGCCATTCCTTAAAAAAGAAATATGAAGTCAGTACACTTGATGTGGCCAAAAGACTGATGGATTATCAGTTTCATCCGCCAACGGTTTATTTCCCTTTGATTGTCCATGAATGTCTGATGATTGAACCCACTGAAACCGAGAGTAAGGAGCGACTGGATGCATTTTGTGATGCAATGATTAAAATAGCCGAAGAAGCTGCTTCGAATCCTGAAATTGTGAAGACTGCACCACATACATTGCCGACAGCAAGGCTGGATGATGCCTATGCTGCCAAAAATATTAATGTTTGCTGCATGATTGATTTTTAGCTTTCAGGCAATAATTTCTCAATCAATCGGAATGATTGTTGCAAAAAAAGGCAACATATCAAATTTTTTTAATCTAAAAAATCACACATGAAAAAAAAGGTTGATGAATTACTGAACAACTGGATTGAGAGAGAAAAAGCAGCATCGAAATTATCTGCGATTGTCAATGATTTATGGTTTAATAAATCGGTTGAACTGGTTTTTTTTCGTAAAAAGTTGTTTGACAAAGGGATAGAGCTTATCCTGCAGCATCATAAGCTTGGAAGGCAGATAACCCAAAAAGAAATTTATGTTTTCGACACACTTTCAATTGCTACTGCCATTCAGAAACTCGATATTGCTCCTTCAAAAATTGACATTGGGATACTTGCTTCCCAATGGTTTGAAGACGGGAAGGATAAGAGTGCCGATGAATTTGTCAGCGAGCGGCTTAAGGATTATATCGGAAAAGACAAATTCAGGCTTCAGCCAAAAGATGTAGTACTTTACGGATTTGGCCGGATAGGAAGGATTGCAGCCCGTTTGCTGATCAACAATACCGGCAAGGGAGAGCAGCTCAGGTTAAAGGCCATCGTCATCAGAGGGAAAATGGATGCTGCCCAGATTCAAAAACGAGCAGAGTTGCTCAGAAATGACTCGATATACGGACCTTTCAGAGGAACTGTTGATGAAGATTATGAAAATGAGGGACTTATTGTAAACGGTCAATTTATCAAACTCATCTCAAGCGATCATCCTTCAGAAATTGATTACACACAATGGGGTATTAATGATGCCTTGCTGATAGATAATACGGGAGTCTGGCGCGACAGGGAGGGCTTAAGCAAGCATCTTCAGGCAAAAGGTATTTCAAAGGTTTTACTTACTGCACCCGGAAAAGGTGATATTCCAAATGTTGTTTTTGGTATTAATCATGATCAGTTTTCACCTGAAAAAGAAAGTATATTTTCTGCCGCTTCCTGTACAACCAATGCCATAGTTCCTGCTTTGAAGATTATTGATGATGAATTTGGTATAGAATTCGGACATATAGAAACCGTGCATAGTTATACCAACGACCAGAATCTGCTGGATAATTACCACAAAAAATACAGAAGAGGAAGAGCTGCAGCACTTAATCTGGTCATTACCGAAACAGGAGCAGGCTCAGCAGTTGCCAAAGCACTGCCTCATCTGAAAGGGAAGCTCACAGGAAATGCCGTGCGTATTCCGACACCCGATGGATCGCTGGCCATCCTGAACCTGACAATAAAAAAAGAAACCAGCAAGGAAGAAGTTAATCGTGTGTTGAAACACTACAGCCTGCATGGAAATCTTGTCGAACAGCTTGATTTTTCTGAAAATGCAGAGCTTGTATCGAGCGATATTATCCGCGACAGCCACGCAGGAATCATTGACGGAGCTGCAACCATTGTTGGAGAGAACAAGAAAAATGTGGTGATATATGTCTGGTATGATAACGAATGGGGATATACAGAACAGGTTGTCAGATATGCAAAGCATCTGGCAGGCGTGAGGAGACTGACCTATTTTTAGGAGATGTGATAAAAAAATTTTTCACCTGTAATTAATTTTAAAGAACTTTGTAAAAAATCTTTTCTTTTATGCTGAAAAAAGCCAAAAGCCTTTTTACTGTCATGGTTATATCCACTTTTATACATGCTCAGGGAGTTTATGATAATAGTGGAGGCTATTTGATTGTACCTTCAGGTGGATATCTGATAACGCAGAATTTTACAATTGGGAGTTCAGGATCATTCACAGCTGGCGGAAATATTTCTGTTTCCGGAGACTGGACCAACAATAAAGGAAGTACTCTGACACTTAGCGGTGGACTTGTTACTTTCAATGGAAGTTCAACCCAACAAATTACCGGTAACAACCGGACAGATTTCAATAATCTGACTGTTGCTTCCGGAGCGGCTGTTGAAGTTCCGGCCAGTAAGCATGTGAACGTTAATGGAACATTGACCATGACCGGTTCATTTACTTTACTGTCGAGTGCAACGTATTCAACAGCATCTTTGATTGATGCCGGAAGCAATAGCGGAAACTTAACAGTCCACAGACATCTCACAGGAGGAAAAAGGCTGCATTTTGTTTCATCTCCGGTACATAACGGGGCTTTTACCTCCATTTATGACAATGCCAATGGAAATTACAATGTTTACTGGTATGATGAAACCAATACCAGCACTGATCCGAATATTGGCTGGACAAGAATTTTATCGGGTACACTGACTGACGGACTCGGTTATACGGCAGTTTACGATAATTGGACGACCAGGATTTTTACAGGAACATTGAATACTTCAAGTGATATAGGTGTTACCATCACCAATACCAGCTCAGGTAATTCAAGTGCAGATGGCTGGAATCTGGTGGGGAATCCCTATCCTTCAGCGGTAAGTTGTTCGACATTTGTTGCTGATAACTCTCTGATTGATGGTACATTATATTTTTGGGACAGCGATACAAGTGGTGGAGGTGGCTACAGCAATGCCGATTATGCCAGTTGGAACGGAAGTGGCTCTGCTGCTTCAGGTGGAGGTCAACAGGTAGCCCCCAATGGAGTTTTAGCCATTGGCCAGGCTTTTTTCGTGAAAAAATCAAGTGTTGGAAGCGGAACACTTTACTTTAAAAATTCACAAAGAATGCACCCGACAGATGCGCAATTCTTTACTCCTGAACTCATTGATTTTCAAAGAATAAAATTATCTGTAACGAATGATTTTAATCTGTCGAATGAAATCATTATTGCCTTCAGGAAAGAAGCAACAGATGAGCATGACAGACTTTATGATGGTATAAAACTTAAAGGGAATCCCAATCTGGCATTTTATTCCATCTGGGATGAAAAAGAATATGTCATTAACAGCTTTCCGGAGATTGATGCAACGACTAAAAAGGTAATCCCTCTGGGTTTGGATGCCGGACTTGAAATTAACCATCAGATTAAACTGCTTGGTTTTGAGAATATTGATCCCTCAGTTAAGATTTATCTTGAAGACCGTCAGGAAAAGAAATTTATTGATTTGGCAGAATTAAGAAGTTACGAATTTATTCCGGCAAAGGGGACTAACATCAACCGGTTTTTTATTCATATCAATCCTGACCTTACTGGCATTGCAGAAAATCATGCTGATTTTCAGGTGTATAGTTCCGGAAAAACAATTTATCTGGTTAATCCTAAAAATTTGGCAGGAAATTTCATGGTAACAGATATGATGGGGAAAATACTCTGTAAAGGGGATTTACATATCAATTACTTTAATCTGAATGTGGCCAGGGGATATTATTTGATTCATATTCAGACAAACGGCAATTTCATCACAAAAAAAATATTTATTCAATAAATGATTAAAATTCAGAAAATTATGAAAAAGATTCTGACACTTTTTGTTTTTGTATTGGTGATAAATGTTGTAAGATCACAGACAGTTGTTACAGATACTGCAGGATACACTTCAGCAGATGCATCAGCAGTGCTGGATGTCAGATCAACAACAAAAGGATTACTATTACCACGACTGACCGCTACACAAAGAAGCGGGATGGCATCTCCTGCCAATGGCCTGATTGTCTATCAATCCAGTGGCTCAACAGGACTTTATTTAAGGAATAATGGTTCATGGGAAAAATTAGGTACTTATTCTCTTCCTTCCTTAACATCCGGAAGTGTGTTGTTCAGTGATGGAACAACGATAAGCCAGGACAACAGTAATTTCTATTGGGACAATACCAATAAAAGGCTGGGGATAGGAACAAGTCCGAATTATCGGTTGCATGCTGTACTTAGCAGTAGCGGAGCTGAAAACTGGCTTTCCTATTTTAACGTTTCAGGAGGAACCACTGACAACAGAGCTGTGACAGGATATGCACATGGCACAACAACCAATTATGGTATTTTCGGGCAGGCTGGTCATGCTTCTGAAGGCTCCGGGTCTTATAATTATGGTACTTATGGCTTTGCTTATGGAACAAGTAGCAGTACTGAAAACTTTGGGGTTTATGGAAATACGACTGGAGTTGGTACCTATAATTTTGGTGTTAATGGTAAAAGCACCGGTGCAGCTTCAGGTGCAAAATATAATTATGGAGTAAATGGATATGCAGGAGGTGCAACAGGTGCTGGTGCAAATAATATTGGGGTTTATGGCGAATCTATTGGTATTGCTACTGGGTCAGGCTCAAATAATATTGGTGTGAGTGGAAGAGCAGGTTATCAATTAGACTTTATTAATAGTGGTAGAACTTTTTATGGTGTTTTTGCTGGAGCTTATGGTGGTTCATATGACAGTTCAACTCAATACACAACAAATTCATATAATTATGGTGTGTTTGGATATGCTTCTGCATTAAATGGTTCATGCTCAACTAATTATGCATTATTTGGATATGCAACTGGCACAGCAACTACCAATTATGGGGTTTTTTCATCAGCATCAGGTGCAACCACAAATTATTCATTTTATGGTGCTGCAGGAACATTTTACAATGCAAGTTCTGGTTCTTTTGGTGGCAATCTAACTGTTCCAACATTAAATACAGGTCAAGGAAATAACGAGTTATATGCAATGGACCAAAATGTTACAACTTCAAGCAATGTTTCTTTTGCAAATATCAGTGGGACAGGAATTAGTTTGCCAGTTGCAAGTAAAACATCAAACTATACTATTACTTCAAGCGATTACTCAATTGTAGCGGATGCCTCATCAGGATCAATTAATATTACTTTACCAGACGCCTCAGGTATTAGCGGACGAATATATGTAATTAAAAGATTAAACAGTGGTGCTAATGCCGTAACCGTTTTAACAACTAATTCCCAGACTATTGATGGCTTAAGTTCGTACTCATTATCTGCACAATTTGCTACAGTAATGGTACAATCTGATGGCTCTAATTGGATTATTCTTAGTAAATTTTAAGAAATAAAATTTCAGTAATAAGCAATGAATCAAAAATCAGGGCTTTTCTTTCATCCCCTGCCAATATTCTTCCATTTCCTCCAGACTCATTGATCTGAAGGATTTTCCGTCTCTTTTGACAGCCTCTTCCATCCGGTTAAAACGGTCAATAAATTTCAGGTTGGTTTTTTCAAGGGCAGTGTCGGGGTTAATGTCGAAAAAGCGGGCATAATTGATGAGTGAAAACAGCAAATCGCCAAACTCATCTTCAATTTTATCCTTACTCTCAGCTTTCAGAACTTCCTCATGAAATTCTTTCATTTCCTCTTCAATTTTATCCCATACCTGTTCCCTGTGGTCCCAGTCGAAGCCCACTCCTTTAGCTTTTTCCTGAATACGAATGGCTTTTATCATCGAGGGTAAGCCGGCAGGAACACCACCAAGCGTGGTTTTGTCCCCGTTACTTATCTTTATTTTTTCCCAATTGTCTTTAACTTCAGCGTCATCCCTGACTTTCACATTCCCATAGACATGCGGATGACGTTCGATGAGTTTTCCGACCAAATCATTGCAAACATCATAAATGCTGAACTCCTGTTTTTCTTCGCCTATTCTGGCATAAAAAACAATATGAAGGAGAAGATCGCCCAGTTCCTCTTTTATTTTTTCAGGAGCATTCAGCAAGACAGCTTCTGAGAGTTCGTAGCTCTCTTCTAAAGTATGTGGCCGAAGGCTCTCAAATGTCTGCTTGCGATCCCACGGGCATTTTTCCCTCAGGGTGTCCATGGTTTCAAGCAGGCGCCCGAAAGCTTCAAGTTTTTTTTCTGGATTTTCTCTATCTGGTTTCATGGTAAGGCTTTTGCAATATTCAAGGATTACATTTTTAAAAATATGCTGTTACAGATTTTATTTTTCGTTGCTTTAGTGGGCATTGCGGTTTTTTTACTGAATGTAAAAACAATTTTCAAAAAAGGCGGACAAATGGAAAAGTCGTGTGCTGCCAAACACCGTATGATGGATGCCAAAGGCATCAGTTGTGAGAGTTGCGGGATGGACCCGATGACCTGCGGACTTGACGACAAAGAGCATGAGCAATTTCTGGGTCATAAATAAATTCATTCCATTAAAAATTTGGAAAGGTTTTCGGAAGAATAGAATTTTTCCTTGTTGTTTTCATCTTTGTAAATGAAAAAAACGGCCAGATTCGGTTGGGTTTTTAAAATATTAAGTGATTTTTCTTTCCCCATCACCATGAATGCAGTTGCCCAGGCATCGGCTTCGATGCATTTCTCTGCTATGACAGAAGCACTTAGTAAATCGTTGAAAGCAGGAAAACCGGTTTTCGGATTAATGGTGTGGGCATATTTAACCCCATCTTTATAGTAAAAATTCCTGTAATTTCCTGATGTAGCCAGGGAAAGGCCGGTTACGGCAAAGATGGTATCAATCATTTGATCTGGTGTTTGATTTTCAACAGGTTTTTCAATGGCAATGTTCCATTTACTGCCTTTTGGATTGAGCCCACTTACCCTGACTTCTCCTCCAATTTCCACCATATAGTCGCTGATGTGGTAAGACTCCAGTAATTCAGCTACACAATCCACCCCGAACCCTTTGGCTATGGCTGAAAAGTCAAGCATGATATATGGATTGGATTTGATAAGCCGGTTTCCATGTAGCTTGACTTTTTCAAACCCAACGTATTGTAACAAGCTATCAATCAAATTACTGTCAACATTATTCATTTTTGAGAAACCAAAGCCCCAGGCATTAACCAAAGGCATAACGGTCGGGTCGAATGCTCCGGATGAAGCCTCCCACACTTCTTTTGACTTTTGAAAAACCAAGCGGAACATATCATCCACCTGAACTGAGTCGTTAGCCTGATTAACTTTCGAGATAACAGATTCAGGAATGTAGGTTGACAGCGAAAGGTTAACACTATTAAGCAGGGAATCAATGGATTGTTTTAGGTTTATCCCCTCAGGGGAATAATACTTTATGTGATAGATGGTTCCCATGGTTTCGCCTTCCAGAAATGTATATTCTTTCTTTGAACAAGAGGATAACATTAGAGGAAAGAGTAAAAATAAAACCAGTCGATTTTTTTTCATGCCTTAATTTTATGCAAATGTAAATAAATCGTGTTTTCTAATTGAATAGTAAGCAGGAAAATACATAGCATAGGGATGATCAGGTCATTTGGTCAGGTCAACCACTTCGATGCCGGGGTATTTTGAAACATCAAACCTGAACATATTGTCGTTAATAGGGACATTAGGCTTTACACTGACGATATCAAAAGTCAGAATCAGGGCGCTTTCCTTGTAAAAAGTCTGAATCCGCAAAATACTGTAGTTTTTTTTATCAATAAACAATTTAACCTTGTAGTAAGAGAGGTTTTTATTGACGGGAGTCATTTCAATTAAGAAAGCAGGTAAATTATTGACAGTCACATCACCGGCATAACGGGACAAAAAGCCGGTTTCCCACATGGTAAATATTTCTGTCGGATTAATTTCAAGCTCATCAGGGTCATATTTACTTATTTGTACTTCATTCACATCCTTCATGTAAGTCCACACTTTGACCTGGTTGGAAATGATGGTCTGGGTACCTATCGTCAGGTTAAAATTGCCGTTTTTAAGATAAATCATGCCTTTTTGCTGTTCCTTGTACTTATCGGCTCTGTTTTCCATGGTGTAATTGAAGGAAACTTCAGAAGAAGTATATGCTTTGTATTTAGCCACAGTTTTACGGATGATCTCATTGGCACGTGCCACTTCATCCTGAGCTGTCAGAGTGAACGAGGAAATAATATTGAATAAAAAAACAATGGCTAAAAAGTGCCTCATCAGGATTAAGAATTATTCCTGAAATTTCTCAAAAACTGTTCCAACGCAAATTCATCAGGAATCAGTACAGCCCGGGCCTTGCTACCTTCAAAAGGTCCGACAATACCGGCACTTTCAAGCTGGTCGATAATACGGCCAGCGCGGTTATAACCCAGCTTAAGCCTTCTTTGTATGAGAGAAGTAGAACCCTGTTGATGCTGAACCACAATTCTGGCGGCATCTTCAAAGAGCGGGTCAATGTCATCGAGATCTGCATCCGTTTCAGACACTTCAGCTTCTTTTTCAACCTGAGGAAGGGTATGTACCTGAGGATAAGCGGGTTGGTCAGCAATAAATTCAACAACTCTTTCAATTTCAGGTGTGTCGATAAAGGCACACTGAATGCGGATGGTATCGCTTCCGGTTGAGAACAACATATCACCTCGTCCGATAAGCTGCTCGGCACCTTTTGAATCAATAATGGTTCTTGAATCAACTGCGGCACTCACTTTAAAAGCAATTCGTGCCGGAAAATTAGCTTTAATGGTTCCGGTAATGATATTGACTGAAGGACGCTGCGTGGCAAGAATCAGGTGTATCCCAATGGCACGGGCTAACTGTGCGAGACGGGCTATTGGCATTTCAACTTCCTTACCGGCTGTCATCATCAAATCCGCCAGTTCATCAACCACCAGAACGATGTAGGGGAGGTAGCGGTGTCCTTCAAGTGGATTTAACTGTCTGGCAATGAACTTTTTATTGTATTCCACAATGTTTCTGACATGTGCATCACGCAGCAAAAGGTATCTTTCATCCATTTCAGCCGTTAAGGAATGGAGGGTATCTATTACCTGACTGATATCGGTGATTATGGCAGAATCCGAATCCGGAAGCTTTGCCATAAAATGTTTTTCTATCCTGCTGTAAATACTTAACTCGACTTTTTTCGGGTCAACCAGTACAAATTTAACCTGAGAAGGGTGTTTTTTATAAAGCAATGAGGTAATGATGACGTTTAATCCGACAGATTTTCCCTGCCCGGTTGCTCCGGCAATCAATAAATGGGGCATTTTGGTTAAGTCGGCAATGAATACATCATTTGAAATGGTTTTACCCATGGCAAAAGGCAATTCCATATTGGTATTCTGAAACTTAGCCGAACTTAATACTGATTTGATCGAAACGATTTCAGGGCTGGTGTTGGGGACCTCGATGCCAATCGTACCTTTACCCGGAATAGGGGCAATAATTCTGATGCCAAGAGCAGAAAGGCTCAGCGCAATATCATCTTCAAGATTTTTGATTTTTGAAATACGGATGCCGGCTGCGGGAATGATTTCATAGAGTGTAACCGTGGAGCCAACGGTTGCTTTTATTTTCTCTATTTCAATATTATAGTTCCGGAGCGTCTGAACTATCATGTTTTTACGCTCTTCAAGCTCAGCCTGATTGATTTCCGTAATGATTTCAGAATAATCATTCAACAAATCAAGGGGTGGAAATTTATAGTTGGAAAGTTCGAGTGTCGGGTCGTAAGGCCTGAGATCTTCAATGGATTGTCCATCCTGAAGACGGACATCTCTTTCATCGTCTGCTCCTCTTTCTATTTCAAAATCAACTTCCTGTGAGGTCAGAATGGTGTTGCTACCTTCATCAGGGATGGTGGTCTCATCTCCCTCTTCCTCGTCAAAAAAGATAACTTCTTTATCTTCTTCTTCCAGAATAACAGCAGGGCTATCCTGTTCTTCCGGAGGCAATACAGGTTCAGCTTCATCAACTGCTTTTTCTTCCTGAGGGTTAGCTTCTTCTTTTATTCGTTTAGGAAGTTTGAAACTGACATTAAACATAAGGGTCAGAAAAAGAACCATAGCGAAAAGCAGGACAATGACAGTTCCGAATACACCCAACAGACTATTTAGCCATAGATAAGAAAAGATGCCAAAGCCCCCTGCCATAAGGTCGGCTGATTGATAAAAAAGCAATCCGAGTGTGGTAGAAAGCCAGAACATGGAGAAAAGGCAAAAAACAAGGGTTTTCCTGAAAGGTAGCAATCTGTAATCGAAAAACAACCTGATTCCTGCGACAATAAGGATAAATACAATGAAAAAGGCAGAAATACCAAACCATTTAGCCATGAAAACATAAGAAAGATAAGCCCCGATCAGTCCTCCATGGTTGTCAGCCAGACCGGGCCTGATTTCTTTGAAACTCAGGATAAGGCTGTTAAAGTCTTTAACCAGGCTTTGGTCCATTTTCCAGGTGAAGAGGAAAGAAATAAATGAAGAAAACAGGATAATGGCAAATGTTAAAATAAACAGACCGGAAAGTTTTCTGATTCTTTCGGCTTTTTCATTCGGAATTGAAAAACTCAACTTTTTCTTCTGTGAAGTCTTAGCTTTTTTTTCATCTCTGAAAGTATTCTCAGGAATATTGCTTGCTTTAATTGCCATTAATATTTAATGTATTGAAAGAGTGCCAGAAAAATCAAACAGCAAAAATATTAAAGCTATTGCTGAAACGAGCGGGTTAGTTGAGCAAAACTTATCAACAAGGTGGGGTTTTCTTCAATGACATTGCCGATGACCACAATATCGGCTCCAGCTTCAAAAGCATTTTTCATTTGCCCGGGAGTTCTGATGCCACCGCCCACAATGATAGGAAGATCAATATGTTGACGAATTAAAGATATCATTTGCAAGCTGACAGGTCTTTGGGCACCACTACCTCCGTCAAGAAAAATAAACCGAAGACCGAGCATTTTGCCGGCAAGTGCAGTGGACAAAGCGATGTCATCTTTATGGTAAGGAATCGGGAATGTTCCACTTATATAGGATGCTGTAGTAGGCACTCCGCAATCAATCAGCATATAGCCGGTTGGCAGAACCTCCAGACGTGAGCGATGCAACAGCGAGGCGATTTCAACATGCCGGCCTATTAAAAAATCCGGATTTCTTCCTGAAATTAACGAGATAAACAATATTCCATCAGCATTTTCATTAAACTGGTTGGTGCTGCCCGGAAATATAATAACGGGTAGCTGAAGATGCTGTTTTATGGTCAGGATAAATTCATTTATCTGATCTTTGAACATCAGGCTTCCGCCAAGAAAAATCAGATCGGGAGGGTGCTGAGCTGCAATTTTCAATTGCTCATGTAATGAAGAAATGCTTAATTTGTCAGGATCAATCAGCCATGCAAAGAGTTTTTCAGATTTTTGTTTTTTTTCAGATATTTGTTTCGCAATGGAAGTCATAATAATTATTCTGGCTGAAATCTTCTCAGGTGCAAAGATAGAGCTTTTTTTAGAATCAGATTTTAACAGAAACTTATCAACATCACGCAAAAATTAATAAGGATTTCAGAATTAGTTAATTAAAGACTAACACTTTTTTTCATGCGATTGAAAAACAATGTGTTAAGATGGATGTTGAAACTGTTGAAAATATTATTCCGAAGATTTTATTTCACGAATTAGCTTTGTTTTAAATCTGAAATTCTCTCCATTGACATAAAACGTAAACTTAGGTTTGTGGGGGGATTTTCACCTTTAAAAATTAACAGGAGATAAATGTCAACAGATATGAAAAAAGATTACAGCAAAAAAGAAGGATTGGAAATTAAGAGATTTTACACAAAAAAAGGAATTTCACCTTATGACCAGTTTACCTACGAGCTACGGCATTCTTTGATTAAAAATTCAGAAGGCGAAACTGTATTTGAAATGAAAAATGTCGAGGTGCCTGCAGGTTGGAGCCAGGTAGCCACCGATATCCTTGCTCAGAAATATTTCCGTAAGGCAGGAGTTCCAAGACCAGACGGAACCACCGGACGCGAAACTTCCATCAAGGAAGTCGTTCACCGGATGGCAAATGACTGGAAATGCTGGGGTGAAGAATATGGCTATTTCAACAGTGCCGAAGATGCACAGGCTTTTTATGATGAAATAGTTTATATGCTACTGGCTCAGATTGCTTCCCCCAATTCACCGCAGTGGTTCAATACCGGATTGTATCGCAGCTACGGTATAAAAGGACATGCTCAGGGTCATTATTATGTTGACCCTTTTGATGGTGAAGTGAAAAAATCGGAATCGGCTTATGAGAGGCCACAGCCACATGCCTGCTTTATTCTCAGTGTGGATGATGACCTTGTAAACAAAGGAGGCATCATGGATTTGTGGGTGCGTGAAGCACGAATTTTCAAGTATGGGTCAGGAGTCGGTACAAATTATTCCAACCTGAGAAGCAAATATGAAAAGCTCTCCGGTGGTGGACAATCCAGTGGGTTAATGTCATTTTTACAGGTAGGAGACCGTGCTGCCGGAGCTATTAAATCAGGCGGAACTACCCGCAGAGCTGCCAAAATGGTCATCCTCGATGTCGATCACCCTGAAATTGAAGAGTTTATCAACTGGAAAGTCGAAGAAGAGAAAAAAGTCAAAGCACTCATTGAAGCCGGTTATTCAGCAGATTATGAAGGAGAAGCATACAGAACCATCTCCGGACAAAATTCAAACAATTCGGTCAGAGTAACCAACGAATTCATTCGTGCAGTCGAAGAAGACAGAGACTGGGAACTCACTGAAAGAACCACAGGCAGGGTTATTAAAAAAATTAAGGCTCGTCAGTTGTGGCAACAAATCGTAGAAGCTGCATGGAATTGTGCCGATCCGGGTCTCCAGTTCGATACTACCATTAATGACTGGCATACTTGTCCGGAGGGCGGAAGAATTCGTGCCTCCAATCCATGTTCGGAATACATGTTTCTCGACAATACTGCCTGTAACCTTGCTTCATTGAATCTGAGAAAATTTTACAATGAGGAAACAGGAATTTTCGATGTGGAGGCATATAAATATGCTATCAGGCTTTGGACTATCGTGTTGGAAATCAGTGTTTTAATGGCTCAGTTTCCTTCGGAGGAAGTAGCAAGGCTTTCGTATGACTACCGAACTTTAGGACTGGGTTATGCCAACCTTGGTTCACTTCTGATGGTCAGTGGAATTCCGTATGACAGCGAGGAAGCTTTTGCTATGACCGGAGCACTAACCAGCATACTGACAGGACATGCCTACACTACTTCTGCGGAAATGGCAAAAATTCTTGGTCCGTTTAAAGAATATGAGAAAAATAAACCTCATTTTCTCCGTGTGATTAAAAATCATCGTCTTGCCGCTAACAATCTGACCGAAGGATATGAAGGTCTTGAAGTTATTCCGAAGGGGATTGAACCTCGCTATTGCCCTGATTATCTGCTGAAAGCAGCATGTCAGGTGTGGGATGATGCCTTGAAAATGGGTGAAGAATATGGCTTTCGCAATGCTCAGGTTACGGTTCTGGCACCAACAGGTACGATCGGACTGGTGATGGACTGCGACACAACCGGAATAGAACCCGATTTTACACTGGTGAAATTTAAAAAACTTGCCGGTGGCGGGAATTTAAAAATTATCAACCAAAGCATTCCGGTGGCGCTCAAACGACTGGGTTATTCTGAGAAGGAAATTGATGACATTGTCAAATATACCATTGGAACAGGCAGTTTTAAAGATGCACCCTACATAAATTATGGTTCACTCCTGAATGCCGGCCTCGCTTATGAAGATATTAAAGAAATGGAAGCTAAGCTGAAAGGTTCTTATTCATTGCATGATGCTGTAAGTGTAAGAACACTCGGAGTTAATTTCATTGAGAAGCTTGGTATTCCAAAGGAAAAATATGAAAGAAAAGATTTTCATTTGCTTAAAGAGTTAGGCTTTACCGATAAAGAAATAGCAGCCGCATCCTTGTTTGTTTGCGGAAATCTGAGTATTGAAGGAGCACCACATTTGAAAGAAGAACACCTGCCAATATTTGACACAGCCAACAAAAATGGATATAACGGAAAAAGATTTATCCATCCGATGGGACACATCCGTCAAATGGCAGCTGCACAGCCGTTTATTACCGGTGCTATTTCAAAAACCGTTAATTTTCCGAATGAAACGACCATCGAGGAAATTGATAAATGTTATTACCAGTCGTGGAAGCTTGGACTTAAATCTATTTCCATATATCGTGATGGAAGCAAATATAGTCAGCCACTGACATCAACCTCTGATGATAAAAAGACCGATTCTTCTTCAAAAGAGGGTGAAAGGCTGTATTCAATCGATGAACTCACTCAGGAACAGGTCCTTCAGGCAGCCCAAAAGCTAATTGCACAGACTGAGGATACCAAATTTAAGCGTGAGCTTTCAAGAATAGTTGAAAAGAAAAGATTGCCAAGCAAGAGAAAAGGTTTTACCCAGAAAGCAAAAATAGGAGGTCAGACCATTTTTGTCAGGACGGGCGAATACAGTGATGGAACTCTTGGCGAGGTGTTTATTGACATGCATAAAGAAGGAGCCAGTTTCAGGAGTATGCTCAACTCATTTGCAATAGCCATATCGATTGGTCTTCAATACGGAGTTCCATTAGAAGAATATGTGGAAAAATTTACTTTCACACGCTTCGATCCTTCGGGAAATGTTGACCATCCAAATATTAAATATGCAACCTCCATCATCGATTACGTTTTCCGTCTCCTTGGTTTTGAATATCTCAACCGTACTGATCTGGTTCAGGTACCACCTGAAGCACTGGAACAAATACAGAACCCCACCATTTCACTTTCAAATGAAACACAACAAAGTATTGAAAGTCATGAACATGAACACATTCAAAAGCCTGTATTGACATCCACTCCCAATACAAAAGATGCCAAAGCCTATAAGCCTCAGGAAGGATACCTGAGCAATATGATGGGTGATGCACCTCCGTGCGATTTGTGCGGACATATTACCGTCAGAAACGGAACATGTTACAAATGTTTGAATTGCGGAAACAGTCTGGGTTGCAGCTGATACAATCCAATGAAAATCAGGCACCCTGTTGAAATCAGGGTGCTTTTTTAATTTTGATTAATCAATAAAAATTTCCGGTTAAAAATAAATGCTAATCCTCGGCACCAAAGGACTGGAGTAAGGTGAATTAGGTTGGTAATTCAGATTATATAGAAGTAAAACCTGAATATAAGATCGGCCTTCATTGAAATATTGCCGGTAACCTCCTCCGATGAAAAAACTTCCCAGCCATCTGCGGTTAAAGCCCGGCAGTGTATTGTCATAATATTCATAATTTAGGGCCTCATATTCAGTATGGAGTAATACTGATTCAAAAAGACGGTAGTTCAAAAAGGTAGTTCCGCCATAGATGCTGGATTGATAGATTCCACCGCTGCCGTAAATAACATCCAGATTGTAGCGGTAGTAGGTATAATTGATGCCTAAGCCTCCTGTAAAACGTTTGGTAATATCGAAACCGGCCTGAGGTGCGACCTGAATATAGGTTCTTGCACCAAACTGAGCTCCTGCACCTCCCCCGAAATGAATCCGGTCTAAAATGTCGGCTTTCTTTTCCTTGTTAGGAATATTTCTCGAATATTTTTCGTCCTCTTCTTCCTGTGCGAAAGAAAGAAAGGAAAATACAACCAGAAATAACAAAAATGCTGTAAAACGCTGAATCATAGCTAACATTTATTCAAGTAGCATACCACAAAACTAAGGGAGCGTTTTGCTTTCTTCCTGAAGACAGATTCCCATTTCAGCAAGCTTATCAAGAACAGGAAGATAGATTTCAGGATAAATAGGGATATGAACTCCTTTCAGAGAAATCTTGTTTTCAAGAATTAAACAGGATGCTACGGCAGCAGGAAGTGCAACTGTTTTAGCTACAGCAGAGTCTTTCCCGGGTTCTCCATATACAAGCATGCTTGAGTTGATGACTTCTTTGCTCCCGTCAGGGTAAGAAACTTCAAAATAATGCAACATCTGAACCATGTCTCTTTCATGATCTTCCAGCAACATTTTGGGTATCATCAGATCGGCAGTAATGTCGAAAGGTGTGGTTTTTTCTTTATTTATCGGTTCATTGTCGAGAAATCCAACCCATTTCAGAGCTTCTAAAGGCAGAGAATTGTTTTTTAACCCTAAAAAAGTGCAAAGATTATTTTCTAAATTTTCATCAGTCGTCAAATCAGCCTGCCGTGCAATAAACTGACGATATGTTAATTCAGATGAATCTATTTCAACATCAGAGAAAAGGTTAAGTTTTTTGAAAGCATCCATTATTTCGCACCAACCCGGATAGCGAATAGTGCCCCTCATCAGCGAGCAAACTTCATGAATACCATATAAATCTATGTAACTCAACGAATCACGGTTTGGATAAACCTCCATCTGTCCAAATTCCGGAAAATCAATAGTCCTGACATCTTTAAAAAGATTTTCCGGTGAAATATTTACCATATAACCGTTTCTGACATATTGAGCTGAATTTTTACCAGCAAGTAAAACCCCTCTCGGACTCCATGAGAAGCGGTAACGAAATGGGTTGTCGGCACTTTCAGGCGCTGGTAAAGCTCCGCAGTAAGAATAAAAAACATCAACAGTGCCTTTCTTTTGATGAACATGGTCAATGATTTTCATGGCGCTCATGTGGTCGATACCGGGGTCAAGCCCACACTCATTCAGAATAATGATACCTGCATTCTTTGCTTCATCGTGAAGTGATTTCATTTCCGGGCTGACATAGGATGTGGTCAGCATATTCTTCCGGTACAGGATACATTGACGTGCGACCTTTACGTGATAAATATAAGGAATCAGACTGATGACCAGGTCATGTTCCTTTACAAGCTTTGACAAAAGTTCTTCCTTTTCAATTGTCCAGTCAACGACATTAAAATTACTTTTGTCGCCTGCGAGGTGATAGGCACGATCGACCAGTGGAGTTGCTATCGTAACAAAATATTGATGATCAAGCAAATAGCGTATAACAGGCCCGGCAACCATTCCGGAACCCAGTAACAGTACTTTTTTCATGGTTATTTATTTTTTTTCAGGAGTCACTGATTCATGTGAGATGTCTTCCAGCCCTTTTTTCTGTAAAATAATCTCGAGCAGTTCTTCAGGAGTCTTTCCAAGATTTTGCAATAGTATTTTGGCCTGAGGTGTCAGCGGGTCTTTAGGATAGTCTTCTATCATCTTTTGATAACACTTACGGGCATTATCAAAGTCTTTCAGTTTTGACTGGTAAAAATCAGCAGCTAAAAAGAGACCCTGAGGTGCCTGAGGACTTTTTGGGAATTTTTCACTGATTTGAACAAGGTCGCTGACAGCATTTTTTGTTTCACCCAGATAAGATGCCTGAATAATGGCTTTTGCAATCATCATCTCGGGGATAAGACTGTCTTTGGGATATTCTTCAATGAATTGATCATACAGGACAACAAGTTTATTGGCTTTGTTTACATCATAATTTGCTGCAACAATGGATTGTTCAAATTCTTTTTTCAGATTTGAGATTTCATCCAGATCATGCTGACGTTTCCTGTTTTTTCCGCATGAGGCAAATAACAACAATACAAACAGGTAAATGATGGTTTTATTTTTCATAAGACTTTGAATTTTAATGAGTTTTAGTCATGCTTTCTTTAACAACAATGATAAAATCAGCCAGTTTGAGCTTGTCTTGCTCAAGCTGCTCTATGTTTTCCTGCTCTTCAGTGGTAATGGTCAGAATTTTCAAACCGGGTTTAAGTTTTTTCAGATACCAGATAATTCCTTCATAATTGTTGGTATGGTAAGCCCCGTTGAAATGAAGAAAAATGCTGTTTTTCTTCAGGTTTTTTTCAATAAAGTAGGCCATGGTGGCATCTTTAATTGCCTGAGCCTGAGCGATATACTTCATTCCTGGCCCTCCTCCCTGATGAACCATATTTTTATAGCCCGGCAATTCAGGGTCAAATGCTATGGGTAATCTGGCAATATACTTTTTAGCTTCCTTATCCAGTAGATTGTCGAGGGTATCGAGGCCGTATTTGGCAACCACTGAGGCGTATCGTCTGGGAATATTGGTGGCTATAAATGGCAAATTCTTTTCTTTTGCAAACAGTACCAATGGTTTATAGTCAGTTTGATAGTTTGGCCAGAGACGGGCTTCCTTTTCAAAACTGCTTTCAGAAATAATATTGCCAAGATATTCGTTCATCAGAAGTTGTTGGTCTGCTTCAAACATTTCGGCTCCAAGTACAAGTTGATTCCCTTTTAATTCAAACAATGATTTAGTAAGTTCATACTGCAGCCAATGGGCAATGGCAGAGTTGTGCAATTCTCCGAAAAAGACGACATCACAATCTTTTGCCTGATTAACAATTTGTTCAAAATCAGTTTTTTGTCCATCAGAAGTGAAAATCTGATAGGGAGAAATGCTCCCGGCAAAGAAGAGCAGAAAACTCAGGGATAAAAGTGTAAAATTTTTCATTACTCTTTGGTATTTAATGACTTATAATAATAACTATCCAGTGCAACAATGACAGCAATGAATGCCCAGAAAGGAACTGAAGCTTTGTCGGTATGTAGAAAATTGTTGACCAGACCGTGAGAAAAATATGTTATCAAACTTAGCGTCATCAGTAAAGCCCAGATACGTATTTCTTTGGTAGGGGCATGATAAAAAATGGTAGTTCCACGCCAAAGAACAAACAAAACGAGCAGGATCATGGTCAGCATTCCCGGGAGACCCGATTCGCTTAAAGGCCCGATATATTCGCTATGGGCATTTCCAAGCGTTCCAAAATCAGTGCTGATGGGTGTACGGTTTTTTGCCAGCTGATAAGGTGCATACTTGAAAATATATGTGCCAGGCCCGAAACCAAATACAGGCCTTTCCTTGTACATCCTGATAGCTGATACCCAACGGTTTATACGCTCCGTGTTGCTGATATCTGTCGAGATATTGGAAACAGATTTCAGATGGTCCCGCAGGTCATCGGAAGAGACAGATTTGGTATTGGCCATATACATTTTTACCAATGGCCAAAAATAAACGAGTGAGATTGCTAATAAAACCATCAGACCAAGCTGATAATGAAATTTTATGCGCAACAAAATAATGATTAAATATCCCAATGCTACGAACACACTCATCCATGCTGCCCGGGTGAAAGAAAAGACAAGACCGGTGATTAGAATAAGCAGGTATATCAATGCAAATAATCGTTCATTAGGGCTGATTTTCAATTCTTTAGCCTTGATTACAAAGCCGGTAAGAATAGGAATGAAAAAAGCCAGCACGGCTCCATAAATGGTATGGTCTTTAAAAAATGGCATGGTAACTTTATTTGACCATTCCTGAGTGAAAAAATGATGGGAATGTTTGTACAGGATAAACAGCACCGCAACCACCAGTGAGCTTGAAAAGAGCCAGATAAAGATTTTTATCGATTTAAGATTTTTGAAAATGCTGATTCCCAATAAATAAAAAACAGTTACATACCAGAGTCTTGAGGCAAAAAACTTAAAAGAAACAAGTGGTAAAGTACTTGTAAAAGAGGTAATAAGTACCCAGATTAGATTCAGGAAAATGATTATGGAAACCGGATGTTTCCAGATTCTTTTATCCTGAATGCCGGAATACATGATTCTCAGCCACGACAGAACAGTCAGTAAAATGATGAGCGGTTCGGTTGGTAATACAATCACAGAATTAAAGTCATCGAATTCAAAACTATAGGACAGAGGAGTTGCGAGTGCAACAAAATAGATGACAATATCAGGGTATTTAATTGTCAGGTAAATAAAAATGAGGATAAGCGGGAAAACGGCAGCCCAGTAATAATTGTTTAACAGCAATAAAATATTAATTCCGATAAATATCAGAGATAAAACGGTGAATAACAAATATTTCCGTGAGAATAATATTTCCACTGGCTCAGGATTGACTTTCTTTTAATTCCGGGTTGATGTAGTTCCAGTTTTCGACAATGATCAGAACGATTGATGAGAATAAAAATGCTGAAATAAAAGCAATCAGGGCGATAACAGAGCGTTTTGGAAAGGCTTTTTTCTCCGGTACAAAAGCCCGCTCGATAATAAATTTTGTAGGTATCATGCTTTCCACATCCGCTTTCACCTGTTTGTATTTATCGCGAAGTTTTACCAGTTGTTCCAGTTCATATTCGAGCTCACCGGCCAGCCATGCCTGAGTAGGTCCGTATTTCGAAAGGATATTCAGCTTTTCATCAATACTTCGTAAAGCGGCTGTATTTCCTTTATTGATGGCTTCTGCATAAGCGGTGCTGAGTGCCTCTGATTGTGCGGTATAGTCAAGAACACCAAGTTTGGCCAGAGAGTTCATGGAATCAATCAAGTCCTGAACATGTTGTTTTTTTTCGGTAAAATCTTTTTCCACAATCTTAAGCCCTTGTTTTGCCCTTTCTTTCAGCATATTGTTGCGGATAGTGTCCATAAATTCGACCATGTCGTTGGCAATTTTTGCTGCCAGCTCAGGATCTTTATCCCTGACGGTTACCTTTATGGATGTATATTCTGTCAGGCTTGACCTGACATTTTTCCTGAATTTATTACCGAATTTTGTGTTGGCATATTTATCAGTCGGCTTGATGTTGTAATGCTCCATCAGGTTATACTTCTTTTTAAGCTTTTCAGCAATGCGATCCGATTGTAATATTTGCAGCAATTGTTCAGCATCTTCCCCTTCTCCGACAGTGAGAAAGTCCTTGTCAGAATAAACATTCTCGTTCAGAAGTCCTCTTGAAATAGACATATTGGTTGAAGGGTAAAAAATCGTGTAGGCTTCATATTTTGGCGTGGTAATGAAAGGTGCAGAAAAAATGATAGCAGCAATTGCAGAAAGCAGGCTGAATCCACCGATGACGAATTTCCATTTCCATAAAAATCGCACAACTTTCACAAAATCATTAGAGTTTTTTTCGCTCATCTTACAGGTTTATTTAATAATTCGATAAATTTTGAGTTTGCAAATTTCAACAATTCAGCTTGTCAAACAAAAAGTATTTAACGAAATATTGGGATGCTCATTGCAGACATGTCAAAATTAATTCTATTTTTGCCTTAATAGTTTATATCAGTCTATTGCCATGAAAATTTGCGTAAATACACGATTTTTAATTAAGGACAAATTGGAAGGCATTGGTGTATTTACGTTTGAGATATTGAAAGAGTTTTGCAAACGACATCCGGAACATGAGTTTTATTTCCTCTTCGACAGGAAACCCTCTCAGGATTTTGTTTTTCCAGGCAATATCAAACCTGTCATTTTGTTTCCTCCGGCACGTCACCCCATTCTCTGGCTGATCTGGTACGAAGTCTCTGTTTACAGAAAGTTAAAAAGAATTAAGCCTGATGTCTTCATTTCAATGGACGGGATGATACCATTGAAAAGTAAGGTGAAAAGCATTGCTGTGATTCATGATATTGCCTTTGAATCATTTCCGGAGGCTGTACCTTTTCTTGTCAGAAAATACTATCAGCTGTTTTTCCCTCAATATGCACGAAAAGCAACGAAAATTATAACAGTATCTGAGTTTTCCCAAAAAGATATTGCTGAAAAGTATCATCTGAGTCCTGATAAAATTCATGTAGTTTATAACGGGCATCAGGGAGTTTTCAAACCGCTCGATAAAGCTGAAATTTCAAAAATCAGGGAGGAGGTAAGTCGGGGATACCCCTATTTCCTTTACAATGGTTCGCTTCATCCGAGGAAGAATGTATCTAACCTTCTGAAAGCCTTTGACTTATTTAAAGAAAAAGACCGGCAAAACATAAAACTTGTCATTTCGGGTCGCAGGGCATGGAAAACAAAAGAGATGGAGCGGGTTTACGAAAACATGAATTTTAAAGATGAAGTCATTTTTACAGGTTGGCTGCCGGAGAAAAAACTGGCAGAACTCACTGCATCTGCTCTTGCATTTGTTTATGTTTCATTATTTGAAGGCTTTGGGATACCTGTTTTAAATGCTATGTATTGTGATGTGCCGGTGATTGTTTCCAATACAAGTTCATTGCCTGAAGTAGCCGGAGACGCTGCCCTATATACCGCCCCGGCAGATTTCAGACAACTGGCCGACATGATGTATTTAATATCTGTGGATGATTTAATAAGAAAAGAATTAGTCGAAAAAGGCAGAAAACAGAGGGGAAAATTTAGCTGGGTAAAAAGTGCGGAAGGGTTTGAGGAGGTTTTAAATATTGTCCTTTTTGAATTAACTTAATTAAACGATTGATATTTGGAACTTTTTATCAAGCAAGGTTTTTATCATTTTTATCTTCTGTTCAAATCGAATCAGTTGTTTAAATCATTACGGGCTAAAAAATTGTTTTAAATTCCGAACTTAAATCTTTAGCAAAAATTTATTCCTTATTTTTACCGCTCCAAAATTTTAAGCTATCAAAGATGAAAAAACTGGTTTTATTTCTGTTTTCAGGGATTTTCAGCATTTCTTATTCTCAGAATCCTTCATGGATCGAGAAAGCTACTTCATCCCTTCAGCTCGATAGTGCGAGGGCTTCTTATGTTTATGTATGCGACCTGAATAATGATAACTATCCGGAAATCATTACCGTATATGCTTCCCTGATTAAAGGGAAAGTGAAAATTTACTTTAATATACCTGACCCAATGGATCCCCGGAAAAGAATCTTTAAGGATTCAACGGAATGGTCAAATATTGACATCAGAAGAAACGGGCAGCACGGGCGAGTGGTGGACAATATTGCCTTTGCCGATATCGACAATGACGGAGATGTGGATGCGGTTACCGGCATTTACTATCACCGTTGGGAATACTATCATCCCGACTCCAACGATCCGGGCGACCGATGTGAGGTGTTGCTTAACAGGGGAGATGGAAAGTTTTCACTTGTTGAAAACAGCGGATTAAACACGCTTGGTCCTCACACAGGGAAAGATCAGGGGCTTGTCAATATTACAGGGATTACATTTCTGGATTATGATAAGGATGGGAAGATTGATTTGTTTCTTGCCTCATGGTTTGACGATTACAAACTTAACCAGGAACAGGGCGGCTTAAACGGAATGACATCAAGTTATCTGTTAAAAGGCAATGGAGACGGCACTTTTACTGATCAAAGCTTTATTTCAAAAATCAGCCTGAATAAAATGCCTCTTTATGGTTCGAATGCAACCGACTGGAACAATGACGGCTGGATGGATATAGCCACAGCGCCTTATTGCCGGAGTGGAGGGAGCCTGTATGCCAATCAGAAAAACGGAAAATTCAATGATGTGGCTTTTGGCACAGGCTATAATACGCAGCACCTGAACGGAGATCAGGGACAGGCACTCTGTTGTTGGGAAACTCAACCTGCTGATTATGATAACGATGGAGACATTGACTTTTTTTACCTCCTGGTACATGGCGGATTCGGTGACGGAGAAGGCAGCAGTACTTTGGTCATCAACAAAGGTCCGGCTGAAGATTATCATCTTGAGTGGGCATTGGAAAAGGTTAAACGTGATCCGCCACGTCCAAGTCATCTGGGCGATTATTCCGGAAACTGGCTGGATCTGGATAACGACATGTTGCTGGATATGGTGATGGGAAGCGGTGGTTATTCCTCTAACAGAAGGTTGTTTGTCCTCAGACAGGACACTTCGGGCCTTCTGGACGACATTTCACTCGAACTGGGTATTACCAGTGCAACCACCATGATCCGTGAAATTGGCTCCCTGCAGCCATTTGATTATGACCTTGACGGAGATGATGATCTGCTGATTGCCCATGGAGATGGCACTTATCAGCCCAAAGGACAACTGGATGTTTATGAAAATAAAATTGGTAGCCAGAACAACTGGATTGGTATCAGGTTATTTGCCCCTGAAAACTGTAACCAGAGTGCAGTAGGTTCACGTATCATTGTTTGGGCAGGTGGAGTCAGACAAATGAGGGAAATTAAAGCCGGATACGGACATTTTGCCGGGCAGCAACCTTTTATTACCAATTTTGGCTTAGGCAACAATTCAAAAGTTGATTCAGTTGTCGTGGAATGGCAAACACAGCCTGCGACCAGAACTGTAGTTACCTCTATTCCCATTAATCAGGTAAGCATTATTAATAAGGATGGTTACTGGGGATCATTGGGCACTAAGATTAACTTCAAAACGGAAGATGAGCTAAAAATCTGGCCGAATCCGGCTACCACCATATTGAATATTTACCTGCCGATTGTTTCTGCTGAAATAAAATATAAAATTTCTGATATTCAGGGTAAAACGGTAGCTGAAGGAACATGTTTCAACTATATTGACATTTCAGCCATTGAAAAAGGGCTATACTTATTAATGATTGAAAATGAAGGAAAACATTACAATAAAAAATTTGTAATTTTCAGATAACTTTGCCGGAAATTAAAATCAATAAATTTATGGATTTAACAACCAGTTTTGCAGGATTTAAGCTGAAAAATCCAATCATAGCCGGAAGCAGTGGAATGACAGATAGTGTTGAAAAAATTATTTCACTTGAAAATGCCGGAGCATCAGCAGTCATTGTCAAAAGTCTCTTTGAGGAAGAGATCATTTATGAAATGGAAGAACAAAAACACAGCATGAGCGGGAGGTTTTTCGTTTATCCTGAAACATTCGACTATATGGAAGAAGAGCCTGAAGAAGACAGTGTCAGAAAATATCTGAGATTGCTTAAAGAAGCGAAAGAGTCAGTTTCTATTCCGGTAATAGCCTCAATAAATTGCGTTTCTTCGCAGAAATGGACATATTTTGCATCAGAAATTGAAAAGACAGGTGTCGATGCCCTTGAACTGAATGCTTTTATCCTGCCATCCGACTTCCACCGTACCGGAGCGGAGAATGAAAAACTTTATTTCGAAATCATTCAGGAAGTGAAAAAACATACCAATCTGCCACTTATTCTGAAAATCAGTTTTTATTTCAGCAATCTGGCACAGATGATTGTCAAACTCTCGGAAACAGGAATAAAAGGAATCACCTTGTTCAACCGTTTTTACAGTCCCGATTTTGACATTGATAATCTTAGCATTATACCTTCCTATGTACTCAGCACACCGGAGGATTTACCCATATCCCTGCGCTGGATAGGTATTATGTCGGGCAGAGTTAAATGCGATCTGGCTGCATCAACGGGTGTGCATGACGGCAAGGCCCTTATCAAGCAATTACTGGCTGGTGCCAATGCTGTTCAGCTTGCTTCCACCCTTTATCATCACGGACCTGAATATATCTCTGTTGTGCTTGGTGAACTTAAACAGTGGATGGAATATCATGAGTTTAATTCTATTGATGATTTCAGGGGAAAGCTGAGTTTTTCGAAAGCACACGATCCGGCTGCCTATGAACGTGTTCAGTTTATGAAAAATTTCAGGAAGTTCAGAAGATAATTGATTCTGAGCGATTTGCTGAGATAATTATTCCTTTTACAAAGTTTTTACATAGCACCTTTTCCTTTTGTGCTGAATATGATCATAATTCTTCCAGTTTTGGATGGCTTTGATATTGGTTTCAAAAATTCCCGTGGTTTCAACAGCTTCGACACCCAACTTATTGATTTCCTTTTGAAGCTCTGTCATCAGTAAAGCGGCCACACCCTGTCCCTGCTGTTCATTTTTGATACCTGTCAGCATCAGGTCAACTACTTTAGGATATTTCATTTGTCTCATAATATGAAGAAAACCAAAGGGATAGAGCCTTCCTTTTGCTTTTTGCATGGCTTCTGAAAGTGAGGGAAAACCAAGAATAAAACCAACCACTTCATTGTCTTTGTTTAAAATAATTTTTACCAGTTTGGGATTCAGCAGGTTAAAATATTTTTCAGTATAATACCGAATCATTTTATCATTCAGAGGAATGACATAAGGGAGCTCGCTGAATGCTTCATTCAGAACTTTAAACACCATTTCTCCGTAAGGTTTCAGCTCTTTTGAGCTTTTGAAATGAAGGATATGAAATCCATAACGTTGTTTGACCACCTCATTGATTTTCAGCACTTTTTCAGGAATTTCCGTGGGTGGGAACAGGCGGAATTCAATCCAGTCATTTTCCTTTTCATAGCCAAAATCTTCGAGGTACTGGTAGTAATAAGGCTGATGATACACAGAGCCAATCGAGGGCAGGTGTTCAAATCCTTCCACAAGGAGTCCCTGAAGATCAAGGTTGGAGAAGCCTAAGGGCCCGTGAATGGCTTTCATCCCTTTTTCACGTACCCAGTTTTCAGCAGTGGTGATCAAAGCCTCAAATACCTCTCTGTCGTCAAAGAATTCAAGGCGGGTAAACCTGCCTTTTTTTTCTCCTGTCTTTTCATTATAAGAAGGATTGATGATGGCACCGATTCGTCCCATACATTTCCCGTTTTTAAAAGCAAGCCAGAATTTTGCTTCCGTGAATTCAAATGCCGGATTAAAGGAGGGATCAATGGAATGGACTTCTGCCTTTTTTAAAGGTGGTACCCAAAACCTGTTGTTTTTGTAAATTTCAAACTGGACATTAACAAAACTTTTACGGTCGGATAATGTCTTAACTTCCTTTATTTCAACTGTCATGATTTTAATTCCTTTAAAAATGTGTTACAAAGTTATTTGCACTCCCAAATTCTGCAAATCTTTTTTATCTTTCAGGTCAGTGGGCATCCAGCCAGTTCATCCCTTTTCCGATATCCACGATTAAAGGTACTTTCAGCCTGACGACATTTTCCATCCCTTCCCTGACCAGCTCGGTTACTACTTCGTATTCATCCTGTATGACATCAAAAACCAGTTCATCATGTACCTGCATGATCATCAACGATTTAAGTTTTTCTTTCTTAAAAGTGTCATGAATTTTAATCATGGCTAATTTAATGATATCGGCAGCTGTTCCCTGCACAGGGGCATTGATGGCGTTTCTTTCGGCAAAAGCACGCTGCATGGCATTTACCGAGTTGATGTCTCTCAGATATCTCCTTCTGCCAAACAATGTTTCGGCATACCCTGATTTTCTTGCTTTTTCAATGCTTTCCTGCATGTAATTTTTAATACCGGGAAAGCTCTTAAAATAGTTATCAATTATTTCTGAGGCCTCTTTTTTAGAAATGCCAAGTCTTTGGGCAAGCCCCCAGGAAGAAATACCATAGATTATTCCAAAATTAACCTCCTTGGCCTTTCTCCGCATATCGGAATTAACCTCTTCAGATTTTACTCCAAACACCTTTGCGGCCGTGGAAGTATGAATGTCTTTGCCTGTCCTGAAGGCTTCAATCATGGCTTCGTCATTGCTGACATGAGCCACCACACGGAGTTCAATCTGAGAATAGTCGGCAGACAAAATTAATCTCTCAGGCTGTCGCGGGATAAAAGCTTTTCTGATTAACCTGCCTCGTTCCGTGCGAACCGGAATATTCTGAAGATTGGGATTGCGCGAGCTTAACCTGCCGGTAGATGCTACCGCCTGTTCGTATGAAGTGTGTATCATACCTGAAACAGGATTGACAAGGCCGGGGAGAGCATCCGAATAAGTTGATTTAAGCTTCTGAATTTCACGATATTCAAGTATAACGCCAGCTATTTCATGTTTTTCGGCCAGACGTGTCAACACTTCTTCATTGGTGGAAAACTGCCCGCTTTTTTTTGTTTTCTTTGCATCAGGATCAAGTTTTAGTACATTAAACAATACATGCCCGAGCTGTTGGGGAGAATTCAGGTTAAAGCTCATTCCACAAAGCCTGAAAACCTTTTCTTCCAGAGCTTTCAGCTCATTCTGAAGCTCAGCGGACAATGCGGCAAGTATTTCACTGCTGATTTTAACCCCGTGATATTCCATCTCCGCCAGAACACTTACCAGCGGAATTTCAATACTGTGAAATAGATGGTGGTACTTTTCTTCAATCTCTTTTGAAAACAATTCATAAAGCTTAATATTCAGAAATGCAAATTGCCCGGGATCATCGGCAGGATGGCTACCTGAGACAAACTGATGGTGGAGATAATTCTCACAAAGACGGTTAAAATCGTGACTGCTCTCCGAATCAATCAGATAGTGTGCAATGAGATTGTCAAACAAAAAACCATTGAATTCCAATCCGTTCGATTTCAGCAGCATGATGTCTTTCTTAAAATCATAGGCAATCAGCGTAATATCCTGAGCAGATAAAATTTCCTGCAGCATTTCTTTTGTTTCTTCTTGATAATCAAACAAATAAGCTTTTTCCTGATTGAAAGAAACAGCAAATGCCTTAATTTCTGATGTAAAGAGTTTGTCGTCAGTGTATTGGATCGCAAGGCTTAAAAACTTACTTTTCTTTAATAAAAAACGGATATGTTCGGTTTCCTTGTCTCCAGTATGAACATGAATGATCTGAATCATGGAGGGAGATTGATGATTCGGGTAGGTGGTAAATAGGTCCCCTTGTACTTCTATGCCTTCTTTTGATTTTATTTCCGGTTCTTTTCCAAGCATTCTTCTGGAAAGATTTTTAAATTCGAGTTCTCCGAAAATTTCCTCCAGTCTGCTTTTATCCCATTCTTTAACAGCAAAGGCTTTTTCATCCAATATAACAGGGGCATCGGTCATTAATTTGGCCAGTTGGTAAGAAATTCTTGCCTGTTCAGCATAGGTTTCCAGATTTTCCTTGATTTTACCTTTCAGTTCATGTGTGTGTGCCAGCAGGTTTTCAAGGCTGCCATACTGATTGATCAGGCTTTGAGCAGTTTTGGGGCCAATGCCCGGAACTCCGGGAATATTATCTACTGCATCCCCGGTAAGACTTTGAATATCAATTACCTGCTCAACTTTTTCAATGCCAAACTCTTTCAAAACCCTTTGTGTGTCCCATATTTCAACTTCTTTGGAACCACGTCCGGGTTTATAGATAAAAATATGATCATCAACAAGTTGTGAATAGTCTTTGTCGGGTGTAACCATATACACACGGCTGTTAACCCTGTCAGCTTGTTTGACCAGAGTAGCGATGATGTCATCGGCTTCATAGCCCGGCATTTCGAGAACAGCAATGTTCATGGCCTGTAAAATTTGTTTGATAACCGGAATGGCAAAGGTGATATCTTCAGGTTGTTTATCACGGTTAGCCTTGTAAGCTGTAAAGTCCTCATGCCTGACGGTAGGTTCATAAGAGTCGAAAGCAGCTGCAATATGTGTGGGCTTTTCCTTTTCAATAATTTCAAGCAATGAATTGACAAAACCAAAAATAGCTGATGTATTTTGTCCTTTGGAATTGATTCTTGGATTATTGATAAAAGCAAAGTGTGCACGGTAAATTAAAGCAAGAGAATCGATCAGAAATATTTTCTTTTTTGCGTTTGCGTCTGTCATTACCTGTTTGATTTAAAGTGTAAAGATAGGTCATCCGGTGTTAACTTTGCAGGCAGTTTAAAAACCTTCGTTAAATTGAAATTAATCTAATGTCTGAAATAGATATAAAAGCCATCAGAGAACAGTTCCCGGTTTTGCAACAAAAAATAAACGGCTTCCCGCTGGTATATTTCGACAATGCTGCGTCCACACAGAAGCCGCTGAGTGTCATTAACCGCATTTCCGGATATTATCTTACCACCCATGCCAATGTTCACAGGGGGAACCATTACCTTAGTCAGAAGGCAACAGAAGAGTTTGAGGAGGCAAGGAAAACAGTTCAAAGTTTTATAAATGCTCAAAAACCGGAAGAAATTATATTTACGAGAGGGACAACAGAGTCAATTAATCTGATTGCTTCCGTATTTGGAAAAAAATATTTCTTACCCAAAGATGAAATCATCATCACTGAAATGGAGCATCATTCCAACATTGTTCCCTGGCAAATCATGGCTGAAGAAAGAAAGGCCGGGATTAAGGTTGCCGCGATAAATTCGTCCGGAGAACTGGATGTCAGCCATATGAAGAGTCTTGTTAATGAAAGAACAAAATTGATAGCTATTACCCACATTTCGAATACATTAGGCAGCATCAATCCGGTAAAAGAAATTATTTCTTTTGCCCATCAACATCAAATTCCGGTACTTGTTGACGGTGCACAGGCAATTCCTCATCTGAAAGTAAATGTTCAGGAGCTTGATTGTGATTTTTATTGTTTTTCAGGGCATAAAGTGTATGGGCCTACCGGGATCGGAGTTTTGTACGGAAAGGCAAAATGGTTGGCAGAATTACCACCCTATCAGGGCGGGGGTGAAATGATAGAAACGGTAACCTTTGAAAAAACAACTTATAACAAGCCTCCTTTTAAGTTTGAAGCGGGAACTCCCGATATTGCAGGAGCGATTGGCCTTGCAGAAGCCCTCAGGTTTGTTGAGGCAATAGGATCAGAAAATATTGGCAGGCATGAGGAAGAGCTGTTGAAATATGCCACGGAAAAAATCAATGAAATGGGTGGCATCAGAATAATTGGTACTGCCAGAGAAAAAGCAGGAGTTATCTCTTTTGTTCACAAACATATTCATCCGGGTGATATTGGTGTATTACTTGATAAGATGGGCGTTGCTGTCAGGGTTGGGAATCATTGCACGGAGCCACTGATGAGAAAATACGGCCTGCCCGGTACTGTCAGAGCCTCTTTTGCTGTTTACAATACTGTTGAAGAGGTTGATGTCTTTATTTCTTCACTGAAAAAGGCTTTCAAAATGTTAAGCTGAAGATATTTTATCCGATCACTTAATTTCAGGCCGGTAAGCGGGACAGTGTTGCTGATGAGATAAGTTTCTGTAAGTAGGCAGTAGGCACGAAAAAACGCGGAAAGCGGAACAGGGAATGCGGAAATTTTAAGTAGGCAGCATGCAGTCTGTAGTAGGCACGGACATCTAACTCACCCCTGGCCCCTCTCTTTCGAAAAGAGAGGGGAGCTAATGGCGTCTCCGGATTTTAAGATTGTCTCATAAAACAAAAAATCTAAACCCGCTTGAGTCCCGTAGGGACGATCTTATGGTAACGGTAACAAAAAAAAAGAGCCAAGTCCCGTAGGGACGGCCTGATAATTTTTCGCTCCTTTCAATGTCTCACTTTTGCTTTGAGGGGTGTAGTAAAAAACGGTTTTGGGGTTTACTTAGCTTAATAAAACTAAGGGTTTAAAACGCCTCGCCAGTGTTTTTAACCACCCCAAAACCTTACTGCAAAGATAAGGTTTTGGTTTTCGTTTTAGTCAAAAAACTTTAATAAACTCTAATATCTTATTTTATGAAAACTTGTATAAAAAAATTTTTCCATTGGTCATTTTTACCTTATCTTTGAACATGCTTTTTGCACAAACATATAATTCATCTGGCTTAAAAAAATCCATTTGCTTTTTTTTCTTTTTAGTATTTTTCTCTGAATTTCTTCTTGCTCAAAAAGAAAGCAGCTATTGGTATTTTGGAGATAATTGCGGATTACGATTTTCAGACTCAAATGTGACAGTACTTAATGATGGACAATTAACTGCTCCGGCTTGTGCTTCAATTTCTGATAGGTTTGGTAATTTATTATTTTATACTGATGGAAATACTGTGTGGAATCGATATCATAATATTATGGGCAATGGAAATAATATTTCTGTTTACAACAAGTCATTATTCAACTTTGTTTGTATTATTGTACCTTGCCCAAATGATACTCAAGTATATTATATTTTCAATATAGGAATTGATCCTTCAAATTATTCTTGCGCCAATCTTTATTATGCTAAGTGTAATCCATATATAAATAATTTTCAAGGAAGTGTTTTTGACAAGAATAATCTGCTATTATCAAATGTTGCAGGTAAGTTAACAGCCGTACATCATTCTAATAAAAAATCAATCTGGCTGATTACTCATCAAATGCAAAACAATAGTTTTTACAGTTATCTTATTGACAATAAAGGAATAAACTCACCTGTAATTTCAAATATTGGTTCAGTTCATTATGGAAATTTTTGCTGTGGCCCATGGTTAGGAAATATCAAAGTGTCCCCGGATGGGAAAAAAATTGCTTCATTACGAGCAATACAACCAACACCTTCTCAACCAAATTTTGAGATTTTTGACTTTAATACCACAACTGGCAAATTATCAAATCCAATCAGGAAATCAATATATGGTGCAGCTTTAACTTATTGTGAATTCTCAAAAAATGGGGAATTTCTGTATATAATGATAGACTCAGGTACTGTTAATAATATTAATGGAATTTATCAGTATGATTGCAATATAATGGATTCTATAACATTTTTTAGCTCTTGTCAAAAAATCGGAAAAATAAATAATGGTAGAAATATGCAGCTTGCACGAGATGGAAAAATCTATGTTTCTAGAGCAAGTGCAACAAGTAAACCTCTAATCTACTTTTTAGGAATAATAATGGAACCAAACAAAAGAGGATTAGATTCAAAGTGCATTGATACCGGAATCTATATGAATAGAACATTAAATGCCGGCCTCCCCTTTTTCATCCAATCCTATTTTTTCATACCTGATTTTGAGGCAAAAAATACCTGTTTGGGTGATACAACACTTTTTTACATTACAGATACCAGCCGTATTGATAGTGTTTTGTGGGATTTTGGCGATAGTACCAGCGGACTAAATAATTTTTCTACCCTTTGGAGACCTAAACATTTCTTTGCTGATACAGGGGTTTATCAGGTTCAGGCGTTTTTGTATCATGGTGGAGAAAAGGATACTTTTAAGCGTGAAATCCGTATCAGCCCCTATCCTAAGGCGGATTTCAAAATTCTGAGTGATACCTTTCAATGCATCGGTGGAAATAAGTTTGCTTTTCTGGATCAAAGCAGCATCTCTGGCGGCAGTTATTCCACTGAATGGCTCTTTGGCGATGGCAACATGGCCTTTGACGACACCGTTTATCATACCTATCGCAAAACAGGGGAATTT
>Ga0209506_1000185_pt1 | contig 92201 bp, 62 predicted proteins | sample AD_JPNHG2_MetaG_FD_184409 | JGI IMG/M metagenome (GOLD analysis project Ga0209506, IMG submission 184409) | Active sludge microbial communities of municipal wastewater-treating anaerobic digesters from Japan - AD_JPNHG2_MetaG (SPAdes) (version 2) | ecosystem: Engineered > Bioreactor > Anaerobic...
TGCTCATCAAATAATCCTTTATTGCCCTGGGACTTATAATTATGCTTAATCATTTTTTCGTTTTTTTAATAAGCAAATATAGTAATAAATAACTGAATAACAATCAATTAAATTTTAGAACTCCCCTAAAGTAATTATGTGTTAGGTATGATATTGTGATATTTCAAATCGGGCAATAGATATTATGAGTGAAAACAGATCTGTGTATTAAAAAGTTTAAGAACTATATGGCTAATACAATATCAGACTGAATAATAAAAGGTTAATTCTGCTTTTCAAAATTGGTTAATTAAATTATGGTACCGAACCATAAAGCAAAATAATATTTTGTAAGCATTAACCTACAATGCTGTACTATTCATTAGTTGTTTTTAGGGATGCTAATTAAAATATCCAGTTGAAAAGTGTTTCGAGATCTACAGTCTAATGCATAAACTAAAACGTAGTATTAGTTAGATTAATGGATGCCTTTGCCTTCCCAACTAATCCTTTTGTTTCGGTTGAATTCTCTTTCTCCTGCTCTTTCCTTATTATTCGTATCAGGGTGTTTATGGCATATCATCAAGGGGGTCTAAGTTTAAGTTTGAATAAAAAACCCGTTAGGGTTACTAACGGGTCTTTTATGCTGTTCTAAAAATGGCTACTGCTTTACAATCTTAAAAGTTTTCAGCATTTTGCTGTTAAAAATAACCCTAAGGAAGTACACTCCGACGGGCATACTACTGACCTGAACCAACATCGGGTTGTTATCAATAATACCCCGTTTGAGTATACGGCCATTCTGGTCGAACACCTCATATAGTAAACCCTTTAGGTCATCAGTATCAACCTTAAGGTTGACAATGTCGTGTGCGGGATTTGGATATGCAGTGATAGCAAAATCCAAACCCGGTATCTCTTCCACAGAAGTAATGGTTAGCCTTGTCTGTTGAAACCCTTGTGTAACGATGTTATCATCGTTGATAAAGGTTTGAATAACAGCCTCACCCAGTCCCCAACTGACCGATCCGTTGGCGTTGCTATGATAATTGCCACCGGAAACCACGGCTTCCTGTGCCCAACTTAGTGTGCTGATGCACAGTAGTAATGCAAACGCTATTTGTTTAAACATATTCATTCCAAATAATTGCTTTTGCTCAAGTAAGTGTTATTTACCGTCTAATAATTGAACAGTTTCTTCCACATCGTGGTCGGTTATTGCTATTGAACCGGTAACCACAGGATAGCTAAGATAATTAACAGTGTAGTTGTATGTAGGATGTGGAAGCAAATCTTCATAGATGGCATAACCATTTTCATCGGTAATTCGATAAGGATCATACGCTTTTCCCCCTTCATTTTTATAGACCGGTATAAGCTCAATAGTAGCGCCCTGGCAGGGGTTCCCTTCGGGAGTTTGCACGTAAAAAGTGACCTTATGTGTGACTATCTCCTGGAGTGTTATGGGTACATTAACAGTAGTGTTATCTGTTACTTCAAAACTGCCTGAATATGGTAAGTGATTATCTGAGTAAATGTTAAAAGGATACTCTCCCGGTTCGGATGGATTATATAATGCTATCCCACGACCATTTGTTTCGCAGTAGTTTGTCTCGCCCCCTTCTTCTATATAAATAGTGATACCTGCCAATGGGTCGCCACTAGCGTTAGTAACAGTAAATACCACTGAATAGTCGGCAGGATCAAGTTCAACGGTTACTGTTTCGTCGCTGAAAACGTATGCCTCTTCTTCGATTAAGTAATATCCCTCCGCCATCACAGAGTACATCCAATAGCCTTCTTCAACTTGAAACCCATACTCTCCGGCAGGATTTGTTATTCTTTTGTCTCCCAATTCAATGGTAATCATTGCGTTGTCTATTGGTATGCCTGTCCCCGTTTCCAAAACGGTGAAGGTTAGCAAATAGGGATCGGCTGTTTCAAATGTTTTCTGAGCCCCGTAGCCAATCTGCCCATCCTCGTTGATGGCAAAAGCCTTATAATAGTATAGTGTTCCGGGATTCAACCCGTCCAAATAGACATAAAACTCCCCGAAACCATCACCCATCATATTTCCATCTATTACGGTACCCATTTCCCATGAAGGCTCGCTTTGGAAATTTGCAACAGGATTGGGCGCGGTGCTGTACGTAATCCCGCGGTAAGATATGGGAGAGCCGTTGTAGGGTAAAACTGTTCCTTCAGCGTAAATCGATGTTTGTGTTTGATCAGTGGTGTCTCCGGTAACCACATTGGGAACCATAACCACTTCGTTATTCATGAAGATTCCCTCCTCCGACACGTTGAACAACTCGGTGGGTACCAGCTGTTCGTTGTAAACGGAGACGCTAAACCCATCGGGGAAAAGTTTGCCGGCGGGCGGCTTAATAAAGACATCGGTGCGCTCGGGAACTACCTTCAGCACATCGTAGAACCCTTCCTCCTTGGTGGTGGTGCGCCCCGATACGGCAAAGCCGCCCACGGTTTTGCCATCGCTTTCGCTTACATAGATCCTGGTATTGTCGGGGGTGATTTGCAGTATGTCCTCTACCCCCTTTGTGGTAGTACGCCCCGACACGGCGAAACCGCCCACGGTTTTGCCATTACCCTCACCCACGTATATCTGGGTGTTCTCGGGGGTAATCTGCAGTATGTCCTCCACCTCCTTGGTGGTGGTGCGCCCCGATACGGCAAATCCGCCTACGGTTTTTCCATTGCCCTCACCCACGTATATCTGAGTGTTTTCGGGGGTAATGTGCAGTATATCCTCCACCTCCTTAGTGGTGGTTCGACCCGAGACGGCGAATCCGCCCACGGTTTTGCCGTTGCCCTCACCCACGTATATCTGGGTATTCTCGGGGGTAATTTGGAGAATGTCCTCCACCTCCTTGGTGGTGGTGCGGCCCGATACGGCGAAACCGCCCACGGTTTTGCCATTGCCTTCACCCACGTAGATCTGCGTGTTGTCTGTGGTAATGTGCAAGATATCCTCCACCTCCTTGGTGGTGGTGCGCCCCGACACGGCGAATCCGCCCACGGTTTTACCGGAGGATTCATCGACATAGACGCGGGTTTCGCCGGGTGCAACCGTTAGTAGATCCTGAACCTCCTTGGTGGTTGTACGCCCCGACACGGCGAAACCGCCCACGGTTTTACCGTCCTCGTCCTCGTCGATGAAAATCTTTACGCCGTTCTCGTAAACGGCGAATACGATTTCACCCTTTGAGTTTTTAATCTCGAAAAGCGGAGCATCGGGATCGCCATTGGGTTCTCCCTTAAACTGGCTTGCGCTCTTGGCGTGCATGGCGTATGGCACGGAAAGCAGTTGAGAAGTGCCCATCTCGGTGTAGTTGCTACCCCCCTGGATATCAATCTCCACCTTGATGAAATGGCTGTCAGATGACCATTCCACATCGCTTAACGCCCCCTCTTTGGGGTTGCCTGTACCAATTACCAGGTTGACCAATCCAAAGTTGTTGGTTTCAGTGGAAAAGGTTTCAACATACACGGCCTCTCCTGTAACTCCACCCTTCAGGATGCTGATCCTGATGCCTACGGATTGGTTTTGTATTATTTCACCATTGGAACTGCGTATAACAGCCTGATAGTTAAACCCCGAAGGATTTTGCCCTGCAACTTGCAGAAAATTAACGCCAAAAATGATTAGTAGTAAAAGAACTCTTTTCATAAATCTTCATTTGATTAAGTAATTATTTGTTAGGGTATGATATAGTGATATTTCAAATCGGGCAATAGATATCAAAAGTTAAAACAGTACTGTGTATTAAAAAGTTTAAAAAATATATAGTAAATACTATATCGGGATAAGTAACAAATGGTTAACTCTGGTTCTCATAATTAAATATGGTATTGAACCAAAAAGCAAATATAATATTTTGTAAGCATTAACCTACAATGCCGTACTATTCATTAATTGTTTTTGGGGATACTAATTAAAATATCAAGCGGAAAAGTGTTTTGAGATCTACAGTCTAATGCATAAACTCAAACGTAGTATTAGTTGGATTAATGGATATCGGTGACTTTCCAACTAATCCTTTTGTTTGGGTTGAATTCCCTTTCTCCTGCTCTTTTCTTATGCTTCGTATCAGGGTGTTTGTGGCATATCAGGTCATCGCTGTCAACCTTAAGGTTGACAATGCCGTGTGAGGGATTTGGATATGCAGTGATGGTAAAATCCAAATCCGGGTTCTCTTCCACAGTGGTAATAGTTAGATGTGGCTGCTGAAACCCTTGAGTGATGAGGTTGTCCACGGCCGCAATGGTTTCTATCACGGCTTTAACCACGCCCGATGCCACCATACTACGGCTGGTGGATTTGGCAATGAGCCACAAAGCATACCAAAGAAAGGTGCCCAAACCGGACTATGAGCAAGAAAAATTCAGGATGGACTCATAAAGGGCAGTTTCGCTCCGGCTATGCCTCCGCTTCACTGCCCTTTATGGTCAATAAAAGTTGAAATAATGTTTAACCTTGTGATGAGACAAGATAATTTTTACACCCTTTTAAGATACTAGTAAAGTGGATAAACTTCAATAAGCATATCGTCGTTTATTTCCAAATCATAAACACTTTGAAAAATATAATTAATGTGATATATGCCGTATGAATAACCTTGATTTTCAGGAACTTCATGAAAGATGGCATAGCCATTCATATCGGTATATAAAGTATTATAATATGCTTTTTCCCCGTTCTTTTTATAACCCTCCTGAAGAGTAATCTCAGCATTCTCTATAGGGTCTCCCCAGGGATCTAGCACGTGGAAAGTGACCGTATGTTTGGGCAGTTCTTGGAGTATTATGGGGAGATAAATAGTATTGTTATCTTCTACTTGAAAATTGCCGGAATATGGTTCGTAACCATCTGCGTCAATTTCAAAAGTATACTCTCCCATTCCGGGTGGACTAAATATTGCTTTTCCAAGACCATTAGTAGTGCAGTAGTAAGGATCAGCACCTTCGATGGAAATATAGATGCCTGACAATGGTTTGTCATTTTGATCAGTCAAAGTGAATACTACTGTATAGGCAGAAGGTTCAAGGTAAACGGTTTTTATTTCATTGTCAGAATCAATGTATATCCCATTTGCATCTTCTTTATATCCCTCTGCAATCACTGAGTAATTGTAATCTCCTTCTTCAACGTGAAACTCGTAATCTCCTTCATCGTTTGTTTTGTTAAAATCATAGGATTCAAGGGTTACCATAGCATTATCTATGGGCGTTTCAGTACCCTGTTCCAGCACGATGAATGTCAACAAATAGAGCTCAGATGTTGTAAATGTCCTCTGTGCGCCATAGCCAATCTGCCCATCCTGATTGATGGCAAAAGCCCTATAGTAGTATAGCGTTCCGGGATTCAACCCGTACAAATAGATATCAAACTCCCCAAATCCATCACCCGGAAAATAATCGATTATAGTACCCATTTCCCCTGAAGGAGAACTGTGGATATCTGCAATGGGGTTGGGAGAGATGCTATACGTAATGCCACGGTGAGAGATTGGTGGACCGTTGTAGGGTAATACTGTGCCCCCAACGCTTACGGATGTTTGGGTAGGATCAATGGCGTTGCCCGTAATCACATTGGGAACAATAACCACTTCGTTATTCATGTAAATTCCCTCCTCCGACACGTTGAACAGCTCGGTGGGGGTCAACTGCTCATCGTAAACAGAAACGCTAAATCCATCAGGAAAGGACTTGTTGCCGGAGGGCTTAATAAAGACATCGGTGCGCTCGGGAACAACCTTCAGCACATCGTAGAACCCTTCCTCCTTGGTGGTGGTGCGGCCCGAAACTGCAAATCCGCCCACGGTTTTGCCATCGCTTTCGCTCACATAGATCCTGGTGTTGTCGGGGGTGATTTGCAGTATATCCTCTACCCCCTTGGTGGTGGTACGGCCCGATACGGCAAATCCGCCCACAGTTTTTCCATTGCCCTCACCCACGTATATCTGGGTGTTCTCGGGGGTAATCTGCAGTATGTCCTCCACCTCCTTGGTGGTGGTGCGCCCCGAAACGGCGAATCCGCCCACGGTTTTACCATTGCCCTCACCCACGTATATCTGGGTGTTCTCGAGGGTAATGTGCAGTATATCCTCCACCTCCTTGGTGGTGGTACGCCCCGACACGGCGAATCCGCCCACGGTTTTGCCGTTGCCATCACCCACGTATATCTGGGTGTTCTCTGGGGTAATGTGGAGAATGTCCTCCACCTCTTTGGTGGTGGTGCGTCCCGACACGGCGAAACCGCCCACGGTTTTGCCGTTGCCCTCACCCACGTAGATCTGCGTGTTGTCGGTGGTAATGTGCAGAATATCCTCCACCTCCTTGGTGGTGGTGCGCCCCGATACGGCGAATCCGCCGGCGGTTTTTCCGGAGGACTCATCGACATACACACGGGTTTCACCGGGAGCAACCGTTAGTAAATCCTGAACTTCCTTGGTGGTTGTACGCCCCGACACGGCGAATCCGCCCACGGTTTTACCGTCTTCGTCCTCGTCGATGAAAATCTTTACGCCGTTTTCATAAACTGCGAATACGATTTCACCCTTTGAGTTTTTAATCTCGAAAAGCGGAGCATCGGGATCGCCATTGGGTTCTCCCTTAAATTGGCTTGCGCTCTTGGCGTGCATGGCGTATGGCACGGAAAGCAGCTGAGAAGTGCCCATCTCGGTGTAATTGCTACCCCCCTGGATATCAATCTCCACCTTGATGAAATGGCTGTCAGACGACCATTCCACATCGCTTAACTTCCCCTCTTTGGGGTTGCCTGTACCAATTACCAGGTTGACTATTCCTAAGTTATTGGTTGCGGTGGAAAAGGTTTCTACGTATACAGCATCCCCGTTAATTCCACCCTTAAGGATGCTAATCCTGATGCCTACGGATTGGTTTTGGATTATTTCACCATTGGAACTGCGTATTACAGCCTGATAGTTAAAACCCGAAGGGTTTTGCCCCAGCACTTGCAGGAAGGAAAACCCGAGGATAATAAGTGGTACAAGAACTCTTTTCATAGGGCATGATTTAAATTATTAATTACTTGCTAAGATATGATTTTCTGTAGTTTTATTATTATATTTCAATGAATTTTTATAAGAAATAAAGCATTAAACCAGCTGAATATTGTAATGAATAATTCCAATACTCGCTATTATTAACAGAGTTGTTTTCAGATAATAGAAAAAAAGTAGAACGGGATTTAGAAACGTCAACGGGTTTAAGGAAGTTGTTTAAACAACCTTCATCCCAATCACAAGTTGATCGTCAATTTGCTCATATCCATCCATCCATCTCTCCATTTCAGACTTAAGCAATTCTCTCTGGGTTTCAATGCTCTCGTGGTGGATAGACAAAAGAAAATCTTTGAACTGCTTTTTCATATACTTCCGTCCATCTTCCCCGCCAAACTGATCGACAAATCCATCGGAGAAAAGGTAAAAAGTATCCCCTGATTTTAAGGTAATCTCTTCTCTTCTAAAGGGCTCGTCCTGTTTTACGTATGCCCCAATGGGCATTTTATCGGGCTTATACTCTACCAGTTGGTTGTCGCTGATAAGTACCAGCGGGTTGTTTGCCCCTGAGAATTCGAGTTTCATGGTAGCGAGATCAATGGATGCCAGGGCCATATCCATACCATCCTTCCGCTCGTCGTCTTTTCCCTCCCTGATACCCTGACTCAGAGTATTGATTACATACTCCCTGAGACGATTGAGGATCATATCAGAGTGGATAATATCGAGTTTCCCGACGATTTCGTTGAGGAATGAAGTCCCCAGCATGCTCATGAATGCCCCCGGGACGCCATGACCGGTACAGTCAGCCGCAATAACAATAAGCCTGTTTTTCTTTTCGAAATGGTGAATCCAGTAGAAATCACCGCTAACGATATCCTTTGGGGCAAAATAAATGAAATACTCAAATTTGTTTGAGGTTTGTTTATCGGGCAGAATAGCGGTTTGTATCCTTTTGGCATACCTTATGGAGTCGGTGATGGCAATGTTTTGGTGTTCAATCCTCTTGTTCTTTTCCACAATTTCAGCAGTTCGTTCTTTCACAATAGCTTCGAGGCGCTTTTTGTCTTCCTGAAGTTTCCTGGTGTATAGGGCTACAGTGATACGAATAAATACGAAAGCCAGCAAAAAGTAGAGAATGTAAGCCCACCATGTGAGGTACCAAGGGGGCAGTATCCTAAATTCAACAACAGCCTGATGGCTCACAACACCATATAGGTTTTTTGCCCTAACATGGAAACGGTAGGTCCCATGACTAAGGTTAGTGTAGTTCCTATAATTGTCGTTTTGCCACGTTGACCAGTTGCGGTCGTTACCCTCTAAGTATGACTGGAATAGTAATTCATCCTCGTTTTCGAAGAAACTGGCCGAAAAAACAAAGGCAATATTGTTGTGACTAAAAGAAATGGGCGAAGTAAAGGTTTGTATTGATAATGACTCGTCCGTACTTTTACTGAGAAACCCTTCAGAACCATTGTAAATGACCGAATCGGAGCCAATGGTGATAGACCGTATCAGGGATTCGTATGGTTGATGATACTCTTTCGCTCTCTTGATATTGTGAATAAACAGACCGTCCTGACCGCCTACCATTGTGTAGGGGTAATCCTCCATGGCCGTGTAGATGGTCATGGAGGGAACAATGCGCAACGAAAGAGTATCCCTGTGCCACGAGTTGTCGATTTTAATCAGAAGGTCAGCACGAGTCACATTGCCACTGCTGAAAAAGGCCAGGGCCCGTGATTCGTTGATGGGGAATATCTCTCTGAGTGTTTCCTTATGATTAACGTAAAGGGTATTGAGCGGAACGCATGGTACAAAGTCGCGATTGCCAATCAAGTACTTATATATAAATCCGTTAGAATTGAAATATATATCGTTGTCGAAGCTGAGGAAATCGCCTATTTTCCCGTCAATTGACTTTGGCAGTGGCAGTGTCGAACCTTCGGAGTCAATGAGGTGTAATCCGGAGAACGATTTACACCAGAGGTTACCCATTTTATCTTCGCATATGCGGGTGATGGCCTCGTTCTGAAGGGCAAATACCTTGTCGTCCAGGGATAGACGATTATTTTTAATCTGAAGAATTCTTATTCCCCGCGAGGTGGCAACGTATACCCTGTTAGGGAATTTTTCTGACTTAATCAACTTGTATGTTTCCAGATTTGTGTTGAGAGGAAAAGCTCTGTCGCCCCTCACTTCGTAAATATCCCTGACGCTGGCTGCAATCAGTATTTCATTGTTTTCGGTTGTGGGAACAGTAAGAAGGGAATATACTGCTTCGGCTGGCATCCCAGAGATGGCCTTAAACGAAGTGTTTTCGCCCGGTTTTTTTATTAACTTGAATACGCCAAGCATGGTAGCTGCGTAATAGTTGTTATTGTGCTTCACAATATTATGTACAGCACCGTTCAGCCCCGATTCGCCGGCAAACATTCTAACCGGCGAAGTGATATTCACCGAGGTAATTCCCTTGGTAAGGGTAATCCACAGCACGTCCGATTTAGCGGTATCGAAAAAGAGGTTTGACACTGTTTCGCTTTGCATACCAAGCGATTCATTGAGATGGGTAACAATTTGACCCTGTTTGTTTATAACAAATACGCCATCTGCATGAGTGCCAAAGGCAAAGAGGGCGTCGTTGATTTGTACACCGGAATAGAGTATGTTCTCGTGGAGAATCCTATTTGTGGTTGCTGCTGTGTTGTTGAAGTTAAAACCTGTTACCTTACCGGTTTTGGTATTGAACAAACACAACCCATCCTGACTTGTGGAAATGAGCAGCGTATCACCCCCCCAAGGGAGCATGGTAAAAATATCCTTGTTGATAAAATTCTCGCTTCCCTTTATCTGAGATAGTTTGCCTTTTTCGAGGAGCATTAATCCGGAATCTGGATTACTGGTGTAAAGGCGATTGTTAACCATAAAACTCCAAAAACTATCCTTTGGTAATTCAATGGTTTCGAGAGTGTAACTATTGGGTTCGTATATGAATAAGTGTTGTAGGGTACAGAAATAAACATACTGACCATCGGAATGGGTTTTCCATACACGGGATATGCCAGTGCTATCGCTGAGAAGGTAGGCTAAAGATTCATATATCAACTCTCCTTGTTGGTTGGCAATCAAATGGCCGAAATCATCTACACCACCGGCATAGATAGTCCCATTGGGACCGCAGGCGAGTGACAGGATGTAGGTTTGGCCGGGAACATCAATCTTTCTCCAGGACTGGCCATCGTACTCCAAAATGCTATTGGAATTGCCAAAGTACATAACTCCTCTGTTATCCTGTGCAATGGACCAGTTCGATTCTGAGGCTGCATAAGTACGCGGAGAGTAGTTGGTGATAAACGGGATGCCATCGACATTTACCTGTGCCAATGCGTAATAGGTAATGCTAAGTAAGCCAAGTGATATAAAAAAGGTTTTTATGGAGGCAGAAAACCGCATACGAAGAAATAAGTAGAATACAATCTACAAATTTAAAATTAATAATTAAAAATCATATAATTTTTTGGTATTGTACTATCGATTTTATGAAAAGAATTGATGATTATGTTCATTGTTTGGTTTTTAAAATCGCACTTGCGATTTCTCTAAAAATGGCTACTTTTGAGACAGAAAAGAAACCTTATGATAGCGATAGGCCTTACTGTCTAATTAAACCAAAATGTAATCCGCCCCATGAGAATTAAATTAATGCATAGCGCGAAATTCATCTTGCTATTATTAGTACTATATTTCCCATTATTTGGGCATCTCGATACCCTTCCTATTCGACTTTTTGATGAATCCCGACTGGCTGTCAATGCGTATGAAATGCACAGGGGAGGGAGTTGGATTGTTACCAGTTTTGAAGGAGAACCTGATATGTGGAATACAAAGCCTCCCCTGATGATCTGGCTACAAGTATTGTTCATGAAATTTATAGGTGTTAATGAGTTGGCCATTCGCTTACCGGCAGCCTTGGCAGCATTTCTGATTTGCATTTTTTTCCTATCCTTCACGGCGAGGAGGTTTAAAGACCCTTGGCTTGGCATCATTTCATGTATTGTGTTAACATCAACCGTAGGGTATATTCACGTCCATGCAACCAGGACAGGCGATTACGATTCGTTGCTCACCCTGTTTACAACACTGTATCCGTTACTCTTCTTCTCGTTCATAGAAACGAGGGAAACGAAGTATTTGTACTACACGTTTATTTGTCTGACCCTAAGCGTGCTGACTAAAGGTATTGCCGGATTGCTATTCGTCCCTATTTTACCTCTATATACACTGTATAAACGCAGGGTGGTGGCCATTATAAAGGATAAACATTTTTATGTGGGATTGGGTGTGTTTCTTTTCGTTTCATGCGGATACTATTTACTTCGCGAATCATTAAACCCCGGATTTATTTAGGCGGTTTGGCACAATGAGATTGGAGGCAGGTATGCAGAGGTTGTTGAAGGGCACCATGGCGGGTTTTGGTACTACTATAGGTTGATTGTGGATCACCTGTTTACCTACTGGTACCTGTTGGTTCCCTGCGGTGTCCTTATAGGGTTGTTTCACAAGAACCCGTTGTATCGCAATCTCACTGCTTATTTATCTGTTTTGATTGTTTTTTATTTTCTGGTTGTATCCTTTGGCAAAACAAAACTTCAATGGTATGCTGTTCCCATGTACCCTTTTCTGGCCATGTTAGTTGCCATATTCATAAACTACATTTTTCATTGCTTGGAGCAATCATCCTGGCTAAAAAAAACATTGAGGGTAAATGTTCTCCCATACATCTTCCTTTTTATGGTTTGCGTAAACCCGGTTAGCCGCATGATTAACACTACAATTTCTCCCAAGGAATTTCTATGGGAAGTGGAGAGGTACCGAATAGGTTATATACTGAAGGATGCCTTGAAGGGAAAGTCGGATCTAAACGGATATACCCTGTTGCACAAGGGTTATGCAGCACATTTTTATTTTTATGTCACTGTAATGAGCCATAAAGGGATTGATATTGCACTAAAGAAGGAAGCCAATAATCTGCAACCCAATGATAAGGTTTTTGCCCAGCAAGAAGAAATGAAGGATTACATTGTCAGGAACTATGCTTACAAAGTTCTGAAAAAGGAAGAAGATGTCGTCTTTTACCAAATCATTAATCCATTAGACCATGAATGAACTCACAGTGATTATCCCTCTGTATAACGAACAGGAGATTATCAACGAGCTTTACGACCGGCTTAGTGCCTCTGTGGCAAGCATTTCTCCCGATTTTATACTGCTGTTTGTTGATGATGGGAGCAAAGACCATACTTTGGAAAAGGTAATGCAAATTGCAACAAAGGATAAGCGGGTGAAATACATCTCCTTCAGCAGAAATTTTGGGCATCAGGTTGCGGTATCGGCAGGTTTGGACCATTGTCAAAGCAAGGCGGTGGTTATCATTGATGGTGATTTGCAAGATCCCCCGGAGCTTATCCCTTCATTGTATGCCAAGTATCAGGAGGGTTTTGAGGTGGTTTATGCACGAAGATTGAAAAGGAAGGGTGAAACTTGGTTCAAACTGCTTACAGCAAAATTATTTTACAGATTGATGAAGCGAATTACCTCAATTGACTTGCCTTTGGATGTTGGCGATTTTAGAATAATTGACCAAAAAATCGTGGAGTGCCTAAGGCAAATGCCCGAGCAGCACAAGTTCTTGCGGGGACAAATAGCGTGGCTGGGTTTTAGGCAGGCATTTGTTGAATATGAGCGCGATAGCCGTAAAGCCGGAAAAACCGGCTACCCTCTTAAGAAAATGGTTCGTTTCGCCCTGGATGGCATAACCGCCTTCTCCAATTCTCCATTAAGGTTGGTTACAAACTTGGGCATTTTCATTTCACTATTATCGTTTTTAATCATTCTTTACGCCCTATATTCACACTTTGTTTTACAGCAAACCATAACAGGATGGACTTCGCTCATTATCAGTTCTATGTTTATCGGCGGGGTTCAATTGCTTTCCATAGGAATTATTGGTGAGTATATTAGTCGCATCAATACCGATGTTCGCAAAAGGCCGTTGTACATTGTTGATAAATCGAATATTGACACTAATTAGCAGGAAGAATACGATACTTTATTTTGGAAAAGCATTTTAAGCTTAAAGAGATTGATTAGTTGCGGAATACCGAAAAAACTTTCTGCGGCCATCTCTGCTGAAGCAAAACCTTGGTTTGTAGCAGGTTAATAGTTTGTTTTTATTCTTGTATTTATCCTAAATCTGCAATTTAATTCTTGCGCTTGTCGGTTACCCCTTGCCATTAGATTTTTTGTTAACAAGATTTCATTTTCTTACTTTTGTCATCTTATTCAAATTGTTGGCTTTATAAGAGAAGTGACAAAATGCTCAGGTTATAACTAATTAATGCCCCAAAATTGCTTTGAGATGCCATTGAAGTTAAGTATTATCATCCCGGTTTTCAATGAGGAGAAGACCATCCACTTGATACTGGATAAGATTTTACAAGTAAAGTTAATAAATGGTCTTGCGAAAGAGATGGTCATAGTTAATGATTGTTCTACCGATGGAACAGTGGATGAAGTGAAGCGATATATCGCAAGCCATCCGGATGAAAGTTTCATTTTTTTCTCACAAAGTAAGAACATGGGGAAAGGTGCAGCCATACACAAGGGCATTGAGTTGGCCACCGGTGATTTTATCATTATCCAGGATGCGGACTTAGAATACGACCCCCACGAGTATAATCTACTCCTTGCACCTATGCTCAATGGGTTTGCCGATGTTGTTTGCGGATCACGATTCATGGGGGGTAACCCTCATCGCATTCTGTTCTTTTGGCACAGCATTGGCAATAAGCTGCTGACATTCCTATCGAATATGTTTACCAATCTGAATCTTACGGATATGGAAACATGCTATAAACTATTCAGGGCCGATATACTAAAGCAGTTAAGGTTGAAAGAAAATCGGTTTGGGTTTGAACCCGAGGTGATTGCAAAAGTTTCGCGATATCCCAATGTTAGAATTTATGAAGTGGGTATATCCTATTACGGCCGTACATATAAAGAGGGAAAGAAGATTGGCTGGAAGGACGGGTTTAAAGCCATATGGTGTATTATTAAGTATAATATCTTTTCTACAAGCTATCTGAAAAATGATAAATAGAAAAAAATAATGGCGATAAACTATCCATTGAACGATGAAAACAATAAGATCACAAAGCGATAGGTTTTTACTAGTTTTAGTTCTTTCATCGTTATTCATCTTTTTTTTAATCCTGACTATTCTGTCCAAAGGAGCTTATGGGGGGGGAGATGATATTACGCACTACCTGATCGCTCGGTATGCCTATAAGCACCCAATTAATTTGTTAAGTCACTGGGGAAAGCCTTTTTATACTCTTCTTATTTCGCCATTTGCTCAATTTGGCTTCTTAGGTTCAAAGATATTCAATCTTATTGTTGGGATAGCCACTTCATATTTATGCTATAGAATTGCGAAGCACTTTCATTATCCGAAACCTTATCTTATCCCCATATTCGTACTTTTTACCCCTGTTTATTCCATCATGGTTCTTTCCGGCATGACAGAGGTGCTGTTCAGTTTTATCCTAGTTCTTTCAGTGTTTTTGTTTCTCCGAAAGTCGTATATTTTAGCAGCAATAGTTCTATCCTTTCTACCATTTGTTCGAAATGAAGGAGTTGTAGTATTTCCCATTTTTATTTTTTTGTATATACTTCAACAGCAGTATAGGGCTATTCCTTTCCTTTTTTTGGGATTTTTGGCTTATAGTATAATTGGGTATTTTGCTTTCGATGACTTTTTTTGGGTGATAAACCAGTTACCATACGGCGGATCCAGTGTATATGGTAGTGGTAGTTTAATGCATTTTATAATTAACACCGATAAAATAAATGGCTATCCCCTTGGGATACTATTCCTAATGGGGGCTATTGGGTTATTAATTCAATGGGGGAAAGAAAGATTTTGCGTTAGATCAAACGCATTTTTTCAAATAACAATCATTCTGCTCCCGGCTATGGCATACTATTCAGCACATTCTTTTATGTGGTGGATTGGGGGAGGAGGATCATTTGGATTAGTGCGTGTTATGGCCGGAATAACTCCACTTATGGTTATAGTTAGCCTAAATGGTATTAGCATATTGCTTTCCATGGTTAAGAGCAATAAAATTCAGCATGCTATCGTATTGGGGATTACAATTTTAGCATTATTGTCACCATTCCACGCCTTTAATATTCCATTAGGATACGACGGCAGGGAAAAGTTAATGCAAGAAGCAGTGATTTGGTTCAAAAATTCAGAGTACAAAGATGACAAGGTTTTATTTTGCGATCCCCTGTTTGTTTTCTATGCGGGAATTGATCCCTATGATGGTGCTAGCGCATCGTATCTTTGGTGGGACAACAAGAGGGATTATCCTCAAAAAACGGAGAATGAAGTGATCATTTGGGATGCACAATTTGCTCCCAATGAACATCGAATGCCAAAGCATATACTCATGGAATCCCCATATTTAAAACTTGTAAAATCTTGTGAACCCACTTTTCCATTTATTACTTTTGGAGGTTACAATTATGAAGTCCTTATTTTTTCAAATAGGATAGATACATTATCAAATAATTAGACAAATATTTAACTCTTATTTATCCATTCAACTTCAAAACATTTTATGTGCATGCTTAAAAGTTCTGTTTAGAAAATAATAGAATACCATATGAGAAAACTTCATTTAATAACCATTATTTTTATCCTTCTGGCCACTATATGGTTGCAGTTCTTTGTAAAGGGATGGAAGCAAGACAGGATAATAGATTGGGATACAATGATATACTATTCTTACCTCCCTGCAACTTTTATACATAACGATATTACATTTGAATTTACCAAAACCGATATTGAAAAGTATTCACGTAGGTTTTGGGCTATTAGGTCTCCGGGTGGGGGGCTAGTGGTGAAGATGAGCATGGGCATGGCTTTTATATACTCTCCATTTTTTTTCATCGCCCATTCTGTTGCCCAACCCCTAGATTATGAAGCCGATGGATATTCAGTACCTTACCAAATGGCCATTGCTTTTGGGGCAATACTCTATTTTGCAATAGGTTTATTCCTTTTAGCTAAGTTGTTAAGAAAATATTTTTCACCTTTAACGGTATCAGTGACATTGCTTCTGGTGGCCCTAGGAACCAATCTTTGGTACTATACTGCCATAGAGCCCGGCATGACCCATGTTTACAACTTTACATTTTTTATTCTATACATTTTGACGCTTGATAGTTGGTTAAAATCGCCAAAAGTGAAGCTTAGTATTGGCTTGGGGCTGCTTTGTGGTATTATTTCCCTTATTAGGCCATCGAATACATTAATCGGCTTATTATTTTTATTGTGGGGCATTTCATCATGGGATGGATTTAAAGAACGGATCCGGCTTTTGCTAAGAAGATGGGACAGGCTTCTTATTGTAGCCCTTTTTGCCATAGCCGTTTGGATGCCCCAAATTATCTACTGGAAAGTGCAAACAGGACAATTATTTTACTACACATACGAGGAACAAGGATTTTTCTTTGCAAACCCCCATATTATTGATGGGTTATTTAGCTTTAGAAAAGGTTGGTTTATTTACACGCCAAGCATGCTATTTGCAGTTGCAGGGATTTTCTATTTGCCAAGGTATATTAAGGGGGTTACATTGGGAATTTCGGTTTTTCTTGTATTGAATGTTTACATTATTTTTTCGTGGTGGTCATGGTGGTATGGCGGTAGTTTTGGAGCACGCCCAATGATTGATTCCTATGGAATTTTAGCAATTCCTTTAGCAGCTATGATTGAGCAAATGCTTGGAATGAGGAAATGGATTAAAATTTCAGCAATATCCATAATGCTGGTTTTATTTCTTCACGGAGTGTTCCAAACATTTCAATACTACTATGGCTCAATACATTGGGATTCAATGACGAAGGAGGCATACTTCCTGTCGTTCGGGAGAATAAAGCAACACCCTGAATTGCCCCTATTTCTAAAAAAGACTGATTCTGACCGGGCAATAAAAGGTGAATATGTTGATGTACCGCAAGTTAAAGGGCTGAAAGTCTTGGTTGAATGCGATTTGGAAACGGTGAACAGCGATAGCACTGCATATAAAACTAGTTTGGATGGCGTTGAATGGGGTAATCCTTATTGGCGCTATAAAGATGATTTCAAATCGGGGAAATATTCCTTTTATACCGGAAAAGAGAACAATACGGGTTTTAACGCTTTTGTCGTTGTCAAGCCCAACCATTTCTACCTGATTGAGGTTTGGAAAAAGGGTAGATCAAAGGATGTTTTCCTTGTGGTGCAGTCAAAGGAGCCACACACTTTTTACAAATCTAGCCGGTATGTTACCGAAAGAGGGGCAAAGGGATGGAAAAAAATGGCCATTTCGTTTACAACGCCTAAGGAATTGCCCAACGACACCCTTGAACTATTCGTTTATAACCATTCAAATAGTAGGGTGTTGTTAGATGATGTGGTTGTTTATGAGGAGATTAAGGAGTGATTTTGTCAAAAGTGAATCAATACTACTAAATAGCCGATAGGCTAGATGGATGTTTGACGAAAAGTAATAATGTTTGTAATTGTGTAATTGAGCAATAGGTGTTTTTTTAAACAGTTAGCGAGCATGCTGAAATCTAATTTTATAGAGGTTTTGTAAGGAGTTTCAATATTTCAATTTTCACATTCATTGATAAATTTGCATTCGTTTTTACCCTGAAACCAACTTTTTTATGAGCCCTAACCTACATATCCATAAACGCTTAAATAACGTTTTTCAAGTTCTGGAATACCCCTTAAAAATATCTCTTTCCATAACTGCCCTTTTTGTAATTAACCGTATTCTCGAAATTATTTCACTATTTTCACAACTTCCTTCAGGTTCTGTGCTGAACCATATTATTGGGATACGCTATGATTTTCTCTTTGCCATTGTTTTAACGCTTATTTTTTCGCCATTCTACTATTTGTTCTACAGGAGATCAAAAAGATGGGCAATGTTGATTGTTTACCTTTATTTGTTTTTTATTGCATTGATAGCGTGGGCATTATCCGAATACTATGCTGTTACGCAGATGCCACTCGATCGTGCTTTGCTAATCTACCCGATTTCCGAAATAATCTACATCACAAAATCATCTTATAGTTTTAGTATTGATTTTGCCATTAAGTTGATAATCATTGTTACCAGTGCTTTTATTGTACCCTATTTGTTGGTTTCAAAAGTGAAATTTCCAAAATACTTAAGTCTATCCTTATCCCTTTTGGTGGTAACGGTCCTAGTTTTTTTCCACAACATTACACCCGACTTAAAAAGATTTGAGACAAACCAACCTTTTTACCAACAAATTAATAAAACCTCATATCTTGGAAAGGGGTTGATAAAGAACAGTGCGTTGAGATTGTCCGGCAATGACGATATAAAAACCGTGGCGAAATATTACCAAAGGATGAATGGTGACGAAGAGTATTTAAACCCCAACTATCCTTTCCTTAAAAGAAATACAGGGGAGGACGTTATTGGAAGTTATTTCAAATTTAAGGGGGCCATGCCCAATTTTGTTTTTATAATCGTTGAGAGCCTTTCGCGGGGTTTTTCGGGACCCGAAGCTTCTATGGGGAGTTTCACACCTTTTTTAGACTCATTGGCAACCCAAAGCCTTTACTGGAGTAACTTTTTAACTACTTCCGAAAGAACCTTTAATGTATTGCCATCTACTTTGGCCTCACTGCCCTATGGGAAAAAAGGATTTATGGCGCTGGTGGAGAATAATAGTCCGTATCCTGATTTTCATTCTCTTACAGGGATTTTAAGCAATTATGGGTATAAAGGCCACTTTTTGTATGGTGGTTGGGATTACTTTGATTTTATGAGTGTCTTTTTAAAAAATATTGGAGTAGACATCTTTTTGAATGAAGATGGGTTTAATGAAACTTTCGAAAAAATTCAAAGTAACGAGCAAGGCTTTACGTGGGGCTACCCCGATGATGCTGTTTTTAGGCGTGCACTTCAGCTATTGGAGACGGTTGAACATGAGCCTCGTATAGATATTTATTTGACTCTCAGTATGCACGATCCTTTTTTTGCACCCTCATATGATTACTGGGAATCTGTTTTTTACAAACGATTGGATAGCTTTCAATCTTTGCCGCAGGAAAGGGCTTTTTATTTGCAACGAAAGCATCGATTCGCCACAATCCTATACGCTGACAATGCCATTAAGTGGTTTTTCCGTGAATATGCAAAAAGGACGGATTACGAGAATACTATTTTCATAATTCTTGGCGATCATTACATGCCCCTTGGGTCTGTTATGCCCATCGAAAAGTACCATGTTCCATTAATTATCTTCTCCCCATTGCTAAAGCAATCCAAGCTGTTTCCTGCTGTATCAGCTTCTGCCGATATTACCCCCACACTGCTTGGAATGATGCAATCGCAATTCAACGTCAGAACTCCGCAATGGGTTCATTGGTTGGGAACACCATTGGATACCGCATCGCATTTTCAAAGCAAAAAGTTTGTGCCTTTTATGAGGGTAAACAGGAGTGTGGACGAAATGCTTTGGAACGATTACTTCTTATCAGAGGATAGGGCATATAGATTGACCAGTAATTTGCAAACTGAACGGATTACAGATGAAGAAGTATTAAATGAATTAAAAGCACTTCTGGAAAGTTTTGTTACTTTAAACAATTATGTTTGTTCCGAGAATGCATTAAAAGTACCAAATTATTGACATGAACTGTATGTGTAGAAATATTAAATGTATGAAATATTTACTCTATTTGACCCTTGTGCTAATTGTAAGTTCCTGTAATACAGGTAGCCAAGAGGCTAGTCAAAGATTGTATAAAATACTTGGTCATAGGGGGAGCGGCGCTAATGCCATTTCGAATTTTCAGGAGAATACTTTGGCTTCAGTAAGCAATGCATTCGAAATGGTGGATGGTGCCGAGGTTGATATTCAGTGCAGCAAGGATGGAACCATTTGGCTTTTTCATGATGACAATTTACCCGAAAATAGTAAGCACATTTTGTGCGTGCCAATGTCATCCGATGAGGAATTGGTTAATTTGGCCACTCTGGATACTACTTTCACCCTGACTAAGCTGGAAGAGGTTTTCATTTTGATGAAAAAAATGAAAAACAAACCATACCTGTCCTTAGATGTCAAGGGGCATTTTCCAAATGGCTGTTTTGAAAATATAAATGCACCCTGGGATTATTTTGATATGCTATCAAACAGCCTAATTAAATTGTTGAAAAAGTATAGATTACGCAGGTATGTCATGGTGGAAACCAACTACGATTACTTTTTAGATTTGATGATTGCTAATTACCCTAAGGTTAATTGTTTTTATCTAGGATATGATAATTTTAATCATTGTATGGAAATGGTTATGAATAAAAAATACCACGGGATTTCATTTAACTTCAGGGCTAATGATTTTTGCAAGGAAGATATAGTAGCGGCTCATAAAGAGGGAATCAAGGTAATGCTATGGACTGCCAATGATTGTGTAGCCATTGACTCGCTGCTCCTTTGGAATCCTGACTTTATACAAACAGGAAATCTAGAGTGCGGGAATGAAGTGATAAAGAGATTTTCAGAAAATAGCAATCCTTAAAAAATACCTTTTCTAATCCCAAGCAAAATACACAAACTATTTTTTCTCTCCCCCCACTCCGATAATCTGGTAGCCGGAGATATCCAAAGTTTTTGACTTGTTTGTGAGGATTTCCTTAACCAGCATGTGGGTGCGGGCGTTGGAATTGGCATCGCTGAAAACCATTTCCATCACCATGCCCATGCCATACGCCAAACCACCAGAGGCAATGGCCTGAAGACCATTCATGTAGTTATATGCATTGGTGAGGTTCAACTTCTGGTCGTTGGTTACCCAAAGGTCTAACTTACCCCCTTCATTGCTGTAGGTGTACTCCTTACAGTGATACCCCGCAATGGATTTGCTTCGCCCTGTGGGTGTGTACCAGGGGTGGACAAACTCCTCGGGTTGCTGCTCAATTTCGGTTGGTTCACCCAGGGCGGTAGAATCGGGGGCAACATACAAGGCCATTCCGCTTTTCTCGCCATCGGTGTCGCCAAGGATAAGCATGGCCCAATTCTTGGCATCTAAAATTATGGTGCTTTTCTGTTTGCTTCCGGTTTCCTTATCCACACCATCGAAAACAATAGCAAAGCTCCTGTCGTTGGGGCTGAAGTAGGTTGAATAATCTATGTTGTCCTTATTATTAAGCGAATCAACGGTTTCTATTTCCATCTTCATACTCGATGTGAAGTTGTATTGCTTTTCGTATACTACGTTGTTCAACCCCATGGCACTCATCATTCTCCTTTCCATAAATGATGAACCGGGTTTTTTCTGTTGGCGTGCAGGTTGCTGCTGTTCTTCCTGCTGCTGCTCGGGTTGGCTTGGCTCATCATTCTTTTGCCCCTGTGCCTGTTTAATCTTTTCGATGGCTTTATCGCGAAGCAGGCCCTTAATCTGTGCGTTTGTTGCTGAGTAAGTAAATAGTAACAGCAGGATTGTAACGGTAATAAACAATGGCTTTTTCATAGTTAACCGGAATTTATCGGATTTGTAGTTAGGCTTAACGCGCTACAAAATTAATGCAAAAAATAGAAGATAGATAACTTTAGTTTTTAATTTTCTCATTAGAGCATCCTCGGATATTTATTCTCTGGCTGAACAACCTCTCCATTTGCTATATTTGCAAAAAATAAATTATCATGGCCAAGGGTAAAGAGAGTAAACCACACGTTGGTATTTACGGACGAAGGAACAGCGGTAAGAGTTCGATAATCAACATGCTGGCAGGGCAAAGCGTGGCCATCGTATCGGAACAGGCAGGAACCACTACCGACCCGGTTAAGAAATCATTGGAACTTACCGGCTTTGGGCCCATAGTGCTTATTGATACGGCAGGAATGGACGACACCGGAGATTTGGGCAAACTCAGGGTTGACAAGACATTGGAGACAATCAAGCAGGTTGACCTGGGCATTGTGGTGCTGAGCCGTAACCACATGGATGAGTTCGAGAGAATGCTTGTGGAGAGCTTTCGAAAACATGCAGTACCCTTTATTGTGGTACACAATAAGCAGGATATTGAACCCATGACCTCTGCGTTTAGAGCCGAAGTGAGCAAAGCGTTCGACAGCCCAACCATTGTAGAGGTGAGCGCCACCAAGTCAGTGGGTTTGGAAAGGTTGGCGGAAGCCATTAAGGAGGCCATCCCCGAGCAGTCCATGGGAATTCCAACCCTTCTTGGTGATATCGTTTCGCCGGGTGACGTGGTGCTGCTTATCACCCCCATAGATAGCGGTGCTCCCGCAGGGCGATTAATACTACCTCAGGTACAAACCATTAGGGACATACTGGATAACAATGCGGTATCCATAGTGCTGAAGGAAACGGAGGTGGCATCGTTTCTTGAGTCAACTGGCATAAAGCTCGCATTAGCTATCACAGACAGCCAGATATTTGGGAAGGCCAATGCACTGATTCCACCCGAAGTGCCACTTACCAGTTTCAGCATACTCCTTGCTCGCCTTAAGGGCGATTTTGAGAACTACCTGAAGGGGACGCCCATGATCGACTCCCTTAAGGATGGCGACAGGGTGCTTATACTCGAAAGTTGTACCCATCATGTTTCGTGCGATGATATTGGCCGCCATAAGATACCCGCTTGGCTTGCGAAGTATACGGGTAAGAAGTTGGAGTTTGAAGTGGTAGCCGGTCTCGATGAATTGCCGCGCAGCATTACCGACTATGCGTTGGTGGTACAATGCGGAGGATGTGTGGTAACCCGTAAGCAACTCCACAACCGTCTGAAACCCGCCATCGACGCCGGAATTCCGGTTACCAACTATGGAATGACCATAGCCTATACCAATGGTATTTTTAAAAGGGCTGTTGAACCTTTTCTGTGGCGCAAAATCTGATTGGAAGTCGGTGTTAAATTCTGAAAAGGATTCTTACTCAACGTAAAACCTTATGGTCTGTTCGGCCGTATTGCCCAGTTTGTCTATGGCCTTAATGGTTACTGTGGCAATTTGTTTCGGCTTGAATCCGGTTAACGGTTGGGTATAAACCGATTCTCTGGCTTGATTAATCGAAAACACAAGTCTTTCAACCCCTACCCGGTTGTCGGTTGCGGCGATGTATAGAACCACATCGGGAGGAAATACGGATATCGATTCTCCATCAATCTCATCAACACGATAGGGACTCACCGAGAAATGGTGGTATATCTCGGGGGCTTTGCCATCCACACCAAACCCAAAGTTCAGTATGTTGAGGTTTTCCACATTGTCCCATGCATTGCAACTTATCCTATGATATCCATCCTGGTCATTGGTAAATGGCTCGGTGTATGTAGCGGAAGGGTTGTCATCCAACTTGTATTCAAGCCGTTGTAATCCGGATACTTCGTCCTTTGCTGTGATAACAACGGATGTTTCAGGTCTAATCCAAACCGTATCGCGAAGCAATACCCTTCTTCCTGAATAGGAGTGTTTGATGGTTGGGCCCGAAATATCCACAAGGGGCATACTGAAATGTTGTCCCTCCACGTTGCTTTCGCTTTTATTGCCCACATTGTCAATGGCAAACGACCGAATGGTTATAGCCCCCGATATGTCCGAAAGGTAGATGGGCTTCTCATAAAGACGAAACGGTTCGTTGTTGATGGAGTAGTGAATTTCTTTAATTCCCGCCTTATTATCCACAGCAACAATGCGCAGTTGGCTTCGCCCTGATGAGAACTCCTTCCCTGCAACCATGTAGGTATTACCTACAATTTCTTCGAACACCATGGGCGGTGTTCTGTCCACATAGAAATCGTAAGATTTCTCATTCTCCCTATTGCCTGCCTTATCCACCGAAAACCACCTGATGGTATGGTCGCCCTGCGGGAGGTGTGATATCGAAATGGGTTTAGTATAGGGGCTGATGCTGCCATCATCAATGGAGTAGTAAGTACTGAGTACGGCAACTATATCGGATGATGTGAGTTTAATCTTCGATGTGGCCGCTAAAACATCGTTATGCTGTGGACCCTCAACATCCAATACTGTTTCGGGTGGTTGTGTATCAAGAATTAGCACCCTTTCGCCGGCATCGAACTTTTTCCCCGCATTGTCCACATAGTAGAACTGAACAGTATGAATCCCCTCTTTGTCAATAATTACCGGATTGTGATACTCTCCATATTCGGAACTGTTGATAGAGTAATAGATTTTTCCCTCTTTGCGGAGTTTTTCGTATGCACTTAATTCAAGCACGCTAGTCCCCGAAAGGTAGATCTCCCCATTCTTTAAAATGCCTTTTTTGGAATCGAAGTTGCTGGGGGTAGCTGGTGGTTTGCCGGATGTAAAGAGTTCGAATCGAATGCTGTTGCCGGTAAAAATGTCAATGCTGGTCAAGTATTGTGGTCCTTGCCCGTTCCATTGCACTGGGCTTGCATCGGGTTGTATGCTCTGCAACTTGACGGCATTGCTGCCATCGGGGGAGAGGGACATGTATAGAAAAACAGGGTCGTTGGGCTTTACAACGGCAGATGTGTCGGCACGCAAAGTAGGGTAGTCTTGAGCAGTTAAACTGCCGAAGGTCACAACCAAAGTGCCGATTACAAGGACTATCCTAGTGAAAAGTTGCATATCGCTCTCCTATTTTTTAATCCTTAACCTTGAATATTACAAACTCAACCCTGCGATTCTGCCTATGCTTCTCTTCCGAACAGGTTACCCCTTTAACGCATTCATTGATGGGTACGCTATCGCCAAATCCCTTTGCCCCCAATCGGGCCTTGTCAATACCCTTGTTAACCATGTATGCAACCACGGCATTGGCACGTGAATTTGACAGTTCAATATTGTATCGCGATTCGCCACGCGAATCGGTATGTGCCCTAAGTTCGATCCTAATATTGGGATACTTATTCATTAGGTAAACCAGCGTATCAATCTCCACCTTCGATTCCGGACGGAGGTTGGCGCTGTTGTAATCAAAATAAATATTATCCATTGGTACCACTGCTTCAGCTGAGGTTGTCACCCAGAATGTTTTGGGCTGTTCTACGTTGCCAACCATGTCCACGGAATAGATTTTGATCAGGAACTCGCCTTCCTGTGAGAATGAATGGCCATCCTCGAATTGATGGAATGGGCTGCCATTGAGTGAGCATAGGGTTTCTCTCACGGCTGTGGCTTTGTCCGTTGCCGACAACTTAACAGGAGCACCCAACTCCACGTAATAATGGTTACGCTTGGCAAATATGAGCCCATCGGTAAAATCGATCATAGTTTCAGGCGGTGTATCATCGGTGATAACCTTGTAAAGAATGGTTTTGCCGGTTTTGGAGTCTTTCTGTGAAATGTATTGTACACCTTCCTTTTTCAACGACTGCAAAATGGAATCCCTGCTTGGGGTAGGAACAGGCGTTAACGTATTGGGGTCGTCGGGAGACGAAACGAAGAAGTAGGCTGATTGATTCGATTGGGTGTAAACCTGTCCGTTGCTATCCACATAAAGCGCCGAATGGTGCTTTAGCTGCTCTTGCCCCGATAAGTTGAAGCATAGAACAAGTAAGAGGAGTAGTGGAAGAGCGTATTTCATCCGTTTCATATATGAATTCTATCCAAACTTACGATATAAAAATTAAATTTCAATGCCATCCATTCCTGTTCTAAAACCAATAATCAACATATCGTCAATCTGACGTCTGTTGCCCATCCACTCATCCATTGTACGATTGAGAATGGCTTTTTGTTCATTCATGGGCTTTTCATGTATTTCCAAAAGCAAGTTTTTCAGCCGTTGAGTGGAAAATTTTTTGCCGTCAGCACCTCCGAATTGATCGGGAAACCCATCGGTATAAATGTAAATGGCTGTAGGTTGCTCAATGTCGATGGTATGTAGCGTAAATTCTCGTCTCTCTTCCAACTGAATACCTCCTATGGGCACAGGATCACCCTTGAGGTGGGTTAGCTTGCCGTTGGCAATGTATATCATGGGGTTTTTGGCGCCCGAGAAGAGCACTTTTCGTCCATTGTCTTTAATATTGCAAAGCGCCATGTCCATGCCATCCTGATTATCGCTGTTTTGCTGTTTAAGCAGGTATCTTATGTATTGGTGAAGATGGTTGAGCATTTCGTTGGGTAGTATTTTTCCGCTGCGGGTTATATTTTCCAAAAGGTTAAACCCAATCATGCTCATGAATGCGCCGGGAACCCCATGGCCGGTGCAATCAACAGCCGTCAACAGGAACCCGATCTCATCGGCTGCAATATTGTGAAGCTTGAGAAAGCTTTCGATATTTTTTTCTTTGTGAATTCGTGCCGAGGCAAAACCTGTGAACCAGTAAAAATCGCCGCTGACAATATCACGTGGCCTAAGAAGGATGAATGAGTCGGGGAAAACCCTGCGCAGATTCTCCTCGGTGGGCATCATGGCCTGCTGGATACGTTGCGCATAGTTCAAACTACTGGTAATATCGCGATTCTGCTTATCAATCTTGCCGAACGCATCTTGCAGATCCCGGTTCTTTTCCTCAATCACTTCGTTTTTTCGGGCGATCTCCTTGTTCTGGTTCGAAAGTAGAGCATTGGCCTGTTTTTTCTGCTTGAGGCTGTAGTATATCATTCCGGCAAGGAAAAGCACACCAAGTATGATGAAGATAAACACATTTCTCATCAGTTGCTGGTTGCGGATGATGGCCTCCTGTAGCTGCTTTTCAGTATTCAGCAGGTCAATTTGCACCTGTTGCTCCAGGGTAAGCTGTTGAACGTGTTCGAGGCTTTCCTCGGTTTCTTTCAGCGCTTTCTGTTTATCCTGCAATGCCTGCTCGGTTTCTTTACGGGCTTTATCAATCTCACTTATCTGATTTTTCGCCTGTTCAACGATCTTTTTGGCTTCTCTTTCCTGGTGCCTGATCTCATCACGCTGTATCTTTCGTGAAATGGCCGTGTATTGAGAGAAATATTCGGATGACTTTTCGGCATCGCCCATTTTATCATAGACATCGGCAAACAGCGAGTATGTATTGCGGAGCAATTTCTCATCGTTGAGTTCCAGGGCAATGGCTTTGGCCTCTTCCAAATTGGTGACAGCTTGGGATAAAGTGCCTGATTCGGATAGTGCATGGGCAATACTGAGCAATGAGGCGGCTATATCGGCCTGTCGATTCATTTGTCTGGATATGTTAAGACTTTCCCCAAAAAACTCGATGGCCTTAGGATAATTCTCCTCGTCGCTGTAAATCATTCCGATATTGTTATAGATAACGCGTTGGGCATTGAGATTTCCCAGCTTTTTGTTGAGGTCAACAATTTTTAGGAAAAGCTCTATGGCCTGCGTCGAAGCTCCGTTTAGCCAGTATATGCGTGCTGCGTTATTGTAATGGAAAGAAGCCTGATTGTAATCGGCAACATCCTCATAGTGCCTTGCCTGTGTGATATTGTCGTCAATCTCCTTAGATAGATTTTTAGGCAATTGTTGCCCTACTATAGCAATATTAGAAAAGAAAAAAATGGCAACAATGGCGACAACCATTTTTGCTCTCCCCAATCGTCGTGTAGGCAGAAGTAGCATTAAAAGTTTTTCGTTACGGGGATGAAATTCATCGGTAATGCGATTAGCTTTGCAAAATCTTTACCTTCATCAAGAATATCTTCATCATCCTCAGGATAGTACCAGTTAACCTCAATCTCGTTACCCTGTTTATGGTAAACATGCAGCAGGGAAACCAGCTCCATCATTCGTTTTTGCGAAGAGGAGTTTAGGTATTTAATGTTGAGGTTAACAACGGTTTTTGGCTTAGAGTTCTCGATGTATTCCTTAACAACCTCGAGAATTGGATGGTAGAAGGCCACAGAGTCTTCCGGTAAAGAGGAGCCCGATATTTCAATTACACCTTTGTCAAAATCGACAATAACCTCCGGGGTCTCTTCTGTCATAGCTATGGTAAATTTTTTCATGGATTAATGGGATAAGATAATGTGGGCAAAGGCCTTATACTGTAGTAGTCAGCACAAATATAATAGATTAATAATATTGGTACAATACAATTCATTCCTAATTATTGATGATATTTCTCAACCTGACCTTTCTGTCAGGTTGAGAAATATCGTAATGGGAAGGTTTGTATTCACCAGAAGCTGTAAACAAGTTCTGTTTAATCTCGTCCAACCTCAATAAAACTTCCCTGTTTACGCGCGCTGATAGTGTTGTCGTACATGGCTTCGCACGAAACGCCCGGCATGTAGAATTGCCCTTCGTATGCAGCGTTAAGGCGGATGACGAAATTTTTCACTTCTCCCGTTTGTAGCGAAAAATATGTGTAAACCCTGTCGTCACGGATATCCTGATATATGTATGAGGATGATTTTATTGGAGTTTCACCCTCGTCGAGCCTGCTTGTGCGTATTTCCCATCCCGAGGGGACAATAAACGATAGGATAAGCTGATCAAGATTCCCGCGAGTGCCCGGGTTATAAACTCTCACATTGGCATAAAAATCGGTTCCCTGCATCAGGGATTTTGCCAAAATGGGCGTTTCGTCCATCAGGAAGTAGCTAACTTCTAAATTGAGGTTGTTGTTCTGCTCAACTTCTTGCCCTGCGCTGGGTATTCCTTGAGTGATCAACCGTATATAGATTAGCCCTTTGCCGTTGTTCTTAACCACAATTTTTTCGGAACCCTCTTGAACCGGGTCAAAGCGATGCTGAATAACAGAGAGCTTTGTGCTATAACGTTTTGAAGGATTTCCATGTATGCCAATGTTTACATCAACCCCTTCGGAAGCGGGGTTGTTACTGGCATATTTAGCAAAGGCCAGTAGGCTGTACGAGATCTCCTGGGTGCTCATCCAGCTATCGGAACCGAGCCGTTGAGAAAGTTCCCGAAGTAGGGGCATGGCCGTTGAAAAATCGCCAAGCAGAATCAGGGTTTCAACAATCATGGCCCTGTCGCGGATGTCGGAACCGTAGGTAAACCCTTGCTCCCTATAGTTGTCAATGGCGGTAGGCACTCCCCTGATAAGGTCTTTGGCAACTTCCGGGTTCCCCACAAGGGCATAGGCTGCTGCAAGCCTCCACTTTGCCTGTATCGACAGGTTAGACGTTTCCCTCAGTCGGTTCATGGCGCCCATATCGGGCGATTTGGCCAGAGCTAGAGTGTAAAGACGGTATGCTTGCATCAGGTCGTTGGTGCGGTAACCGCTTGGCCCCTTAGAAGTCCAACTTCGGGCCAACTTTCGCTGAGCTTCTTTCCATCCATCCATCACACCTATGGGTAGTGAATATCCCAATTTCTCGGCCTCAAGCATGAAGTGTCCTGCGTAGGTGGTAGCCCACTCATCGGGATAGTACGATCCGGGCCATAGCGATAGCCCGCCTTCCGTTGTACGGAAGGTTTTGATCTTATCCAATGCCAGACGAACATTGCTCTCGGAGATTTTCCTTGTCTCGTCATCGAAATCGGATAGCTTACTGATGAACAGCTGAGGGAAGGCTTTTGAAATCGTCTGTTCGAGGCAGCCGTGCGGATAGTCCAGCAGGTATTTCAACCTGCTTCCCAGGTTGAGCGGCGGCAATGAGCTTAACTCAACTACTGCCGTATTGGTACCTGAAATTCCGAAAGCTTTATAGCTTAATTCGCATGCAGATTCAGCCCTGAGAATGGTGTCCTGCACCAACGTCATGGCAGGATTCGGGTTGCGAACATTCAGCTCAATTTCGTGGGTGGCCTTTTCTTTCCCGCTTTCAGCGATCACCTTAACCTTCCCAACGCCAAGCCGCGAGGCTACCCTGAGGTTAAATCTGACTACCTGATCGCCAATATCTTTAAAATCAATGGTCTGAGTGGATTGTCCTTTAATTGTTAGTAGGTCGTTGGTTTCGACTTTTACTTTTACATGTTTAACATTTTTGTCCATGGCGAAAACGGTAACCGGAAGCACTACCTCTTCCTCGGGCCCAAGAACTCGTGGCAGGGTTGATAGCACCATGAGAGGTTTACGAACCGGAACGGTTTTTTCAGCCGAACCGTATGCGCCATCCTTGGCGGCGACTGCCATAACCCTTACCGATCCGATATAGTTGGGCATTTGGAATGAAATTTTTTGCTTTTTACCCTTGCCCAGTTCGAATGGCCCAAAATAGCGAACCACGGGTTTGAAGCGATTGGCTGTCCTGCTTTCCTCTTCCTCGTTTTCGTCACCACCGCCAATGGAAATAATCCGTTGCAGTTGTCCGGTCTGCGCGCCCATCACCAAATCGTACAGATCCCATGTCTTAACCCCCAACGCCTCACGGGCGTAAAAATCAGCCCAGGGGTTGGGCGTTTTAAAACGGGTTATATCGAGGAGACCCTCATCCACCACAGCCAGGGTAAATGCCATTGGCTTACCGTTCTTCTCGGCAACAGTTATGGTTACCGTTTTTTCGGGAGCCAACTCGTTGGGCAGACTGATTGTGGGTGTAAGATGGGTTTGCGGGTCTTCCACAGTAATTCCGGCAATGCCGTATAGTCTCATTGGCAGGTCGTTAACGGTTTGAGCATGAGGCTGAAGTAGCATGGCGTTGATGTACACATTGGGTGCCATCTCCGATGTAATGGGAATTTTGTGAATGGTTTCCCCGTTTTTCGCATCAACCCACAGTGCCTGTAGTACCTTCACTCCATTCTCGATGGTGATGAATATTTTTCCGCCTTCGGGAGAGGGGATCGTTAGGTTGGCGGTTTCACCCACGTTGTATTTCTCTTTATCTGTGGCAAAAACCAGCATACTTTCCGCTTCGGGCGTAAGGCTTTTGTCGCGCTTCACCCAACCGGGCCAATCGAAATAGGCAATGGTACCGGTTGCATGGGTGCCATTGGAATCAACAGCACGGATTAAAAATCGGCCCCACTCAGGGTGATTGATTCGAAGGCTGTATTGCCCAATGCCTTTGGAATTGGTGGTGATGTAGGCTTTTTGTATAGGCCTGTGGTACGAACTGGTAATGTAGTTCGAAAGATCCTCTCCGCTTCGATCCCACCACCAACGCCAGTCTATTTTATACACTTCCACTTCCAGCGATTTATTGGGCACGGGTATCCCTTCGGAAGTAACGGTAACGAAGTCAACCGTATAGGTGGTATCGGTATAAAAAACATTGCCGCGGTTCCCCGATTCGGGTAATCGAACACCCACGTAGTGTTGGTGGGGGTGATACGGCAGTGTGAACCGATCGATGCTGAATGCCCCTCCTTCTTCGAAAACCCTAACCGTGAAACTGGCCTTTAAAACTCCCGGGGCAGATGTGCGGACGCTAATGTTGGGATTGAATGTCACTGCGCCCTTGTCGTTCAGTCGCCCGTCGAAAACTTCCTGCTCTTCGGCGTAGAATGACCGGGCGGGATCATCGAACACATACCCGGGGTAGTTGTTAAAAGCGGTGGTCGATTGCGAAAGGATGGCGCTCATATTGACCCTCAGGTCGCGGGCAGGTGCACCGTGCAGCCAGGCCGATGTTACGGTTGCACGGTTGGTTTTCCCATAGCGTAAAACCTGGCTATCGAAATTTATATTGATTTTTAACCTGTTGGGCATGATAGCCTCCACCCGCAACGGCTTGGAGAATGTGGTTCCTCCCACTTTTACCCGTGCTGTGTATGTTCCTGTTATATCTTCACTATCGGTAGCGATGGGGAATGCGGATATCCCGCCGGATGGATTTGTTGTTACTTTTCGGTAAACCAGCTGGCCGTTGGGATTGGTAAGTTCGAAAGTGATGGGATGGTTGGCAGGCAACGTTTTCCCTTTGTCCTCAAGTATGAAAGAAACAAAAAGCGTATCGCCCGGTCGCCAAACCCCTCTATCGCCATAAATAAAGCCTTTGAGCCCTTCCCTTACGGCAACACCCGACACATCGAATGCGCTAAGGGGGAGCGAGGATCCGGTTCCAAGTTTAAGGTATCCACGCTGTTTCCCCGATTTTGCAATTGCCAAAAAGGGCTTTTCGTGTTCAGACAGATTAGTGGTGGCCAACCCGTCATTATCGGTAGTAAGCGTTCTAATTACCTGCTGCTGGTAGTTAAGCAGATCTATGGTAACACCGCTTGCCGGCCGTGCAGTGCTTAAATTGGTAACTGCCACAAGCATCGAACCATCGGTTCCCCATTTGGCAATGATCCCCAGATCGGATGCGATTACATTACGACGAACGCTCCTGTTATAATAGTATGAATTATGGCAAGGGTTATCACGTTCGTACCAATCGTAATATCCGTAATCATAATCGTAGTCATAGTCGTAATCATCGTCGTAGTAATAGTAACTGCGAGGGGTATCATCCTGCGGATTATAGGTCTCATTGATAGTATTAATGGGGTCATTGTTGGCTTGCCCATTGCATATGTAGGCAGAATACTCCCGTTTGAAATCGATGATTACCTGGTATATTGCCCCGGGTTCTGCTTTTATTAACTCGGAAAGATCGAGATAGTGGGTATTCCATGTGCTATAATCCAATCGACCGTTTTGGTCGAGCAGGATGGTTTTCTTAACGATTTGCCTTCCAACCCGCGCCAGCTCGTGTTGACCATCGAGGGCATTCATTTGAAGAAACTGTGCGATGTTTTGCTCAAAAATCCTGATTATTGTAACATCAACCGCTCTCAGGCTTACGGATTGAAATGGGAATAGTATTCCCTCTGAAGTTGGCATGATTACCCCCTGTCCGATGAGCTTAACTTCAGGATTTTGCACTGTGAAGTTTATTGTTAGCACTATACTCGCTTCGAGCTTTTTCCTGTTAATGTTTCTTATTCCATCGGAAAGGTAGAGGTTGTATTCCCCGGTTAACCTTGTGGCGGGGAACACCTTGGCTATATTCTTTTCTACTATAATGTTGAGCGCTGTTTCATTATCAGTCCATATAAGGCCGTTCAGGCTTTGTGAAGGGTCAAGGGGTTCGGTAAAGCGAATCTCCACACACTGTTCAGGCGAGTGTATTACTTCGTATGATTCCATGTTAAACACCCCCTTGGGCGGCACCTCAAAGTTTATGGTTTCATCGTAATCGGCATCGATATGCTTTCCGCTCCAAGTCAACTTCACCACCCCGGTATCGTCTGTTTGGATAACCTTTTCAACCCAAAAAAAGTGGGTTAACCCATCGTAACTGCCTTCCCATGTAACATCAAGCTTTTTTCCGTTCTGCGATGCCTTGAGCGTCTTTTTTATTTTATCGCCATCGGCAAAATCAGCAGTGATCACTTTCCCTGCCAATCGTCTTTCCTGTATGGATATATCATCGTAAAACTCAATCCCGCTGATTTTAACCTCCATGGCCTGTCTCGCCGTTTGAAAGGAGAACGTAAACTTTTCATGCTGTTTAGAAATGTCTTTTACCAGTCGGCTGAGGAATACATTAACCTGGAAGACTTTATCCCCGGGAAGGGGTTCATTGGGCTTAAATTCTAAAGTCTTTTCATTGAGCCAGGTAGCTACACCGCTCACTGCAGGTTTTATACGTAGCAGTTTTGGGTCGGCTTCCTGTCCAACCTTTTCGGGGCCTACCATGTTGGAGGCGAAAACAACCCTGATGGAGCTACGGGTGGATATTACTCCAGTAGTGTGGGCCGAAATGTAAATGTTGATCTCTTGCTGTGTCGGAGCAGCCTTTGGCACGGCAACATAAAAGTGCGATAAAAATCCTATTAATGCCAAAACGATAATGGCCAATGCGATGATTAACAGTCTCTTCTTCATGTTTTAAACTTTTAGGGGTGATACATGGATTAAATGTTTTAAAGATATACTAAAAATTACATTTAAAAAGTTGTATTAAGATTTAAAACAGGATTGGGGCTTTCATTGTAAACGTTATTCGGTATTGCTCATTCAATTGAATGGGTTACCTTTCCTGCCCTATAAAATTGTATATATTTGCAGTACTAATAGTTTTACCCGATGCTAAGAATCGCAGTTGACTTTGACGGAACTTTGGTAGAAAACGAGTACCCGGACATAGGGAAACCTAAACTTTTTGCCTTTGAAACGTTAAAAGCCCTTCAGGAGAAAGGGTTCAGATTAATCCTCTGGACGGTGAGAAGCGGAAAAGAGCTCGATGATGCGGTAGCGTTCTGCCGCAGCAACGGTATTGAGTTCTATGCCGTGAATCGCAACTACCCCGAGGAGGAGTGGGACGGAAGCATAACGCGGAAGATTGAAGCCGATATATTTATTGACGACAGGAATTTGGGAGGGTTTGTTGAATGGGGAAGGGTATGGCAATTGTTGTTTCCCGGGGAGAGTGATCTTGAAGTGGAAAAACAAATAGTAAAGCGCCTGCGCAGACCACCGTTTTGGAAAAGATGGTTTTCAAAGGGCAAATAGCACCGGATAGGTTATCGTTACACAAAGATTAATAATCTGATTATGAGGTTTTCTATTATTTGGCCTTTTCTGCTTTGGTCTATGGCCATATTCCATTTGGCAGCATGCAACGGCCCCAAAAAACATGAACATTCCCCTGAGGTGAAAAAACGCTCCGACCTTCAGTTAGTCCGATTTGATCAGCCTGTTAATGGCAGTATGTTCGCCCAGGGCGAAGCGGTGATGCTATCCCTCAGGGTAGTTGCCGATACCGTAAAACCCGATTCGATTCTGCTCTACGCCGATAGCAGATTTCTGGCCAAATTGGACGAATTGACGTATAATATGGAAACTCAAGCACTACCCTTAGGCTCGAGACAGATCAGGGCGACTGCATGGTATAAGGGAGAAAGACAAACCGTTTCGGTTGGCATTAGGATTAAGGCCGGTAAATCGCCCCGTACGATGAGCTATCGGGTTGTGAATACTTTCCCCCACGATAAAGAGGCATATACCCAGGGTTTGTTCTACTACAACGGGTATCTTATTGAGAGTACGGGGCAGAAGGGGATGTCAACCCTCAGGCGGGTTGAGATAAAAACAGGCAAGGTGGTACAAAGCGTAAACCTCGATCAAAATTATTTTGGCGAGGGGGCAACCCTGTACAAAGATGAGATATACCAGCTTACATGGACGTCGCGGAAAGGCTTTGTGTACAATCCACAGACGTTTAGTCTCATCAGAACTTTCGAATATCTGACACAGGGATGGGGTATAACCACAATGCAAGATACGCTGATTATGAGCGATGGCTCCAATGTGCTTTATTTTCTTGAACCCAAGTCGTTTACTGAGTTGAGAAGGGTAGAGGTTTGCGATAACAATGGCCCTGTGTCGCAGCTTAATGAGCTTGAATACATCCAAGGCAAGGTGTATGCTAATATATACCAAACCGATAGGATTGTTATTATCAACCCAGCATCGGGTATGGTTGAGGCTCAGGTTGATTTCAGCAACCTTTTAAAACTTTCGGACAGGCATCGGAATATTGATGTTTTCAATGGCATTGCATGGGATGAGGAGAACCAACGGCTCTTTGTTACGGGTAAAAATTGGCCTAAGCTATTTCAGGTTGAAATATTTTAGAGGTCATTGCCGTTATTTGTGAAATTTTGCACACAATTTGTTGCCAAACAGATGCCGTTTTTAAACTAAAACTCATACTAAACGACTATTTCTTAGAAATCGGTAAACCCTAACCGCTTAATCCAAAACACTATGCTTAGAAATTATTTCAAACTGACCCTCTTCCTGTTTATTCTTTTTTTGGGTGCTTCTTTTGGCACCCTGGCGCAAAAATATACCATAAGCGGATTTGTTTACGAAAAGGGAAGTCGCGAAACCATGCTCGCAGTGAATGTATATGCGGCCGGGACAACCATAGGGACTGTAACCAACAGCTATGGATTCTATTCCCTTACCCTGCCCAAAGGCGAGTGGGAGATTGTTTTCTCGTTCGTTGGATACCAGCCCCGAAGTTTTAATATTAACCTGGAAAAGAGCATTGGGTTGAATGTTGAACTTGACCCTACCATTGAGTTGGAGGGAGTTGAAGTTTATGGCGAACTATCAAAATCGTCAAGTCGGAGTGCACACATGAGCGTGGTGGAAATTCCGGTACAACAGATAAAAACCATTCCTGCCCTTCTGGGCGAAAAGGATGCTCTTAAGGTGATACAGCTTATGCCCGGGGTGCAGAAAGGGAGCGAAGGTACCAGTGGATTTTATGTTAGGGGAGGAGGCCCGGATCAGAACCTGATTATTCTCGATGATGCTCCCGTTTACAATGCCTTTCACCTATTTGGCTTCTTCTCTCTATTCAATGGCGATGCCATTAAGAGCATGGAGCTAACCAAGGGAGGCTTCCCCGCCAGATATGGTGGCAGGTTATCTTCGGTACTCGATATCACGATGAAGGATGGGAATAAGGAGCAGTTTAGCGGTGAGGCCGGAATAGGAATTATTTCCTCGCGGTTGGTATTGGAAGGACCTATACAGAAGGAAAAATCATCATTTTTGATATCAGCCCGAAGAACTTATGTGGACGTATTGATGAGGCCATTTATGCCTAAGGATGTAAAGGGCGGCTACTTTTTTTACGACCTTAATGCTAAAATGAACTGGGAGATAAATTCGAAAAACAGGATATACCTAAGCGGGTACTTTGGCATGGATAAGTTTTATGGAGGTGAGGAATACTACAGGCATTCAACGGAAGCAGGTCTGTTTTGGGATAATGCCACGTCAACAATACGCTGGAACAGCGTGATAAGCGCTAAGTTGTTTTCGAACCTGTCGTTGATTTTTAGCAACTACCGGTTAAAGATCTATGCAATGGAGCGGTATCAGGATTCCAACTATGAGCTTAGCTATAGTTCGGGTATTCGCGACTACGGTTTAAAGTACGATTTCTCGTGGATGCCGTTGCCTTCGCATACTGTAAGATATGGATTAAGTTCTGTTTGGCATGGGTTCACCCCCAGCGCGGTGGTGCTCAAGAATAACTACATGAACGAGTTTAAAAGCGAAATAAATACGATTAATACGGTAGAGTCGGGTTTGTATGTTGAGGATGAGATCAAAATCTTTGATAGGGGGATAGTCAATATTGGCAGCAGGTTGAGCCATCATTACCATAAAAAGAACCAGCAGTTAAATGTCGAACCCCGCATATCGGGAAGTTACTTTATTACTAAAGATATGTCGGCCAAGGCTTCGTATGTTCAAATGAATCAGCACATACACCTGCTGACAAACACCGGTATCGGGCTCCCCACCGACTTGTGGGTTCCGGCATCCGATCTGGCTCCTTCGCAGAGCAGTTGGCAAGGGGCCATTGGTCTGGCTAAAGATGTTCCAAAATATTCAACTACTGTTTCTCTTGAGGGCTACTACAAAGAATCCAAAAATGTGCTTTCGTACCGTGAAGGGGCTAGTTTTCTCATGATTGATGACCCCGAAGGGGCCAATGAGATAAATTGGGAGGATAATGTTACCAGCGGCCTGGGGTGGTCCTATGGAGTAGAATTGTTGATACATCGGAAGTCGGGAAAGTTGTCCGGATGGATTGGCTATACCCTTTCGTGGACACAGCTACAATTTGACGAGTTGAATCAGGGTAGAAAGTTTTATGCAAGGTACGACAGAAGGCACGATGTGTCGGTAGTGGGTATTTATGAACTGAACAAGGGGATTACCCTTTCTGCTACGTGGGTTTATGGAACCGGTAATGCCCTTAGCATTCCCATTGCAACTTACCCCGCATGGCAACATGTTCCCGGAGAATCGTTGTTTAACAGCTGGTACAGAACAGTTGGGGAATATGGAGAAAAAAACTCATTCAGAATGGCACCGTATCACCGCCTCGACTTTGGTATTCAGTTCCATAAAAAGGCTGATAAGTATGAAAGAATATGGGAGTTCAGTGCCTATAATGTTTATAACAGGCACAATCCCTTTTTCTATTTCCCAGAATATTACGAGGAGTGGACGACAGAAGGGGAGGTTATATCCAAGAACAAGTTGAAACAGGTGAGCCTTTTCCCATTTATCCCTTCAGCTTCGTGGTCAATTAAATTCTAAACGTCTTAATGAGAATGTTATGAAAAAGTTTGAAATTAAAAGGATAAAATCATTGGCTGTAATGTTTGCAGGCTTTACTACAATATTTTATACATACAGCTGCATAGAGGATGTTCCCGATGATATTCTTCCAAAGGCAGAACCTAAACTGGTTGTCGAATCGTTTATTTCTCCCAACGATACCATTAGGGTCAGGGTATGCCAATCGCTTCCCATAAACTATAACTATTACCTCACATCTGATGATCATTACAATGAATTTCCCCCTTTAAGGGATGCTTCAGTCAGCATTAGAAACACCCATACCGGTAACCCGATTTCCATTCCTTACGATTCTCTATCCGGTTTTTACGTACTTTACCCATCCCAGTTTAGCGTTGAGAAGGGTCAGGAGTATGAACTTAAGGTTAATCACACTGAACTGGGCGAAGCCTTAGCCAGAACAAGAGTTCCCAGTAGTACGCCTGATCTTTTATCGGTTAAAATCGATACCGCAGAGGTGCATACCTATGAAGGTGTTGAAACAGATTACGACTTAGTGATATCGGGAATAATTAAAGACACAGGAGGTGAAAAAAATTTTTACAGGATAATCTTCACCTTTTACTATTGCTATGAATATGATTATGTTTACTGTTACACCGATATGGTCGAAAAATTAATTTCGGATACGGGTAGCGATGGCCAGGAGTTGCCATTTACCCTTTATATTTATGGCTATTCGTGGCAGTACTATAAGGTTAAAATACTTTCTACTGATATCAACTACTACCATTTCCATCGAACGCTCGAGAACTGGTCGGAAGGAAATCCATTCGTTGAGCCAACACCCGTTTATTCTAATATTGAAGGGGGCTTGGGCATATTCGGATCTTATCTTGAAGTAGCTTTTTAGTTTACTATACAGTACTACAAGTAGGTAAATTTCATTGCTTAAAAATTTGCAAATGAGAATTGGACTTAAACTATCTTTTTTATGCCTGTTCGTTGTCGCAGCGCATTGGGTAACAGCTCAAAACAACTTTCTGATATTCGTAACACAGGATGGCGATGTTGCAATTCGTATCACACTTGAAAATGCTTATTTCCATATTTCTCAATCGGGGGAAGTAGAAGAATTCGGCAGCCTAACAAGTGGAAAAATATCTTATAACCTCAACGGACAGGTTGATAGAATCGGTTCAGCTAAGATTTCATATAATATTTATGATAAAGTAAGCAGGGTGGGAGAAACGAGTATTTCATATAATATTAACCATGCAGTTGATCGCATTGATACCTTAAATATATCATACAATATAAATGGCAATATAGAAAAAGTAGGTTGCATAAATTTTTCCTATAACATCCATAATAAAGTTAACAGGATTGGCTCTTCAGATATCTCTTACGATGTCTTTAATAAGGTTAATATGATTAGTGATAGGGATGGATTAATAATGTTTTGCAATAAAACCAAAACAACTAAATAACGCTGCTGAATTTAGACCTTCCACATTTTCAACGCCATTAATTTATCTGCTTCAACCCCGAACATAATCCAATGGCTGTTATTGTTATCTTTGCAGGGCAAGGAAAAACAAGTTAATCGATGCAAAGGGTTGTATTGGGAAAAGATATCATTTGGCTTGATGAGGTTGATTCTACCAATGTCCATCTGGCTGCCCTTGCAATGCAAAAGGTTGAAGAGGGAACCGTGGTGGTTGCCAAGTTTCAAACAGAAGGGAGAGGGCAGCGTGGAAATACGTGGGACAGCGAGGTTGCCAAAAACCTCACGTTTAGCATATTGCTTCGACCAACCTTTTTGCCTGTAAAAAAACAATTCTTGGTTTCAAAAGTCGTTGCACTGGCCATTTGCGATACTCTCGATTGCTTTGTAAGCGGCATTTCCATTAAGTGGCCAAACGACATATATGTTGGTAATGCTAAAATTGCCGGCATTCTCATCGAGAATAGCTTCAGCTCGCACATTATGGACACTTCCATTGTTGGCATTGGCCTCAATGTTAATCAGACAGACTTTGCCGATGACATTCCCAATCCCACTTCGCTTTGCCTGCTAACCGGCAAGGAGTATGACCTCAATGCCCTTCTTGAGAAGCTTTGCCATACATTATCCAATCGGTATTCACAATTGATTTCTGAGAATTTCGATACCATTTCCAAAGATTACTTTGGAAAACTCTACCGGAAGGATAAATATTACACCTATATGGCCAACGGCATAACTTTTAGGGCCATTATTTTTGGGGTAAGGGATTCGGGAGAGCTGCTGCTGAAAACGGAGTCGGGTGATATCAAATCATTCTTCTTTAAGGAGATATCGTTTGTCCACAATGGGCATTAGCTTTATGTTGGCTTTATCGACACAATCTATCCGTTGAATGCCGTGGCAATCTGGTCTGCAATGGCATCGATACCCTGCTTAAGTTTTGACCCCAGCATCATTTTCATCATAAAATTGAGATTGGCCTTTAGGGTAATCTTCATTCGGGTGTCGTACGGCGCCACCTGTTTTAGCTGTATCCAAAGGAAGAATTCAAAGGGAATCTGTCCGTCACCCGTTATTTTTATGGTTTTATGGGGCTCTCTGTCCACAATCCGCAAGCCTGCTTCCTTCACTCCCTGGGCATCGAATCGGCACCAATCTTCACCTGCCTGCCAATTCTCCAGCTTGGCTGCCTGGGCAAAGGGAGTGAAATTCTGAAAGTTCGAAAGAACTTTATAAATATCCTCATCCAAACGCCTTATGCTTACAACTTTGCTTTCAACACTTACCATGGTTCGTAATTTTAACAATTAGTTTGGTTATTTTTTCCAATTGCCCGGATCCTTTCTCCACTCAAGCAGTGTTCTGTGCTGATGAGGGGAGATAAGGTTTTGCTCGGTGGCCTGAGTAATTAGGTCGTCGTACGATGCCAATGTGTAGAGAGGTACGTTTTGTTTGGCAAAGTTTTGCTTAGCAACATCGAAACCGTATGTGAATATTGCCACCATACCAAGCACTTCGCAACCTGCATTGCGCAAGGCTTCCACTGCTTGCAGACTGCTTTTCCCTGTAGATATTAAATCCTCAACTACCACAACCTTTGAGTGGCTGTGCAACTTCCCTTCAATCAGGTTTTCCAACCCATGATTCTTGGGTGATGAACGTACGTAGGCGAATGGAAGCCCCATTTCGTGCGCCACCAGCGCACCATGTGCAATGGCTCCCGTAGCAACCCCTGCAATGGAGTTAACGCTGGGGAAATGCGTTGAAATTAAATCTGAAAAATGGCGGCAGATCTCGGCGCGAATTTCGGGAAACGAAAGGGTTATGCGATTGTCGCAGTAAATTGGCGACAGCCAGCCCGAAGCCCAAGTAAAAGGATTGTCAGGATTTAGCCGTATTGCATTAATTTCTATTAATTTTGCAACGAAAATATTGTTTTTCATGGGGAAGAGGTATTCTATTTATTTCGACTCGAGAAAGATTGTCATTGCCAATCAGGTTGATATCCGTTTTTATGGTAATGGGTTGATAATTAAGTATGACGAACCTGTTGAGTTGGTAAAGTTACTCGATTTTTTTCATTCTTCCGACTTCCTCAGGAATCTATTTATTTACGGTGATGATACCGATTCCATATTCAACGTTTTGCGCAAGCATTACAAAGTGGTTGAGGCAGCCGGCGGGCTGGTGAGGAATAGTAAGGGCGATTTTTTGCTAATCAGGCGGAACGATTTTTGGGATTTGCCTAAGGGCAAAGGCGATAAGGACGAAACGAGCGAGGAGACAGCCCTGCGCGAGGTAGAGGAGGAGTGTGGCATATCACAATTACGTATCGAAAAGCCTTTAACCACTACCTTTCACATATATTTCGAGGGAGAAAAGAGGATTCTTAAGGTAACCGATTGGTTTGCAATGTCCTATTTGGGTAACGAAACCCTTGTTCCTCAGGTAAATGAAAACATTACGGAAGCCATTTGGGTTGAGCGAGACAACATTAACAAGTACTTAAACGGCACCTACAGTTCTGTTAAAGACGTGTTTAAAGCTGCCGGAGTGGAATCAGCATAACCATCAGATTTCTCCCCTCGATCTTAGTAGGTTGAATAGCAGGATTTCAAAATTTTCCTTGGGTGAAGCGGCTGGCGACATCAGCAATTTCCTATCGGGGCCAATTAGAAAGTAGGTTGGAAAGACCCTCACATCAAAATCTTTGATTACATCAGGTTTATTGCCATAGTATAAAAAGGTCCATGGATATCCACTCTGTTCAACAAATCTCTTCAACTCATTCTCATCGTTATCAATGGAAATGGTTACAATCTCAAGATACTTGCTATGCTTGTCGTATAGCCTTTTCAGCAGGGAAAACTCCTGAAGGCAGGTGTAGCTGGATATGCTGCAGAAATTCAGGTAAACGTATTTCCCTTCAAAGTCTTTGAGTGAGGTTAATTTACCGCTTGTTGAATATAGCTCGAAAGGAGCAGGGACAAACCCCGGTAGCAGGCGGGTAACCTTTGAACGGATATTCTCAGCAATAATTAAATGCTCAGCAATTTGAGTCTGCCTGTATAGGGAGTCCAATATTGAAAGCAGGGCTGAACGTGAAAATTTATCGTCGAAAAATCCGTCGTGCAAGCCTTTTAAAATAACCAGTTCGAGCAGCGAATCCTTGCCTATAACCTCATCTTTGGCCAGGGTTGCCTTGAGCCTTGTATAACTTTTTTCATCGGATATATTGTTGAATACCGCCTGACCCGAATCGGTCCGTGCGAAGAACAAGAAGTATTTGTCGTATAGTAGGTTGAATAGTTCCATGTAGGATGGATTGTTATACAGAATGGGCTTGTTTAAAAAATAGGAATCCGATATGCTTCGTGCCTTTTGCATGAGCGAAAGCTGGCTGAGCAGCCCATATCGGTAAAGTCGGTATGCGGCAAAAAACGGATGGCTAAATTTTTTATACCTCGTTTCAATGGTGTTGATTAGCGAATCGATGGCTATGTTCTGCGATCCCGCATATGCATCTTGAACTATTTGATCGAAATGTTCATTGAACGCCGTATCGAATGAGCTGATTAGCACGTTTACATCATCCTTGCCAATATTGGCAATGCCCACATGCATTTCTACCTCCCTGAAATAGGGGTTAAGCCTTTGGATTTCGGTTTTGGGCTCATTTTTAGGAAGTACAAGCTGATATTTTCTCCCCGGCTCTACAAACAGGTAAATCTGATAAATCCCTATGTGGCTGAAAATGTACTCAATATCATTAACTCTAAGTTCGATTGAGAAATCACCGTTTTGATTTACCATACCTCTTCCCACCGGGATCTCGGTACGTGATATGAAATCGGAATACTGGTAAAACACCAGCTCTTCGCCATTATACGAAGGGGCATTGCCATACAGGGTTACCTGTCCGGTTGCCATAAAGTGGAACAGGACAAGCGAAAGGATGCAGACCAGGAGTGCTTTAGAACGGGTCATCAATGTGTGGTTTAGTTTCAAAACCGATTGTCTATAACCCTTAACGATCAATGTATTTATTTATGTCGAGTCCTGTGGGTAAAAATTTCGATACATCACCTTTGTTTACCAGAATGTCCCTGACAATGGTCGAGTTTATGGGTGTGTGCTCGGGCGCAGTGAGTAGAAATACCGATTCCAAATCGGGTTTCATAATTCTATTCACTTGCCCTACAGCTCTTTCGTATTCAAAATCGGCCGAGGTGCGGAGCCCACGAATTAAAAAACGTACTCCGATGCTGTTGCAGAACTCAACGGTGAGCCCTTCGTAGCTCCTCACTTCAATCCTGGGTTCGTTGGCGAACACATCGCCAATCATGTTCATCCTCTGCTCGATGGTAAAAAGCGTTTTTTTTGCCACGTTTTTGCCTACGGCAATCACTATCTTATCAAAAATATTTAATGCTCGCCTAACAACCGCTTCGTGCCCAACGGTGAATGGGTCGAAGGTACCCGGGAATACTGCAACTCTTTCCATACTTTGGTTTTGTAATGGGTATATATACAAAGGTAATACCTTTTACATTGAATATTGCATTGGATTTGAAAAATGGAACTTTAAACTATGCAATTACCTTTGCCGATTTTACCTTGGTATTCAATAGGGCGTAATCCAACACTTCGCCAATATACTCCACATACTTGAACTTAACGCCCTTAATGTACACCTCCCTGATTTCCGATACATCCTTCTCGTTGTCCTTCGAAAGGATGATTTCGCTAACGCCCGCCCTTTTGGCGGCCAATATTTTTTCCTTAATCCCCCCCACAGGCAGTACCTTACCCCTAAGGGTAATCTCTCCGGTCATGGCAATCCCTTTTCTCACCTTTCGCTGAGTGTATGCCGAGGCCAGAGAGGTAACCATGGTTATGCCCGCCGATGGTCCATCCTTGGGGATTGCCCCTTCGGGCACGTGGAGATGAACATCCCATTGCCCAAATAGATCGGGGTTAAGTTTAAGGGTATCGCAATTCGCTTTGATATACTGTTGGGCAATGATCGCCGATTCCTTCATCACTTCGCCCAGATTCCCGGTGATGGTCAGCGTTCCCTTGCCCTTGCTCAGGCTTGTTTCAATGAATAGGATTTCGCCTCCTGTTTCGGTCCAGGCCAAACCCGTAGCAACTCCTGCCAACTCATTGTCAAGGTAGGTATCTTTCAGATATTTTGGCACGCCCAGCACCTTTCTGATATCGTCAATGCTCACAACGGCGGGATGCTCCTCGCCAAAGGCGATTTTTTTAGCCACATTCCTTACCACTTTGGCAATTCGTTGGTTCAGGGTTCTCACACCGCTTTCGCGGGTATAGCCTCTGATAATCTCCTCCAAAACCTCGGCGGGAATGGTAAGCTGATTCTTTTTAAGCCCATGATTGGCTATTTGCTGTGGAATGAGGTGCCGCTTGGCAATCTCTACCTTCTCTTCCATGATGTACCCGCTAACTTCAATCATCTCCATACGGTCGCGCAGCGCAGGGTTAATGGACGAAATGTTGTTGGCGGTGGTGATGAACAGAACCCTGGAGAGGTCGAATTCAATATCCAGGTAGTTGTCGTGAAAAGTGCTGTTTTGCTCCGGATCAAGCACTTCGAGAAGCGCCGAGGCAGGATCGCCATGGAAATCTTTACCCACTTTATCAATTTCATCCAAGATGAATACAGGGTTGGAGGCCTTTACCTTTTTAATGTTTTGGATTATTCTTCCGGGCATGGCCCCTATGTACGTTCTCCTATGTCCACGTATTTCGGCCTCGTCGTGCAATCCTCCCAAGGAGATACGGGCATATTTACGGTTGAGCGCTCTCGCCACCGATTTTCCAAGCGATGTTTTACCTACCCCCGGAGGCCCATGCAGGCAGAGTATGGGGGCTTTCATATCGCCCTTTAGTTTGAGTACTGCCAAATGCTCAAGTATTCGCTCTTTCACCTGCTCCAGCCCGAAATGATCCTCGTCCAGAATTTTTTCAGCCTTTTTTAGGTTGAATGAATCCTTGGTGTATTCATTCCACGGTAAATCTACGATAAACTGGACATAGTTATGCTGAACAGAGAAATCGGCAGCCATGGGATTCATTCGGCTAAGCTTGGTCAACTCCCTGTCAAAAATGGCTGCCACCTCCTTGCTCCACTTCTTCTTCGAGGCCTGCTCCTTAAACTCCTCAATACCCTGCTCCACAGGGTTTCCACCCAGCTCATCCTGTATGGTTTTCATCTGCTGATGCAGAAAGTATTCCCTTTGCTGCTGCGACATATCGCTCCTTACCTTGTTCTGGATATCGTTCTTGATTTCAAGGAGTTGAATTTCTCTTGCGAGAAACTCAAGCAGCAGAACGCTACGGCTTTTCAAATCATTCTTTTCCAGCAATTGTTGCTTGTCTGTAGCTGGCAGTTCGATATTGGAACAGATAAAGTTAATGAGGAAGTAGTTGTTGTCGATATTTTTAATGGCAAAGCCTGCCTCCTGTGGCATATTGGGTGACAGGCTGATAACCTTAAGTGCAAAATCCTTAATGGAGCCAATCAGTGCTTTAAACTCCCTATCCTTTTGATTGGTTGGGTCGTCGCTTAGTACCGTTACGGATGCAGTGAAGAATGGTTCGCTGGTCAGGAATTCATTTACCTGAAAACGGTGTAATCCTTGAAGGATTACAGAGGTGCTTCCATCGGGCATTTCGAGTACTTTCAGTACCCTGGCAACGGTACCAAGAGTGAAAAGGTCTTTAATTTCAGGCTCTTCAATTTTGGCATTAACCTGAGAGACAGCACCCAGAATACGCTTATTCTTTGCCAAACTTTTTATTAATCGGGTCGATTTTTCCCTTCCCACAGTGATGGGTAGCACAACTCCGGGGAACAATACGGTATTGCGTAGTGCCAAAATGGGTAAAGTGCTTGGAACTTGTTTGGCCGGAAAATCCCCCTCATCCTCGGTGAAAAGCGTTACAACCTCAACCTCTCGTTCATCCGAATCGAAAAGGAAAGGAGTGATGATGGCCTTATTGCTTTTGTCGCTCATATTTCGTTGTAAAAATATAAAAAAGGTGACAATATGTCACGGGCAATGCTTTTTGCACTGCGATATTCCTACTGGGCAATGCTCATGCCAAAATTAAAAACGCCTGTAAATTAGGGAAAGGTCGAAAACTTTGGCAAGAATGGCAATCTCTTTTTCATCCAACTCCACGTTCCTACGCTCCATGACCTTTTTGGCAGTTTCCAACGCCTTTTCCAGCTGATAGGTAGTATATCCCTGTGCTCCGCCCCACGAAAAGCAAGGGATGAAATTGCGGGGGAATCCATCGCCAAAAATATTGGCACTTACCCCCACCACCGTTCCGGTGTTGAACATGGTGTTAATGCCGCATTTTGAATGGTCGCCCATGATCAATCCGCAGAACTGTAACCCCGTCTTTACAAAACTTTGCCTGGCATAGCACCATAGTTTCACTTCGGCGTAGTTATTCTTAAGGTTTGAGTTGTTGGAGTCGGCTCCAATGTTGCACCACTCACCCACTACCGAGTTGCCTAAAAAACCATCATGGGCCTTATTGCTATTGGCCAGAATAATGCTGTTATTTACCTCACCTCCTACTTTGCACCCGGGGCCTATGGTTGTGGGGCCATAGATTTTGGCTCCCAGCTTAAGGGTTGAGTTTTGGCAAAGTGCAAATGGCCCCCGGATAAGAGCGCCTTCCATAACTTCGGCATTCGCCCCGATGTATATTGGGCCGGTTTGCGCATTTAGCGTGGCACACTCCACCTTGGCACCCTCTTCTACAAAAATGTTGTTGGGATTAAGCACATTGTTAGTGGGCGAAAGGTTGCACGATTGCCTGTTGCGGGTGAGCAATTCAAAATCCTGTTCCAAAGCCCTGCCATTTTGTGTAAAGAGATCCCATGCATGGTATATGGCAAATGGCTCAACAGGCAACTGCTTTGCATTTGGAAAAGCCTGTGCGGATGGCGAAAAATTTACGTCGGGGAGTGAGGGAAGAAATGCGGCGACCAAGGTTGTGCCATGCACCAGCGAGTCGCCAATATCCATGGTCTGAATATAGTTCAAAATCGGTTCGTCGGGGATTATGCCGCTGTTTATCAACAGGCAAGGGGCGTTGGTTTGTGGCAAAGGGTACTTTGCCGAGAGGTAATCCTTTGTGTGGTAATAGCATTGGGTATTGAGCAGATACTCCCATTTTTCTTTGATTGTGAGTATTCCAATGCGAAGTTCAGAGACCGGACGGGTGAAAGTGAGCGGGAGGAGATGATCCCACCTGCTGTCATCGAAAAGGATTACGTGCTTTGCCATTGCTTAATGCTTTCTTTTGTATAACAAAGTTACTGCTTTGTCGGCATATAGGAGAAAATGCCAATAAAAAAAAGCTCACGATGGAGCTTTTTATGCGTTTCGACAAGTACCGGAGGCAAATTTGCTTCCGCATTTACCCGATTAATTGCTCTTTTTATCAAGGTGCTTTTTGTACTTCGACATGAACTTGTCAACACGGCCGGCAGTGTCAACCAACTTCATCTTACCGGTATAGAATGGATGCGATGTGTTGGAAATTTCAACCTTAAACAGCGGATACTCAACACCGTCAATTGTTAAAGTTTCCTTAGTATTCACTGTCGATTTGGTGATGAAAACATGCTCATTGGACATGTCCTTGAACGCCACCAGTCGATAATTCTTGGGATGTATTTCCTTTTTCATTTTACAAATATTTATCTTAATCTTTTACCGAAATATGGGTTGCAAAATTATTAATATTAAACTAAATAACAAAGAACTATTTTTTTTAGAATGTTTTTTTTCTTCATTTTTTCTTTAGTTGCCATTCGTTGTTGTATCTCAGTTTGATTAATCGAGTATTAAATTAAGCATCATTTCTTGAGATTTATTAATCGAATTAGTTAAGGAATGATGGCAAAAAGAAAAAGTTATATGGAACAATGATTACCTTTGCACAGTTTTAATCCCTCTTCAATTGAGAATTTTACAAACCATTAAGCGTTTCGATTTTGGCGGTGCAGAGAACCATGTAAGAGTCCTTTCCAATGCACTTGCTAATCTTAATCACGATGTTTATATTTTCAGCTTTGAAAGTGGACGTCAAACGAATATGCTCAATCCCAAAGTTACCTTCTTAGGGTTTTGTGCATTTTGTGGAACACTTTTTTTCAGTGTCCTTAAGTTAATCCGTATCATTCGCAAGCACAAAATTCAGCTGGTGCATGCCCACCAGCGTTTACCAATTCTGTCGGCATCAATAGCAGGATACATTATGGGAGTCCCGGTAGTTGCCACGGTGCATGGACGCACCGGTTACGACATTCGTTCCAGGGTATCGAGGGTAATTCCCAGATCTATTATTTTCGTTAGCCGAACAACACTTGAGAAATCTGATTACTACAATCAAATTAAAGCCAAATCGGTGCTTGTTAATAATGGGATTTCTGATGTGAACGATAATACCGTCTTTATCCCCTATGGGATTGGATATGTAAGCAGAATCGATTCCAAACACGCATGTGTAATTGGCCATCTCATTGATTTAATGCCATCCATTGCGGAGGTCAACAATACAGTAACCCTGTCCATTTTTGGCGGAGGGAAAGAGTTGAACCATATAAGGGAAAAGGCAATTGCCGTTAACCGAAAAATGGGGCGGGAAGTTGTAATAATACACGGCTTTGTAGAAAATTTGGGCTCTATGGAGTTATTCCCTGAGCTAATTTTGGGAGTAGGAAGGGTAGCCATTGAGGCTGCTGCCCGAGGCTGTTCGGTGATATCGGCCAATGCAAACAGGCTGGGGGATCTGATTACTCCTGAGAATTATCAGTTTTACAGCGATAATAATTTCGTAAACGTGAATGGTTCTCCTCCAACCGCACAAACTCTTTATAACAGGATTGTCAGTTTCTATGAGAATCGAGTGGAGAATAGGAATAAAAGCCTTGAACTGTGTAACGTTATTCATCGTGATTACAACTCGGAAGTAGTGGCCAAAAAGATCACATCGTTATATTCCAGGGCGCTGTTATAAACCCTATATTATAGTTCCAAACAATCATAAAAGCGCATTAAGGCATTGCGCAATTGACTATTTGCTTGATGTATTTTATTAAATAACTGTTATAGCCAAAAGTATGCTGCTGTAAAAACTATGACAGTAAAGGCATTATATAGAGCATAGGCTTTCAGTGGAGTATAGGCCGAAGGCTTAATTCCCAGTCGGAAATAGAGGTATAGGCAAATCGCAAATTTTTCAATCCAGAATGCTACTAATGCTGCCCAAGCCACCCCGGCAATGCCCCAAAATTGGACAAAGAGAAGACTTAATGCGATATGGACAACCAATTCCAGCAGAGAAATGGACAGCAGCGCTTTGGTTTTACCCAATCCGATGGCCACGGTTTGAGGGAACAACATTTTGCTGTTAATGGTGAGAAGGTAAATCATGAAAATTTCGGCACTGGCGCTAAAATCCGGATTGAAAACAATGGGAAACAGCGGTTTGCTGAGAAGTATTGTTACTATGGTAATGGGGAAAAGTATGTGCATATGCCACAGGGTTCGTTCCTTAAGTCGCCTCATTGTTTCATAAAGTTTTTCCTTGATGGAAAACTCGGGGAGCATGGAGTTGCTCAAACCGTTGGCCATTAACGTAACCAGAGGCAAATCGCGGGCTCCATACCGATAAATGGCAAAAGAAGCCAGATTGAATCGGGAGGCGATAATTAACCCATCGATGTATGAAGCAGACCCGCTTAGGAATATTTTCCCTATAAGGGGGAAACCTAAAGCTAAAAACCGTTGGATGAAGGGCCTGGAAAAGGACAATTGTGAGTGGTTAAGTACCAGCACTAATGCCCAGATTAGCTTTAAAACCGATACCAGCAATAGGGCGTAAACGGCACCAATCATACCTAATCTCAACACCACGGCAAGACATACAGCAATGATTTGAATGGAAAATATGATTAGCCCATAGCGTATAATGTTTTTAAACTGATTCTTTAATAGGTATATATACTCAATGATATACCCGGGCGCACTGATTGCAGTGTATAGGATGGCAAGCCGGTAATGCTCGAAATGGCTTATGCTGTCTAATTGTCGGAAAATTGGCTCAAAGATCAGCCCAATAGCAAGTGTAATCAGTGCGAAGATGACAATGACAACAAAGGCATTGAATAAGTCGGCCTCTTTGTCGTGTTGGTTAGATTTTACCAAGGGTAACATGGCCTGGATTAAGCCCGAAATCCAGAATGTGGAGAGAAGCCCTGAGATGAACAGGACGGTTTCGAATATCCCAATCTCCTCGCGGCTTAGCCCCCATTTGGTGAAAAAAATGCTAATCCCCATGAGGGCAACGTAGCGAATCAGCTGAAAAGCCTGCAGGCTTGTGGTATTGTTTATCGATATTTTGGCTGCCCTGATCATGTCGAGAAGGTGGTGCAATTTATGAATAAAAACGGGATCAGCATAATTTATGCATCATTAACGGTTGCAGCAATTGATGTTAATGCTCATCATAACGTGAAAATAAGTTTTTTGGTTTTTTTTGAGAAAAAAACTCTATATTTGCCTCCTCAAAATGGTGGATGTAGCTCAGCTGGTTAGAGCGTCGGATTGTGGTTCCGAAAGTCGTGGGTTCGAGTCCCATCTTCCACCCCAGCAGTGCTTCAGGTTTTGCTGAAGCACTTTTTTTATGATACGCCCAAAAAGTATTTGACATTCCCTGATGCTGTTCCGTTACTCCATCACATTTTAGCCCCAAGACATTCTTTTTTTACGCCAATTCTTAAAAAGTGCTAAAAGTGATCCAAATCATCTTAAAATAAGTTGATTCTGTATTGCATAATGAAAAATAAGCCCTATATTGTATTCAATTTGATAACTAGTAATCTGACCCAATAATGAGAGATTCGAAGATGATGCTTGGTTTGGTGTGCGATATGTTTATTGCAGCGAATCCTAATTACTTTTATCAACAGGTGATTTATTTCCCATTTTATAAGGGTATGAGGAGCAACCCTCCGTACTTATGCCTTTCCGATATTTTCATTGACCAGGTTGATATTAAACTGGTAGAAGAACAGTCGGAAAACAAGAGTATTAATTCGGCAGCATGCTTCTTTTTCAAGAATTAAATTCTTCAGGGCTTATTTGAAAATGGGCTGTGAGAACAGCTGAACATCTTTTTCGGTAATCTCCTTTTCGCACAGGATAATTAACCTTTCAATCACATTTCTAAATTCTCTGATGTTCCCGGTCCACGAGTTTTTCTGAAGAGCTGCTAAAGCCTCGTTGGTAATTGTTTTCGGCGGGATACCATACTCTTCACAGATAAGGCTGATGAAATGCCGGGCCAATACGGGAATGTCTTCAATCCTCTCATTGAGCGACGGAACGTGAATGATGATTACGCTTAAGCGGTGGTAAAGGTCTTCGCGGAACCTGCCTGCCTCGATTTCCTCATGGAGGTTTTTATTGGTTGCTGCGATTATCCTAACATGTACGTTTATATCCTTGTCACTGCCAACCCGTGTTATCTTATTTTCTTGAAGCGCTCGTAGCACCTTTGCCTGTGCGCTTAAGCTCATATCGCCTATTTCGTCCATGAATAGTGTTCCACCATCGGCCTGTTCAAATTTACCTTTTCGCTGTTTTATGGCAGAGGTGAATGCCCCTTTTTCGTGCCCAAATAACTCACTCTCGATGAGTTCAGAGGGGATTGCGGCGCAATTTACTTCCACAAAGGGCATATCGGCACGGTTGCTTTTCTCGTGCAGCCATCGGGCAACCAATTCCTTGCCGGTTCCGTTGGCTCCCGTGATCAGCACTCTGGCGTCAGTTGGAGCCACTTTTTCTATCACGTCTTTCACCTTCCTAATCGCCGGAGATTCCCCGACAATATCGAAGGTTTTACTTACCTGCCTCTTTAAAATTTTTGTCTCCTTTATCAGCGTGGTTTTATCGGTTGCGTTGCGTATGGTGATGAGAATGCGATTCAGGTCAAGGGGTTTTTCAATGAAATCGAATGCCCCCTTTTTAATGGCTTCAACAGCTGTATCGATATTGCCATGCCCCGAAATCATGATGACGGGCACTTCGGCCGAACGGCTAAGCAGCTGGTCAAGAACCTCTATGCCATCCATTTGTGGCATTTTAATATCGCAAAGCACAACATCATAGCTGTTATTTTGAAACATTTCAATTCCAATTATGCCATCTTCCGCCAGATCAACAACATGCTTCTCATATTCCAGAATTTCTTTGAGAGAATTACGTATTGCCCGTTCATCGTCTATAACCAATATTTTCGACATGGAATCCCTTAATTTTAAGTTGCAAAAAATCTTATTCAGAGCTGTTAACCCAATGCAAATATAGAAAAAATAAGATAATCATTGGTTGGACACCAGGGTTTAGTATGGAAGAAGCAATAACCCCGGCTTGACGAAAACAAATTGGATGTTGTAAATCCGTCCGTTTAAACGGGCTTGTAACAGGTGGAACCTTATTGTGGAAGGAAGGAGTAAAGTTAATAATGAGAAAAAATTTTCCACTACTCGTAGCAGAACGAGATTATTTTTATCACATCGTCTTGGCGATTGAACTTAAGGTTATTAGTTTGCACGAAATCTTTTAAGGATTCCCATTTATCCGGATATAATTTCCGTAAATCTCGCATCCTGTTGATGTTGATTATTTTATTCCCTTTTTTTATCAGATACATTTTTTTCAGGGTGATGTCAACATTAATGGACCTGTCGATTTGCTTGTATGCCCCGGCATCATCCCAAGTGTTGATCCTAGCCACCGACGAGGTGATGGTTGAAGCCCCGTATGCTCCCCTGTTATCGGCCGAACTTTTTATCTCAGTCTTACGGTTCAGTAAAAGTTCATCCCCGCCTGTCAACGATTGTATAACTTCAGCTATTTCTTTGGAATTAATGGGAATGAAGGTCCTTTTCCCGTATGAGATAGCTGCAATCTCAGGTAACCCGGCCAGTTGGTAGGCGTTGTTATCGTTATCAAGGAAATAAATTCCATTTGTGAGTAAGTTGTAATTGAGATAAGTCTCAGTATGTGTACCGTCCTTAAAGAACACCTTTCCCATATAAAAAACGGGATCAAGCATTTGATCCTTCAGGGTCATTTCTTCAACCAGGTTAAAACGGTTTTTTTCGATGCTTACAGTTTTATTATCCTGAGAAAATATTGATATAGAGTGTAGCAGGACAATGAGCAGGGTGGCTAATCGGAGTTTCATGATTGTTTATATTAAGTTAAAGTTAACCCAATAGTATCAGGACGTTGATAGTTATTATGACTAACAAATCTAATAAATAATTCCTGAAAAATACTTTTATCGTACAGACCGGATTTAGTTCTAAAAATTCTTGTAAAGAATATCGCATTTGTCGGTAACAATGAGGTATTTCAACTTCGCATCGCTTTGGTCGGAATTGTTGCAGTAGCCCAGCAGATTTATCTCGTTGCTTGAAATGCTGAAAATCCGGTTAATGCAAAAACTTTCATCGGAAAGTATAGGGGTGTTCCCCAAAAGCCTGCCATTATCAGATAGTTCAACGATAACGTGAGCCATATGGTGTTCGCTTTTTCCTGCATTCAGCTTTTTTCCATTTAAATCAAGCGATGTGAAATTGAAAAATGCCAGATATTTGCCCTCGGCCTTGACAATATCCACCAGTTGCCCCTGAATATCGATATCAGTTTGCCATTGAATACTACCCAATGAGTCGGCCATGGCAATGGTGAATGAGTGATAGAGGTCGTTGCTATCGGGAACTTTGGTGGCAAAGCCAAATATGCTGATTTGGTTAATGTCGTCGAAATTGTAGTACACAGGTAATGCGTCGATGTTGATATTACTGCTGAAAACATCCCTTCCTTTGTCGTCGAGTCTAATAAGGGTATTCACGTATTCGTTCTCGGCTTTGGTGCCGCTAACCACCACCATGCACCCCTGTTCAAAGCCAACAATATGGGATGCGCAATCGCCATCGGGGATGGCATTTTTCCCCTTAGCACCTATTTCGCGTACCCACTCAACCTTTTTATCGGTGCCAATTTTTGCCGCAAAAGCCATGGGTGGCATATTTGCCCGCCGAATTGCACCCGAAGTATATTTGGGCTCGCCCAGAATGTCGAAAACACTTCGGGTTAAATAGGGTTGAGTTTTACTATCCTGACTACTCTGAGGAATGGGATTTAGCGGTATAGAAACTCCACGGGCACCGGCAGCATTGCCCAGCATGCTTTTCGTGAGGCTCTCTCTGGTGAGGTAAACCCTTAAGTTTTCCAGATCGCTATCCATGGATTGTATAAGAAATTGCATTTCCTGATTGGTAAAATTCTTCAATCCTGTTTCGCCTCCGTACTGCTGTTCGAAAAACTCCTTGAACCGGGCCACCTTATCATTGTCAATGGCACCTTTCAACGTATTGAGCATTCTCTCGGTAGTGGTCAGCTCCTGCGCAAGACGATGGTAGAACCTCAGTTTTCTGTTCATCAAATCGGAAGTGCTATCGTCAGGATTGTTTAGTGGCGATTTTTCAAGGATAAGAAAACTTTGTCGCCCTTCAAGGTATTTAAACAGCTCTCTTACTAACGAGTTATTATCATATTTGCCCAGTCTGAACAGGAATAAATCGTCGAACGAGGGGTATTTTTCATCCTGTAAAATGGTTTGTGCCAATGAAATTTTCCTTTTATTATCCACAAACATTTTTTGAATGGATGATATTTCGTGGCGTAGAGATACTATATCGTTGTTGTATGTATGCATAAAATCGTTAATCCATTTACCATAATCCCAAAGATCAAACGTATCCTTTAAAAAATCGCTATTGATGATTCCGTCGAGACGGTAGGTTTCAATATTTTTCAGGCGGTAAGCCTGATTATGCCCTGCTATGGGATATGCATTGATAAGGGACTTGTAATTGTTAAAGGATTCGATACTACGGTTAAATTCATTTTTAAGTGATTCTAAGGATGATAGTAGAGTATTATCGGTACGAAGCAGAGCTTCGTTATAGTTCTCGTACTTTTCATTTATCTGGTTGAATAGTCGGATACAGTTGTTGTAGTGATCTTTGGATTGCTCAAGCGACTTGTAGATTAAGTTGACGGAGTCCTTATAGTGGCTGTAAAAGATGTTTTTTTGGTTAACATAGTTTAGCACATCCTGATCTTCAACCCTTTTGCCTGCTGTTTCTATGGGTATGTTGGCATAAAATTCCCGATTCTTTCGCACCTTGTCTTCTTCAACGAAGCGCGGGAACAATGAGTAGTAGAGTACAACATTGCCCACCCAGTAGTTTGCCAGTTCAAACTCCCGAAGGGGGTCAAGGTTTTGAAGAATCATTTCGGCGGTATAACCAAGCTGGATATACGTGTTGGCAAAGTGGGGGTTCTGATTTTGGTATAGGAAAAGCCTGTAGTAAAGCTGTTGTGGCTCAAGGGTGCCAATTTGGTTGTAAAGATCTTTGTAGTTGACCTCCTGGGCATGGGAAACCGAACAAATTAGACCACCAAACCACAGGAAGGCGGTTATTTTTATTAGAAATTTTTTTAAGGGTATCATGTTTGTTAACTCATTAAAATTCATTGTAATGCTGCTCTTAGACTCCTTCGGTTGTTCCTTCTTCGAGGATATCGATTATTTTAAATTCCACCCTTCGGTTAAGGGCACGATTCTCGTCAGAGGTGTTTGGTACCATTGGCTTAGTAAGCCCATACCCTTTTGCCACAATTCTCTCGCTGGGTACCTCAAAATCCAGCAAGTACCTTACAACGGCTTGAGCCCTCTTTTCGGATAGCAAAAGGTTGTATCCTGCATTGCCCACGTTGTCGGTATGTGCTGCAATTTCAATCACAATATTCGGATTGTCCTTTAGCAGGGTGATAACCCTGTCGAGTTCGGGAAACGATTCTGACGACAGTTCAGCCGAGTTTGTCCCAAAGTTGATGTTGTTCAACCGTATTGATGTTTGCTCTTTGAGCGGGACCAGTTCGGCGGTAAGGGTTGAACTTTCCTGTTTTCCCAGGTCAACCACCTGGTTGTGGAATGAGTATCCCTGTGCTCCGCGAATTGTAAATTCATATTCATCACCCTCACGAAGCATGGCGGTTACCTTTCCATTTTTAACATCTTCAATGGAAAAAACAATGGTTTCGTCACGGTTAAGGTTTCGGATTAACACCTCTGCTGCTACCCCTTCTTCTGTTTCGGAGTCGGCAATGACAATTTCGAAGGCACGTTTTTTAGCCTCAAGGGGAAGCGATCTTTCAAATCTTCGGAAAATAACATCCCCCGAAACATTCAGATTAAAAGAGTTTTCGCCAAACCAATCGGCCGAAGCGTTAACGGAATACTCATTCCCCAAAGGCAGGGAGAAGGAGTAAACACCGGGTTCAATGGCTGTTCCCGAGAATTTTTGCTCTTTGTTTTCTGCGTTTTCAACGGTTATGATGGCATCTATCGGTTTGAATATTTCGCTATCGTACACCGAAACCACCAGTTCAATTCTCTCAAAAAGCTCAATCTTTTCGGGAGCATATTTCTTATCATCTTCCCGATAATCGACCATAAAACTTGCAAATGAAAATCCGCGCCTTCGGACGTCTACAATATAGTTTGACCCGTCGAGCAGAGGGAGTTCGAATTCGCCGGTCTGTGCATCGCTGTAGAATGTTCCCAGCACTTGCAGGGTTGTGGGTTCAAAAACGGTTAGAGTTGCGTCGATGGGGTTCCCGGTGGCCTGAGAAAGCACTTTACCTTTTGAGGGTAGGGTTTTATTTGGATGATAATTTTCGGGTAAAGTCATGCTGAAAATACTCCCAAACTCCTGCTTGCGTGCCTGCCATTTCCGCAGGAAGTAAATTTTCCCGTTAACAAATGTCGGGTTAATGTTTGTGGCTTCGGACGCTATTTCAGCCACTTTTAGCGGGACAAGCCAATTGTCCTGTAGTATTTCACTTGTGAAGAATATGTTGTACCCTTCGCGATATTGATCGGGGAGAATCGAAGAGAAAAAAACCGTTTTCCCGTCGATGCACACATTGGGGCCATACTCGCACCCCCTGTTAATCCCATCATGTAGGGGTTGAGGCACATTCCAACTATTGTCAGTATTTTTTATCGAGGAGAAAATCCTTTGGCACTGAGGTGAATCCTTCGGTTTTTTTATATTTTCATCGCTAATCCTACGGGAGAAGAATAGTCTATCCTCCCCGGGGGTTATGGAGGGATACAATTCGTCTTCCTCCGTATTGATGGGGCTGCCAATGTTTATCGGCTCACTCCACCCATTGGGCCCACGTTTGGAGTAGTAAATATCGAAACCGCCTTTAGAGTCGGGGAAATTGGCATGGAAAAATAAAAGTTTACCGTTGTAATTAAGCGATGGCCCTTCAATATTGTACCCATCACCATGATGTTTGTTAATGATGTCTATGGGTTGCACCTCACTCCAAACACCGTTTTCGAGACGTGTTTCGTAAAGTTGGTTTTTGCCAATAATGGTAAAGGATATAACCATGTAATCTTCGTCTTGATTGATGGTAAAGCCCTGAACACTCTCCCAGGTACCAACTTTTTGAGGTACTTCAACCTGTGCAAAAAGATGGATTGAAAATGTTGAAAGTAACATTAATAATGCGTTGTGAAAAATGAACAAGTATTTAGCCCTGCCCTTATGTGCCATGTTGTTAAGAAATTAATAAAGTAATTGTCTTATCATTCAAATTTACTGCTAAATTATGTAAAACTATTTTAAAATCTCAGCTAAGAGACAGGTTGGTTAAAAAAAATGCCGTTTCAAGCGCTATTATTGACATAAATTTGATTTTGTGTTATTAAAAGTGGCACTATGATATAGTATTCGTGGCATTTTTTTAATTTAGCTAAAATTGCCACGCTTAATTAGCCCCATTTTCGAAACGTTATAAATCCTTTAAGATGAAAAAGCAACTAACTGTTTCCCTTGTATTTGCCTTGCTGGCATTCTCCGGTTTTGGCCAGCAAAGCGTTGAAGAGTTGAAGGCATCCCTTAAGCAGCAGACCAATGCAGCTGCCCGTATGCACATTCAGCTGGAGATTGGCGATCTTTTCCAGAATACCAATCCCGATAGTGCATTGTATTGGTACAGGTTGGCCATCCCGTCCAATATCCACGATTCAACTTTTTTTGCTACCTGGCTGGAGAGCTCAGGCGACGCCGAGAATTACTATTTGGCCGTGGCCTTGGCCCGTTCGGGGTTAATCATGGCACAAAAAAGGATGATAGATGAGGGTGCGCAGAACCTGTCGCTGGCAGTTAGCCTTGCCATTGGCATTGGTCAGCAGCAGTTGGCGCTTTATGCTTCCGACAATCTGGCTGTAGTGTATGCCAAAAGTAAAAATCCGCTTATGGCCATACAAAGTTTTGAGCAGTCGCTGTCCATATATAAAGAGCTGAATGACGAAAAGGGAATAGTTTACTGTTTGGGCAACCTGGGCGCAATTAATGCCAATGAAAAAAAATACTATCAGGCGGCTGAGTATTATGAGCAGTTGCTGAAAATTCAGGAGCAAACCCTTGCTCCGCTCGAAACGCTTGATGATCTTATCAACATTGCGGCTTTATACACCCAGTTGGAAGAATTGGATAAGTCAAAGCCTTTCTGGGAGAGAGCCCTTGATGTGGCAATGCAGCTAAAAAATGATGAAAAAACAGCCCTCTGTTTAACCAATCTGGGGGCCATTGGATATAAAAATGGCGATATGGTTAGCGCTCAGACGTACTATTCTCAGCTGCTGAGCGTCGCTCAAAATATTCAAAACCAAAGCGATGAGGTGTTGGCTTTGAACAATCTGGCCACCATTAGCTATAATCTTGGGGATTTAAACAAATCGGTACAGTACTGGGAAGAAGCCTTAGCCCTTGCGTCGAAAATAGGCAGGGTGCAGGTTGTGCTCGATGCCCTGATTAACTTGAGCAACATTAACTTCCAATTGGAAAATTTCGAGAAATCATCGCAATACCTTGAACAGTACGTAAGCATCGGCAAGCAGGTTGGGACTCCCCAATCCCTTGCGCAATCGTATATTGGAATAGCCGAAATACAGGAAAAAATAAAGGATTATACTCGTGCCCGCGGATTCTATCAGGAGGCATCGAAAATTTATAATGATATTGGGGATAAGGCAGGGGCTGCCAATGTTAATGTCCTAATTGGCAGAAGTTTTCTTAAGGAGCAGCGCTACTATGCTGCCATGGATTTTTTCAAGGTTAATATCGATGGCGATGGCTCGCTCCCCTCTTTGGTGCTGGGCGAATCGTACCATGGCATGGCCGATCTTTTCCGACTGCAGATGCAATATACCATTGCTCTCGAGAATTATCAGAAGGCCAAAGATTTGTATATGGAGGCTGGCAATCTTAATCAGGCATCGGTGTGCCTTAATACCATGGGTTTAATCCAGCAGATTGCGGGAGATTTCCCAAAATCTATAGCACACTACGAAACAGCCCTTGGCATTGTTAAGGAAATGGGCAACAGGGAGGGTATGGCAGCAATCTACAACAACTTGGGGGTGGTGTATCGGCAGCTGGGTGACTTGCCCAAGGCGCACGACTCGTACCAAAAAGCACTTGCTATATACTTAGAGTTGAATAACCAGGAAGGAGCATCGTATGGTTATAATAACTTGGGAGTAATTTTCGAACAATCAGGCGATTATGACAAGGCTAACGAATATTATGAAAAATCTTTAGCCATTAAACAGAGCTCTGATGACAAAGGTGGGCTTTCGTCCAGCTTGATGAATATGGGTAACGTTTACAAGCACTTGAAAAAGTACGACAAGGCCGAAGAGTTTTACAACCAATCGTTGGCAATGTGCAAAGAGCTGAATGATAAGCAGGGCATTGCCCTGACTCTGGGAAGTTTGGCAGCTCTTAAGCTTGAAATGTATGATTACAATACTGCCGTTGATTATGCCAACCAGAGCCTGGCAGTTGCGCAGGAGATAGATATGCAAAGCGTGATTAAGGAGGCGTACAGGCAGCTGGCATGGGCTCACAATGCAACCTTTGTTCCCGAATGGGCCGAAGAGGCCTATCTCAACGTAATCAGCATGAACTACAAGGATATAAACCGGAATTTTTCCATACTCTCCGAAAGTGAAAAGGAGTTGTTTTTCAAAACCATTGCTGAGGACTTCGAGAGATTTCACTCATTCGCTTTGCAAAGGATGGCTACAAACCCCACAATTACCGGAGAGGTTTATAACAATCTCCTACGGAACAAGGGCCTTCTTCTCAAATCGGGGACGGCCATGAGGAATGCCATTTTGGGAAGTGGTGATGAAAAGCTCATCCAGCTCTTTGAAAATTGGATACAGGTGAAGCAAGAGGTGGCTAAACTCTATGCCCTGCCTATTCAGGAGAGAACAGCCGACCCGGTGGAACTGGAGAAAAAAGCCAATGAGTTAGAAATATCGCTGGTAAAAAGCTCATCGGAATTTAGCGATTTTGAAAAATCGTTGCGTATTGAATGGACCGATGTAAAGCATGGGCTTAAGCAAGGGGAGGCGGCCATTGAATTTACAAACTTTACACATGGACGCGACAGCGTATTGTACTGCGCCTTGATTATCACTACTGATTGTGAGAACCCATGGATGGTTCCACTTTTTGAGGAGCGTCAGCTGGTGAATATTCTCGGCAGCTATGCAGGGAACAACTATCAGTATATCAATAGCGTTTATGGAAAGAATAACCAACCCAATACCGCTCTTTACGATATCATCTGGCGTCCCATGGAGCAGTATTTGAAAGACATCGACAATATCTACATTTCGCCGGGTGGTCTGTTGCACAAGGTTTCATTCTCAGCTCTCTGCACGGGTGAAAATAGTTACATCATTGACCATTGTAATCTTTTCCTCCTGAGCACGACAGCTAAAGTTACAAGTATGGAAAAGTTTTTGGTTGATGGGGAGACGACTTTTGGCCTTTTTGGCGGCATAACCTATTCAACCATACCTGCTTCCGGAGAAACATGGAATTACCTTAAGGGAACGTTAGACGAAACTCTGATGATTGACGGGTTGCTCAAGGAACTGTTTTCGCACGTTGAACTGATTACCGATACTTTGGCCACTGAGGAGAGGTTTAAATCGTTGGCACCACAATGTCAGGCTTTGCACTTGGCCACGCATGGCTTCTTTTTCCCCGACCCGGAAGAGATTAAGATGGCTGTTGAATCGGTGACAGAGGAGGGAGAAGTGGAATTCCGAGGAGGAACTCCCAACTTTGGGTATAACAACTTTGTGCAGAATCAAAACCCCCTTATGCGCTCGGGACTTGTGTTTGCAGGGGTAAACGATTACTGGGGCGGGGCCAAAGCGGTGACAGGCGATGATGGTGTGCTCACGGCATTGGAGGTTATCAACATCGACCTGCGCAAGAATAAGCTTGTTGTTCTTTCGGCTTGCGAAACCGGGCTTGGCGATATTGCAGGAAGCGAGGGGGTTTACGGTTTACAGCGAGCTTTCAAAATGGCTGGTACCAATTTCCTGATCATGAGCCTATGGCAGGTTCCCGATAAGGAAACATCAGAGTTTATGCAGACTTTTTATTCACTTTTAACTCAGGACAAGGATCTGCAGAAAGCATTTACTCAAACGCAGAATATAATGCGGCAACAGTACGATCCATATTTCTGGGCAGCGTTTGTGCTACTGGAGTAAATTGGATGATTGGTGTTTTGTTAAGTGCTTAAGTTTCGCAAGCTTCCTACAGACCGCTTTCATTTTCATAGAGTATGTTTTTCCAGGCATTCCATATCCACGTTCAGCAAGTTGGATGGTACGGCTATAATCTCTGTGAATGTCAGTCATATTAGCACTGCTATGATCAGCTTCAGGCTATCCCTTGCGTTGTACCAAACGGCTTGTCTCCCGTTTTGAAATCGCTGAAACGCCTCGTCACCGATAGCCGGTTGTCCTGCTACATATATTGCCTTGTGGCACTGCCAGCGGCGTGAATCGATGCATCGAACCAGCTTGCTGTGAGGATTGTACTGAGCATTTACGGCCTGTAAAAAGCCAATTCGCCAGATGTAAAAAGCCAAAGAACCTAAGCGAGGTTAAAAATGGTCTCCATAGCCTTTTCTCAGGAAGAGAAAAAGTTTTTTTAAATAAATTTTTATACCTTTGGTAAAGCGTGTTACTTGTTTTGAATTTTTAGGGCAAGGTTGTTGATATTCACCGACTACGCCAAGGGTTATATTGTGTTTTTGTCTATTAGCAAGTTATCTTACTTGCAAAGCTTGAGGTAATAACATTCAACGATAAATTGTCAACCCTAAACCCATCCAAAAACATGAAAAGTTCAATCCAAATTCTAGCTTTAACTGCATTGCAGTTGATGTTCATCCATTCATTTGCGCAGGACTGGCAATACTATGATTCCTTAAGCGTACAGAATCAACTTAATAATGAATGGGATGCAGCGATAGAGAATGCTGAAAAAGCACTTCAATTAGTAGAGGAAAAATTTGGAGTAAACGATACAACCTATGCCAATGCCTGTTACGTTTTAGGGTTAATCTATAGAAAAATAGGAGATTACAAGTTGGCCAAAGAATACTACTCCAAAACAAAGGTTATTAGAGAAAATCTTTTGGGAAAAGAGAACCATAGCTATGCTGAAATATGCAATGGTTTAGCGTTGTTAAATTAGGTTGCTGGGGGAGTATTCTGCGGCAGAATCTTTAAATAAAGAGGCCATTGACATTTATGAAAAGTTAGAGGATGATGTAAGCCCTGATTATGTTACCTCCTTATCAAATCTTGCTACGCTTTACCGAACAATGGGAAATCTCAATGCAGCCGAGCCACTATATGTCAAGGTTAAAACCATATATGAAGAAAAATGTGGTAAAGAACACCTCCTTTATGCACGGAGTTGTAATGGTCTTGGAGTATTTTACTTGGAGGCGGAAAATTATGATTTGGCTGAATCCCTTTTAATAGAGGCCAAGAATATTCGTGAAAAATTGTTAGGCAAAGATAACGAGGATTACGCTAATAGCTGCTCCAATTTAGCAGCGTTATATCAAACTGTAGGAGATTATAAGGCAGCCGAGGAATTGCACCTTGAGGGAAAAGCTATCAGGGCAAAGGTACTGGGTACGAAACATCGAGACTATGCTGAATCTTGCAACAACCTGGGTCAACTATATAAAGAAATTGGAAATTTTGCATCGGGCGAACCACTTTTAATTGAGACTCTAGAAATACTAAAGAGTACTTCGGGTGAAAAGAATATGGATTACGCGGCTGGATGTCAAAATTTAGCATCTTTTTATCGGGCAATGCACAATTATCCCGCTGCTGAATCATATTATATTAAGGCAAAGGATATTGCTGAGCAATCAGTTGGAAAAGAAAACTTTAAGTATGCAACAATTACAATGGGACTGGCTTCCCATTACCACGATATCGGAAAATTCGATATTTCGGAATCACTTTGCCTTGAAGCAGCAAAAATTATTGAAAAAATGCTTGGTAAAAATAATGTTTCCTATGCAGTGGCAATAGGAAACCTGGCATCTTTCTACCGCGATAAAGGAGATTATAAAACTTCTGAAGCATTTTACCTTGAGGCTCAAAATATTTATAAGATAAAACTGGGAAACCAGAATCCACACTTAGCCACCAACTATTCTAATCTTGGTTACATGTATGGAGCTATGGGTAATTATGCAGCATCGGATTCACTATATACTCAAGCACTTCAAATAAGGGAAAAGCAGCTGGGGAAATTACACCCCTCTTACATAGGAAATTGTTTTAGCCTGGCTTACGTTAACCATTTAAGCAAAAATAACCTATTAGCCGAAAAATATTTTACTGAGGCCATGTCGTTGGCCACTAAGACTATGTTAAGAAATTTTTCTTTTATGTCTGAGCGCGAAAAGGAGTTATACATACAAACAGAGTCAAAGTTTTTTCATAATTTCTATTCGTTTTGTATGGATAGAAAAATGGAAAATCCTGAAATTATTTCTGATACTTACAACCATGCTATTCAGCTAAAGGGATTGCTTTTAAAATCGTCAACTGCTCTGCGGTCAGCCATATTGTCGAGTAAAGACTCATCGCTAATAGCCATGTATAAAAAATGGATTTCGCTGAAAAAGGAAATCTCAACACAATATTCTATAGAAATATCAAAACGTAAAAAGAATCCCGAGGAGTTGGAGAATCAGGCCAATACGCTTGAAAAGGATCTGGTTCGCCAATCGCAACTATTCAGCGACTTTGAAAAAATGCAGAGCATAACGTGGGAAAGCGTAAAGAAAAACCTTAAACCAGACGAAGTTGCCTTTGAGTTCATCCACTTTGCCCAAACGGGCAAAAAGGATACTGTGCTCTATGCGGCGCTGATAGTAAAACCCGATTCGCAGTACCCTGAAATGGTTTCCCTATTCGTAGAAAAAGATTTGGAAAATATTTTGGGAAAGTTTACCACAAATAACCTGGGCTACGTGAACTCCATTTACGGAACGAACAGCGAGGTCAACACACAGCTATACCATTTGATATGGCAACCGATGGAGGAATATCTTGGCCAGGCCAAAACTATATACCTTTCACCCAGCGGATTACTCCACAAGGTATCCTTTGCCGCCATTGCTAAGAGCGAAAACGTTTACCTGTGCGATGAGTACAGGCTGAACATCCAGTCGAGCACAGCCAAGGTTGCTCTTACTGAGCATTTTGCCATTGGAAAGGATTGTAGCGCAACCGTATTTGGCGGCATTAACTACAACACAGATCAAATCGATGAGGAGGTTTGGAGCTACTTAGAAGGAACCAAGTACGAAGCCGAAAAGATTAAGACCTTGTTGTCAAAGAAAAAAATCAATACCACAATTTTCGTTGGAAATGAATCGACCGAGGAGAAGCTAAAGAATAGTTCTGGCAAAAGCAATATTTTGCACATCGCCACGCACGGTTTTTTCTTCCCCGATCCGCAGGAGGAGCTTCTGGCTCTGGCCAAAGGGATGGAAGTCGGTGAGGTTTCATTTCGTGGGGGACGCAGGACGCGAGGCTTTGGTGTTTGGGGATTCGTGCGTAATCCCAATCCGCTGATGCGGTCGGGCTTAACCTTTGCCGGAGCCAACCAGATTTGGACCGACAAATATGTAAGCAGCGATCATGATGGTGTGCTCACTGCCGAGGAGGTGATCAACTTAAATATGCGGAAAACCGATCTTGTTGTGCTCTCCGCTTGCGAAACCGGACTGGGCGATATAAAGGGTAGCGAGGGTGTTTACGGCCTGCAGCGTGCATTCAAAATGGCTGGAGCCAAATTTATCGTTATGAGTTTGTGGCAGGTGCCCGACCGTGAAACCGTGGAGTTCATGGAAACTTTTTACGCCAAACTGTTGAAACAGAATGATATTCGCAAATCTTTTACAGAAACACAAAAGGAAATGCGCCAAAAATACGATCCCTACTTTTGGGCTGCCTTCGTTCTGGTTGAGTAATTGGATATAATGAGAGAACAAATTGTTTTTCAGATTTTCTTTATGTGAAGGAGATTTTTATTTGAAGTAAGTATTGATTTTTTATTAAAAAGGCACTAAATTTGTTTTTAGTTCTAATTGATAGCCAATAAAATCACACAATAAAATCCATATGCCATGAAAAGATTAGTTTTACTACTCACTATGCCGCTCTACGTTTTCGTAGTATCGGCTCAGGTTCCCTTCAAGGTAATCACCGTTAACGGTGAAATTATTGCTACCAAAGCAAATGTGACCTTACAGAATGGGATTGAAGTGTCGAGCGACGACAACTTCGATTTTCGTAAACCCAACTCAAGGGCTGCCATGATCAACTCGGAGCGGGGAAGGATTGTACTTACCGAGCAGAACGCCTCCGATGCTTTTTCGAAAGCGGCATTTGCTCCTCCCATCAGTTCCATCAGCTCGCGTAGTGCAACCTTGTCAAACATTGCTGACCTAAAAAATACTTTCGACGACAAGGTGCTTATTATCGAGAGTATGAAGTTGAAGGTTGGAGCGGATGAATTCCCCATGGAGGACAATAAATTCTTCTACATTAGGTACACATACAACGATGAAACGGTAAATAAGAAATTGACATTTGTCAACGATACGCTTATCATCGATAAAGACGAACTTTTTTCGGTTGACGGGAAGGCTATTGATAATTCCGGTGTCAGTCAGGTGAGTTTATATTACTACCGTAAGGGGGAGCAGAAGCCCGAATCCATTCTGATTAACACTTTTGAGCCTGTTTTTGTTAATAGTCAGCAGCTTAAGCCCGAAATAGATATCATTTACAAAGAGTTGAAAGGCAAGTCGTCTGAAATGTTACTGTCTGAGATCTACGATTATCTCAATATGTTTTATGGAAAGATTGACAAGGAAGATTTAAAAGTGTGGCTTAAGAAGGAGTATAAATCCGACTTTTAATATTGCAACATTGGAAAGCAAAGGGGTGTGAGGTTTTGTGCAACACCCCTTTATTTTTGAACACTGAAACCTTTCAAAACGTGAAAAAACTCGCTCTGTTTTTCGGCCTTGCCCTGTTTTTCATTTCCGCATTTGCCCAGCATACACGGCAACCCATCTCAAATTTTACACCAGCCGAATACGGACAGGGGTACTCATCGTATACGCATGCCGTAACCGAGGATGAAAATGGGCTAATATACGTAGGCACAGCTTTTGGTATTTTGCAATTCGATGGTACTTCGTGGAGATTTATTCCTGTTAAATCGGGCGTCCACGTTACCTCTTTGGCCTTTTTCAATAATACGGTTTACGTAGGGTCGCAGGGTGAGTTTGGATTTCTAAAAGCTAACGAAAACGGCAGGTTGGAATACCACTCCCTATCCGATAATCTATCGGAGGAAGATAAAAGGTTCACAGAGATATGGAAGGTACTGATTTGGAATAAACGTATTGTATTTCAGGCCGAAGAGAAGATTTTTGTTTACGCCAACGATTCTATTTCCGTTATTAATCCTGAAACCTCATTCTTCCTTGCGTATGTGGTAGATGATCAACTCTTTGTGAGGAGCAAGAATGTCGGTTTAATGGCATATGGCGAAAGCGGATTCTCATTGGTTCCCAACGGGCAAATCTTTGCCGATCTCAGGGTATTTGCCATACTCCCTTACAAGGAGGATTCCAAAGTAATTGTTACTGAGGAAGGAGGAATTTGGGCGTGGGAGAGCAACCATATTTATAAAATTAACACCGAAAAGGCAGTTGACAGCAAACTTGACAATTCCGAAATTATCGGCGGAAAGATGCTTTCCGATGGCAATTATGCCCTTTACTCCATGAAAGGAGGGGTACTTATATTAGACAAATCGTTTGGCATTATCACGGAGTACAACGAGAACACGGGCATGCTCTCGTCTGATATTAAGGATATTATAGAAGATGAATATGGCAACCTATGGGCAGCTACCCAGATGGGCGCCAGTAGAATACTCTACACCTCGCCCTTCTCTTATTATAATCAGTCTTCAGGGCTGTACGGAACGGTGCTGGCCGTCGGTAGAATGGGAAACCACCTGCTTGTGGGCACTTCGGTAGGACTTTTCATCGATCGGCCCTTGGGTATGAAAGTTTTTGAAGAGGTAGAAATAACCAAAGGAAGTGGCAGTATTTGGGCCATGGAGAAATCCCCCCAAGGTCTATGGATAGCCACCGATAAAGGGCTTTGGCTGTATGATGGCAAGAGGTTTACAGGTATTAATCACCAAAATTCGAGTAGCATCAGGTATATCCGTGAGCTCAATTGGATAATTTCGGCGGGCTATGGAGGTTTGCAAATTATTGATGCCAAAACCCTACGGCAACTTAAGAGCATTGAAGAGGTGGGGGGAGATATTTACGGGATAGCCTACAAATTTGATAAGAAAACCCGTTCGGTCGAAATATGGTTAGGCTCAAAAACCAGCGGCATTTTTCAACTTATCATTTCCCCTTCCTTAAAATACAACCTTGATTTCTTTGGCCCCGAAGATGGCCTGCCATCCGATTGGGTTTGTGCCTATCAGGCAGGGAATGATGCGGTGTTTGCCACCTCCGAAGGGATGCTTAGGTTTGTTTACCCCGAGGAAATATATAGCTTAATGGGTGACAATTCCATGAGCATCGAGGACATTAGGGGCTACTTTGACATTGTGGATTTACCCAAATACTCGCACGATAAATCCATAACTGCCTTTCTTTTTGGCAACGAAGATTCATATGCAGCGCTGGATTATCATGTGCATTCTATTTCCATGTCCGATAGCATACCCAACAGTTACGATTATGTTACGCTGCAAATGGGGCGAATAAATACAATAGCCAAACAGGACAATGAACTCTACGTGGGTGGCGACCTGGGCTTATGCATTGTGAATCAGAACAAGCTGATTAAAACCTACTATGCCAAACCCCATATCCTTTTACGCAAAGTAATCATTGGACAGGACTCTATCATTTGGCATGGTGATGTACAAATTGGCGGAAAGCAATTTGTTATTCCCTTTTCACTGAATACTTTAAGTCTCGATGTTGCCTCAACTTACCATGATAATGGCATTGGTGCACAGTATTCGTGGATGATCAAGGATGTTGATAAGGGCTATACCCGTTGGACTCCACTGGGAAATATTGCCCTTTCCAACCTTCGGGAAGGGGAATATGAGTTGTTAATGGTGGCTAAGAATATTCACGATGAGCAGGGAAATGAGATTAAATTCAACTTCAGGATATTGCCACCCTGGTATCGCAGTGTATGGGCCTACATTCTATACACCATCATTTCCATAGCTTTGATAATACTGATAATTCAAATTAACATCAGAAGGCTGAAGGCACAAAACCGCCGATTGGAAGAGATAGTCAGGCAGCGCACAAAAGAGGTGGTGGAACAGAAGGAGCGGATAGAAAACATCCTGGAGGATATTCGCTCAAGTATTAACTATGCCCAGCGTATCCAGCAGGCACTTCTTCCCAGTCGTGAGCTGATCAAGGAGTACCTGCCAAAGCATTTTATAATCTTCAAACCGCGTGATGTGGTCAGCGGCGATTTCTACTGGGCTGCAAGGATAAAGCATTGGATTGTTGTAACTGTTGTGGATTGCACCGGACATGGTGTCCCCGGTGCGTTTATGAGTATGCTGGGGATGTCGTTCTTGCACGAGATTGTGAGGAAGGAAGAGGTAGTTAATGCTGCCCATGTTCTTATTGAACTTCGTAAAGCCGTAATCGAGGCGTTGAAGCAAACAGGCAAGCAGAATGAGCAGAAGGATGGGATGGATATGAGCCTTGCTGTGATCAATCTGAATAGCAAAAGGTGTTGCTGGGCCGGGGCCAATAACCCTCTTTACATTGTCCGCAGCAACGGCAATGGAATGGATAAAGAGCAGTTGGAGGATGAAGGCAGGAACAAATTCTTCTTTTTTGAGAATTGCTACATGCAGGAAATTAAAGCCGATAAGATGCCAGTGGCCATCCATACCTTTATGGACGACTACACAAACCATGAAATCGAATTGCATGAAGGCGACAGGATTTACCTGTTCACTGATGGGTTTGCCGACCAGTTTGGAGGCCCCGATTACAGAAAATTCATGGCCAAATCGTTGAGGGCATTGATTGCCGATACTTTTAATGCGCCTATTGCGCAGCAGGGAAGCCAAATGGAACAAGTTTTAAATGAATGGATTGCTTCGGCAGGCGATAGGGCAGAGCAGATAGATGATATTACCCTAATGGGTATCGAGATTTAAAATGTTTTGGCTGACTCACGATACTTAACCAACCACTTTCAGCTTGGCAAATTTAAGCAGTAGGGTCTTTTTCCCTGCCGATTGGAATTCTATGGTGGCCTTCCTGTTCTGACCCTCCCCCTCCACTTCGAGAACTACTCCTGCTCCGAACCTTCCGTGGAGAACCTTGGCGCCAACTGCAAGGGAGTCGATTTCAGGATCAGGCGGAACTGACCCCGGTTCGTTGTATTGCGGTTGTTGAAGGCGAACCAGTTTCTTGTACTCGCCCTTTGGTGAAAAACTCCCCTTATTACTTCCCTGATAAGCCCCGTAAGGTGGTCGTTTGGCTGTCGGTGTCGTGGAGTAGTCGCTAAAATCCAATGAAAAATTGTCCGTTTCCCTTTCAAGCCTTGCGCTTTCTACCCAGCGCTGGTCAATCTCCTTAATGAATCTGCTGGGTGCGCAATGGGTCAGATTGCCCCATTTGTAACGGATCTGTGCATGCGATATGGTTGCAAGTTTAGCAGCTCTGGTTAGGGCAACATAAAACAGCCTTCGTTCCTCCTCAATCTCATCGGGAATGCCAACCGATAATCTGGAGGGGAAAAGGTCCTCCTCGACCCCGGCAATGAACACGTAGTCGAATTCCAAACCTTTGGCCGAGTGGATGGTCATAACCGAAACCTTATCCTTATCCTCGGGCTTATCGGTATCAGCATCGGTCAGCAGCGATACGTTGGCCAGGTAATCGGCCAGCGAAAGGGCTTCGGTTATCCCTTCCCTCCTTTGCGAATCGACATACTCTTTAATGCCATTCAGTAGTTCCTCAAGGTTCTGCAACCTCGATATCCCTTCAATGGAGCTATCCGATTTAAAATCGTACAGCATCCCCGATTCAACCACGATGGTTCGTGCCGTCTCATATGCATCGTCGGTGAAAATGATGGACCTGAAACGGGATATTAAACCGTGAAATTCAACCAGCTTTTTCAGGGCGGCAGGCTTTACCCCGGGGTTCACCCGGTGTAAATTCTCAATGGTGGACCAAATGCTATGATTCTTGCTATTCGATTCCCATTCCAGACGTTCTACCGTGGTTTCGCCTATTCCACGCGGTGGGAAGTTGACAATCCGTTTTAACGATTCGTCATCGTGGGGATTTACGGCCAACCTGAAGTATGCCAGAATGTTTTTAATCTCCTTGCGCTGGTAAAACGAAAGGCTTCCGTAAACCTTGTATGGGATATTGCGCTTTCTGAGAGCCTCCTCAAAAATTCGCGATTGTGCATTAATACGGTAAAGCACGGCAAACCTATTGTATGCTACGTGATCGCGGTGGCAAATTTCGCTAATGGTATTGGCCACCATCAGTCCCTCTTCATGATCGTTGTATGCCTCAATAATCTTAACCTTTTCGCCTTCGTCGTTGGCCGAAAAGGCTACTTTCTGTATTTGCCTCTGATTCTTGGCAATCACGCTGTTGGCAGCATTCACTATGGTCTTGGTTGAGCGGTAGTTCTGTTCCAGTTTGAATAGCCTATAGTTCGGATAGTCGTTTCTGAAATTCAGGATATTCTCAATCTTGGCGCCCCTGAACGAGTAGATGCTTTGAGCGTCGTCGCCAACCACGCATACATTCTGCCGCGTTGCGGCCAACTTTTTGACAATCAGGTATTGGCTATAGTTTGTGTCCTGATACTCGTCAACCAGTATGTAGTGAAACTTTTCCTGATACTTGGCCAATACCTCGGGATAGTCGCGGAACAGAATATTGGTATTAACCAGTAAATCATCAAAATCCATTGCCGAGGCCCTGAAGCAACGTTGTGCATATAGAGCGTAAATATGGGCCATTTCGGGTTTACGGGCTTGCCTGTCGTAGCCAACAAGTTGTGCGTTGGCAGCATACCCCTGCGGGGTAATCAGGTTGTTCTTGGCCCACGAAATGCGCCCCATTACCTCGCTCACCTTGTAGGTGTTTTTATCGAGGTTTTGCTCTTTGATAATGGTTGCCAGCAGGTTTTTCGTATCGGAAGTATCGTACACGGTAAACGTTTTGGGGTAACCCAGCTTATCGCTTTCCATGCTGAGTATCCGCATGAATTTGGAGTGAAATGTACCCATCCAAAGCTGTCGTGCCGTTATCTCATCGACCAAGCCGGCAATGCGGGCCTGCATTTCACGGGCGGCTTTATTGGTAAAGGTCAGGGCCAGAATATTCCATGGCGGCACGCCCTGCTTAAGCAAATGGACAATCCGCATGGTTAATACCCTGGTTTTACCCGACCCGGCCGCTGCAATAATCAGTGCGGGGCCTTCGGTAGCCATCACTGCTTCGCGTTGTGCCGGATTCAGACCTTCCAAATACTCCATAAATTCTTTAAAATAGTTGCCTTCGCAAAATTACCCAGGGGTTACCTCTAATCCAAAATAAATGGGGCAATGTTATTAACACAAATTGACCCATGGTTGGGCTTGAATAAAAAAATGTTGAAAATATAATCCATACCCAAAAAATCCGTTTATTCTTTTGTTCCATCGCTATTCAGCTGGCTGATTGCGTAAAAAATTACTATCATTGTAGTTCTATTTTTTAAAAAGATTATCCGATGAGGGTTGTAAGGAAACTATTCCTATTAATCACTGTTCTTGGGGCTTTGGTGTCGGGAAAGGAGGCGCAGGCGCAACTTTTTTCTCCCGGCTGCGATTGGGTAGGCACAACCCAATATCAGTACGTTGCACCTGAGTTGCAAGACCCCATTTTTATCTTCTTTTCGTGGTTGGACAATCCGGGGCTCGGTAATCTCAGGGCACAATTTTCCGATTCGACGCATGCAACATACCTGTGGAGAAAGTACGACCCTGCACAACGGCAGTTTAATATTATTCAGGGGCAAACCGATTCGCTACTCATCAATTTAGAAAGGGGAGGGTATAGGGTTGAGGTTACCGTTGGCGATAGCACAGAGATATACACAGCATGGGTTATGATTGACGATGTGGAGATTGACCGGTTGGCCGTGTGGAACAATAACTGCGAAAGGCTGACACTGGCCCTGTTTTCAAAGCCAAATAATTTCTACGAGGTTAATTCAAATTACTTTACATACTACAATTACTATACGCCCATACATGCTCCGCTTACCGTACTGGGGCCTCGTGGATACTTTGGCGATTACACGTTCACCTCCAATCCCGATGAAGTGCCGGTGGATGAACTTTTACCCTTTCTGCAAAACTCACATTTAATTGATATTGAATTCGAAAGCCCGGCAAATCAATCGCTTCATGGCCCGCTTCACGATGCAAAGTATGAATTGGTAATCCACACCCCCTTTGGCAAGGGCGATTTACAGGTAGAAACCGAAGAAATTCCGGCCATTGCAACAAGGGCTGATTTTGAACTTTTTATTAATCAGCCAGTTGATGGGATTCCTGATTGGGTACCCGGTGGTGATAGCCCCTCGGGAGAAGCCCTGTTGGAAATTAAATTGGAAAGTTCATCGGAGAATGCCGATTCCATATACTGGAAGCTGCACAAGATTACAGAGTTGTATTCCAATACCAGCAAGGTTATCTGGAGCGACAGCTCGTACATGGAAAGCGGTAGGGAAGTATTTCCCCCTAAAGAGTTGATGGTTCCCGGCTTCTACAAGGTAGAACATTCGTCAAAGAAGTTGAGCTCGGGCTGTATTGATAAGTTGTTACTGCCATTCGACGAAAACAAATTTTTAGAGGTGGACTCATCATTTTTTAAAGGTGCTGCTATCCCCAACGTGTTTACTCCCAGCGGAGCCAATCCAACCTTTAAGTTCGTGCTTCCCGAGGATAATATCATGTCCATCAAAGATTTCAAAATAACCATATTCAGCCGTTGGGGTAATCGGGTTTACGCATACACGGGCGACCCCAAAACCTGGGAGGGATGGGACGGAAAGATAGATGGTACCAAAGGCGATGCTGCTGCTGGTGTGTACTATTTTGTTATTGAGGCCGTTGGATGGGATGGCAAGAGATATAGGAAAGGGCAGTACAAGGGTTTTCTACACCTCTTCAGGTAGCCGTTTCTACCTATTCCTTCTTATTCTTACCGTTGTAATGCATACGGTACTTTACCTCTCAATATAATCATCGAAATTTCAGCCTGTTTGGTAAATTGTATCTCAATTTGTCCTTAATTCAAAAATGATTTGCTATTTTTGAATGGGACTAAAATAATACAACTATGCTGACAGAAACAGTTTCTCAATACTTTGAGGGAAGTATCCGTAATAATTGGGATTTTAAAGCGCTATCCGATTACAAAGGTGAAACATTGGCATACAGCGATGTGGCCCACATAATCCATCGCGTGCATAGCTTTTTTCAGGCTGCAGGCATTAAGCCCGGCGACAAGGTTGCCCTGCTGGGCAAAAATTCGGCCCGTTGGTGTACGGTTTATCTGGCAACGGTTTCCTATGGAGCAGTGATTGTTCCTATCCTGCCCGATTTTAAACCCGCCGATGTGCAGGGAATTGTTACCCACTCCGATTCCATCCTGCTCTTTGCCGAGCAGTCGTTGTTCGATGCACTGGATTTTGAGCAGATGCCCATTCTGATGGGTGCACTCAGGATAAACGGATTTTCCATATTGGCTCAGCGTTCCGACCAGTTCGTGGGGGCGGTTAACGAGTCCAAACTGGACAAACCCTTCGACGTCAATCCCCTTAAGGCTGACGAGTTTAGATTACCCCAGATTGAAAACGATAAACTGGCTGTTATCAGCTATACGTCGGGCACTACTGGCTTTGCAAAGGGTGTGATGATTCCGCACAACAGCTTGGCTGCCAATATTCGGTACGCCCAAAGGAATATGCCTCTCAATCCCGGTGATCCCATCGTTTCTTTTCTGCCTTTAGCCCACACCTTTGGCTGCGCTTTCGAATTTTTATTCCCTTTCACCCTTGGGTGCCATATAACCATACTTACCAAAACCCCTTCGCCACAGGTGATTCTACAGGCATTTCACGACGTGAAGCCTGCGCTGATCCTGTCCGTACCACTGGTTGTTGAGAAGATATTCAAGAAGCAGGTGCTCCCCATTATCAGCAAACCGATAATGAAAGTGATTCTCAATATTCCGGGGATTAACCGGATTATCCTTAATAAGATTCATACAAAGCTATTCAATGCCTTTGGCGGTAATTTCAAGGAGCTGGTGCTGGGCGGTGCTGCCTTTAACCCTGAGGCTGAGCATTTTTTCAAAAAGATTAAGTTCCCCTTCACCGTGGGTTATGGTATGACCGAGTGCGGACCCCTTATCAGCTACCACAACTGGCGTGAGAATCCCATTGGCTCATCGGGTAGGATAGTAGATACTCTGGAGATTAAGGTCGATTCGCCCGATCCGGCCAAAGTGGCAGGCGAGATAATAGTGCGGGGGGAAAACGTGATGTATGGCTACTACAAAAACAAAGAAGCCACCGACGAGGTTCTCGATTCCGATGGCTGGCTACACACCGGCGATCTGGGATTAATGGATAAACTGGGAAATATTTACCTCAAAGGGCGTATTAAGAGCCTGCTGCTGGGTGCCAGCGGAAAGAATATCTACCCCGAGGAGATAGAATCCATTTACAATAATAAGTTTGGCGTTGCCGAAACCGTGGTGGTACAACGCAACGAGAAACTGGTTGCCCTTATCTACCCCGATATGGATTTTGTGAAGAACGAAAATCTGTCTAACGACGATTTGAAGAAGTTGTTCGATGAGTACAAGAAGGAGATTAACGAGCAGATTCCGGCCTACATGAACGTTTCGCAGGTGGAAATCCATCAGGAGGAGTTTGCCAAAACGCCCAAGAGAAGTATCAAGAGATTCTTGTATAAGTAAGATATTATCTTTTGCCTAAACGTATTCGGCAAAAATAGTCACACTAAAGCGATATAACCCAAGGTTATATCGCTTATTTCTTGTTGCGGTAGCCGTACTGCTATTGCCCTTCAACTATCACGATTTTGTCAATGGCATCGCCTTGCCTGATTTGGTCAATCACTTCGAGCCCCTCGTACACTTTACCAAAACAGGTATGATTGCGATCGAGATGGCTGGTGTTGTTGCGGCTGTGGCATATAAAGAATTGTGATCCTCCGGTATTACGCCCCGCGTGGGCCATGGAGAGTACACCACGGTCGTGGTACTGCCTGTTGCCATCCAGTTCGCAGTCGATGCTATACCCGGGACCGCCTGTTCCTACGCGCCTGTCGGTCATATCCCTTGAAAAGGGACATCCACCTTGTATCACAAAGTTGGGAATGACCCTGTGGAACGCAAGTCCGTTGTAGAACCCTGCCTCGGCAAGCTTAATAAAGTTGGCCACCGTATTGGGGGCATCATCAAAGTAAAATTCAATCTTCATAACACCCTTTGGGGTGTGAATTTCTGCATGCTTCATAGTCTATGTATGCTATTAAGTGATTTGTGGAACTCAGGTGAATATTGATCAAAAGGATTCAAATGGATAAGTTTAGATTAGATTGCGTTGCTGCGCAAGGTGGTAAATCTGGTTGACAATTTCATCTGTGCTGAGGGTTGAGCGATTCAGTATGACATCGAAAAGGTGTGAGTCGGGCATGTTCCCTCGGAAAAATTCCAAAAACGTTTCTCTCCGCTTGTCGGTCTCTTTAACGTTGCTAGACGCTTCGGCGAGGGATATGGAGTAACGTTTTTTTATTGCATTGACCCTCCAGTTGAACGGTGCAATCAGCTTGATATGGATGGAGCGCTTGATATGCCTGGCAATCACACATCCTGCCCGCCCAACGATAATGGCATTGCCCTGCTCGGAGTAAGAACGTACTATTTGGGCAATCATCCTTTTTATCTGAATGTCACTCAGGTACTTGTCCTTTGAGAAGATGGATACTAAATCGCCAAACATCGATTTTTGCTCAGCACCAAAAATATGCGATATTTCCTCAGGCTTGACTTCAAGGGCCCTTGCCGCCTCATAAAAGACCTGATGGCTGATGAACATCCATTCCTCCCTTTCACCGGTCAACTTTTTACACTCGTTAATCTTTTTGGCAAGCTTTTCGGCAACCTCGCTGCCATAGCATCCATATTGCCTCGATATGGTAATCACGGGGCCAAGTTCGTGGACTATTTGTTCCTCCTTCCGACGAACCCTTTCGTGCATGTATCGTAGAAAGAGATTTTCCATGGTTTTTTTCTTCTAAATATACAAAAAAATGAAGAAACGTGGCATTTATTACAACCTAATTTTATAAAGATTTCTTTATTGAGTGAGTTGGAATAGGCGTGAATAAAGGGCTATCACCGTTTAAGAGAGGAAAAAAAAGCCCCGGACATTTCAATCCGAGGCTTGTATTATGACTGATTAGCACGGCTAATCTTCCTCTTCCTCCTCTTCGTATGCCTTCAACAGTTTTTCCTGAACATCAGCCGGAACCTGTTCGTAGCTGGAAAATTTCATATCGTAAGTAGCCCGTCCGCTGGTTAGCGAGGATAATGCGGTAGAATACTTACTCAACTCTGCCAAAGGCGTTCTAGCCTTGATTACCTCGAATCCTTTTTTGCTATCCATCCCAAGGATAATCGACCGTCTGTTCTGCAAATCGCTCATCACATCGCCCATTTTATCGGCAGGCACCAGCACTTCCACTTCGTAAATGGGTTCCATAATCTTTGGTCCGGCTACTTTAAACGCATTCTTAAATGCATTGCGACCGGCCAGTTTGAAAGAGATCTCGTTGGAGTCAACCGGGTGCATTTTACCGTCGTAAACGGCCACGCGGATATCGCGTGCATAGGAGCCGGTAAGCGGACCTTCCTCCATTTTCTCCATCACACCCTTGAGGATGGCAGGGAGAAAACGTGCGTCGATGGAACCGCCCACGATGCAGTTGTAGAAAACCAATTTGCCGCCCCACTCCAGCTGAATTTCCTCTTTCCCGCGAACGCTGATGTTAATTTCCTTATTGTTTACCTTGTACTTCACAGGATCGGGTGCCCCCTCAACGTGGGGTTCGATAACCATGTGAACTTCGCCAAACTGTCCGGCTCCACCGCTCTGCTTCTTGTGACGATAGTCAGCCTGGGCAATCTTGGTAATGGTTTCGCGATAGGGAATCTTGGGAGGAATAAATTCCACATCAATCTTGTAGAGGTTGAGCAGCTGCCATTTCAGAATGTTGAGGTGGTGTTCGCCCTGTCCGTGGACGATAATCTGCTTCAGCTCTTTTGAGTATTCAATGATAATGGTTGGATCCTCCTGATGTGCCCTGCTGAGGTATTCGCCCAGCTTTTCCGTATCCGATTCGTTTTTGGCCTTGATGGCTGTCCTGAACTTGGAGTTGGGAAATGTCATGGTCCCAAAATCAATGGATTTGCCGGGAGCACAAAGGGTGTGATTTGTTTTGGTATTTTTAAGTTTTACAGTGGCTCCGATGTCACCGGCTACCAGTTCAGTAACTTTATTACGGGTTTTACCGGCCACAACGAACAACTGCGATACCCTCTCCTTGCCATCGTTGGTAGTGTTTACCATATCCATTGCCTCGGTAATTTTGCCCGAAACCACTTTGAAGTAGTTAATTTCGCCTATGTGCTGCTCAACGGCTGTTTTGAAAACGAAAAGCGATGCGGGATCATTAACGGCACATTTCACCTCTTTACCATCAACCGTTTTCTCGGCAGGCATTTTATCGGGTGATGGGCCAACATTGATGATGAAATCAAGCAGGCGGTTGATGCCTATGTTGCGTTTGCTCGAAATGCAGAATACCGGGAACAGCCCCCTAGACAGCAGGCCGATTCGTATCCCCTGATGCATCTCCGCTTCCGACAGGGTGCCCTGATCGAAGAATTTTTCCATGAGGCTTTCGTCGTTCTCGGCTGCGGTTTCAATAAGGGCATTATTCATTTCTGTGGCTTTATCCATCTCTTCGGCAGGTATATCAAGCTCTTCACATTCACCCGACTCGCCTTTGTAGCGGTACATCTTCATGGAGATCAAATCGATGAAGGCATTGAAGTCGCTCCCTGCGTTAACAGGATATTGAACGGGGGTTACCTTAGGCCCAAAGCTTACTTTGAGAGAATCAATGGTTTGCTCAAAATTAGCCTTGTCGTGATCCAGTTGATTCACCGCAAAAATGATGGGTTTGTGGAGCCTTTCGGCATGACGGCCGAAAATTTCGGTACCCACTTCAACGCCATACTGGGAGTTGACAACCATTACTCCCATGTCAACAGGCCTCATGGCCGAAATGACGCCACCAACGAAGTCATCGGACCCCGGTGTGTCTATTATGTTGATTTTATGACCGTTAAATTCGGTGTAGAGTACGGTGGAAAAAATTGAACGTTGGTTCTGCTGCTCAATTTCGGTATAGTCCGAAACGGTACTTTTGGCTTCAATGGTCCCCTTACGTTCAATAACCTTGCCTGCAAACATCATACTCTCGGCAAGAATGGTCTTCCCTGCACCGGTATTGCCCAGTAAGGCTATGTTTCTGATCTGATCTGTTTGATAGGTTTTCATGTAACTTGCTTTATGGCTGTTTAACAATCTATTCTATATGGTTTTACGTTTCGTGGTAATCGGTTAAAAAAAAGTCCCCAAAAATACTAAAATTTTGTATTATACAAATATTGTTTGTTATTGATAACAAACCGGTTTAAATGGAATGTGAACTTCTGCCCGATTTTTGGCTTCGGCCTTCGATAAAGTTGATGAAAGAATTCGTAACCACTTTATTCCCTCCGGCGGTGGGATATCGACCGGTAAAGTACCAGTCGCCTTTATCATTTGGGCATGCCAAATGAAGATTCTCAATGGTTTGGAATACAATTTTCACCTTGGATCTGATACCCCTTGGCGAAATGATTTGCGCTATTTTATCGGAAATCTGTAACGGGGTAAAAGGTTTGTATATGTCGGTTACATAGTTCACCATTTCTTCCTTTGGCAAGTTTTGCTGTGCTTTACACTTATTGTACACGGAGTTTATGACGCTTTCCCTTCCACTCTCTTTCAGCAGCTCAATGGCCGCGCGGAATGCTGCAAATTCGCCTAAATTGCCCATGTCGATACCATAACAATCGGGGTACCTTACCTGGGGCGAAGATGAGACCACAACGATTGATTTGGGATTAAGGCGATCGAGAATGCGGAGTATGCTTTCTCTCAGAGTAGTCCCCCGAACAATGGAGTCGTCAATTACAACCAGATTGTCCACCCCCTCGCGAATGGTACCGTAGGTGATATCGTAAACGTGCCCTACCAGATCGTCGCGACCCTTTTCTTCGGAGATGAAGGTGCGCAGTTTAACGTCTTTCACGGCAATTTTCTCCACCCTTGGGCGTGGCGAAATGATTGCTTCGATTTGACCCTCGGTCAGGGAACCATTCCCTTTTTTAATCATGTGTGCCTTTTCCTTAAGCATATAATCTTCCACGCCTTTGAGCATGCCATAGAATGCCGTTTCGGCTGTATTGGGTATGAACGAGAAAACGGTATTCTCAAGGTCGTACTCAATGGTTTCGAGGATTGATGGCGTTAAGAGTTCTCCAAGTTTTATCCTTTCGCGATAGATATCCCTGTCCGTTCCACGGGAGAAGTATATGCGTTCGAATGAGCACGATTTGCGCTGTTGAGGCACTCTTACCTCTTGCATGTCAACGCTTCCGTTGCGTTTAATCACAAGCGCATAGCCCGGCTTTATCTCGTTAACCACATCAGTGCTGACATTCATTACGGTTTGTATAACCGGGCGTTCCGAGGCGGCTACCACAATTTCGTCGTCGGCATAGTAAAAGGCCGATCGGATACCCCACGGATCGCGGCATACGAATGCATCGCCGTGCCCAACCAGGCCGGCAAGCACATACCCCCCGTCGAAATCTTTTGTGGAGTCCTGTAGTATTTTCCCCAGATTCATGTTATCGGCAATTAGGTTGCTGATTTCACGGTTTTCAATGCCTTCGTTTTTGTACTGCCTGAAAAGCTGCTGATTCTCCTCGTCCAGGAAATGCCCAAGTTTCTCCAAAACGGTAACCATATCGGAGTAGTCTTTGGGGTGTTGGCCAAGTTCAACCAGCTTTTGAAACAGTTCGTCCACGTTGGTCATGTTGAAATTCCCTGCCAATACCAACGTCCGCGATTTCCAGTTATTCTCCCGCATTACGGGCTGTACGTAATCGATGATGTTATTCCCATAGGTCCCATAGCGTAAATGCCCAAGGTACAGCTCGGCTGCAAACGGAACGTTCTCCTTTGCCCAGGCGGCATCGTTGAGCAATTTGGGTTTTTCCCTCCACGGTGCAAATCCGGAATGAATGGCATCGAATACCTCGCTGATTGCAGATGGGGAATTGCTACGCATCCTGTCGATGTAACGATATCCGGGCTTAAGGCCAAGTTTAACGCTTGCTGCCCCTGCACCATCCTGCCCTCTGTTGCGCTGCTTTTCCATTAACAGGTAAAGCTTTTGTAGGCCGTACATCCAGTTTCCGTATTTCAACTGGTAGTACTCCAATGGCTTAAGCAGCCTGATTAGGGCAATTCCACATTCATGTTTTAGCTGGTCCGACATAAGGTGAAATGAACTATAATGCTGAACAACCTTTTCTCCGATACCCTTCTGATTAACGATTTCTTACCATTCTTCATACCCAATGCATTTTCGCTAACCCTTAAAGAGAGCAAGTGCCGATAATAAAAGGCCACGAACCTTCGGGGCTTCTGCTGTTGATTTGGTATTGCTCAATGGGGTAAGCATAAGCCGGCATGGTATGAGTATCAACACATAAGTTAGTTAAGAGCAGGAAAACTTATCCACTCGGCCACGATGAACGCCTTGGGATACTTTCGTTCAATTGTTTTCAAAAACTTCAACGCCTCATCACGGGTTCTGAAATCGCCGACCGATACTTTGTAATAGGGGCTGTCGAAAGTCCGGTAAACTGCAATTCCGGGGTAATTCTCCATGAATTCATCCATTGTCTCCTGCGAGACGGTTCGCGACTGTTGCCCTAAATCAAAATATATTCTTATGCGGAACCCTTGCATTCCCGGCTTAGAGGCATTGCGTATGTAGTATTCGTTAAGAAGGTTGGCTATGACCATGTCCTGGTTTATGGTTATTTTGCCCATTTCGGGATCGAAGGTTTCCAGCCGTTGAACTATTCCGTACTGATCCTGTGCGGGGGAAGTAAAAGGCGCAAGCCCTATAATTAAAAGCAGAGCGCATACTGAAAACAACCAACGACCGGATATTCTGCTCATATAATGTTGAATAAATGGTAAGATTAAATCAACTAAAAACAGACGCGCAAATTTACAACTTTTGAATTAGAGATTTACAAAAATATCCCACAATTGCTTATTATTTTCTATACGATGCCAACGGCCGATACGAAATGAATAATCAGTTGATTTATAGAGAATTCTTCAAATTCATGAACGGCTGACGTGCAATGGTAATCTTACGTCGAACGGGAAACGATTTCCCTTTGATGTATCCCTCCACTTCAATCCTGTCCAAAAAATTATCCCATGATCCGGAGGTGAACAATTTAAATGCATCGGCTATGGTAATTAATTCAATCTCAACGGGTATGCTGTAGGGTTTCCTTGAGCAGGGGATCAACTTAACGTGGTCGGTAATGCGAAAATCGCCAAGCGCTCTTTCGTTCATCCACACCTTGAACTCTATATCGGTAATGGAAATCTTGCGGGTGTTGGGGTTGTCAATTACCACTTCGAGGTTTAGCATTATCTTGTTCTTTTTAAGCCCCTTCAGCTTTACCTCATCAATGCTCTTTATGCTAATGTCATTAATTTTCCCGCATCCTGTTAAGAGTAAAAAGGCTATGGGGATGAGTAAGCTGATGACCTTTGAAAAATATCTGCCGTTCATAATTTTTGGTTTCAATGGTAAAGAATAACAGGTTATGAGCATGCTTGCAAGCCCGATGCCAAGGTATGATAAATAGGATTAAGGGAATTTATTTTAATTCTTTTTAGCTCTCAACGTTCAATCAGCCGATAATCGTTCGGGTTGCTTCAACTCTCCTTCTCCATGGCGCTGAGCAGCTCCTCTGTCATCTCAATGTTGTGGTACACATTCTGCACATCGTCATTGTCCTCAAACTCCTCAATCAGCTTAAGGACTTTCATGGCTGCTTGCACATCCATACGCTTGTAATCGTTGGGGATGCGTTGTAACCCGGCATTCTCTGCAACAATGCCCAGCTCATCCAGCTTTTTCTGCATCTTTCCGAAATCCTCCATGGCAGTGTACACCTCAAAGATGTCGTCATTAACCTCAATCTCCTCGGCTCCTGCATCGATCAGCTCAAGTTCGAGCTCATCCTGCTCAAAATTACCCTTGCTAAAGGTGAACACCCCCTTTCGTTCGAACAGGTAGCTGAGCGAACCGTTGGTTCCCAATGTACCACCCCGCTTGGTAAAAATTGAACGAATGGCGCTAACCGTGCGGTTGTTATTGTCGGTTAAACACTCAACGAAAATGGGGGCACCCTCGGGCCCATGCCCTTCAAACGTCATCTCTTGCAGGTCGGCACCTTCCTTATCCGCCTTGTTAATGGCCCTCTGGATATTCTCCTTGGGCATGTTTACTCCCTTGGCGTTGTTTATGGCAAGCCGTAAACGGGGGTTCCCATCCGGATCGGGCCCGCCTTCCTTAACGGCAATGGTTATTTCCTTGGTAATCCGGCTGAATGCTTTCGATCGTTTGGCATCTGCTGCCCCTTTTTTTCTTTTTATGGTTGACCATTTACTGTGTCCGGACATGGTGATGTAAAGTATTTTAAGTGATAGAAATGGATAAAACTGTTTTTTATTCTTGCAACATCAAAAGTAGCGATTTTTTTAGTTTTTTAAAAATTTTTACTACCGCTGAGGCAGAACCTCGGCAGGTGGATTCGAAAAAAATAATTGAATTACCTTTGCACAAATTTTAACTCATTGGCCAAATGCTTTTGGAACAAAATAGCGGGTCGGGCTATACGAACAGAACGCAGTCCAACGGAAGGGTTTATATAGAAACCTATGGTTGTCAGATGAACGTGAGCGATAGCGAAGTTGTTGCTTCCATACTACAGTCCAATGGCTACTCATTGACATCTAAGCTTGATGAGGCCGACGTGATCCTTGTGAATACATGCTCCATTAGGGACAATGCCGAGGAGAGGGTGTGGGGGCGGCTTGATGTTTTCCGTCAGTATAAAAGGCGGAACCCTTCGGTTATAGTTGGTGTGCTGGGGTGTATGGGCGAAAGGCTAAAGGACAGTTTTTTTGATAAAAAAAATCTGGTGGATATCGTTGCCGGCCCCGATGCCTACAGGGAATTACCGGTGTTGCTGAGATTGGCCGAAGAGGGGCAGAGTGGCATAAATGTATTGCTGTCGCGGGAGGAGACCTATGCCGACATCAGCCCTGTGCGGTTGGATAAGAACGGCGTTTCGGCCTTTGTTTCCATTATGCGAGGCTGTAATAACATGTGCTCGTATTGCGTGGTCCCGTACGTTCGGGGGGCTGAAAGAAGCCGCGATCCCGAAACCATAGTTCGTGAGGTGAAGGAGTTGATTGACGATGGCTACCGCGAGGTAACGCTGCTTGGGCAGAATGTTAACAGTTACCATTGGACTGTTGAAAACGGAGGTCTGGTCAGTTTCGCCAAACTTTTGGAGATGGTGGCAAAAATAAATCCAACGCTGCGCGTTCGCTATTCCACCTCGCATCCCAAAGATCTGTCGGACGAGGTTCTGCAGACCATGGCACGATTTGGTAATATTTGCAGCCATATCCACCTTCCTGTGCAGTCCGGATCATCGCGCATACTCAAGCTGATGAATAGGGGATATACCCGCGAATATTACATGGGCAGGGTAGAGGCCATCCGCCGGATTTTGCCCGATTGTGCCATATCTACCGATGTCATCGCCGGCTTTTGCTCCGAAACGGATGCTGATCACCGTGAAACCCTCTCCCTTATGCAGTGGGCAAACTTCGATTTTGCCTATATGTTTAAATACTCCGAGCGGCCCAATACAAAAGCTGCCCGCCGCCTGCCCGACGATGTTCCCGATGAAACGAAAGCCCGAAGGCTGACGGAGATAATTGCACTACAGGGCAAACTTTCGGAACAGAGTAAGAAAAAGGATGTGGGTAAAACCTTTGAAGTGTTGATAGAAGGGGTTTCAAAGAAATCGGATCAGCATTTTTATGGCCGTACTTCGCAGAATAAGGTAGTGGTTTTCCCAAAAGGCAATTCGGGGATAGGCGATTTTGTGAAGGTAGCCATATTAAAATCCACACCGGCTACCCTCATCGGCGAAATGGTTTTATAGCATTGTTCCGAAGAGTTTTTGCGGCTATAAGTTGTTGTCAGTTTGCTGTTAATCTACATTTTCCGTGCTTTTGCCACACATAATCCGGATGTTTGCCTATGTTTTTTGGCATTTGGTCAAAAAAAAATCTTGAATATATTGTCAAATAAATCAAATAATATTGTATATTTGTTGCACAGTACAATAAAACCAAACCATTAGACTATGAAAAGACTTTCGTATTTCCTTGTAGTTGCTGGGTTGTTTGCTTTTGTATCATGCAGTTCGCCAGCAGAAAAAAAGGTGGAAAAAGTTGAAGAGGCCACCGAAGAGGTAGTAGAGCAGGACACTGTAGCTGCCGATCAGGTGGAAGAAAATGTTGAGGAAGTTGTAGAATAATTCCCCTCGCATTCTCACCCTAAAACCTGAAACTTACAAAACAGCCTGATGCATCGGTGTATCGGGCTGTTTTGTTTTTGACTCATTCGAACTTGTTCGAACCTGTATTTTCCTGTTTTCTAATGGTGGAAGGCCATTTTAAAAAAGGGATAAGAAACACTATGAAAATATACTTGTTTTGCCATCAAGCAGATACAGCAAATATAATCACCCTTTGATAGCCTTTAATACATTTTTTTATATATTAGCTAACAGCAAATAGGGATGTCCCCAGTCAGACCTATCCGCCTATTTTGGGGTGTATAGGGATGAAAAAGTCAGACCTATAAGCGAGTTAGGCGCAAAAAACTGGATATTATGATAATAAGATTTGAGTTTTAAATAAATGAAAAAAAGAAGTATTTTTATGCAAAGTTTTAATTGTAAGGGTAAAATGAAATGAATAAATACTTGTCTTTTATTGATAACTTTCCCCAAGATAATTGTGTTTTTAAAGATGCGGAGAAAGGTATCTTACTTTATCAAGCAGATTGTCTTGAATTTATGGATATTTTAATAAAGAAATATCCAGAAGGTATTTTTGACATGATTTTTGCTGATCCCCCTTATTTTTTATCCAATGGTGGTATAACTTGCCATGCGGGTAAGATGACAAAGGTAGACAAAGGCGAATGGGACAAATCAAAAGGTGTTAATGAAAATCATGAGTTTAATCTTTCATGGCTTTCTCGATGCCAAAAGTTACTTAAACCAAATGGGACTATTTGGGTATCTGGTACTCATCATGTTATTTATTCAGTTGGATTTGCCATGCAACAACTTGGCATGAAAATTCTTAATGATATTGCATGGGAAAAACCGAATCCTCCTCCAAACCTTTCTTGTAGATACTTTACGCATTCAACTGAGACAATAATCTGGGCTGCGAAAAATAAAAATTCAAAGCATTATTTTAATTATGAAGAAATGAGAAAATTAAACAAGGGTAAACAGATGAAAACAGTATGGACAATTGCAGCACCAAATGGGGAAGAAAAAGGATTTGGCAAACATCCTACTCAAAAACCTCTTCAACTTCTTGAAAGGATAGTTTTAGCCAGCACTAAAGTAGGTGATTTAATTTTTGATCCTTTTGCTGGTAGTTCAACTACTGGTATAGCTGCAATAAAATTAAATAGATCTTTCGTTGGTTGCGAACTTGAAGATGAATATATCTCTTTATCAATAAAAAGATTAAGAGCATATATTGATGATAAAAAAAATAATCCTAATCTTTTTGAGGTAATATTATGATAAAAGGGGGAAAAGGTGGTTCAACGACATTAACCGGATTAAATTTTGAAGAAAAAGTTGATCTGTATAAATTATTAGAAAAAATTCCGGGATATAGTTTAAGAAAATCAAAAGAACGAGCAGGAATTGAAGTCTATTTTGATAAAAAATTAGTGGCACGTTGTTTTAGGAAACATGAGTTTTATAAGTTTCTTGAGGAAAATAATGTTGATTGGAAAAAAATAATTTCGAGGAAACTTTTGCCTGATGATGCAATGCTTGTCATAGTTAGGGATACACTATTCATAATAGAAGTCAAATATCAACAGGTAGCTGGTTCGGTTGATGAAAAGTTACAGACCTGTGATTTCAAGAGAAAACAGTATTTAAAGTTAGTTACTCCTTTAGGTTTAAGAGTTGAATATGTGTATGTCTTAAGTGACTGGTTTAAAAAGCCTGAATATAAAGATGTACTTGATTATATCCAGAGTGTTAATTGTCATTATAAATTTAATGAATTACCGTTACCATGGTTAGGATTGCCTTTAAAAAAGACGAATTAGTCAGTTTTCAGCGCCTAACAGCGGCTATACACCATTAAAACGGCGCATAGCCGCAAACCGTTAGAACCAATGCAAAAAAGAAATAAAGCCCCACCGATTTCTAAATTCAGTATTTGAATAGAGAATTTTAATAAATTTGTTTTATCAAAAAAGAAAATTATGAAATTTAAAAATTATATTTTTATAAGTTTTTTGTTTCTGACTAACAACATATTTGGCCAAACACCTGCAAATGATCCTCACTGGCAGCTATTATGGGAAGACAATTTTACCTATTTTGATTCGAATAAATGGGTTAAAGCTGAAAATTGTGACCATGGAGGTGAACCACAAATTTATACTGCAAACAATGTGGATATTTGGCAAGGCAAATTAAGGATTCGCCTTCTTGAACAAACTGTAAACTGTGGTACAGCGCCTCCTACTACATGGATTTGTGGAGGTTGCCATAGCAAGACACACTACTATACATCAGGTTGGATAAATACAAAAGATAATTATAACATGCTATATGGTTACGCTGAAGCTAGAATCTTTTTTGAATATGGTAATGGATTATGGCCAGCATTTTGGCTTTGGTCGAGTGAAAGTAGATACGAAGAAATTGACATCGTTGAGCTCTTTCCAGGAGTTTTAGAAACGGGTAATAACATTTATTATGGTCAGAGACATGATGAAAATATGAACACTTCCCATCTTCACTATGACATAAACACAGTCAGAGTTTCCAAAAACTATATTTATCCAATTAATAATTATAATAATTGGCACACATATGCTATTGAATGGAGTCCAAATAAAATAATAATTTATGTTGATGGTGTAGTGGTTAACAATATTCCAAATCCAAATATCTCAGATCCTAAAAGCATTATTTTAAACATGGCTCTAGTTGACCCTAATAAAAACGACATTGTATTACCGTATGCAACAGGCACAATGTATATAGACTACATTAAAACTTATGAATTGGAAAATGATTGTAGCACTCCAATTTGGACATGTAATTATAATTTCAGTTCTCATGACAATAAAGTTAAGAGCGTTATTTCAATTGGAGGCAGTGGTTGTTCTAATGCTTTAAGTCCAAACGAAAATATTGTTCTTAGAGCAAAAAACTATGTTCAGATAAATGGCGATTTTACTGTACCAATTGGCGCAGAATTGTACATAGATTGCAATGACCCATGTTATTAAACTTAAAACAATAATATTATGAAATACATTTTAGTGATTATGGCAAGTGTAGTACTACTTGTATCTTTCACAAGTTGTCAAAAGAAAACAATCCCAGAAGGAGAATATAGCTTTACTTTTGTAAACACAACTGGTTTGCAAATGACTCCAATAACAATTTATTATGAGATTGTGGAGTCAACGGATGAATATGTTATAATTGGTAATTCTTATCAAGACACACTATATAAAGACGGACCAAATATTACCGGCACAATAACATATTACGGATCTATTCCAAATCAAGGGAGAAATACAATTTTCAATCCTTTTCAAATCACAGGTATTTATGACAGAAGCAAAGGTATATATTTTATCAAAGGGACTTTTGTATCTAAAATAATTATTCCAAATCCAGAAGAAGAGAGAACAGATACAATCGACACAAGTGGTACTTTTGAAATGAAATCAGTTTTTTAATTTTAAAAAAAGAATAAATATGAAAAAGAATATTTTATTATTAGCAGTTTTTGCATTAAGCATTACAGCATACTCACAATTAAAAGTAATTCCTTCGGGTTATGTTGGGATTGGAACTAACACTCCACTTGCAAACCTTCATGTGAATGGTAGAATAAACATAACAGGAAACAATAATTTATTGAGAATATTACCTGATAATCCGGGAGTTGAAATTGGATCAAGTACTGATATTATTAGTTTTTGGTATTCATCCACTGGTCACAATAATCTTTATGCCCAGCAGTATTATACACAGTCTGACATTTCAACAAAAACAAATATTCTGCCATTAACTAATGGACTTAATACCATAAAACAACTTAACCCTTGCAGTTACAATAGTAAAGCAGATTCGATAAACTTTGAGCAAAAATTGTCATATGGGTTAATCGCTCAAGAGGTCTATTCAGTATTGCCGGAATTAGTTGATTCGTCGAAAGGAATTTTGTTGATAAATTATGATGAGTTTATTCCATTTATAATTTCGGCCATCCATGAACAACAGGATCAAATTGAAACATTGCAAAAGATAATTTATGATCAGGAAAAAGAAATACTAAATTTAAACTCAATAATCTTAAGTTGTTGTGAAGCTTTCAGTCCTAAAAATACAAATGTTAAAGAATCGCCTGCTTTAAATGCAGTATTATATCAAAATGAACCTAATCCTTTTTCAGAGTCAACAATAATAAAATTTGTAATTCCAGAGCAATTTACCAGTGCCCGTATAATAATTCACAACTTGAATGGGGTGGAAATAAAGTCATTTATGATAACTGAATCTGGCGAAGGCAATATAACCATCAATGGCGCAATATTGAATTCTGGGATGTATTTATATACCTTGATTGTTGACAACGCAATAATCGACACCAAACGTATGATACTTACAAACTAAAATGCACAGGTTCTAACAACAAACAAGCACAATAGCCATGCCGCAGGCGCAACACATGGCTACATGTGCCTGTTTGCAACCGTTATGGGCAAGGCAATGAAAAGACATAACGGACAAAATAGAGCACCGACAAGGTTTAACTTTGATACTTCTTGAAAGTTGAATTGAAAAAAACGTGGAGACTTGAAACCACCAGAAAAAACAGGGCGAAACTACTAAGCCATACAAGTAGTTAAATTAAAATTAAATGAAAATGAAAAAGTTTGTTACTATCGCTATTTTGCTTTTATCAATTAATGCTATAGCACAGAAAGTTGAAAAAGAGTATTATCATAACGGAAAATTGAAAAAAGAATATCAAGTTAATACAAATGGAGTCAAAAATGGCTATTATAAATCTTATGGCACAAATGGCGTATTGTGGGAATCAAGTAATTATAAAGACGGCGAAAAGCATGGTACTTGTACTTTTTACTTTGTAGATAACAATCCTGGCAAAATCAGTCAAATTATAAATTATTCTAACGGAAAAGAACATGGCACAAATAAAGTTTGGTTATTTGAAGGGTCTAAATATTATCTTGCTGTTGAAAGTTTTTATGAAAATGGTAAAGAAATAAGAAAAAAATCATATTATAGCAATGGTCAAACTGAATTAGAAATTGATGTTGAAAAAGGAATTTACAATAAATGGTTTAAAGATGGCAAACCTGCAATTGAAGTTGTTAATGGTAAAAAATATTCATATCATGAGACAGGTAATGGTCGCAGATATGTAACTAGCGTATCCTCTATGTCTTCCGAAAGTGATACAGTTTATTCTTTTTCAGAGTATGGATTAAGCACAATTAAATTTTCAAATGATAATCAAGAGTTTTTGATTGATTATAATTCTATTCAAAATCCAGTTGTCAAAGTGAAGGAAATAAACAGTGCTGATAATTTTTACTATATTAAGCCAAAGCAGATTGACAGTACATATTTTCGAATTTCCATTTTGGCATATATTAATTCACCTGACCCGAATCGTAACAAAAAGGACATTTTTGAATATGATAAGCAAACTGGTAATGCAAAGATTAAAGATGCAGACGGCTCCTACAAAATTATTCATTATTATTCAACTGCAAATACCTCATACGCTGAAACAGAATATGATAAGAATGGTAAAATATTGATTTCTCGGATAGTTGATGAAGATTTTATGAAAAAAAATAATAACAGACCTTTAATCGTAAAGAAATTCAATGATGGGGTCTTAATTGAAGAAACTGACAACAAAAACAAGTCTACTATAACTTATTACCCAAATGGTCAAATCGAATCTGAAATATATATTGCAGACAAAGATTTAAATAGACAGCATACAACGTATAAAGAGTTTTATGAGAATGGGAAAATTAAAAAGCTTTCGATTGAAAATACCAATAAGCAGTTATTATCAGAAATTGAATACTATGAAAGTGGTGTAATTAAATCAGAAGTAATCATGCAAGAAAAGGAATTGCGACCTGATAAAAAGTTTGAATACGATAAAGATGGCAAA